>Ga0075118_10000413_pt1 | contig 40879 bp, 39 predicted proteins | sample AntAceMetag02UKE_FD_69794 | JGI IMG/M metagenome (GOLD analysis project Ga0075118, IMG submission 69794) | Saline lake microbial communities from Ace Lake, Antarctica - Antarctic Ace Lake Metagenome 02UKE | ecosystem: Environmental > Aquatic > Non-marine Saline and Alkaline > Saline | place...
CCACGTCGGACCAGCTCGCGCCCTGCGGGGTGGGTCGGGCTTTACGCCCGACAGTTTCACCTGGGGTAGGGCGTGCTCGCCGAGCGCGCCGTTTCATCCTACCGATGTCCGACGGCCAGCCCACTTACCGCAATCGGCGGTTTTGGCAAAACCGCCCTACCTGCAAATGGCGTGCTCACCGCTGTTCGCGGCCGTGACTTACTTGGGCCGGAAGGATGGAGCTTGTCGGGCGTAAAGCCCGACCCACGTCGGACCAGCTCGCGTTCGACCGCCGATCCATTCGTATCCTAAAATCGGCTTGATTGTGAGAGCGCTGCTTTGATTTCAGTCCAGCCGATCCCGCGCAGATCGCGCGGGTCGGGTTCCGCATCCGCGTCGTCGAAATAACTCAGGGATTTTTGCACCTGCCAAAGACTGCCCGAGGGATACTTGCGGCGATAGAAATCAAACATCTCCGCGATCGTGAAATGACGGAGAAGCTCATGCAGGTCCCAAAAGTCTTTTTTGCTACCTCGATTGGCGATGGCGTTGAGTTTCATCGCTGCCCCATCGGCCACCGACATGAATCGAATCCCGTCCATCACCTTCCCGGCTTGGAGGGTCGGATATCGGTGAGCGAGCAAGTCAATCTTGATGCCCGCAATGATACCGCTCAGCGAATTTTCATTCACCCTGACTTCCATCAGGCCGAAGGCATCGGTCAGGCGCGGTGCGAGCGCAGCGGCATCAAAATAAGAAGCGGTGAACAAATCTATATCGATGGATATACGGTGGCCAAATTGCAGGGCTAGCGACGTCCCGCCCACGAGCTCAAAATCGTCCAGACTCGGCTCAGCCATGAGACGACGGAGGAGGGCGACCAATCCAGCGGGCGCGGCGTTATGGTGCAGTTTCATGCGTCCCAATTTTGCGGGGGGTGGCGGTAGGCGCGGAAGGCTTCGCGGGGAATCGAGAACTGATGCGCAAAAAACGAAATGGTTTTGCGGGAAAGGGCGGGCGCGGTGGTGAGGGCCGACTCGATGCGGTCCGCGCCGTAGGTATCCCAAACTAACAAGACGTCCTCGCGCGTGCCGCGTTCGACGACGCGCCGGATCAAAAAATCTGCATGGTCGTTTACGTCGATTTGATCGCGATCCACATCCCAAAAGAGATGAGGCGATAAGGGCTCGAGAACAGCAGGATTCACCGACACGAACCGGGTGTAGATTTACGGCCGATCATTGACAAGCCGGACGGCAAGAAACCCCCATGCCCAACGCCAGCTCACCTACCGCCAGCTCACCTACCGCCGGCTCGCCGCTGTTCGCCGCCGTGACTTCCTTGGGCCGGAAGGCTGGAGCCTTGTCGGGCGTAAAGCCCGACCCACGTCGGACCAGCTCGCGTCCGACTGGGTGGGTCGGCGGGCCCCACGCCTCCGACCGTGTCCCAAATCAGTCATTGAGCGGTTCAAATCGGACAGGGGTTGGTCAGAATCGGACATTTTACCGAATCGGCTAGCGCTTAATCTGTTCGATTGATTTTTAGTAGCGGTGATGTCGTCGTCACCAAAGCCCACCGCTCGGTCGTCGCAGATTGCCGTTTCGCTGGTCGAAGACGATCCGCACTTTCGGTTGTTTGTGGCGTCGGCGCTGGAGACGAGCCCCCGACATCGGTTGACCGCGACGGCGGCGAATGGGGCGGACGTGCAGGCCTGGCCGGACGACAATGACGCGGTCGTGGTCCTGGTGGATTATCAACTGCCCGATGCGCGCGGTGCGGAGGTCGTCGAGGCCCTGTTGCAACGCTTTCCGGGCGTCCTGTGTATCATGCTTTCGGGCCTCACAGATGAGCAATTCGTGTTGGATGCGATCCGGGCTGGAGCGGTGGGTTACGTGGTGAAGGGCGCGAGCGCGGAACAGATTCTCGATGCGATCAACGATGCGCTGGCCGGGGGCGCGCCCATGACTCCGGGGATCGCGCGTAAGGTGTTGGGCATGATGAGGGCGTCCCCGGAATCCGCGCAGCCCCGGGCGGGTGTGGTGGAGGTGGAGTTGGGTTTCCTGACCACCCGGGAACTCGGCGTGCTGGAATTGGTAGCGGAAGGCGCGACGGATAAGGAAGTATCGGTGCAGTTACACATCTCCGTCTCGACCGTGAAGAATACGCTACTGGCGGTTTATTCAAAATGGCGGGTGCGCTCGCGCACGGAAGCGGCGGTGAAATTTGTGCGGGTGAAGTCTCGCCGAGACCATGGTCGCTGATCCCCAAGATCGTCCCTTGCGTTTCGCGGATGCGGCCCAAGAGGAACGGTTTCAGACTGACCGGCAAACCAGCGCACTGTGGCGCGCGCGCGTCACGATGATCGTCGGCATCTTCGTGGTGGCGAGTATGGGCATGTTGGATGTCATTTATAACGCCGCGTCCGTGCCGGAATTTGTGGAGATCTCGCTTTGGGTGCGTTTTGGGTGGGTGGCTCCGATTTGGTTGGGGGTGATTATCTCGTCGTATTTGCCGAGGCACGTCCGACGGGCGGATGCGCTCTATACGATCGCCACCGTGCTCATCTGCTGGGGATTGGCGGTGATGAGATGGAGCGCTTGGGTGCATATTCCGAATACGAATATACTGACCTCTGTCGCCCTCGATGTGACGATGGTCATGCTCATGTCGTTTTTTACTTTGCCGGTGAGGCTGGTTTGGATTGCCCTCGCGATGGTCGGTATTGTCGGAGGAATCACGGGTGGACTCCTGCTGATCATGACGGTGGAAGAGGCCCTGAATAATGCCCAGCTACTGGGCTTTGTTTTGCTAGCGATGGCCGTGTTGGTGCTGGTGTCGGTGCGGGCGCGCGAGGTTACCGAACGCAGACTCTTTGCGCAGCGGGAAGAGTTGACGGCGCTAAACGCCGAGCTCTCCCGGTTGAATGCCGAAAAGAATGAATTCATGACCATCGCCGCGCACGACCTGCGCTCGCCTCTCGCGGCGGTGAATGGGGTGGTGCTCGCATTACAGCTCGGGCAAATCAAAGGTGTTGAGAAAGTGGATACGACTTACCGCTCGATTCAAGAAATGACGCGGCGGATGCTGGGCTTAGTCGATGACTACCTCGGCGCGCACGCCATCGAGCATGCGACGTTGCCGGTGCGACGGGAGCGGTTGGATCTCGCGGAGGTGGTGACAGCGGTCGCGCGGCGGCAGAAATCCACCGCGCAAGCGAAGGAGCAAACCATCCGATTTGATCCGCCCGTCGCCGCGGTCGAGGCGGTGGCGGATGCGTCGCAGTTGGCGCAGATCCTAGAGAATTTTTTGAGCAACGCGTTGAAGTTCAGCCCGGCGGGAGCCGAGGTGGAGATCGCGTTGTTGCAGGCGGAGGATGGCAGTCGCGTGCGGATCGAAGTGATCGATCAAGGACCGGGGGTGCCGGTGAGCGAGCAGGGGAATCTGTTCCGGATGTTTGGTCGCACGAGTGTGCAGCCGACAGCCGGTGAGAAGAGTCACGGCATCGGTTTGGCGGTCACGAAGCGATTGGCCGAATCCATGGGCGGCAGCGTAGGGTGCGAGTCCCCGGTGACGGGGGACGGCACGGGTTCCGCGTTCTGGGTAGAGCTGAAAGCCCGCTGAGGAAGTGGCCCACGAAATCACCCGAAAAGGCACTAAAACCGGAGTCCTGTCGTCCAAGACCACCGCGTGACAAGGGATTTTTTTACACCAAGTAAGCAAAGGCAGCAAAGGGCTTCCTCCTTCGTCCCGCAGCGCGAGATTATGGCGGACAGGAACGCACTGCGGATTTAACAGAAGCGCAGGGGAGGGGATCTGTGATAATCTGTGAAATTGTTTCGTCGCTGGCTCCTCAAGTGTCGCTCTGCTCGGTAGTGGTTAAATACTTCTGAGAAACCAGCAGCGGAGTAGCCCTCCGTTCTCTCTGTTACCTCCTATAAAATCCAGCGGTGAGGCAGGATATTTTTTACCCACGAAACACACGAAAGTTGGCGGTGGAAAACTCGATCCAGCGGCGGAGTGGATCTGTGTAATCAGTGGTTAAAAAATACTAAGAAATAGGCAGAAGAGTGGCTCTCCGTTTTCTCTGTGAGCTCCGGTAAAAACCGGCACCCAGGCCGTTGCGGGCTGACGGCGCCGAACCCAAACCGTCCGACTTACCGGTCCGAGCCGTAGATCCACGCGGTCATCTGCTCGGCTAATTGTTCCAGATCGATGCCGAGTAGGTCACGGCTCACGGTGAGGACCTGTTGGCTCATATCGGCAGGGAGTTTCTCCGCGCCCCAGTAGGCGCCGAGGATAGCACCGGCGATGGCGGCGACGGTGTCGTTGTCGCGGCCGTAGTTCGTGATGAACGTCATCGTCTCCGTGAATTCGAAGTCGGTATACAATATCGCAGTTAAGGTGATGAGGTAGACCTCTGCGGGGTGGAACGCGACGTCTTGATTGGCTTCATCGAGCTGGTCGAAAGCGTGGCGCAATTGGGCATAGCTCAGCGCATCAAGGTGCTGGAAGGCTACCGGAATTTCCGGCGGCAGCGCCGCGGGATCGAGTTCCACCGCGCGCGCTGCAGTCGCGATGCGCCGAGCGTGTTGGTAATATCGATACGCACTGCGACCGACCAGTCGGCTGGTGAAGTAGTGCTCGGGATCGACGGAGCGGTTCACGCCGACGATCGAGCTGGGGGTGGCGTCGACATCGAAGGCCGCGGCGGTCATGGCGCTTACGAGGCCGGTCATGTCGCGGGCATAACCGAGGTCGAAGATGCCCAAATCGAAGGCCAGCTGGTAAGCGCTGTTGGGGTCGGCGGGATAGACCGCACCGATCATCGGTGAATAGAGCATACCGGCGCAGGACATCTCACCGCCGTAGAATTTTTGTAAGGCGACGCTGTAGGCGGGTAGGTCGTTTGCCGCGTAGGGCTGGGCGACGAGCGCCCACTCCTGCAGCCACGCCATCTTCATGAGATTGTCTTCGTAGGGTTTGGGGTGGAACCCCTCGGTCGCCTTGAGGGCGGCGATGCGTTGTTCGTAGCGATCGACAATGAAATCGGCAAAGGCGACGGGGTCACTGGTGCCGGGCGACTGAGTGAGCAGGAAGTCGATGGTCAGCGCCTTCCAACGGGTATCATCGGTGGTGCCGCCGGCGGGCAGGTTGTTTTGCCACGTGCCTTCGGCGGAGGGAGTGCGCACCATATCGTCGAGTTCATCGACAAAGCCGTAGTCGAATTGAATGTCGGACCGACGCCACATTTCGGTGGGCGCACCCATGGCATCCCCGATGGCTGACCCAATCAAAAGACCCAGCAGCTTATCGTGATAGACGGACCGCGGAATGGAGGGTGCCGTCGGGCTGGCGGGCCTTGGGTCTGAGGCCGGCTTGGCTACGGCGGGGCTCGAGGGGGTTTGGCAGCCGGCGGCAAAAACCAACAACGAAAATAGGGCGACGGAGAGACTCTTCATGGTCTAGAACAGTTCATGAGACTGGGGAGCCTCAATGAGCTTCACCGCCAAGTCGATCAACCCGCGCTTCGCCGTTAAATCAAGTTCGAGGGGCAGCTGGGCCACGCCGAGCAGGCGGCGCAGTATTTCTACGCCGCAAAACCCACTGCTTAGGCAGGAGTCGAATTGTTGGGGCTTCTGGTAATGGCGAAGCGATTCGCCAACCGCATCAAGGTCCCGACCGGCCATCACCAAGTGGGCGGCCATTACGCCGACATCGAATTCGGCGCGACCCCAGTGAGCGAACTCGGGATCGATGACTTTGGTCCCCGTCGCGGTGCGCAACCAACTGCCGGGGTAGAAGTCCCCGTGGATCAAAACGGTGCCGGGACTCAGGTAAACGTCGCCCAGTCGCGTGATCTCCGCTTTCAGATCTTGGTGCCGTTGGAGGGGCTCGGCTAGGGCCGCGAGTCCGGGTTGGATGGCATCCAGATCGAACCCGTTATCGGGCTGGAACGGGTAATTAAAAATGTGCTCATGATTGAGCTGCCGCAGCGGAAGGTTGGTGGGGAACGAGCGAGCCGCTGCGGCCGGGAATGTATGGTGCAGCCGGGAGAGGTAGCGCAGTAGGTCGCCGGATTCGTCGGCCGCGAAAGTTTCACCGCTCGAGCGGTAGAGAAAGGAGAAGTCTGAGCTGGCACCTAAGTCCTCCAGCACGATGAGCAAATGCGCTGCATCGAACCTAAGCAGGGCGGGCGAGAAACGTTGTAGGTCCGGGATTTTGGAAATCAACCGGTAGTAGCTGGCTTCGGCCTCCACGCGCCCCGCCGGGGCCTCGATGGTGGGGTATTTTTCTACCCACGGTCGGCTTTGTTTGACGATAAAGGATCGGCGATCCGTGGTGACGCGGAGCACGAAGTTCATGTTGCCCTCGCCGGGCTTTTCGGTCGCGACGATGGCTTCGTCGGCTTCCAGAAAACCGAGTTCGAGCAGCAAGGGTTTGAGGGCCTGCAAGTGATCAACGCCCAAATATTGGGCGGAAGGGAATCGGGATTCGAAGAGCGACTTGGGCGTGGTCATGGTCAGTATGAGTCCAGAGACATCAGGTCCGGCATTTCTTCCCCGGCGGTCGCCCTAATCGAACGATCGTGCCGGTGCGAATAGCGATGCGGCAAGGCATTCACCGCCGCTGAAGCTATAGAGCAACAGGGGATGGGCTTTTCACACCAAGCCAGCAAAGGAGAGCAAAGGGCTGACGCACGCCAGACTTTGACCGAAGGCAACGGCAGGTAAACAAAGCCGTCAGGATGAAACCGGCGTCGTTCCGTGACGCACCTACGTAGGATGTCGGGCAGGCCGCAAATCCGTGGGAGGGACCGGTCTCTGTCCGCTCCGTGGTGGAGTGGCTTCGTTTTCTCGGTTACCTTCGGTGTAGAAACCGCATCTGGCCGGACGGGCGGGAATCGCCGACTAAAAGCGGGAGCGGAGGTGACGGACAAAGGCTTTTTTGACGATTTCGGAATAGGTCGGGTAGGCGAAGACGGTGTCGATGAAGCTCTGCAATGGGAGTCGTTGACGCGCTGCCATAGCGAGCGGGTGAATCCATTCGCCGGCGTGAGGACCGATGGCATCGGCGCCGATAACAAGATCGTCCGCACTGATGATTACCTTCAGTAGGCCGGTCGTGTTGCCTTCGGCCACAAAGCGATCGAGAGTCGCGTTCACCTTGAGGACGGTGTGCGGGATCGATTCCTTGATGGCTTGCCCTTCACTGATGCCGACGTGGGCAATCTCCGGCTCTGTAAAGATAGCCCAAGGAAAGGCGCGGAGGTCACTCTCTTTGGAATTTTCTTTCAGGATATTCGCGATACAAACGTCGGCTTGGTAGGATGCGGCGTGGGTGAATTTGGCCGGACTGGTAACGTCTCCGCAGGTATAGATGTGAGGGGCGGAGGTTCGTAGAAAATGGTCAGCGGTGATACCACGGTCGGTGAAATTGACGCCGGCTTTTTCGAGATCGAGACCGCCAATGTTGGGCACTCGACCCACCGCAATAAATATGGCGGCGGCGGTGAGCTCTGCAGTGCCGGCAGGCGTCTTGATCGTTAGGGTGGTCTGGCCGGGTTCGGAGCGACAGTGCAGCACTGCCGTGTTAGCATACAGTTTTATCCCCTCCTCTTTAAGGTGGGTGGAGAGGATCTCCGCTACCTCAGGATCGACCGCCTTTAGGATGCGTGGATTGTGATCGATGATGTTCACGTCGGTGCCAAGTCGCCGCATGGCTTGACCGAGCTCGGCGGAAATAACCCCACCGCCAATGAAGGTGATCGACTTCGGTTGTTGGCGCAGGTCCCAGAAGTTCTCGTTATGCAGGAATTGCTGCGGGTCACCGCCCGCGGGGCAATACGGGCGGGGGGATGAGCCGGTGCAGATGACGAAGTATTTTGCCGCGATGAGTTCGCCACCAATTTCTACGGTGTGGGCGTCGATGAATTTGGCTCCGCTGGAATCGACCACGACATCGATGCCCATGTTTTCAAATACGTCGGGCGTTTCGTTGGCGTAGACGCCTTGCACTACGGCGTTCACATGCTCCATGACTTGGGCGAAATCCAAAGCTGCGGCCGGCGCGTAAGGGGGCAGGCCATAACGAGGGGCGTCTTTACTCGTCTGATAGGCCTTGGCGGCGGCGATCAGTGCTTTGCTCGGAATACAGCCGGAGTGGGTGCATTCTCCGCCAATTTTATTCTTTTCGAGCAAAACGGTTTTGAGGCCGAGACGATTGCCAGTGGTAGCAGCGACAAGGCCACCGGAACCGGCCCCGATCACGCAGAGGTCGTAGTTTTTCATAAAAGATTTTAGCGGGTGCTAGGGTAGAATTTGACGAGAAACGCAGGTGGCACCCCGCACCGGTAGAGCTGTTTGATGGCCACCCAAAGGAAGCGGGTTTTCCAAAAGCCGGCTTGCACGTGGCGGCGGGGAGAAAGCTGAATGCGAGGGGTGCTGATGCGGGCCACGGAAAACCGGTCACGCAGGCGCCGCGAAAAGTCGTAGTCTTCCATGATCGGAATCAGTTTGAAGCCCCCCAGTGCGGCAAAGATGTCTTTGCGCACGAAGATACCATTGTCGCCGTAGAACCGCGTGTTCTGGGAATGATCGTTCTCAAATATCCGGCAGTTTAGAAGGCGGCCGAGTCGTTTTATTTTTCGGTTATGGGAAGTGAACTCGTTAGAGAATCCTCCGCCCTGATAGGACTCATGGTCGATGGTGGTGCGGATACTGGTCAGGGTGCCGCGAGGTAGAGTCATGTGGGCATGCGCAAAGAATAGCACATCTCCTCGGGCAGTTTTGGCGGCTTCGTTCAATTGCCAGGCGCGGCCTTTGGGGGCATGAACGACTCGAGCAAAACGCGCCGCGATTTCAACCGTGCGGTCGGAACTGCCGCCATCACTTACGATGATTTCGAAAGGGTATTCGGTCTGCAAAGCCTCCAGATTTCGCCCCAACTTTCCGAGGTAGTTCTCCTCGTTGAAGGTGGGTATAATGATCGAGATTAAGCGAGGCATGGGGTAGGGCGTAGCTTAGAAGGGCGGGGTTAGGCGCTAGAACGCAGCGAGAGTATTTCGTCTTCCAATTCGGCAATCCGAGATTTGAGGGGATCTAGCGCGGTGGTGACTTGTTCCGCCGTGAAGCGTGGGGTGATGTATTGAGAGCAGTTCCAGTCGTAGGAATCAACGTCGATTAGGAAGAAACGTTCGATGCGTGCGGCCGTAGCAGAGTCAATCAGCCGGGCCGTTAAGGTCGGGTCATCCTCGGCGTGGAGCACGCGAGCGCGGCCGAGGATTTTGAGTCGGCTCTTGCTCGGGTAGTCCATGAGGAAGAGGGAAACCCGATCGTGGTGGGCTAAGTTGCCGGTGCTGAGGAGTTGGCGGTTACCTCGATAGTCCGCGAAGCCGAGTTGAGTGGGACTCAGCACTTTGAGGAATCCAGCCGGCCCGCCCCGGTGTTGGAGGTAAGGCCAATCCCGTTCGTTGATGGTCGCCATATAGAAGGAATCACGTGACTCAATATGTTCGATTTCTTCCGTCCCGAGTGGGTCGGCGGTGGGCGTGGCGGGAAACTCTTGGTGCCGACCGAAGAATTTATCTTGGGCGGCATTGACCGAGGGCGTTACCATTTGGTTCAGGTAGCGGAGGCTCATGGTTAGCGTGGACGGGAGGGGGAGAAAACGCGCCGGCAGTTTTGGGCTGCCGGCGCGGTTAGGGTTGCGAACGTCTTAGGAGGCGACGGATTGGTGCTGGGCGAGAAACGGCAGCAGCTCTTCCGGTCCGAAGTCGGCGAGGATTTCACCGTTCCAATCAAGCACGGGCGCAAAGGTTTGACCGGACAGGCGTTGCATCTCGTTGAATGCGTCTTCGCTTTCAGTGACGGAGATCTCCTGATAGGGAACGCCTTTTTCGTTGAGAATATCGCGGGCCTTCTGGCACCAGGGACATCCCTGTTTGGTGAAAAGTCGCGGGGTGGTTGGGGTGACGTTGTGCATGGGTTTAGCTTTCGTGAATAGGGGTTGGATTGATCGCGTTCGGTTCCGCGTCATCGGCTGTGACGGTCGCTGGACGCAGCAAAATGATGAGTGGAATCGCGAAGACGAGATGGCGCGACAGGCTGATGACCGGTAGCAGGGGATTGGCGTCGATTCCGGCGATGCCAGCACCGAGTAGCGGAAGCATGAAGAGCCAGACCCCGAGGACGGTCTGAGCGGTGACGAACGAGACGCCGCGGAACCAGTTGGGACCGAAGAGAGAGGGTCGCATGGCGGCGTAGATCACCGCGATGGCGGCACCATTGGAATAGTGACCGAACACGCCGCCAACGAGACCAACCCCGAGTTTGGCGCCGAGAAGAGTGGGCAGGTCCCACCATTCGCCCGTGAGGATGAGTCCGAGGAGATCGAACAGGACCGTGCCGATGAGGCCAGCGAGGATGGATTTAAACCAGTTGATTTTCATGTGAATTTAGGCGTTGGGGATTGGTAATGATTGGGGGGATATTGGTTCACGCGGCGGCGGTGAGGAGTCGATCGAGGCGGGTTTGCTCCCATTGCTTTTCGTATTCCATGACGTGGGCGACGGTGTTGACGAACGCTTCGTTGTGGCCAAATCGGCCGAGGAGATGGAGCCCCATTTCGATGCCGGAACTGATGCCTCCCGCCGTGATAATCCGACCAGTATCCACGATGCGGTGACGATCAATGGTGGCGTTGGGCGCGATCTGCGCCAGGCGATCGATGGGCAAGAGGGTTTCCGAGGGGTCGCCATTTTTGCGGCTGGTGGCGGTCAGACCATCGAGCAGACCGGCTTGACCCAAGATCCACGAACCGGTGCAGACAGAGGTCAGGAGCGTTTCATGCGGGAGACCGCGAATGAACGAGATGAGGCGTTGGTCATGCTGGGCCGCGCGGGTGCCGATCCCTCCAGGCAGGAGGAACGCATCCATAGCCGGTTGATCCGCGAGGGTGTAGCGCGGATTAACCGAGAGGTCTCCGGTAGCGTGAACCGTCTGCGCAGTTTCGCCGACCGTGAAAACATCGAGTTCAGGATCGAGCCGACGAGCGACGGCGAAGACCCCGAAGGGTGCGGCCCAGTCGATGACTTCAGCGCCGTTAAAGAGATAAATGCCGAGACGTTTTTTCATGATGATTTGAATTAAGGCGTTGGGTTGGGGGTTCTCGTTTCGGTGCGGCTAGGGTCAGGGGGACAAGACTTCGCGCCGGAGGAAGTTGCGGGTGTAGTCGGCGATGGCGTCGCCCTCTTCTTCGAGGGCGAAATGACCGGTATCGAGGAGGTGAAATTCCACGTTGGTGAGATCGCGTTGGTAAGGATGAGCGCCTGCGGCCGGGAAAATATAGTCATTCTGGCCCCAGACAATGAGGGTGGGGGGTTGATGTTCGCGGAAGTAAGCCTGCCACGCGGGGTAGTGCCCGGGGTTGGTGCCGTAGTCGTAGAAGAGTTGGAGCTGGATGGAGGGGTTGCCGGGGCGGGTGAGGTGGCGCAGATCAACGTTCCAGTTGTCCGGACTGATGACACTGGGGTCGCGGACGCCGTGGGTGTATTGCCACTCCACTCCCGCCGGGGTGATGAAGTTCGTCAGGGGAGCAGCGTTCGCATCGGTGCGCTCGTTCCAGTAGGCTTTTATCGGATCCCAGAATTCAAGAAGGCCTTCATCGTAAGCGTTGCCGTTCTGCACGATGAGGCTTTCGACGCGCTCCGGGTGGGCGGTGGCGAGACGGAAACCGACGGGCGCGCCGTAATCCATTAGGTAGATCGAGTAATGATCGAGTCCGAGCTCTTGGGTGAACGCGTCCATGAGTCGGGCGAGATTATCGAACGTATACTCGAATGAGTCCATGGACGGTTGAGCGCTGTTGCCGAAACCAGGATAGTCGGGCGCTACGAGATGAAACTCGTCCGCAAGATCGCCGATGAGGTTCCGAAACATATGCGACGACGTGGGGAATCCATGGAGAAGGAGTAAGGTGGGTGCGGTGGGATCGCCGGCTTCGCGGTAGAAGATCTCCACGCCTTCGACCTCGATGGTGCGGTAGTTGATGGTGGCGACGTCTTGGGCCGCGCCGAAGGGGGCGTTTAGCGCGACGGCGAGGACGATAAATAAGGATCGGACGTTTTTCATGATGTTTTGAGGGTGAGGCGGGGCGGAAAATATATGAAGCGACCGGTCGGTCCGGTAAGATGAGAATATAAGGAGGGTGGTCGCGGGGATTTTGAGGAGCGACCGGTCGGTCGAATGGGGTCAAAAAAAGCGCTGGGCGTTAGAGGATCGATTTTAACTGGCGGCGAGCCGCGGTGATGGGCCAAGGGTCGCAGAAGTTCTGCGTTTCTACGATGGCTCCTTCGAAAGAGATAAAGGTGATGGCGGCGAGGTGAACGCGTTCGGTGCGGGATTTTCCGATGAAATGAGCGTCGACCAAGTCTCGAATTCGGGCGTGCAGTTCCGTCTTATGCTGCCGGACTTCTTGGCGCATGGGGTGGGACGTGTCGGGGATTTCTGACAGGGCGTTGAGGAACGCACATCCGCGATTGTTGCATGAGTCCATCCAAACGGTGAGGAAGTCGAAATACCCGAGCAGTTGAGCTCGCGGCGTAGACTTCTGCTGACGGAGGTAACCGTCGAGCATGCCATTCCACTGGTGGTGGCGCTTCTGCAGCCAGGCGAGGCCGATAGCGTCCTTGGATTTGAAGTGGGAATAGAAGGTGCCCTTGGCAATGCCCGCGGCCTCAATGATCTGTTTGATCCCGGTAGTATGAAACCCCTGCGAATAGAAGAGATCGGCGGCGACATCGAGGAGGGCTTGCTTCTTGTTTTCGAGTGGGGTCACGGCGGGCATAAATCAAACTCAACATGACCCGACCGGTCGGTCAAGTCGTTTTTTAAAATAGTCTACGGAGCGCGGAGAGTCCGGTGTTTTTTAACCACAAAACACCCGAAAGCGGTCACCCTGCGTTTTTAACCACCGATTACACAGCTCTACCCAGATTAGGAATTGGAGTTTTAGAACCGGCGGAGGAGTGGCTTCGTTCTCTCGGTTACCTCCGGTGAAAAACAGCGGCGGAGTGGGGTCCTAGATCAAGATGCGATCCGGTATTTTAGTTCGGTGAACTCGGTGTTGCCGTCGTGATCTCGGCGCCGGAAATTTCAGGGATGGCAGCGGGCGGCGAGATCTCAATGTAATTGTTATTTGGATACGAAGACCCAGGTGAAATTTCAGTCGAAGGCGGGATCAGATAAACGATTAGATTTTGGGGGTGAGCGGACTTTCTGGCTCGCTCTTTGGGACCGGGGGGTTACGGGTATGACTTAATCGGTCGCCCCACCGCATGGAATCCCACCTCTACCTCAGCCTCATCCCCGAGGCGCTCATCCTTTCGCAACTCACGCCCGCCGAATTTGGCCGCTACCTAGCGACGGGCTCCAAACGCCAAATCGAAGGTCCGGCGGTGTTCATCGAGGTCGATAGGCAGGCAGACCTGGCGACATTCCGCATTGATGAAGCGATGGCACGTTGTGTGCCGCACTCGGATGGTTCGCCGCGTCGTTCGGTCTATTTGGCTATTCACAATGTGTTGGGGTGCGTGCCGCCAGCCGCCATGCTCAAAGCCTATCTCACCACGCCGGCGGGCTCGTCTTTGGCCTTGGAGCCGGGGGAATGGAGGGCAAAGGACGATGAGGAAGCCAATTTTCTCTATCAGGAGCTCGGGCCGGTTTATCCTCGCGTGGCAAGCCGACTGCGGCCCAAAGATTTTTGCGATGCGGTGACAGATCCGACGGCGTTTGTCTCGCTGCCGGCCATTGCATTTATCGACCTGAAAATAGGGGGGCTCGCTTACGAGCCGGAACGGGTGGAGGTGCCCGGCACATTGTATTCAGTTTCGGATCACATCCGCGAATGCTTCTCTTCGCTCGACCATAAAGTGGGTCGCCCGACCAAGATCGTTAACCGGGGCCTGCGCCCGGATTTGCTGTTCTATTTGGTGCGCAGCGGGCTGTTTGTCGGCGGCCGTGGTGAGTTGAAATATTTCCCGTTACCAGACGGAGATACCCTCGAGTCCGAACATCACCTGTGGTGGCATTCCGCCCAAGCGATGAAGGGCTACTAGTCCCGTTGCCCCTAACCTCCATCGCTCACCGCCGCCGGCGGGCGGTCCTTTGAATACTATGCAGAGTCTCCATGTTTTGGTGCCCCTCCTCGGCCTTGTTGGCCTGGGCGTGGCTGGAACCTTGTTTTTTCGCCTTCGTCGCCTGTCCGGCGGGGAAGGGAAAGTCGCTGAGATTGGCGCCCAGATTCACTCGGGGGCGATGCTCTTCATGCGCCGTGAGCTCAAGCTCATCGCGCTCTTCGCGATCTTGGTGGGAGGGGCGCTCGTCTTCAAAGATCCGTGGGAGTCGATGGCGTTCTTCCTGGGTGCAGGCGCGTCGTCCTTAGCGGGTTGGATCGGCATGTATGCGGCGACCCACATTAACGTGCGCACCACAGTGGCGGCTCATGAACAGGGTTCGGGCGTGGCGTTGACCACGGCATTCTTTGGCGGATCGATCATGGGTCTCACGGTGGCCTCGACGGGGCTGATCGGCGTGGGTGGTTTGTTTCTGTTTTTCGGCGAATCTGCCGAAGATATTCATGTGATTCACGGCTTCGCGATGGGCGCATCGTTGGTCGCGATCTTCTTCCGCGTGGGTGGTGGTATTTTCACCAAGGCGGCTGACGTTGGCGCGGATTTGGTCGGTAAAGTCGAGTCCGGTATCCCGGAGGATGATCCGCGTAATCCGGGTGTCATTGCCGATAACGTGGGCGACAATGTCGGCGACGTGGCGGGGATGGGTTCGGATTTGTTCGAGTCGTATTGTAATGCGATGATCGCCTCGATGGCGATCGCGGCCACCTTGGCCGCCGGCAAATGGGAAGAGATTGCAACCGCACGGATTGATTTGATGTTCCTGCCGCTGGCGCTCGCCGCGACCGGGCTGATTTGTTCGCTGATTGGTATCACCATCGTCAAAGTAAGTTCCGGCCTCGCTCCGGCTAAAGCCCTGCGGACCGGTACCATGAGTGCGGCATTTCTTTTTGTAGTGGCCGCGGCGGGAGTCATCTCCTCCGCGCACGTGAGCATGCACGTTTGGTTCTGTGTGCTCTTGGGTTCGGTGGGGGGCATCACCATCGGGCTGGCGACCGAGTATTACACCGGAGGTAGTCCCATGCGCTCAATCGCGGATGCCGCGAAGACGGGTGTCGCTACCGTAATTATTCGAGGACTGGCCGTAGGCATGATGTCGGTCGTGATCCCGATTGCGGTGGTCGCCGGGATCATTCTTGGGGCCAGTCATTTCGCTGGACTCTATGGCGTCGGCATCGCCGCAGTTGGTATGTTGGCGACGATTGGCATCACCATGAGTATTGATGCCTACGGCCCAATCGCGGACAACGCCGGTGGTATTGCTCAGATGGCGGGACTCGGCAAGAAGACGCGGGCGATCACCGATGCGTTGGATGAAGTGGGGAATACCACGGCCGCCATCGGTAAAGGTTTTGCCATCGGGGCGGCGTCCCTTGCGTCCCTCGCGATTATCGCTGCTTTCATCAACGTGGTGAAACTGCACAACCCCGAATTCCAACTGCTGCTGTCCGATCCGAAAGTTCTCACCGGCATGTTTATCGGCGGCTTCGTGCCGTTTCTGGTGAGTGCATTGACGATGACTGCGGTGGGCGAGGCGGCGCAGGCGATGGTCGAAGAAATTCGGCGTCAATTCCGGGAAATTCCAGGCTTACTGGAAGGCACCGGCAAGCCCGACTCCGAGACGTGCGTGCGCATCGCGACGGACTCGGCCATGCGGCGCATGATCGCTCCGGCGTTGATTGCGATTCTCTCCCCCGTGGTGGTGGGATTCATTTTTGGCGCTGCCACCCTCGGCGGCATGTTGATCGGCGCGCTGTTGGGCTGTGTGTTGTTAGCGCTCTTCATGGCCAACTCCGGTGGTGCGTGGGACAATGCTAAGAAGTATGTCGAGCAAGGCCACCACGGTGGCAAAAACTCCGAAGCTCATCTCGCCTGTGTGGTCGGTGACACCGTGGGGGATCCCTTGAAGGACACCTCCGGTCCCTCGATGAACATCCTCATCAACGTGATGTCGATCGTGGCCCTAGTGATTGCCCCGTTGCTCTGAGCTAGGCGGGGACTGCAGCCAGATTTAGGCCGGAAAGATAGGTTCGTAACTGAGTAGATGATTCAATTGAGGATCCTTTTGGGCGCATCCGGTTGAAGGGAAGTGGCTGTTATACTTAAGCATGCACATCAGGAAAATTAGAAAATCTGGGATCAGCCTTTTTTTGGGAGCAGGGGCCAGTATAAATATGGGGTTCCCTTCGGGGGAGGGGTTGAAACAGCAAATTGCTGAAAACCTAACCTGCGAAGGAGGGTCCGAATTACGTCGAATTACTGGAGAATTGTTTAGGGACTCGGACGTGGCAGACTTTACCCGGTATCTTACTTGTGAAAACAGTGCTTCCCGCTCAATCGATGCCATTCTATGTGAGTTTCACCATCAAAACGAACGGTTGCTCGAGATCGGCCGAGTGGCGGTTTGGTATACAATTCTTGAGCATGAACAACGCGTCAATTTAGACGAGGTGAAGGAGTTCTGGTTATGGAAATTTCTCGATAACATGTCCGGTGAGTTTAACCGGTTTGATGATCTCTATACTGATGGTCCGGCCAATCAGACCAAATTCTTGTATGACCTACAAATCAACTCGTTGAACTATGACCGGTTGGTGGAGGAGGTAGTCCGGTTGTGGTTTTGGGATCGCTTTCCAAAGGACGAAAGGAAGCTATTCGCCAAACGAGCACTTTCGGGTGATTTAGTGAGTCACAAGCATGGCAGTCTAGGACTTCTAGAAGGAGAAGCTTCCCTCCCGTTTGGCGCTCCGCATCCAAAGGACAGCAAAGAACTTCTGACTCGGGCCAAACTTCTCCAATTCTGGTTTGAGCCCAGCAACGAAGCTCACAGCTGGAACAGAACGAATCGAATCATCGAGCTTCGGGGAACGCTGCTTATTTTAGGCTATGGTTTCCATGATCACATAGGCCGCCGCTTTGCTCCTGTGAGCAAGAATGACAGTAAGCTTAGACGGGTGATAATCACTGGTTATGGTCTTGATTCAGGGAAGAGAGAACAAGCGCACCTTTGGCTAGACGGTGCGTTCCGTGCCCATGGAGGTGAAAGAGTTTTATTGGATCCGGACATCGATTGTGAGGGGGCAATCGATCACCTCTTCATGCACTGAAAGTCGATATACTTGGCCGAATTGCACCCGAGATATGCAATACTGTCAGCGATTACTCTTACGCCAGTAATCGACTAAGCTCGATTTAGAATTGGCGATAATAACAGTAATGGTGGCCGCTTCTCTAGGTATTCTATAATACTAGTCAAACCACCGAACCTGGATTTCCTGATTTGTTCTATTCACCTAGGGGAGCGGAAGGCTTGGCGCGCCCGCTCGATCTTAGGGCGAATTACGCAGCCGGGCACGTGGTCGTTGATGAGCCCCATCGCCTGCATGAATGCGAACGCCGTGGTGGGACCGACGAACTTCCAGCCTCGTTTTTTAAGGTCTTTGGAAAGGGCGATCGACTCGGGCGAAGTAGTCAGTGATTGCGGTTTTGATGGAGCCTGAGGTTCAAAGCGCCAGAAGTAGGCGGCGAGCGAGCCAGCCTCCTGCACCAACTCAATGGCGCGTCGGGCATTGTTGATGGTGGCTTCGATTTTTCCGCGGTGACGGATGATGCCCGCGTTGCCGAGGAGTTGCTCGACATCTCGTTCGGTGAATTGGGCAATCCGATGGAAATCGAAATCGTGGAACGCGGTCCGAAAGGTCTCCCGCTTGTTGAGGATGGTGCGCCAGCTCAGGCCGGACTGAAAACCTTCGAGGCAAATCTTTTCAAACAGGCGTCGATCATCCCCCACGGGAAACCCCCACTCGGTGTCGTGGTAAGGAATGAATTCAGGGACGTCGCCACACCATCTGCAGCGAGATTGGCCGTCGGGTCCTTTAGTGGTCGCACTCACACTTGAAACTCGCCGTCGCGGTAGGCGGGTATCCCACGGCTGAGCTAACGGTCGTAAGATGATTTAGGAAATTCCTTATGATACGTTCTCTGCGGGGTAGTCATCAAAACTATCCCAACTTTGCTTCGACCGATCCCCGAAACTCATTTGCGCCTCTTCTACCATTCCATCGGCCGAGGCCAAATCTGATTCAGCGCTCAGGGCTGAAGCCAGTTGGGTGAGGTGACGCCGAAAGGAAGTCAGTTTGGAAAGATCTCCGTGCTCCCCAGTTACGCTGCGTGTGGGCGTAGCCAATACCGCGGCAGCGGTGTAAAGTTGTTGCTGGATCATACGTTCACAAAGCAACCGCATCCGTTCTTGATACGAGGCATCTTGAAAAACGGCGTCGGTCGGGAAATGCGGCGAAGATATTTTTACGGGCTTTCGCGATTTCTCCGCGTCTTCAATTAGGATGAAATATCCGATAAAAGGAGCCGCTCCGTCACCGAGCATGCCTTCGCTTTGGGATTTGCGCAGGTCGTAGCCACTACCGAGTGCTTCCTCACAACGGTTGTTGGCATTGTTGCCGAATGAAGGGCCGCAGAGAGACTTGAGTTCCAAGGCGGCAAGTAGCCGGCCGCGGTGTTCAATAAGAAGATCCCACTGCTTGGTAGGTCGAAAGAATCCTGGCAGAATCACCATGGATTTTTCTCGATGAACTATTGTTCCAGGAGGCCCGCAACGATGGGCTACTTCCGCGATCATATCGCGGAAGGAATCCATCGTCTTACCTCCGATAACAGCTCCTCGATTGCCCTCGGTAGCTTGGCCTTTTTGTTGCTGTTTGGCGGCAGACATTTCTCGGCTCTGCCAAAACAAAGCCACGGCTCTCGTGAGTCGCATGGCAAAAGTTAGCCGTTTGTGATTCACGCTGCCGCCTCCTCTTTCGATACGGTTGGCGGAGTTGAGGAATCCAAACGGTGCCACTCCTCGTCAGAAAATCCGTAGAGTGCTTGCACTGAAACTGAAGCAAGTCTTGGGTCGGACCTTGTGGCGGCATCGTGCAGATTCCGGCGTAGCTTTGCGGAAACATCATCCCACCGCGGGATTCTAATTCGCCTTAAATATTGGGCCTGAAACCGGAAATTACCGCCCCGCATGCGGGGACTGTAGGCGGCCACGAAGGCTTGGGCAACCCGACTGGAAAGCACGGTCTGCAATGCGCGCAGATCCCAAGCGTCCGAGACGACGTAGTAGAGATTGTGGTGAGGATAGAGCTTGCCGGGTTCATACACCACGTGCGCGGTTCCTTTAATGTCCGGGATGAGAAGCTTTGGCTGGTGGGTAAGGGGTTCGTGGATACGATCGATGGTGCGATACCAGCCGTCCCCGGCACGTTGGGCGACATTGCGGCTGGCGATTCGTTCACGATGAAGCTCCACATAAGCGGCCAATTTCGGGTATTTTTTTAGGTCGACCAAGCCGCCGCCCGGCTCGAAGGGATTTAACACCCATTTACCCATCCACTCGACTTCCCCGCTGCGTATATCGCGGGTTGTTACCAGCGGTAGCTTTCGGGAAATTTCGACGTCTAGGTGGTTGTTGATGAACACGGCATCTGCGCCGGTCGCTACGCCGATGCCAACTTTTACATCCACCTCTTGGAGGGCAGGGAAATTGTGTTCGAGCCGGCGAAGGAGGGACAGATAGCCGTCCTCATCGAACGACCAAGGCTGGTCGTGTTTGGCAACGTCTTCGCAGGATGCGACCCTCTCGCTCTTCGCCTGACCTCGCAAGGCTTTGGCTAACTGCTGGAGAACTGCTTTTTCGATGGGTGGGCGAAAAGCGGTTCGTGTCGTTCGTCCGTGCCCGCGTCGGATACTGGTGACTGCGGGATACGCGTCGACGTCATCTAAGAAAGCGGGACAGCCCGTGAAGTCGATGTAGGCTTCTACGTGAAATGACTCGGCAATGATGTTTCGTAACGGACCGCCGTAACGGTTTTTCATCCAACGGTCAGCGCAGATGAAACCGAGGCAGCCTTCGTCCTCCAAGAGGCCCAGCGATTTCTCGATAAATGCGACATAAAGATCCGCCCGGTCAAAAAGAGATCTCCATTGGCTGCGGTATAAGCGGAGCAGTTCCTTCGGGAGATTTTCCAGTCGAAGGTAAGGTGGGTTGCCTACCACGTGGGTGAAGTCGGACTGCAATGGCAATGTGAGGAAATCCGCGTGCGTTAGCCAAATGTCCAATGTTTCTGTGATAGCGTCCTCAGACCAATGGTGTTCGACGAAAAGGGCGTGAAGACGTCGGCGACACTCCCTCAAAGCGGCGGTGTTCACCTCGACCGCTCGCACGCAGTTGGCGATGCGCGTATCGTCTGCCGCCGCACTCTGCAGCAACCGTTCAACTGCCGGGATCAGGAAATCACCGTCGCCAGCAGAAGGCTCCAAAAGCCGTTGGGTCAGTAACTGAGGTCCGGAGACCCATCCGACTAAGTCCAACACGAATGAAGCGACCTCCGGTTTTGTGTGAATAGCCCCACGTTGTTCTGCACTCGCATCGGCAAAGTAGTCTAATGCGTCTCGATGAGGCGTTATGTCTTCAAAGAGTTCAGCTTGGACGGTGCGCATTTGAGTTTGAAGCAAGAGCCTAGGTTCGCCGGGTGGCAAGCCGGGGTAGGCACAAAAGAGAAGGAACCAACTCCCAGAGAGTAAGCTTTCCTGCGGAGGAAAGGCTCGGCAGGTAGGAACGCTGCACCACCTTCAAATTGTCAGAAGGACGGGACAACGGAATCTGTTTCTCTAGTCAAATCAACCGCGCACCGTGCGTGATTGATGGTGGCTTCGAACTCACCTCGATTTCGATCATTGGCTCCGGGGCTCATCTCACTTCTGCTCGCCGTTACGGCGATTATACCTTAAACTCGCCGTCGCGGTAGATGACTTGGGTCGAGCCGTCGGTGAGGTGGGCGGTCACGACCCGGTTGGAGGTGGCGACAATGTCGGTATGGACGACGGAGTTGTTGTAGCCCATTTCGGCCCACTGTTCGTCGGTGACGGCGGCGGGGTCTCCGGTGAAGGAGTCGCGGTAGGCGGAACCGACGGCGATGTGGGTATTGCCCCATTGGCCGCCGACATTTTCGTCGTAGAGTGTGAGACCCATAAACCGGGTGATGCGGGAGAAGCGGCGATCGGTGAGCGAGAATTCGCCGACCTTGTCGGCATTTTCTACCGCGACCATTTCGCGCAGCAGTGCTTCACCCTTGCTGGCGGTGGCCTTGGTCACCCGTCCGTCTTTGAACTCCAAATACGCATCTTTAATGAGGGAGCCATAACGATAGAGCGGTTCCGTGAACTGAATCCGTCCCTCGGTGCCCCGCCAGTTCGGGGAGATGAAGAGTTCGAAGCTCGGAATGTTGCGGCCGGAGCCGCCGAGCCATTTGCGATCCGAGCCGATTTGCACCCAAAGATCGGTGTCGGCTGCCTCGACGTGCAGTTTCTCAATGGGCAACGCGTCGAGCTTGTCCTTGATCGCGTAGAGTTTCGTGTAGAGGGCCTGCCACTTGCCGGCGGGATCGGCTTCGTCGAGGTAGCAGGCTTGGATGATTTCACCCCAATAGTCTTCGAGCGACATATCGACTTCGTCGGCCATCGCTTGGGTGCCATACATGGCGAGGGTCCAGGTGTAGTCGCCCGCGCTCTCTTTGGCCCGGCGCCAGTCCATGTAGGGTTTCAGGGCTTTCTGCGCGGCCATGATTTTGCCGCTGGGAATGCCGGCTAGCTCCTGTTTGTCGGTCTCGGCGAGAATAGCGACAGTGTGATCGATTTGGTCGACGGTGCCGCGGTGAAACTTTTCGGCGAAGAAAGAGAGTTGATCATCGTTAGCGAGTTCGAAGAACTCTCGGTTGAAGCCGTCAGGGGTGAAGAAGACGAGGGGGTGAGCTCCGGCTTTGAGCACGGCGCGACGCAACGCCACAAGCATGGGTTTGGCCACCTCGGGCACGCGCAGTTGCACGACCTCACCGGGCTTCACGCCCTCGCCGCTATTGAGCGCGAAGTTGATCAAGACATTCGCGTAGTTATCGAGGAGCTCGCTGGACGGTTGGTAGGACATGATCTGAACTTCACCGACCCCAATCCAAGCGCAAGGCCACTCCCCTGAATCGAACGGAATGCAGCGGAAATGTGCGGGCGAACGAAGCCGCATTCCTCGAAATGACTTGCTCTCGGGTCGGCCATTTTAAGGGCGCTGCTCGACGCCGGGTGCTTCAGGCTGACGGCTTTGTTTGCCTTCGTTGTCGGGCGGTAGCAATGGATCGTCCGCAGATTACCCAGGTATCCGGAAATTAGGCGCCAAAGATTTGAATGCAGCGGTGGAGTAGATCTGCGATAATCTGAGAGATTGGCGGTTAAAAAACGCCCGATCTCAACGCGGTATTTTTACCGGAGTTAACAGAGAGAGCAGAGCTACTCCGGTGGTAAATCCCACGGCAACGGGTGCCGTCAAGCAGCACCCCTACCCACTCCACGGCGGACCGGACAGAGTTGGTCCCTCCCCAAGTTCCGTTGTCCGGGAGGGATGACCTTTGGGTCGTCCTCGACTCGCACGATCCATCGTGGTCCCGGGCGTAACCGGTAGACAAAGCCAGGCCAGACCTTCACTTCGTTCAGCGACCGGGTTAAAAAACATCGGGCCTCGTCGCAAACTCGTCCGCCGCTCCGGGGTTATCCATGCGGGTTACAGTTTGGGGCAATAACCCCGTGGTGTTCAGGCCAGACCTTCCTGCGGACTGTTGTCGGGCGTAAAGCCCGACCCACCCAGCAGGGCGCTGGCTTGGTCTGACGTGGGTCGGGCTTTACGCCCGACAGCGTTTGCGTTGTCCCACCGGGGCATTGTCTTGCCCCGGAAGTTACCCTGCAATTTAACCGCCTTACCGTTCCCGGCCCCGTGAATCGTCGTTCCTTTGTTTCTACCCTCGCGACCGCCGGTGCGGTGGTCGCTACCTCACGTCGTTTGAGGGGTAACGCGCCGATGAAACCACCCACTTTGGGGCTGATCGGTGGCGTTTGGTATGGCGGGGTGAACCTCACCCGTTTGGTAAAGAATGCGGGTGCTCGCATGGCCGGTTGGTGCGATCTGAACTCCGCCCACCTCAATAAATCCTTGGCGTTGGTCGCGGGTTTGCTGAGGGGAGTGCCGCCGACGTTTGCGGACTATCACGACATACTGGCGTTTTCCGGAAGACTCGGATGCGACGACCACCGATCACCAGCACTGCGTGTTTGAATATCCCGATCTCACCATGACGTGGGAACACCGCACGGGGGGGGGGGCGCTGGTCCCGCCGACGCGAAACTGGTCCGACAATGGGGGCGGGCGTATCATCGGCCCGAAAGGGACGCTAGACATGACGATGTTGCATTACACCTTCACGCCGAAAGGCGATGGTGAAGGGGAAACCTGCCACGAATTTTCGCTCGATGGAGATCCGCGTTCACGCGGACTTCAGCAATGGGATCAAAGGGCCGGAGCAAGCGGCCGAAAAACACCAAGCGGAGAACTTCATGGCGGCGCGCGCCAATCGCATTCGACCGATTGCGGACATCGAGGAAGGGCACATATCCAGTGCGCGTTGTCAGCCCGCCAACCTAGCCTTGGCACTCAATCGCCCCGTCAGTTACGGTCCCGACTGCCCGCACCGTTCCCGGCGACGCAGCCGCCACGGCGCTGCTCGCGCGCAACTACCGCGGCGGCTACGCACCCCCGGACCCAACTAAGGTGTGATGCGGGCGGATCGAGTCGCGGCGGTTTTGGTCGCCAGATCGGCTTCGCACTGCGGGGAACCACGGGCGAGGTCGCGGCAGGTCTGCGGGCGGCGCCCATAGATGGAGCAGGCGAACTCTTTGCCGGACGCGGTATAATCGATTTGGAGGGCAGCACAGTGGCCGTCGATCATGCGCATGAACGCGTGATTGTTTTTCCACTGGACGCGCTTATCGGCCCGCGGGCCGAGCCTGGCGTAGTCATCCCCGGTTACGGGAACATAGTAGGTTGCCGTCGAGAAACAGCATGCGCCACAAGCCAAACAAGCTGGCGGGTTGACGGAGACACCGGACGAGTCTGCTGGAGGAGGTGGGGATGAGGGAGGCAACGTTCCCGACGCAGCGGTCGAGACGGAGAGGCTGCGGCCGATAGACGATCATCGCGAGCGCCATCGCGTTTCGGCGATGGGATATTGAGTGGGCTGAATCCCGACGGATCGGGTGACGCTTACTTAGCGTCGGTCGCGGCTGTTTTGGCGGCCAAGCGAGCGGCTTCTTTTTTGGTGAGTTTCTTGGCCGCACGCATGCCGGGTTTGGTGGCCGTCTCGCCGGGGTGAAGCCGCTGGAAGCGCTCGTCCAGTTTGTGGTCCTTCACTTCAAAATTATATTTGATACCCATAACTTTAGGTCGATCAGTTGTGCAGTAGGTCGCAATCCGAAAACGCCCCAAGGCAGGTCTGCCCCGCTTAGATCGGTATGCCTAGCTAAGAATTGTCTCAGCTTAGGATGTCGCGGAGGCTGTCCAGATCCATGACTTTGCGGAGGCTTCGCTCTTGCACGACGGAAGTGGCGAGGGTGGTCTCGATTTTTTATCCGGCTAGATCGACCACCACGGGCCGATGATCAGACAGGGTTCGCCCCGCGGCCACGTTATCCGTCAATGCGTAATGGCGCAGACTTAAGCGGGCATCAATCAACGCATAGTCTAGCCTAGCCCGCCATGCCCCGAGTCGGCTGATACCCCGCCAGGTCGGTGTCAGCACGCCGGCTTTTGCGGCGGCATCAACGAGCGCGGGCTCACCCTTTTCGAAAGATGCCCGCACCCGCTCAGCGCGGCGTTCGTTGAAATCACCGCACACTACCGCCAGCCCGTTCGCCGCTTTGGTTTCGACGTAGCGTTTCAGCAGGCGACCGCTTTCTTCCCGCGCCCGGCTACTGCGGTGATCAAGATGCACATTGAAGACGGTAAGATCTGGCGCATCCGGGCGAGCAAGCCGCACCCAAGTGCAAATCCGCGGGTGGGCCGCGCCCCAAGCCACGGACGGTTGCGTCGGCGTTTGCGAAAACCAAAAGGTGCCGTTGGCGACCTCTGACCATGCTGGATTGAGCACGAGGATGGGTACGTGTTCACCGGCCCTCGCGCCGTCTTCTCGGCCCGCCGCGACACAAAGGGGATGACCCAGGGCCTCGCGAATCCACTCCAGTCCCTCCGCACTGACCTCTTGCAGACCCAGCACGTCGGCCTTCAGTCCGCGTAGCACCGCGGCCAATCGCTCTCGCTTGCGCAGCCAACGATTGGCGGCAGCATATTGAATATTGAAGGTAGCCAGTCGCCACTCTGGTCGCCCGACCGTCACAGCAACGGGGACCATAGTCGGCTGAGACCTTCTGCCAGTTTTTCGCGCCGCGGTCGCTGCCGAAACGATTCCAGATCGAGCTGATGCGACGCGGCGAACATGGGCTCGTAGGTTTGCCCAAGCTTCGCACAAGTGTCGGGCGAACGGATCAGCAGATTAATTTCAAAATTTAGATTGATCGAACGGGCATCGAGATTGGCCGATCCCACCATCAGCCAACGGCCGTCGACGATAATGACTTTGGCGTGATGCACCGCCTCGCCGTATTCGTAGAGCTCCACGCCGAAGTCCATCAACTGCTCATAGTAGGACCGTCCGATCTTCACTAGAAAGTCGTGATCGTTCTTCTCGGACACCATTAGCCGCACCCGCACCCCACGGGCGGCAGCCACTTGCATCGCCGTCACCAGTTCATCCACCGGCACGAAGTAAGGGGTGAACAGGTCGATCGATTCCCGCCCAAAGTTACAGAGGGCGATGGCGGATTTGAGGAAAGGCTGGCGAGAGGAGTCGGGACCACTCTCCACTAGCAGGGCGGGTAAGCGATGGGCGCCGGCCTTGCCCCGGTGGCAATCACTCGGATCGATTCGTTTATGGGTGGCGAAGAACCAATCATGCAAAAAACTGTCCTGCAGGTCGGTGACCGCTTGGCCGGTCAGGCGCAATTGCAAGTCATGCCATGCTCCGATTTCGGGATCACGTCCCTGATATTCACGCCCCACATTCATGCCGCCGACAAATGCTTCGGTGCCGTCGATAATTTGCAGTTTGCGATGGTTACGCAGGTTGAGGAAGTAGCGGTTGCGACGGGGGTGCAGGGTGTAGGACCAAGAGAACTCGCCCCCGGCGGCGATGAGCGGACGGAACACCGCATCCTTGGTCTCAAACGATCCGAGCTCGTCGACCAGTAGGCGCACGCTTACTCCCCGTCGCGCCGCCCGAATCAACGCCGCAAGAAAGCGGCGACCCGTTTCATCATCCCGCCACACGTAGGTTTGAAAGTGGATGTGATGTTCGGCCCGTTCGAGCCGCTCGTGGAGGGCATCGAAATAGGCGTTATCATGGAGAATATCGAGCTGCTCGATGGCCGAAAGCTGGTTCCGATTTATCCGGGTCACCGCCGTAACCATGGCCTGTTCGTCGGCCGCAAAATCGAACTTGGGAGCGTTGCGCTCATCGCGGGAGCCGGGCTTGGGCTGCCGTCGTTCCAGCCGTTTCCGCCGTAGTCGATCGGTGCCGAAAAAGAAAAACATCGCCGGACCAACGAAGGGTAGCAGAAAGATCGCACCGATCCAAGCCACCATGGAGGGAGGCCTTTTCCGACTCAGGAGTACCTGGGGGATGAGCGTCCACGTGGCGAGATAGGCCAACAGCAGCAGCAGCAATGCGAGGTTCAATGCGACACCTCCGGCGTCGGTTGGGCTCCTGACTTCACTGCGAGAATGCAACGCATCGGCCGAAATCGTAAGGTTGAGATAATCGGCGGCACAATGCCCAAACGGAGCCTTGGGCAGGACAAGGCAAGATGCTCAGCTCAGGATGTCGCGGAGGCTGTCCAGATCCATGACTTTGCTGAGGCTTTCCTCTTGCACGACGGAAGCGGCGAGGGCGGCTTTCTCGTGCTGCAGAGCGCGGATCTTCTCTTCCACCGAACCGGCGGTGATGAAGCGGTAGGCGATCACGGGTTTGGTTTGGCCGATGCGATGAATCCGGTCGATGGCTTGCGCTTCGGCGGCGGGGTTCCACCACGGATCGAAGAGGATCGCGTAACTCGCGGCGGTCAGATTGAGACCGAAGCCAGCCGCTTTGAGCGAAAGCAGGAACACCGTTTTGCTGGGGTCTCTTTGGAAGGTATCCACCAACTCCGCCCGGTTCTCGGTCGAGCCGGTGAGGATCAGGTGGCCGATCTCTCGCTCCACCAGTCGATCACGGATGATGTTCAACATCTTCACGAACTGGCTGAACACGAGGACCTGGTGGCCTTCATCGGCGAGCTCTTCAACGCGTTCCATCAGCGCCTCGAGTTTGGCACTGGGAATATTGGCATGCGCCGGATCGACCAGCGCGGGATGGCAACAGATTTGACGTAGCCGCAGGAGGCTAGCCAGCACGTGAAAGCGTGCCTTGCCCAATTGTTTGTCCGTCGCCACGCCGAGCAGTTCGGCGCGCGCGCGTTTCAATTCGGCATCGTAGAGTTCCCGTTGTTCGCCTTCGAGATCGATGATGATATCATCTTCACTGCGAGGGGGCAAATCAGGCGCCGCCTGCGCCTTGGTGCGACGCAGCAGGAAATGTTTCACGCGGCGATGCAGGCGCTCGATCCCAGCCGTGCTCGCCTCGCTATACTGACGACGGAAGGTAGTGGGATCGCCTAACAAACCGGGTTGAGCAAAGGCGAACAGACTCCACAGATCAGTCAGCCGGTTCTCGACCGGAGTGCCGGTCAAGACCACCCGGTGATGCGCCGGCAAGGCGCGGGCGGCGAGGGCGACCTGGCTCTTCGGGTTTTTGATAAACTGGCCTTCATCCAACACTACGACGTCCCAGGTCACGCGGCGAAACCGCTCGGCGTGGCGACGCATTTGGGTGTAGTTGGCGACGAGGATGTGGGGGTGGGGACGATCGGTATCAAGCCGACCGGTCTCGGCGGAAAAGAGGGTGGCGGTGAGGTCAGGGGTGAAGCGCGCCGTCTCGGTTATCCAGCCGTGGGTGACACTTTTGGGACATACCACGAGGGCGCGGAAGGGCGCCGCTTTGGTTTTGGGCGCCTTGCCGCGCTTGGCCTTTTCACCCTGCAGGTAGAGCAACCAAGCGAGGGTTTGCACCGTCTTGCCCAGACCCATGTCATCGGCGAGGACGCCGCCGAAGCCTTGTTGGGAGAGGTGGGCCAAGAATCGGTATCCGTCTATCTGATACGGGCGTAAGTTAGCCTTGAGACCCTTGGGCAGTGGCGGCGGCTCGATGGCGGCGATTTGGGCGGCCCGGTTTTTGAGGCGTTCGACCATCCGCTCGTCGCGCGCGGCCAAACGATTGGCTTCGAGCGCCAGCTGCAAGGTGTGGAAGCGGTGTTTGGCGGGGGTGCCGCTTTCGAGCACATCCGCTACGCCGAGGCCGAGGCGATCCAGGGCGGCCGTGGTTTCGGGATCGACTGCGGCTGCGGTCTCCACGCGCCGCCATCCGTGCTTGGGGAGGTGCACCCACTTGCCTTGGGCTTTGAGCAGCAATTTGATCTCCTCGGTGGTGAGATTGGTGTCCTCTACTTTCAGTCCGAGGGTCAGGTCGAACCAGTCTTTTTCGGAATCAGGAGAGGCCTTAAGTTCGACTTCGACCCGCGCGCTGAGCGGGGCTTCGAGCAGACTGGCGAGTTCAGGCGAGAGCTCGGTGTGGATATGAGGCGAGAGCCCGGCGTGCCATTGCAGGAAGCCATCGGCAAACTCGTCGTCCACGGGCCGGATCCAAGCATCGGCCCAGCCGTCCCACATCAAGCGGAAACCGGTGAAGCTCTTACTCGCCTCGCGCGCATGGGTGAACTCGAATTCGAGGGCGGGTTTGCCGACTTCGCGCGGAGGCGGAGCGCCGTCTTTGGTCCATTGCCAGCCGATGGCGTCGCCGGTCCATTGTTTCTCACATGCGGGGTGGGTGGAGATGGCGGTAAGCTGGGCTTGCATCTGCCGGTCCTCGCCGTCGAATCCCGGCGTGAGCCAGCACTTGAGGCGCGGTTGTAGCTCGATGATCTTCAGTTCAGCGGCGATGCCGTCGGGGAGGCGCAGTCCGACGGCTCGCAGCCGGGGGAGCAAGCGGGCGTCGCTGAGGGCGGCCACGGGAAGTTGGGGCGACGGCGGCGGCGGTGGGCCTCGCCAGAGTTGGTCTTCGAAAAGGTAAAGGGACTGCGGTTTCGATGCGACCAAGATAGCGTCTTCGGCCGGTCGACCATCGGGGGTGACCAGCTGCAAGTCCAACCGGTCACTGGTGTCCGTGGCGACGGTGGCTTCGTGCACCAAGGGATCCGTCTCAATGGTCAGGGGCTGACCATCCGGCATCGCGAGCGCGGGTCGCGCGGCCATCGTGCGCAGCAGGGCGCCAACGGCTTCGGCGGCTAGGGGGCGTTTGGCTGATATGCCGGTGGGCAGCATGCGTGCCTCGGCGGCGAGGGCGGCGGCGAGGCTGGCTTGGGCGGGGGGGAGGTGCTCGAGATCGGCGGGCCGGAGTTTGACCAGATCGTTGAACCAACGTTGGGCGGGAGCCTTCCAGGGTTTTTGATCCTGGCGTTGAACTTCAATCATCCAATTGCCGGCCTGGTCAAGGCGGAGCCGCAGACCGGCGATATCCGTAAAGAGCGGATGCTGGGCGGCGGCGGCCGTTTCCTCGGCGGAAGGCAAGACGCGCAACCACCGGGCGAGTTCCTTTTCGAGGGCATGTTCGCCCGAGGACGTGACGGCTTGGGTGAAGTTGCTCTCGAGGCGGTGGGGAATGGTGCGCGGATCGCGGCGGCCGTCCGGCGCGCCGGTTTCGACGGCGGTGATCCAGCCATAGCCAGACGCGTAGGCGTGTTTGCAGTCGCGCCGATCCGGGCACGAGCACTGGAAGGTCCATTTGCCCCGCGTGAAGAACCACGTCAGGTCGTAGCGCGCATTGCCGACCACCTCGGCTTTGACCAAGTGATCGGCCTCCGACCAAACGGACGCGACGGCACCGTCCTTCAAATAATCCCGTCCGCGCTCGCGGGCGCGTTCATCAAAGGCATCGAGCCGTTCGATTAGGGCCTTGATGGCTTCGGGGGTGCGGACGGCGCGCATGGCGGTGGGACGATAACGAGGAGGCATGTAACGTGGTAGATGTGACGGAAATAAGAATGGAGGAATTGGCGATCAGATGAGCGCTCCTCGGGAACTGCGTGGAGTTGAGGCTTAAATCGGAGAACATCGCATAACGCAACCCATCGTGTGATCCGATGAGGATTTGCTGTTTGGCCGCCGAAGGGAGGCCGCCAAAAAAAGGCCCGAAAACCTCAACGGACTGCGGGCGTTTGCGGGCGCCGGGAGCCGACGCAACGCCGTCGGGCGTAGAGCCCGACCCAGCCACGGGTGCGTCCGCAGCGGAGTTGAAGGAAGAGGCGGTCAGCCTGAAACGGGCGTCGTCAAGCAAAGCCCGTACAGGAAAAGGCATTCACTGATTGACGGTATGGGTCACGCCACCGCCGATCGGCTCCTGCGGCGGTGAATAACTCTCGTCGCCCGGAAAGCGACTCGCCCTCTAGGCCCGATAGCCTCTCTTACGTCACAAATCGTAGTGGCACGACACGGTGTGTCCGGCGGGGCTGTTGGGCGCTGGTCTTAGGGCGGGCGTTTCTACTTTGCAGCGTTCCGTCGCGTGCGGGCAACGCGGATGAAAGGGGCAACCCGATGGCGGGTCGATCGGCGAGGGCACATCGCCGGTCATGATGATCCGGTTGGACTTCCGGCGGGGCTCTGGCTGGGGAATCGCCGAGATCAGCGCGCGGGTGTAAGGGTGGCGTGGATTTTGGTAGATCTCGTCGGCGGGCGCGAGTTCGACCACGCGACCGAGATACATGATGGCGATGCGATCCGAGACGTGTTTCACCACCGCGAGATTATGCGCGATGAACAGGTAGCTGAGCCCCATCTCGCGTTGGAGCTCGAGGAACAGGTTGAGCACTTGGCTCTGAATCGACACATCGAGCGCGGAGACCGGTTCGTCGCAGATCAGCACTCGTGGGTTGAGCGCGATGGCGCGCGCTAGGCCGATGCGTTGGCGTTGGCCGCCGGAAAATTCGAAGGGGTAACGGTCGGCGGCGTTGGCCGGCAGGCCGACCCGATCCAGCAACGCGGCCACCGAGGCCAGGCGCGCAGCGCGGTCGCCGATGCCGTGAATGATGAACGGCTCTGACAGCGTCTCGCCGATGGTATGGCGGGCGTTGAGTGATTCGACCGGGTCCTGGAAAACCATCTGCAGGTGACGCCGGTAGGGTTTGAGCTCCTTACGCTGCATGGGCGCGAGATCGACGCCATCAAAGAGAATTGCTCCCGCAGTGGGCGCGTTGAGCCGCACGATACACTTGCCGAGGGTGGATTTACCGCAGCCGGATTCGCCGACCAAGCCGAGGGTCTCGCCTGGGTTGAGGGTGAGGCTCACCCCGTCGACGGCTTTGCAGAACTTGGCGGCGCGATTGAATACGCCTTCGCGCACCGGGAAATACATTTGTAGGTCGCGCAGCTCCAGGATCGGTTGGGCGGGGGGAGGGTCTGGTTTGGGTGTATCCACGATTAGGAAACGTTAGGGGTGGGAATTTCGCGCCAGCGGTGGCAGGCGCAGGCGTGGTCCGGAGCGACTTCCTCCAGCGGCGGCGATGCGGCGCACCGGTCGTCGCGATGGGGGCAGCGGTTTTGGAAACGGCAGCCAACGGGCAGGTCGGCGAGGCTGGGCACCATGCCTTCGATGATGGGCAGTTCGGCTTTGCGCGGAGTCGAGAGGCGCGGAATCGAGGCGAGCAGCCCCCGAGTGTAAGGATGCGCGGGGTTTTTGAAAATGCGTTCGACCGGACCTTTTTCAGCGACGCGGCCCGCATACATGACGACCACTTCGTCGCACATCTCGGCCACGACGCCGAGGTCGTGGGTGATGAGCACGATGGCGAGACCGAGGTCGCGTTGCAGTTGCTGCATCAACTCCAAAATCTGCGCCTGAATGGTGACGTCGAGCGCGGTGGTCGGCTCATCAGCGATGACGACGGACGGCTCGCACGCGAGGGCCATGGCGATGACGACGCGTTGGCGCATGCCCCCGGAAAGTTGGTGCGGATACTCGTGCATGCGCTCGGCGGGGGCGGGGATACCGACCTTTTCCAGCATGGTGATGCCGCGTTGCCAGGCCTCCTTGGGATCCTTGGTCAGGTGGAGCAGGAAGACCTCGCAGAGTTGGCGGCCGATGGTGTGCACCGGGTTGAGCGCGGTCATCGGCTCTTGAAAGATCATACCGATGCGACCGCCGCGAATGCGTTGCATATCCTCGATGGGCAGGGCCACGAGGTTCTCGCCTTGGAGACGAATTTCGCCGCTCGCGATTTGGCCCATCGGTTGGGGCAGGAGCCGCATGATGGAAAGCGCGGTGACGCTTTTGCCGCAGCCCGATTCGCCGACAATGCCGAGGGTCTGGCCGGCGCTCACGCTGAAGCTCACCCCATCGACCGCCGTGAGCGTGCCCTCGTCGGTGTCAAAGGTAGTCACGAGGTTTTCGACCTCGAGGACGGGGGAGGCGGAAGGGGCAGCAGGGTCGCTCATAGGTCCTTAAATTGGTCGTAGATGAGGAGGTCCGCGGGATAGGACTTCCCGGTGCGGCGCGCTTGTTCGATTTCGGCGCGCTCGGCAGAATCGATCCAGAAGGTGAAGAGTTCATCGGCTCGCCCGGTGGCGGCGGCGTTGAAGCCTTCCGGCCACTTTAGGTAGCGCCAGAAAGCGCCGCGATAGAAGGGCGTCGCCCAGCCGTTGATCCACATGCCGTCGTCGTGGATGATCTGTTCGATCTGGGCGGCGAGGGTTTTGATCTCGGCCATGGTGGTGGCTTGGTCGTAGGCCTCAATGAGCCGGTCGAGTTCGGGGATGAACGTCGACGTCATGTTGTTGGTCTGGACCTTGAGCTTGGTCGGGTCGGGATTAGGTGAGCCTGCAGCGTGGGAGCTCACCGGTTGATCGTCGGGACCGAGGTAGGCGTCTTCGTAGGCGTTGGAGCCGTGGAAGGTTTCCCAGTAGCGCGGGTAGAGCTCGTTGACGGGCGATAGGGCGAGCAGAGCCACCTCGTGGTTTTTCTCCTGCATCTTTTTGAAGGCGGTCGTGCCATCGAGGACTTCGAGACGGTATTCGAGTCCGGCCTTGAGCGCTTCTTGTTTAAGAACGGTGAGCAGGTCGCGCCGGGTTTCGCCCCAAGCGGTGATGGTCAACGCGAGGCGGTTTCCCGCGGCGTTGGTCAGCACGCCGTCGCGGCCTGGGGTGATGTAGCCGGCGGCGGCGAAGTAGCTGCGAGCCTTTTCGGGATCGAACGGCCGGTAGGTGACGGTCGGATGCACGCGCCAAGGATACCCATCGGAGCGGGTGTGCATGACCTCGGCGTCGCCGCGAAAATACTGAGCGCAGACCAACTCCATGTTGGTGGCGTGATGCAAGCCGAGCCGCAGGTCACGGTTGGCCAAGGCCGGCATCGCGGTATTGATCCACAGGCCCCATTCTGGCCGCGGCATGCGGTTGTAGAATTTGTAACGTTGGATGCGACCGGCGGCGACGTCCGGCTGCTCCGCGTTGAGCGTCTCATACCAGAACTTGGGCGAACTGAGCTCGATTAGATCGAGGTCGCCGCGGGCAAAACTCTCAGCGGCTTTGTTGGCGTCGCGCACTACGGTGAGTTCATAGCGATCGGGATTAAAACGGCCGCGGAAAAAGCGTTTGTCCTGCGCCCACCACTCCGGATCGCGGGTGAGGGTGATGCTGCGGCCCTTTTTGATGTCGTCCTCCTTGATTTGGTAGGGACCGACCTTGGGCGTGATGCGCCACTGGTAGTCTTCGATCCAAGTCGGGCCGAAGGATCGGTAGGCGTGGCGCGGATATGGCGTGAAGCCGAGATACTTTTCGAGATCGGGTTTATCCTGAGGAAAGGTAATCGCAAACGTATGCTCGTCGAAAAGGATGAAACTCTCGAATTTGGTCTTGTAGAAATCGTTATACCAAGGTCCCCGCAGATGCGGACTGCGGTAAAAGTAGAAGGTGAATTCAACGTCGGTGGTGGTGACGGGCTCGCCGTCCGACCAACGCGCGGCGGGGTCGATCTCAACGTAGACGGTGCGGTTAGCGTGATCGGTGGCCCAGCGCCGAGCTAAGCCGGGGTAGTAGCTGCCGGGAAGATTCGGATGCGGGTGCACGAACTGCGGTTCGACCCAGTCGAGCAGATAGGGCCGAATCCCGCCGGTGGCGTCCGGACCGATGGTGCGCAGGGTGCGGGGGAAATCACTAATGTGGCCGTAGAACGTGCCGCCCTTCGGGGCCTCGGGGTTGGCAAACTCTGGCAGCTCGGAACCGTCCTGCCAATCAAGGTCGGTCGGCAGTTCGCTGATGGGTTTGCGCAGGTAAAAATCGGGCTGCTCGGCTAGGGTGCGGGCGAGGTCGCCGCTCATCTGCCCAGTATCTGACCCGGTCGTGGCGGAGTCACCCGATCCGCCACAACCGCCCAGGGTCAACGCGGCTGCGATGCCCGCGAGTAGCGAGCTCGCGCGGACCGACGTCGAACTGGACGGAGGGGAGCTCACGGAGTCTTGAACTGGTCGAAGACTTGCAGCGCGTTGGGGTAGGTCTCGCCAGTGCGGCGGGCGCGTTCGATTTCGTCGCGCTCGTCGGGGTCGACCCAGTGCACAAAAAACTCTTCGGCGTTGCGGCTGTTGGCGGGATTGAAGCCTTCGGGCCATTTTACGTAGCGCCAGTAGCCCCCACGATAGAAGGGCACTTGCCAGCCGTTGATCCAAAAAGCTTCATCATAGATGATTTGCTCAATCTGGGCGGCGAGGGATTTGATCTCCGGCAACGTCTGGGCGGCGACGTAGGCCTCGATGAGGCGGTCCATCTCGGGCACGAACGTGGAGGTCATGTTGTTGGTCTGCACCCGGATTTGCTGCGGGTCGGGATTGGGGGTGCCCTTGGCGTAGGTAGCGACGGGGTTGCCGTCGGCATCGAGGTAGGCGTCCACGTAAGCGTTGTTGCCGTGAAACATCTCCCAGTAGCGCGGGTAGAGTTCGACGGAACGCGACAGGGCGACGTAGCCGATTTCGTGATTTTTCTCCTGCAGCTTTTTGAAGCCAGTCGTGCTGTCCAAGACCTCGAGGTTGTATTCGAGTCCGGCTTTGAGCGCTTCCTGTTTTAGAATGACCAGCAGGTCGCGTTGGGATTGAACGGGGGACGTGATGGTGAAGGAGAGGCGTTCGCCCGCGGCGTTTTCCAGCACGCCGTCGGGTCCGGGTTGATCGTAGCCGGCTTTCGCGAAGTAGGCGCGGGCCTGCTCCGGATCGAAGGGCCGGTGGGTGATCGTGGGATGGACGCGCCAGCTGTAGCCATCGGAACGGGTCTCCAGCATCACGGCGTCGCCGCGGTAGTATTGATCACAGACGAGCTGGAAGTTGGTCGCGTGATGCAGGCCGAGACGGATGTTTAGGTCACTGACTCGCGGCATCGCGGTGTTGATCCACAAGCCCCAGCCGGGGCGGGGCACTTGATTGAAAAATTTGTAACGCAGAATGCGACCGGAGGCGACTTCGGGGTGTTCCTCGTTGAGATTTTCATACCAGAACTTGGGGGTATTCAGCGGCATCATGTCGATGTCGCCACGAGCGAAGGCTTCGACCGCTTTGTCCGGATCGCGGATGACGTCGAAACGGTAACGGTCGGGATTGAAGCGACCCCGGAAGAAGCGTTTGTGCTGCGCCCACCACTCTTTGTCGCGGCGGAGGGTGATACTGCGGCCTTTGTCGATGTCGTCCTCCGTCGAATTGTAAGGTCCGAGCTTGGGCAAAATCCGCCACTGGTAGCGTTCGATCCAGTCCGAGCCGAAGTCCTGAAAAGCGTGCCGGGGATAGGGGACAAAACTGCCGAAACGCACCGCCAAATCGGGTTTGTCGACGGGGTGTTCGAGGGCGAACGTGAAGTCGTCGTAGATTGTGAGGGCCACGAAATTTTTCTGGTAGAAGTCGTTATACCACGGCGCGCGCAGATGGGGACTACGCATGAAGTAGAAGGTGAATTCCACATCGGCGGTCGTCAGCGGCGTGCCATCGGACCAACGGGCATTGGGGTCGATACGGTAGTAGATGGTTTTGTTGGTGTGATCCTCGGCCCAGCTCTCGGCCAGTCCCGGGAAAACCCCGCCGGAGACCGTCGGATGCGGGTGCAAGAAGGACGGCTCCACGTAGTCGAGCAGGTACGGGCGAATGCCGCCGGTCGCGTCGGGTCCGATGGTGCGGAGCGTGCGGGGGAAGTCGGTGATGTAGTAGTTAAACGTGCCGCCCTTCTTGGCCTCGGGATCGGCGAATTCGGGCAGGTCGGAACCGTCTTGCCATTTGAGGTCGGTGGGAAGTTCAGAGATGTTCTTGCGCAAGTAGAAGTCGCTTTCCGCCGCGATGGTCGCAGCCAGTTCGACCTCCATGTTCGGCGCATCCGGATCGAACGCATTGGGGTCAGTTTCCTTTTTGCCGCAGCCGATCAACAGGAGCGGGAGGAGCAGGCACGTCCAGAGTCGGCGCCAAGGGGAGGGGGAAGGAGTGGTTTTCATAAATTGGGAAAGGGGAGGACCGGTGCGACCTGATCAGCGGTAGACCGTGAATTTCTTGGGATCGAAGGCTTCCCGAATCGCCTCGCCGACGAAGGTCACGAGCACCAGCACGATCACGAGGGCAGAGAAAGCGGAGGCCACGATCCAAGGGGCCTGTAAATTGGAGGTCCCTTGGCGGAGCAACTCACCCCAACTCGGGGTGGGCGGCGGCAGGCCAAAGCCCAGAAAATCGAGCGCGGTGAGGGCGCTGATCGAACTGGCGATAGTGAAGGGGATGAACGTCACGAGCGTCGAAAGCACGTTGGGCAGGATGTGGCGAAATACGATGCGGGAGGTGCTGGCGCCGAGCACCTCGGCGGCGGCCACGTAGTCGCGGGCCTTCTCTTTGTAAGTGGCCGACCGCATGTAATAGGTCATGCTCGTCCAGGAGAAGAGCACGACGATGAAAAGGAGCACGCCGAGGTTCATCCCGATGCTCGCCGGAATCACGGAAGCCACAATGATCACGACAAAGAGAAACGGAATGTTGGACCAAATCTCGATCAGGCGTTGCACACTCAGGTCAAACCAACCGCCGAAGTAACCCATCAAACAACCGAGCGAGATGCCGATGAGGTAGGTGAAAATCAGGAACGCCGAGGAGAAGATCAATGCGTTGCGGAAACCGTAAACGAGACGGGATAGGATATCGCGGTTGATTTGATCGGTGCCGAGATAATGGCCCTCGGCGAAACTGGGCGGGCGCGGCCGGAAGGACTCGCCGGGGTAGGAATTCTCCAACGGGCCATAAGGCACGAGAGGCAACAGCACCCAATTACCGCTGGCGGGATTGGCGGCGAAATGAGCCTTTAGGTCCCGGTAGTTGACCTCGTATTCGTAGTCTAAACCGAAGTCGCGGCCGGTCTGGATCGCGCCGTAAGTCGGGAAGAAGAGCTCGCCGTTGTATTTCACGATGAGGGCGCGGTTGCTGACTAGCAGCTCGGCCCCGCACGACAGGAGGATCGCCACAGTCAGCAGCAAAAACGAAACGTAGCCGCGCCGGATGGACTGGAAGCGCCGCAGCTTCTTGCGGGTCAGGGGATCGAGGGAAAAACGAAGCGTGGGCAGCGGCATGGATCGAAAGGACCGGGTATCACTTGAAGCGCACGCGCGGGTCGACGAGGGCGACCAAGATATCGGCGAGGATATTGCCGAGGAGGATAATGATGGAGGATACGAGCAGCACCCCCATCACGGTAGGATAATCGCGATCAACCACCGAAGTATAGCCGAGCAAGCCCATGCCGTTGATGTCGAAAATGAACTCGATCAGAAACGACCCCGTCACCAGCACGCTGAGATTTTGGCCAAAGTTGGTCGCCAGCGGAATGAGGGAATTGCGCAGCGCGTGCTTGAGCACGGCCCCACGGAAAGAGACGCCCTTGGCCATCGCCGTGCGCACGAAGTCGGCGGCGAGGTTGTCCATCAGGTGATTCTTCATCAGCAAGGTGACGAAAGCGAAGCTGCCAATCGTATAGCAAATCAGCGGCAGCACGGCGTGATGACTGATGTCTAGAAACTGACCCCAGAGCGTGAGGTCCTCGAAATCGCGGCTCTGGAAACCGCCCATCGGAAACCACCCCAGTCGCGCCGAAAAATACACCACCAACAGCGCCCCGAGCGCGTAGCCGGGGATGGCGTAGCCGACGAAGACGAAGGCAGAGCTGGCGTTGTCAAACCATGTGCGGTGGCGGACGGCTTTAAGCACGCCGAGGGGCACGCAGACTCCGTAAACGAGAATCGACGTGATCAGCCCGTAGAAAACAGAGACCGGCAACCGCTCGGCAATAATGGTCGAGACCGGTTCGTTGAATCGGTAGGAGGTGCCGAGGTCGCCCTTGATGAGGTTGCCCAGCCAGATGAAGTAGGCCTGCAGGGCGGGTTTATCGAAACCGTAGTATTCCTTGAGCTGCTCCATTTGCTCCTCGGAGATGGCGCCGCCGCCGGGGCTGCTGGTTTGGGCGCTCCCGCCATCGCCCGACATCTGGGCCTCCATCAAGGCCCGTTCGATAGGGCCGCCCGGCACGACACGAGTGATCAGGAACACGATCAACGTGATGCCGATCAGCGTGGGGGGGATAAGAAGAAAGCGTCTAAGAAAGTAGTCACGCATGCGAAACGTCCACGATCGGCCGTGGCTTAGGGAACACTGCCTAGTAGGAAGCCCCCTGAACGCAAGCCATGCCCACGCAAAACGAGGGCGGTGGTTAATCCAGCGCGCGCCTCGTAAAGTTGGAGAATGATCTCAGCGATCACGATAAGCTTGAGAGGTCATAAAAGATAAGAATAATGATCGAGATTGAGGCAAACAAGGGGGATGGGCTGATTGCGGCGACGGGGCAGCGCAAGAAGTCGCCCGCCGTGGCGGTGGCGCTCGACGAGTTTTTGGAGAATCGACGCCGCCAAGAATTTCTTGATCGGGGGTTGAAAGGGAAGACGGATTACCGAGCCAGCAACGAAGAGGTCGCAGCATTGGCCAAGTTAAAGCGGTCAGCACGTTGATCAATACTTCGGCTTGGATCGAGTTTCTGCGTCGTGCCGGGGATCCCAAACTTAAGGCGCAGGTCGGTGATATTTTGGCTTCGGGTCGCGCCGCCTATACGTGTCCCTTCCGCCTCGAACGGTATGCCGGAGCGAGAAAAGCCGAGCGGCGCACGCGGGATGAAGCGCTGAGCTTTGCGCGACGGGTTGAGGTTACGCCGGAGCACTGGGATGCGGCCGCGGGATACGTGTCGCGGTTGCGCGCGAAAAGTATTACCGTGCCGGCCTCTGATCTGTTGGTTGCCACGGTGGTAGCGGAAATGGGCGCTGCCTTGGTCGCTCACGATGAACACTTCGGAATGATCCGTGCTAACGTATTGCCGGAACTGAAATTGGTTTGAGACCACGCGTTTCCAGTTTACCGGTCCAGTGACATGGCATGGCGAATTGATGAAGCAGTGGTGCGAGGAGAAATCGACAACCGCGGACGCGGGCAAGTGGTCGGTCGGATCTGGTTCGTGAATCGGGAGCAGCCGGTGGAATTGAAGCTGGAGGGCAACGCCTGGCGGGACGTCGCGGGACGGCTGCTGCGATTTGAAAATCCCGCGCCCAAGGCTATGGACCTGACCGTCCTCCGCCCGTTGCAGTTCGGGGTCGTGGGCGATATCACGGCCTCGCGCAAAGTTAAGGTGCCAGCGATTCCGATGGATCAAATCGGCGAATATTATGCTGCGAAAAAACCGTGGCCCTGGCATTGGGGGAACTCGCTCTACCTCGAATGGTTCAGTCTCGCCAATGGCCGGGTGGTGATCGAAACCGCCGCGTTCCAATTGACGGTCGAAGACGAGGTCGTTTGGGAAATGTCAGCCGAGGAAGAGGTCGCGCAGCGAGCGGCCAACACCGAAGCGCTGACGGGTTTTATGGAGCGAATAGCTCAGGCCTTCGCCGCAGAATCTACCGAGGCTACCGCTGATGCCCCAGCAGACGAGCCGTATGATCCGCCACCCCAGACCGAGGCCGAAGCCGAAGCGGAGCAGGCGCGACAGGACCTGTTGTTGGATCGAATCCAAGCGCGCATGGAGAAGGAGGGTCCGGAGGCAGATTTCGAGCGCATTATGGATGAAGAGAGAGAGAGCGCCTGCGTCGGGAACGGGGTGAGCCGGAACCGCCGGCGGATTGGGAGCCAGGCCAACCGGATTGGGATGCGTTGATCGACGAAGCCGAGGCGACGGAGCCGGAGCCGGAAATCATCACGGAGGAGCGTTTTGAGCACCCGTTGGGGCGGCGAGCAGCGGATCTGTTTCATCGGCTTCACGAGCACTCTGACTCCGAACAGTGGCTCCCCGAGAATCCTCAGGCCGAATACCCCGTGCTGGAAGTGATCAACTCGACCATGTGGGTCGGACCGAAGTTGGCGGGCGCGTTAACCGGAGGCCGCTGGCCACCCGAACTACAGAACTGCGCCTCCACCATCGTGCGCTTAAAGCGAGCTCACGGCTACATTGACGACGCCCTCAACGCGGCAGAGTCGGGTCAGGAGGACAGCTTGATTGCACCGATTCACCTAGGACCGGCCGTCGTCGACCTCACGGACATCGCC
>Ga0075118_10000414_pt1 | contig 40780 bp, 19 predicted proteins | sample AntAceMetag02UKE_FD_69794 | JGI IMG/M metagenome (GOLD analysis project Ga0075118, IMG submission 69794) | Saline lake microbial communities from Ace Lake, Antarctica - Antarctic Ace Lake Metagenome 02UKE | ecosystem: Environmental > Aquatic > Non-marine Saline and Alkaline > Saline | place...
AGCTGGTACTGGAGGTGGAAATAATCGAGGCGGTGGTGTAGGTGGCAAAGGAAGTGTAGGTAGAATCGCTCTAGCTTCAACAGTAGCAGCTTATCCAACAACAAATCCAACAGCCTCAACTGAAAGCTTGTCTGCTAATAGTTGGATTAAATTAGGGACTTTTGCTTCTACGGGTAACTACTCTACTCCATTCAGTTTAACTAATAAGGGACTCAATTTAATTATTCCTGCTAATAAGACTTATGGATTTGCAATCTTCTCAAAAACTGGCAGTACTATGAATTACATGACCTACAACAGTTCTCTTCCAAAATCATGGCACAACAATAATGAGTGTAAAATTACCGTAGGTCCCAATGTTGGTTTTGGTATTGAAAATAGCGGCAAAGCAACTTTTTACCCAAGAAGTTTTGTTGGGTTTGTAGATTATGAATTGGCAAATAAGGCTCCTAAAATTTCTTTTATTAAAAATGATACGATATGCTCTGGCTCAATTGGAGATTCACTGCTATTCTCCATTAAGGATGTTGATGTTGGTGATCTAGAGCTTATGAAATTAACGGCGATTGCATCAGACACGAATATACTTCCAAGCGCTGCATTCACCTTTTACAATAATAGTTCTAAGGATACAATTAGATCGCTTAGAGTGACACTTCCAGATACTTCATTAACTGCCCGCATACCGGTGTTTATTATTGCCACAGATAAGGGACAATTATCCGATACGACTGTTATCTTCATCCAAATAGATTCTTTGCCTTCTGTTAATTTAGGTCCCGATACTGCATTCTGCAAGAACGCAACTTACACGATTCGTGCTGGGGCTAATAAAGGAAATTATATTTGGAATAATTCTTCTTCTTCTTCTTCTTCTTCTTCTTCTGATACCTTAGAAGTAAATTCTAAGGGAATTTATTACGTAAGCATCACTGATGCAAACGCTTGTATCAATATTGATACAATTGACATTGATACGCTTGAAGTTCCTCAGTTTAGGGACTCTACTTTGAATGTTCTGTGTAAAGGAGACAGAACCGGATCACTTTACTTAGATGGAGTCGGTGGAAAATCAGGATATTCTTTTGATTGGTTGCCTTCTTCTTCTTCTTCTTCTTCTTCTTTTAATCTATCTGGCATAGGAAATAGAGTTGCTAAAACCCTTGCTGCGGGTTCATACAAAGTAACAATTACTGATGCCAATAATTGTAAGGATAGAACAGTATTTACTATTACAGAACCATCTGCGTCTGTTGACGTGCATATCAGAACTAAACGAGACGTATTCTGTAAATCCGATAGCACTGGATTAGTTTCTGTCGTTGCTTTAGGTGGCGTTTCTCCTTACGTTTATTCTTGGAATGATAACAAAATTCAAATTGATTCTCATGCAGTTAATTTGGGAGCGGCAACCTACCAAATAGTGGTAACTGATTCCAATAATTGTTCTGATTCTATTTCTCAACTAATCTCTGAACCTGCAGTTCAATTATCATTGAGTATTCTCAATAAGGTACAACCACTTTGTACATTGGATACTATTGGGTCAGTAAAAGTTACTTCCAATGGTGGCACTGGAACACATACTTATTTGTGGAATGATAATCTTTCCCAAACAGATACGCTTTTATCTAAACTTATCCCAGGTAATTATGGGGTTACTGTGACAGATGGTCTGGGCTGCGTTGATTCTATTTCAGTGAGCTTGCCTGCGCACGACACTTTAAGGTCTATTTTCATATTCCCAGATAAGATTATCTGCAATAAAGACACTTCTCGATTGCTTTTAGGTTTGCCAGCAAACGACGGTGTGTTCTCAGGAAATGGTGTTACGAATAATAGATTTAATCCTAATGTGCTATCTGCCGGATCACACATTATCACTTATACTAGAACTGAAAGATCCTGTATCGCCAGCGCAACTGATACAATTCGACTGAATCCTAATCCAGTAGCCGCTATTGGTAATTTGGGTTCTATTTGTACCAATACTCCTGATTTACTGTTAGGTGTAGGTTCCCCGGCAGGAGGATACTTCTATGGAAATAATATAGGTTTAGATAGCCTGACCTATAATCCTTCTAATCAAGTGGTTAATGATATATTTAATTATGTATTTACAAATCAATTTGGTTGTGCAGATTCTGCTTTTAAAGTAGTGGGTGTTGATACAATTCCAACAGTATTGGCAAGTTCTGCTAGTAACGTTTGTCTGGATGCAACACCATTTGCACTTACCAACGGAAGCCCTAAAATTGGTGGAGTAGGTGTTTATTCTGAAACTGCTAAAAACTCAGTGGTTGGAAACAAATTTTTTCCTTCAATAACAGGAGTTGGAGCCGCTAATATTCAATACAGATTTACTCAAACATCAACAGGTTGTTCAGATTCTATAACCTTTGCACTTGTGGTAGATTCATTACCAATTCTTCGACCAAATCTATTTGGTGATCTATGTGTTAATGATACTTCACTTACTTTAGATAGTGTATGGGCACCTTATCAATCCAACTATATAGGAAACGGTGTTTCTACAATCGATAGTTTGACTTTCGATCCTGCTATAGCTGGTGTAGGAACTCATATTATAGGATATTCATTTACAGATTTGAACAGTTGTAAAACAGATACGCAGTTCTCAATTGTTGTTCGACCAAAACCGGTTATTGTATTTAATGCCTTAAGTGATGTTTGTGCTGATGCCGATACGTTTGCACTTACTGCTGCTTCACCTTATGGTGGTAGCTATTATGGACCAGGTATAATTAACGATACTAACTTCTTGGCGGATAGCGCAATAGTGGGCAGTTCGAACACCTTAAATTACTTTGTTGCCAATCAATATGGATGTGTTGATACAGCAACAGGTTCTATTATTGTTGATACCATTCCAGTTGTATTCTTCAATCCTAGTTTAGGAAGTGTTTGTTTTAATGAAGAATTTAAGAAAATCAATTTTGGAAATCCTAAAGCAATCAATGCTACTGAAACAGGAATCTATTCTGGAAGTGGAATTCGAAATGATTCTATTATCACGGCAATTTCAGGAACAGGATTATTCAATATTACTTATGCATTTACTGATACGAATGGGTGTTCAGCTTCAATAATGGATACGCTTAGAGTCCATGGATTGCCTTTAGTAACCTTGTCAGCCTTTAATCCTGTGTGTGAAGATGTTGATACTGTTCACTTAAATGGTGGATTCCCGCTTAATGGAATATATACCTCAATAAAAAATACGGTTGATACTTTACTTTCTGGACAACAATATTTAAATACTTTGAGTCCAGGAGGAACAATAGACACAATTACTTACACGTATTCTGATGGAAATAATTGTTTAGCGAGCGCTTCGCAAGCATTTAATATTAATGCATTGCCTGCTGTTACCTTTAATCTTCCTGCTACAGACACTAATATTTGTCACGGAGGAAATTCAGTTGCATTATCTGGTGGTGTTCCTTTTGGTGGCATTTTTAATAATTCCGATAACAGAGTAAGTAATAATAATTACCTCTCAGATACAAATACGACTAGAAACGATACTATTTCATATACCTATACAGATGCTAACGGTTGCACGAATTCGGATACAGACTACATACATGTAGATTCTATTCCGTTAATAGTTCTTGGATCGATTCCTACTTTCTGTGCTGCTGATGATTCTGTTCAGCTGTCAGTTGGAAGTGGTAATGGGTTTTATACAGGTCAAAGAGGATTAGGTGCAGATAGCTTAAGCTTCCTGCCAGATTCTGCAAAGGCAGGAACCCACTTGGTAACATATAATCTAGAGAATTTAGGTTGCTTTAGTAGCGAGACATTTAGCATAGTGGTTCATCCTCAACCGATTGTAAACTTGCCTTCATTTACTGATGTTTGTGAAAATTTAGATACATTTTACTTAACTGGAGGAACACCTGTAGGGAGCTCTATCAATAGTTCTTACAAGGGAAGTGGTGTTCAGAATGGATACTTCGATCCTTCATTAGTTGGAGTTGGAAATACAACTGTTTGGTATCTATACGAAAACAGTTTTGGTTGTATTGATAGTGCTTCAAACACAATGGGAATAAAAGCTACACCAATTGCAACCTTTAGTCCTATGGATACAATTGGGTATTGTGAAAATGCAGATACCGTTCATCTTGGAAGTAAAGTAGGTCCTAAAGGAGCAGCTCAATATCAATCAGTTTTCAAAGGAAAAGGAATTGTTCTGGATTCAATATTTGCCCCTTCAATCGCAGGCTCTGGTGTGCATGAGCTTTGGTTCATTGTAAATGATACGAATGGTTGTAGTGATTCAACATCTGAATTTGCTTTAGTTAATTCACTTCCATTGGTCAGCCTGAATGCAATAAATGATATTTGCGAAAATGGTACTTCATTTACTTTATCGGGTGGATCGCAGACAAGTTTCAACGGAACACTTAGCTCTAAATACACTTTAGACTCCAATGTATTGGTTCCAAATGTATTTTTTCCAGCAAACTATGCTGCCGGTAATTCTTATAAAGTGACTTATACCTTTACCGATACTGTTCAATGTTCAGATTCTGCGAGTAGAGTTTTCACTGTACTTGCTAAGCCTATTGTTCAGCTATTTGATTCAACACTTAAGTTCTGTTCCAATGAAGGGCCATATCAATTAGTAGAAGGTTTTCCAACAACAGGTGGAAGCGGAATATATTCTGGAAACAATGTCTTTAGTGGTACATTCTTTCCTCAATTTTCAAGCGTTGGCATTGATACTTTACGCTATACGTTTACCGCAACTAATGGGTGTGCTGATACAGCTCTAACAGATTCTATACAATTAAAAGCGGCACCTGTAATTCAAGTAAGCAGCACGTTGAAGTACTGTGATAAAGATGGTATTGATACTTTAAACTTCGCTATAAACACGACTGGAAATGGATATGGAATTTACAGCGGTACTGGAGTAACTAACGATTCAATATTTAATGTTGATTCAGCTGGAGTTGGTGTTCATAATATACAAGTAGCTTATTTCGATAGTAGTTTTGGATATACATGTGCAGATAGTTCTACTCATGTAATTACTGTAAATGCAGCTCCAACGGTTGCGATTCAAAGCACTTCAGATTTATGTCTAAATGCAACTCAGATCTTAGGATTTGGATTTCCACAAGGGGGGGTGTATTACACTGATACATTGCAGAGTGCTAACAAAGTTGCCATGAACAGATATACTGCAGCAGGTAGCGCACAATCACAAAAAATAATTTACCAGTATTATGATGCTAATAGATGTTGGGATACTGCGAGTACTTTTATTGGTATTCTTCCGCTGCCAAGCGTATCCTTTGCGTTGGGAGATTCAATTACTTGTTACAGTGAAAGTTTAGTAAAGTTATCTGGTGGCTCACCTTCAGGAGGAACATACCTTGGTAAGGGAATATTCCAAAACCAGCTGTATACACAATCATCGGGAACGGGGTATTTAGATATCGTTTATGAATTTACTGATTCAAACAATTGCAACAATACCGATACCGCCAAATTACTTGTGGCAGCAGATCCGATACTGAATGTAAGTAATGATACCGTTCTTTGTGCTAACACATTGGCTAATCTTTTTGCAACAGGAGCTGGAAAAGGCGCATTGTATACTTGGAGCAACGGAGTTCAAAACCCTAACATAAGTATTACTCCATTAAAAACTTCTAGCTATTCCGTAGTTGGATTAGATACGAATGGTTGTTCGGATCAGAAAATGGTTAAAATAGAAGTACTTCCAGAAATTGTAGTGACAACTTCAAGTCAAAATGCAGGTTGCAGTGCAGCGGATGGAATTGCAAATGTTTCGGTTGCTGGAGGTTTACCACCATTTAGTTATTTATGGACAAGCGGAAGTAAAAACTCAATTGCGACAGGACTAATGGCGGGTTTCTATGAAGTTACAGTTACTGATGCTAACGTTTGTAACAAGAGTGCTTCAGCTGTAGTTAAAAACACTAATGGTCCAAACGTAGTAGTTAATGGAATTACTAATGCAAGTTGTGCTGGTGTTGCAGATGGTGCAATTGCCTTGGATATTCAAGGTGCAGTATTAGCTATTCAATGGTCTAATGGCGCCAATACAGAAGATATTAGCGGATTGTCTCCAGGAAAGTACATCCTGACAGTAACGGCTGCTGATAGCTGCATAACCATTCAAGAATTTATTATTACAGCTCCTAATGCAATGCAAATCGCAGCATTAGTCGAAGCTCCAAATTGTATTAACAATAATGGATTTGTAACTTTGAGTGTGGTTGGAGGTAAATCACCTTATCGATACGATTGGTCAAACAGTACTTCAAACGATACACTGTTATCGGTAACCTCAGGTGTTTATCAAGTAACGGTAACTGATGATAACAGTTGTAAGGATAGTTTAGAAGTAGTTGTTAGTGATTCTGGTGCTCCCGTTATCTCTCTTATCAAGGTTATACAGCCAGATTGTGGTGTAAATAATGGTGAACTTCACATTGATGTGAATATGGATACACTGACTCATTTCAGCTGGAATACGGGTGATTCTACTTACATTATCAAGAACTTGGTGCACGGTATTTATAGAGCTACGGCAACGGATACTGCTGGTTGTCGCGGACTTACAAGTATTACACTAAATAGTATTACACCAAGAGCAAAAGAGCTTTGTGTAGCTACTGTAGACACTGCCACTGGTCTTTCGCAAATAGTTTGGTCAAATACTGGAGCTAAAGAAATAGAGATTTATACTAAGGCATTGGGTCGAAATGATTATTCAGTATTGGGGTCAATTCCTGTAAACCCTAACGTTTATACCGATAGTCTTTCTTCAATTATCTTTAAATCATACAGCTATGCAATTAAGTCTACAGATAGTTGCGGTGGAGTAAGCGAATTGAGCAGTTTGCATCAAACGATGTTATTGACGAGTCAGTTGGAAAAAAACAATGACATTACCTTACGCTGGACTGCTTATGCTGGTTTTAAATTCTCTGAATATGAAATAATGAGAGTAGAAAATGGAGTGATGACAGAATATGGTAGAGCAGGTATTGGAACAAATGAAATTATTATTACTGATGAAGAATTTGGATCAAGAAAAATCTTCTACGTGGTAAGAGTAGCTGCAACAGAAAGTTGTGGTCCAACAAATTACTACGATTATTCATGGTCGAACAAATCACTGAATTTTGGTTCGTTTAATATCAATGTTGAACATCCAGGAAATATGGCATTGCGTAAAGTTTATCCTAATCCTAACGGAGGACAGTTTACGTTGCAAATGGGCTTTAATGCTGAGGTAGATGTAGAAATTCATATTACCGATATGAGCGGTAGAGAAGTTTGGAATACAAATTTGAATCAAGTATTTGGAGTGGTAACACTTCCAATTAACTTGTTGAATCATGCAGCGGGAGTCTATCAAATGAGTATAGAAGTAGGACGGGAAGTATTTATGGAACGAATTCAAGTGACTAGATAATTAGATGAAAATTTTAACCAAAATTTTAGTCATATCGTTTGTATTGCTGTTTAGTAATACTGGATTCGCTCAGTTGAGTGGTACCTATACTATTGGTGGCACGAGTCCCAAATTCGCAACAATTTCTGAAGCAGTTGACTCTTTAGATACATATGGCGTTTCTGGTGCGGTTATTCTTAATATCCGTTCTGGAACATACACCGAGCAAATAGTTATAGATTCTATTCACGGGTCAAGCGCAACGAACACCATTACCTTTCAAAATGACCCAATAAATATCATTCTGCCTAAAATAACCACCGATACGGGGTCGAATCAATATCCTGCGACAATTAATATAATTGGTTCGGATTTCATAACATTTAGGGGTGTTGCAATTTTAAATACTCATACAGGGTTAACCCGATCTAATTTGATCAGTCTTCAAGAAAACTCGGATTACATAACGGTTGACTCTTGTATTTTGACTGGTGGAATTGGGAGTACAATTATTTCTGGTGCTTCTGGAGATACGAATTTGACGAATTATTTAACTGTTTCTAAATGCGAAGTGGATTGTAAGGGAAATAGGTTTTTAAGTTTACCTGACCAAAGTGGAGCTTTTAAAGAAAAAGGAATATCCATTCTCAATAATGTATTTAAACATGCCGCTGGGACATGTATCAGTGCTTATGCTCAAGATAGTTTAAAGGTTATTGGGAATTTTATTCAGTTTGATTCTTCAGAAGTATTAATTCAATATGGGATTCTCGCAAATTATTCCGATCATACTGTAATTAAAGACAATCAAATAATTACAAATACAACCACAAAAAGGGCATATGGAATTGCTCTAAGAGGTTCTGGTAGTTCAAGCAGTAAATCTAAAGTAACGAATAACGTTTATTATAATCAATCCTCTAGTACATCTGAGGAAGGAGGGTTTTGGTTGATTTCTGGAACTCATTTAGAATTGCATTACAATACTTTTTTAGTTAAATCAACTAACTCATCATTAAGTAATTGTGTTTTAGCTTCTGGAGGCTCAAATAGTAGCTTCAAAAACAATTTATTTGTGAATACTGGTGGCGGATACGCAATTAAAATCCCTACTACTAATATAAATCTAATTGCAGATTACAATAACCTATTCACAACCGGTGACAGCATAGCTTCGTACGCTGCTTCTAATTATAAAGACCTAACTTCTTGGATAAGTTCTACTGCATTTGATTCAAATTCTCATAATATTAACCCTTTATTTTTATTTAGTGATTCATTGATACCTGATAATGGCATTCTTAATAATTTGGGTACTGCAATTTCTGGAATCACCACAGATATTACTGGAACTGTTCGAAACACTTCTACCCCTGACATAGGAGCTTATGAGTTTACAGGAGTAATTCCTCCATTAGCTGGACCATATTCAATTGGTGGATCAACTCCTGATTATCCAACTGTTGATTCGGCAGTTGCAGACTTAATTTCAAGAGGCGTATCCGGTACTGTAGACTTTCATATTCGACCTGGAACATACGATGGGCAATATAAAATTTCAGCCTTTACAGGAATGGGCGCTGGAAATGAAGTTACGTTTAAAAGAGACCCAGACTCATCGGGAACCGTCAGCTTAAAAGCTTCTTCGGCAGGTTCTGGTGCTTCAAATTATATTTTATGGTTAAAAAGTGTTTCTAACCTTAATTTCTCTAATCTGAGATTTGATCCCAATACAGCAAACAACAACCGACAACTTTATATGACGGGTTTCTCTGATTCCATAACAGTAGATTCTTGTTATTTTAATGGACGGTCCGATGTTGTTATTCAATCGGGAGTTGCAGTAAACGACAACCTCAATTATTTTACGCTATCAAACTCAACCATTTCTAAAACTTCAGGTTCAGGAATATTTTTAGGCAATGGTAATGATGCGCATATTCTTAATGATACAATTATTGGTTTTGGAAAGAATGGCGGTTCAGGAATAGAGTTAGAAAATCGATCAAACAGAAGGATTAAGATTATTGGTAACTATATTGAATCAGATCCCACTTATTTTGTAAGTTCTCAGAATTTGTTTGGCTTAGACTTTTACTATGGTACTAATTTTGGAGTTATAGCAAATAATCAAATCATCATTCATGCTGCCGGTAAAGATAAAGTTTGGGGCGTAAAAAGTAGTTTAGAAGATGTGACGGCGTATAACAATGTTGTTTCCGTTACAGGTAAAGCAGGAAGTCAAGTGTACTGTTGGCAAACCTTCCCCACCAGAAATTCGGATCTATATTTTAATTCCTTGTTTGTAGATACTTATGATCGGAATGAAGTGCGCGCCTCAACGCATCTTGTTTTTAATGGAGGTAATGTTGGTAAAAACAATACATATAAAAACAATAATTTCATTAATAAAGGTACGGGTGCTCTCTTTAGTTACGGAACTACTAATACAGTGTCCGATTATAATAATTACTACGGTTCAGGTCAAACCCTATCCGGTATAAAATCAGCCCATGGCCAAGATGCCAATTCGGTTTCCTATAATCCATATTTCTGTGGAGATTCACTTAAACCAAGAATAAGAGAATTGGCTTCTGCGGGCAAACCAGTCTCAGGAATAACGGCAGATATAAATGGAAAAGTTAGAAACAACTCTGTACCAAGTATCGGTGCTTATGAATATACCTATGTATGTGATGGGTTGAGTGGTATTTATACTATTAATCCTGCCGGAACAGGGAATAGAAACTTCAGCTCCATTAAAAGTGCCGTAGATAGTTTGAATTGCTTGGGTATTTGTGATAATGTTATCTTCAATATCAAACAAGGTACTTATTCTAATTCATTGATTACCAGTAATTGGTATGATGGGAATGATACTAACTGGGTAACCTTTCAAGCCGATACGGGCAACACCAGCGCTGTAACTATTTCAGCAACCCTAAATGTTGGTTCTCAATTGTGGGGAATTGATGGATCAAAAAGACTAAAGATTAAAGGACTAGATTTTATTGCTTCAGGGGCTGGAGATGCGATAATTTCATTTATTGATACCTCAAAACACGTAACTATAGAGGACTGTTCTTTTGATGGTAACATGCCTCATATAGTTAATAAAGTGGATAGTAAAGTATATCCATCGGATAGTGTTTCTATTCTTAATAATGAGTTTAAAAACAACAATCAATTTAAGTTTACGATCAACCTTAGGGGAACGGCTGGCGCTAATGGTATTCGAATAATCGATAATACCTTCGATTCTTGCGAAAGTGCAGTGGAGTTATGGTCAATGAATTATTTTGATTTTATTGGAAACACAATTAGGAATGTAAATACAGGTCTTCGGGTAGACGGTCAAAACGGATTTAAAATTGAGAAAAATTATATTTCAACTAGAAGCAATGGGATTGCTTTAGAGTTTATTTCCGGAACGAGCACCAAAGAGATCAATAACAATATGATTTATTCTGAATATTCAAGCGCAATTTTTACCGACCACGTAAGCTCTGGAGATATTAGCGTTAATCATAATACTTTTGTAAGTAATAGTATCGGAGGCGCAGTGCTTGGATATGGTAGTACTTATTTTGGAACTCCCACTATAAATTTTGATTTCACAAATAATATTATCAATCATAAAAATGGAGGTCAATTATGGGCAATCGGTAGAAACGCATCAACGTTTAAGTACTCTGGAAGAAACAATGCTTATTATACTTCAGGAGATACATTAGTTACGGCTAATGATTATACTGCTCTGACATTTGCTAATTTTCAAACTCAATTCTCTACCGATACCAATAGTCTTTTTGAAAACCCGAGATTCTTGGCGAATGATAGTGTTTTCATTCCTAGAATTATTGATTTAGAAACTGCAGGAACTCCAATTGCTAGAATTACAAAAGACATTCGTGATAGCACAAGAAGTACAACTACTCCAAGTATTGGAGCATATGAATACACCTATGTATGTGCTGGGTTGAGTGGTATTTATACTATCAATCCGTTAGGAACTGGGAATAGAAACTTCAGCTCCATTAAAAGTGCCGTTGATATTTTGAATCGCTTGGGTATTTGTTCCAATGTTATCTTCAATATCAAACAAGGAACCTATAAAGAGCACATTAATATAGATACAATTGTAAATGCTAACGATAGCACATTTGTCACCTTCAGAAACGATCCAGCAAACACATTACCAGTTCTCATTAAAGATTCTCTTACCAAAGACCACCCAGGGTTATTTACATTCAAGAATACAGGCTACATTAAAATAATTGGCCTCAATTTCGAAGAAGATGGAATTAGTGTAAACACTTCTTCTTGTATACGCTTAGTTGGATTTTGTACTGATTTTTATGTGGATAGTTGTGATTTTAAAGGCAATACAACAACTAATGGTTTATTCAGATCTGCTATAGGAACAGGTCAATCTCACGTTGAGGTTTCAACCGATTACCCTTCTGGGATGAACTTTCAATCAAAACGCTTCGAAGTGCGTAATTCAAAAATTGACGGGTTTGGGTATCCAATTGCAATAAGTGGATCAATATCCTCTGGTGTACGGGCACTTAATTCAGTAGGGAAAATTATTGATTGCGAACTACTTAATTTATCCGGTTATTCCTTCTTTAGAGGAAATTTAGATACGTTGGTATATAAGGGAAATAAGGTGAGCGGTACTAGAATACCAATGCAATTAGTCGGTAATAAGTCGGTTACCATTGAGAATAACGTTTTTCTAGCTAGTGGTCAAACTAATCATGCATCATTTATGACGGCATTATTAAATCAGGCAACGCAAACAGATCCTATTCGAATTGCTAATAATGTATTTAGAGCTGAACTGCCAACAATAGCTACAGAGCGAGTTGGATTCAACATTCGGGTTGATGATCATTATGACTTCTACAACAACACTATTTATTTCGAAACCAAATATGCAGGTTCAACGATCAACAAGGTTTTTAACATTGATGATGTCAAGAACCTAAATATCAAAAACAACAACATTTATTTTAATGGTGCTGATGGATATGTATATGATTTAGATAGACCATCTGGACACAATTACAACTTAGATTACAACAACGTATACAGTGCTTCAGGTGCAATAGGTTTACTTGGAGGAGTTGAATACAGTACTCTAGATTCTATTCGAACATTAGGTTACGAGACCAATTCGTTGTCGATTCACCCAAGATTCAATAACGATACGTTATTAGTACCGCATGTAACAGAATTGGTCGATGCAGGAACCCCAATAACGGGAATTATAAGCGATATCTTGGGTGTAACAAGAGATACTACTCCAAGTGTAGGTGCTTATGAATACACTTATGTATGCGCTGGTTTAAGTGGGGTTTACACGATTGATTCCTCTAAATCTGCCTCAGCTATAAATTACACTTCAATTACTGCGGCAGTTGATGACTTAAATAGTTTGGGAATTTGTGACAATGTTACCTTCAACATTATTAAAGGAACCTATAACGAGTCTATTCTATTAAATGAAATTTACAATGTAGGAGATAGTGGTAGGGTTGTTTTTCAATCTGATCCTAGTAATTTGGATACAGATACAGTGCTAATTACAAATACAATTGTAGGAGCAGGAAATGGTTTGGTAGAAATTTCAGGAAAAGGATACTTAAGCTTTAAAGGAATTGAATTTTCCGGTTATTCCAGTTCTGACGACGCATTAACTATCGCATTTAAGGGAAGCAACGAAGTCACCAACATAGTTTTTGATAGTTGTACCATTAATTCGATTGGTCTCCGAACCATAAATGGTTCACCAAGTGGTATAGATTCCTTGGTTGTAAATGCATGCACTTTTAATGGTGGAATACTTGTGATACGGGATAATCAGCAAGACTCTGCTTACGCCTCTTTTACCAATAATACATTTACAAGTTCACGCGATTTTATGGTGATCCATTTTGATGTTTTAAAGTTCAGTAGAAATACCATAGGATATAATTGGGGTGCTGCAAATGCGCAGTCTCGAATTTCGCTTATCTACAGTAATAATTTAGAATATTCAAATAATTATCATGAACATTCAACGGGTGCAAATTTCCACGGAGTGGACATAGAGAATTCATCAAACGATCCGGGAATTTTCAATGTTCATAACAATATTTTCAATTTAGAACATTATACTTCAGAACCGGCTAGCAAAACGATTACTGGATTAACCGTGAACTTGGGGAGTAATGATTCTAGTTTTATTTATCACAATACAATTAGGCTTTTCAGACACACAAAAGGTGATAATGGATACGGAGTTTCCTTGCGAACTGGAAATCATACTTTTAAAGATAACAATGTATTTGTAGACTTTTACGGTTTGGCAATTCAAAGTACTGGGAGTTACACTTCCTCCAACAACAATTTATATACATTAAAAGATACAATTGCTAAAGTCGGTAGTTCATACTTTGAAACCATTTCTCAGCTGAATTTATCGGGTTATGAGACCAACTCGGTTTCTATTGATCCATATTTCATATCAGATAATCTGTTCAGACCTTATCGTGCATCACTAGACAATAAGGGGATTACCTTGACTAGTGTTACAAAAGATTTTGTGGATTCAACTCGAGCAAGTACTCCAGATATTGGTGCCTATGAGTTTGATCCTATTGTATTTGATGTCCAAGTAGATAGTATTGCAGTTGACACGTTATGTGCAGGTCTCTTTGAAGTAAAAGCATTGATTAAGAATCTTGGTGATTCAACTGTAAAAAATGTAGCGCTCAATTGGACAGTGTCGGCATTAAGTTCAGTAGCCTCACTTGATTCAATTTCTTATTATTCAATAACATTAACTAAAGATAGCAGCGCTTGGGTAAACTTGGGGAAATATAATTTTGTAGCAAATACCGATTACGAAATTGAAGTTGACGCGGATACCATTGAAGGAAGTCAGAATTTTGGTTACTTAGATAATACCCCTGAAAACAACTTTTTGGCGGACTCCTTTTCTATTCGTGCAGCACCTTTAGCCAACTTTGTTGTGCAAAAGGCATGTTTGTCAGATTCTATTGTCCTTATTCCTTCTGGAGGAATTGATTACGCTTGGTCTGGTCCAAATAATTTCTTTTCGGATACCACTGATACCTTAATTAGATTGTTATCGGACTCCAATATGATTGGAGCATATACGCTTACTGTCATTGATTCGGTTGGTTGCGCAGTGGATTACACTAAAACATTTGCACTGGATAGTGCAATAACTATTGATTTACCGGCTGATGATTCTATTTGTGGAAGTATATCTTTCAGTCTTTCTGCAAATGCAAATACTCAATATGCCTACTTGTGGAATAACGGTGAAACAACCCCTTCAATTATTATTGATTCTACTTTTGAGTACGTTGTAAGTGTTACCGATCAAAACAACTGTACGAATACAGATACATTTAACCTAACAGTGTTTGATAATCCAATTGTTCAGTTTAACTCCACTATCGATGCCGCTTGTGCCTTTGGCGATAGTATCCTATTAAACCAAGCAAGCCCAATTGGTGGTTTATATTCGGGTACGAATGTAGATTCTTCAGTCAGTAAATTAGGGCCAGGAGCTTCAGGTACATATCCTGTAAAATATACTTACACTGATACTAACGGTTGTTCTGGTTTTGTTGACACAGTTGTTATTGTGAATAAACGTCCAAGCGTGAACCTTTCTTTTATTGCTGATTTATGCATCAACGAAGTGCCTTACTATATTACGGAAAACAGCCCTATTGACACAATTAGCGGTGTTTTTGTAGGGGTAGGTATTATCAATGATAGTATTGGAATTTTTGATCCTGCCGCTGCGGGTACAGGAACACACAAAATTTATTACACTTACACCGATTTATTGACAGGATGTTCGTCTATAGATTCAAGCACAATTACGGTCAACGATACCTTCAACATTGCATTTACTGCAGCTGCTTATTGTATCAACGATGGTAAGGTCACTTTGTCCAAACCATTAGGTATTGTATCTAGTTATTCAAGCTACTATCTGGATACTAATGCAAACGATGCTGTTTTTGGAACGCATGGATTTAATCCAGTTATTGCAGATACGGGTAACCAAACCCTTAAGTATACTGTAGTAAATGATGATAATTGTAAGAGTGTTGCTTATCGCGATATTACTGTAAATGATATTCCCGTCGTCAGTCTTCAATTAGATACCTTCTGTATAAATGCGCCTAGCGAGATTATGTCTGAAGGTTTACCAGCTGGTGGTACGTATTATTATGGTGCTGGAGTTGATGCCGGAACCTATTATCCAGACTCAGCTGGTGTTGGATTGGATACAGTAAATTATCGATTCACTCAAGGAAATGGCTGTTCTGATACAGCGGAAGCAGTATTTCTGATTCGCCAGATTCCGACTGTTACTTTTAGTCTGCCTTCAACCAAAATTGAACGTTGTATCGATGCTGAATCATTTGTATTTACAGGACAAAGTCCAGTAACGTCAAACACATTGGGCATTGGTTTATTTATTGGAGATGGAGTTGATACCAATAAATTTATTGCTATAAACGCTGGAGCTGGCGTTCATTCTATTCAGTATCGATATACAGATCGATTTGGTTGTGCAGATTCTGCATTCGATACCATCATTGTGCACACACTTCCTCAGCCTGCATTTACAACACTATTTTCAAGAATTTGTCAGAACCAAATTTCTGACACTGTATTTGCTACTCCAATTGGGTCAGGAGGTGTATTCTCAGGAGTAGGAATTGATACAGCTGGATTTTTTAACCCCAGTTTGGTAGGCAACGGACTGAATAAAACACTTACTTATACATTTTTAGACTCAAACGGTTGTTCAGATTTTGTTGTCGACACTTTTATAATTGATACTGTTCCAAATATTACACTGGCACTTATACCCGACCAGTGTGAAAATGGGGATACGCTTATTCTTACTCAAGGTAAATTTAATCAGGGAAATTTTGTCTACAAATCAGAGAATATAGGTGCATTAACGGGTGATAAATTCCTTCCTTCATTGGTAACGGATTCAATAGACAACATTACTTATGTATTTACAGATGCGATAGGTTGTAAAGACAGCTTGTCACAAAATATAAAAATCCATGATACGACTAGGGTAACCTTTGCGATACCAGCTTCAAGAGCTGCAATTTGCAAAAACGAAGCAACGTTTAATCTTTCTGCAGCAACACCATCGGGCGGAATCTACACAGGTAAAGGTATGGTTGGAAATAAATTTAGCCCGTCCAATGCTGATTTAGGAAATAACTACATTACTTATTCGTACACAAATGGAGATAATTGTAAAAGTAGAATTACGGAAATAATTAAGGTAAATGACATAACTCCAGTGACTTTTGCAGATCAAACCTTCTGTTTAAATGATGCAATTCAAACGTTAAGCGGAGGAATACCTACTAGTGGAATCTATATGTACAGCGGCGGTGGAATGATAAGTGATTCTGTATTTGTGCCTTCTCTTGCAGGAGTAGGGAGTAGAACAATGACTTATACTTTAACCAATTCTGATGGCTGTATTTCTATAGCTTCAGCAATTTTCACGATTAATTCAGTTCCAAGCACTCAGTTTGGTGCACAAAGCGCTATTTGTTTAAATGCCAGTGAAATTTCACTTCGAAATACTTCAACTTCAGGAGATAGTAGTTATTTCTTTAATTCTAATGGACTTACCAATGCAGCAACTGGAAAGTATTTACCTGCACAATTTGGAGTTGGCTTAGATACCTTGGGATATGTTGGAGTTAAATCTTCGACAGGTTGTGCCGATACTATTTTCAATACAATTTTGGTACATGCTATTCCTTTAACTGTGTTAGATACTTTTCCTGATTTTTGTATAAATAATGCACCTATAACTGTGAGCAATGGAAATCCAAAAACTGGAGGAACTGGAGTTTATTCGGGTAAAGGAATTGTTGGATCTCAGTTTTATGCTTCTATAGCCAAAGCTGGCAGTCATTCAATCGTTTACCGATTTACAGACAATAACAATTGTTCAACTTCGGATACAGAAATAGTTATCGTTAATGCATTACCGAAATTAACTGCTGTAATTTTTTCAGACTTATGTCAGTTTGATTCTGCTATAACACTCACAGGTGTATTACCAGCAGGTGGATTTTATAGCGGAGTTAATGTCGATAGTGCTACTGCTGCTTTCAATCCTGATAGTATTGGAATTTGGAGTATTAGTTATAATTATGTTGACACAAATGGCTGTGAAAATGAAATAGTACAAACGCAAAGAGTGCGTGCTTTGCCTTTAACTCAATTGAATTTTAGCGATAAGTTTTGTGATAACTCAGCTCCAATTGCGTTGAATGGTGGTTCACCAATTGGCACCGGTGGTGCATATGGTGGTCAAGGTGTATCAGGAAAAGTCTATGATCCTGCGCTAGTAACTGCATTAATTGATACACTGGTTTATAGGTTTATAGATAGTTATGGATGTAAAGACACAGATACCGTATTCGTTTCCTTTGACTCTTCCATTGCTATAAAGGCAATTCCACTTCCAGATATTTGTAAAGGAACCGCTGCTTTAGATCTTTCAGTTTATTTCAGCCCAGCTGGCGGTATATTTAAAGGTGCAAATGTCTTTGGCTCTAATTTCAACGCTAATCTATTGGATACAGGAAGATTTTCAATGAGTTATGCATTTACCGATAGTAATAATTGCACCACTTCGGCAAAAGACACCGTTGTGATTAGACCACTACCTGATTTTCAAGTTTCTTCCGATACTGGAATTTGTCAAGGAGATAAAATTCAGCTATTGGCTACTGGTAATTATAGTTACGATTGGAATACAGGAGCCTATCTTTCAACTATTCAGGTGAGTCCCGTAAAAACATTGAGCTACACTGTTACGGCTACGAATTCATTTAATTGTGCTGAGTCCAAGAATATCGGGATAACGGTATTTGATCAAATATCAGTTTTTACATCTTCAATTAATGCAACTTGCGATTTAGCAAATGGATCCGCTTTTACAGCAGTAGCAGGTGGAGTCAAACCTTATAATTATTTATGGTCTACTGGTCAAAGAACATCAAGCCCAAGACAATTATTCGCGGGTAATTATCAAGTAACCGTTAATGACAAAAACGGTTGCACACAATACGGAGTTGTTGGTATTAGTAATGAAGACGGACCAATGGTTGCCATTACGGCACTAGTAAACAATACTTGTGCTGGAGATGAAAACGGAGAAATAGAAGTTAGTATTTCAAGTGATACTACCTATATCACTCAGTGGAACAACGGAGCTACTGGAACCAAATTGACAAACCTTAAGAGTGGAATTTATGAATTGTCAGTTATCGGAGCAGACGGGTGTAATTCTTTCAAATCAATTGAAATAATGACTCCAAAACCTTATGAATATCAATCGATAGTAGAACAACCTGATTGTGATTCTGCAAATGGTTCTGTTTATTTACAGTTAACAAATAGTTTGGATTCCTTAACTTATAACTGGGTAAATGAGCCAGTTGGAGATACACTTAACAATGTTGGCGCAGGGATTTATAATGTGGCCATAACCAACGATCTAGGTTGTTTTGATACTGTGACTGTAAGTCTAAATACCGCCAATGCTCCTAGAATTAAATTGGATTCAATTCACTCTGCAGATTGCAGTCAAAACAATGGTTTACTAGGAATTTCAGGTATAGATCCTATTAGCACATTTAAATGGTCTAATGGAGATACAGTAGCGATTATTAAGAATTTGGCTATTGGCTCTTATGTAATTACAGCAAGCGATACAAATGGTTGCTCTACCATAGAACAATTCAATATTGAAGCAGTTAATCCTGAAGTAGCAGTGATCTGTAAAGTGACAAATGATTCCTTGTTATCTGCCAATGTTTTAGTTTGGGATACGACTGGCTCAGCTGCAGACTCTTTCTATGTCTATAGAGAGTCTTCTGTAAGAAATCAATATTTTAAATTGGCAACTATCGCAAGAACTCAAACACCGCGATTTGTAGACAATGGCTTCATTAATTCGTTCTCAATTGGAACTTATTCAGTGGTCGCAGTAGACGTTTGTAAAAATGAAAGTGAGTTTAGTCCTGTGCATAAAGCAATTCTGCTAACGGCAAAACAAACAGACAGTACACTCATCGAATTAAACTGGAGTAATTACCAAGGATCTGGTTTTGGCGACTACTTTGTTTACCGATATTCTTCTCAGTTTGGATTGCAATTATTAGATAGTATTAACGGTATTAATTCTTATGTAGATTACAATGTGCCAAATAAAAGCAGTGTTCTTTATTATTATGTCGGTATTAAAGGTTTAACAAATTGTGGCGATATTGGAATTTCAACAATATCCAATTTAAGCAGAGATTTTGGAATGAAGTTAGTTGGGGTTAGCAGTCAGGTTCAAGAAGAAGTTTCATTCTTAGTATGGCCAAATCCTAGTAATGGTTCTTTCCAAATAAAATTAACTGGACTTGATACCTATGGAGGGCAATTGATAGTATACGATATGCATGGGAAAATCAGATATCAAAATGGTATTGATTCTAGCTTGCAAGGGTCAACTCAATCAGTAATTTTGCCTGAGATAAGCAGTGGTTTATATTACGTTCAGTTTATTCAAAACGAAACTGTAATTACGCGTGAAATCGTAGTTAATCGATAGGTAATAGAGGAGATGATCAGAACAATAGCATCCGTATTTTTTATAATGGTTTCTGGTTCATTGTTGAGTCAGAAATTTGAATGGGCCAAACAAGTTGGTTCATCTGCGGGTTCAGATGAAGTTTCAGCGCTTGCCAGCACAAATAGCGATAACGTCATAGTAGGTGCTGGTTTTTTTGGAGGTACACTAACAGGAACAGCAGCTGCAAGTGGCGGTAAAGACGTATTTGTAAGAGGAACCAACAAAAATGGTAGTGTCAATTTTAATCCGCTCCATTTTATATCAACTGGTGCAAATGATGCGATTAATGATGCGGTAGGTAGTTCGAATGTTACTTATGTTACGGGAAAACTCCATGGTACACTAGCAGTCACAAATGGCTCAACGAATATTACTGGTACTTATGGTGCTGGAAGTTATTTTCTGGCAAAAGTAAATGCTTCTGGAAATGCGGATTGGGTAGTTCCGAGCACTAATAACCTGCTAAGTGAAGGTCAAGCTGTTGCTGCTGATGCAGCTGGAAATATTTATGTAGCTGGAGTATATAAAGGCACCATGATATCGGGAACGGACACCATTATTTCTCAAGGAATAAATAATGATATTTTCATTTACAAATACAATTCTTCTGGACTTGCTCAATGGCTGCGTTCAATAACCGGAACGGGAAGCGAGGAAATTGTGAGTTTAGATTACGATAATTCAAGTTCTAAATTATTAGTACTAGGTAACTTCAATCAAACTATTCAATTAGACACTTCTGCAATCAACGTTTTAAGTCCCATTGCAAGTAACGCATACGACGTTTTTATTGCCGCTTTTAATACCAATGGAGTTTTAGGAACCCATAGACGTCCTTTTCATTCTTCTGGTAACGTAAAAGCAACAGATTTTGCAATTTTATCAACTGGCGATATTGCTATCGCAGGAGGATTTACTACTTCCATTACAGATGGTTCTGCCAGAAATTTTAGTTCAGCTGGTGGTGAAGACATTTTTATTGGAAAAGTGGATACCGTGTTTGTTGCCTCTGATCTTAAAACATACGGTGGAGTTAATTCAGAAAAAATAACTCAGTTAGAAGCAGACAATAACCTTTTTGCATTTGGCGAGTTTGGTTCGAACCTGACTTTTGGAAGTTATTCAGCAACCGCCAATTCTTCAAATGATGTTTTCTTACTTTCTTGGAATAACTCACTTACGGAATTTTCAGCGCATGGTGCAATAGCTGGAACAGGTTCTAATATTGTTACCGCAAAAAGCATGAAACTAGGGGGTAGTAGAATGTATTTTTCAGGTAAATTCAGAAGGATTGCAAGCTTTAGCAATGCAGGAACATTTGCTTCAAAAGCGGTTTCTTTTTTCGATGGGTATTTAGCGAGTGCAAGTGCTAAAGAAATTTATTGCCCGATTGATGATAGTGTTTCGTTGGCCTCAAATCTTCGCTATAATATTGCTGGAGATAGTGCTTTGCTCTGTTTTGCTGATTCAGGTCAGTTAAGCGCTCTGGCAACTTCAACTTCTTTTAGGTATCAATGGTATAATTCTACTGGGTTAATTACTGGAGCAACTAATCAAAACTTCCAAACAAAACAAACGGATTCATTTCGCTTGGTGATAACTGACATTGTAAAAAGTTGTGCCGACACTTCAAGTTTTATTAAAATTCATGTTGAGGATCCAGTTACGCCTACAATTGAGGATACAATAGTTTGCGTTGGTACAGGACAATTTTTAATAACCCTATCTCCTGCATATTCTCTCACTAATGGCGGTTCGTTAACGGGAAGCCCTGGAATTAATCAAAGTACCGGCGAGTTTTTTAGTGTATTCGCTGGGGCGGGAATTGATACTATCGTTTATGTATTTGAGGATATTAATGGCTGTAGAGGTAGTGATATCGCTACTTATGAAGTGCGCGCGAATCCAGTAATTAGTTTTGGAACTCTTCCTATCTATTGCGAAGGAGATTCAAAGGACACTCTTAAATTTGGTTCTAGCGTTGTGCCAAAAGGAACAAGTTACTATGAGATTTCAGGAGCTAATTCATATGGAATTCAAGATAGTGTTGTCTTTAGAAGTGATTCGTTGCCGGCAAATCAAACTCCCGGACATTCAGTAATCTATCATACTATAGATTCAATTGGATGTAAAAGTGCAAGGACAGCTTCAATAGTTGTTCATCCCAAACCAAATGTGTTGTTCAACTTTTCGTCACCAAGTCCATTTTGTAGCAACACATTGCCTTTTACTTTGGTAGGTGGAAATCAACCTGGAGGATATTACTGGGGTAATTCTGTGGATTCTTCAAATGCCACCTATACTCCTTCTTTAGCCAATTCAATAATCGATACGGCTAATTTTTCATTTAAGGATAATTTAGGATGTTCGGATACAGCTTCTGCCATTTTTAATGTTGATACTGTTCCTATTGTATCGTTTTTATACACGACTAAAATATGTACCAGCGATTCATTGATCAATCTTACTGAAGGCACTCCTACTTTGCAGGGTAATGGACAATATAAAAGTCCTTGGGTAAGTTCAGGAAACTTTTTTCCTAGACTTTCCGGAGTTGGAACTCATCTAGTAACTTATGTTTTTGTTAATCAAAAAGGTTGTCAAGACTCGGTAAGTCAAAACTTGATAGTTAATTCATTGCCTGGAGTTAGTATGGCAGCTGTTACACCAATTTGCGAAAACGAAAACTCTAGATTGATTACTGGAGGCGCCCCTGCGGGAGGAGTTTACTCTGTTAGGGGGCAGGTACTTGTTAATGGATTATTAGATCCGTCAAAATTTCCAGTACTTCCAGGAAGTATTCAAGATTCTGTAGTTTATACTTATACCGACACAAACAATTGTACATCTATAGGAATTGCTAGTCTTTTAATTCGAAGGTTAGATGGTCTGGTGTTTAACCCAGCTTTGAATCTAAATAGACTTTGTAATAATGATTCTATAGATTTATTTGCAATGGGCGATACCTTATTTTCTCCACCACCTGTAAACGGAGGACGATTCCTAGATGAATATGGTGAGGTAATTTCTATTTTTAGAGGAGGGAATTATTTACCTTTAGAGTCGGATACTGCAACTTTAAGTAGGCTTCAATACATATATGATTATAGTAGTACAGGATGTTCTGATACAGCTACTAGATTCCTTCGTATTTCCTTTAGCCCAATTGCTTCCATTAAACCAATTCCCTTTGCATGCGCTGGAATTGACTTCGAAATAGAAGGGCAAGGGGGCATTACTTATCTATGGGATAATGATAGTACTATAAACCCTCTGCCTATTATACAAGACTCAGCAACTAAGTATTTTGTAACTACTACAAATATTAATGGCTGCAAGGATTCTGCAAGTGTTTTGGTTGAGCTTTCTAATGGATCTATAATTATAGGAAAAGGAACTACTATCACTCTCAAAAAGGGAGGGGAAGTAACGATTGATATTCTAGATGTTTATCCTGCGGATACGGTGGAGTTGATTGGAGAAATAACCCTGCTTAATCAACCTGAAAATGCAACACAGTTCTTTCAAGAACAAGGTAAAAAACAAGATATTCTCTCCAGTATTTATTATCAACCGGATCCAGAGTATCGAAGGAAAGACACCATAAACTACAGAGTTTGTGATATAATTTGTACCAATTTATGTGATACCGCTCAATTAATTTTTAATGTGTTAGGTGATCCATATGATTTTATTCCAAATGGATTTAGCCCAAATGGAGATGGAATGAATGATAGATGGGTTATTCCTGGAATTGAAGCTTTTCCAGAAAATCAATTGTATATCTATAATCGGTGGGGCGATTTAATTTTTCAAGCAGCACCCTATCTAAATGAATGGGAAGGTCAGGCGAATAAGGGAATTGGAGGAAGTGATAAAATTGGTGATGGAGTTTTCTTCTACGTTTTAATTACAAACGATGGTGAGCCTATTAAAGGATCAATTGAAATGAAATCGAATTGATGCGAATTATACTATATGCCATATCAGTGTTACTCTTTATTTCATTTGGAGTTAAAGCACAGCAGTCGCCCGATATTTCTCAATATGTGATTCATCAGCCTTTTGTAAATACAGCATCAATTACAAAATCAGGTGCGCAAAATGGAGCCTTAATTTTTAAACAACAATGGATTGGATATGAAGGCGCTCCGTCAAGTTTGTTTATGAACTTCAATATGCCGCTTAAATCTCCGAACCGTTTTGCTGGTATTCTAGTTACAAATGACAATATAGGGATCCATAATAATGTGCGTCTTTCTGGGATATATGCGCATAAATTTAGAATAGATAGAACAAGTTTCTTTTCACTTTCTGCCGCACCGGGACTAGAGTTTATTCAAAGTGATTATACTCAAATTCAAACAGATTTCCCTGATGATCCAACTTTCCAAGGATCAGCGACTTCTTTATTCTCAATGAACATGGGAGCAGGAGCATTTTATTTTAATAAAAAATTCTATGCAGGTTTAGCGCTCCCAACTTTGCTGTACAATCATTTTGAGCCATCAGGATCAGAGAATAAGGGTACAATTGGATTCGATGTAAAGCAAATTCCGTTGAATTTGACTGGAGGTTGGGAAAAAGACTTAGGTAAGTTCTTTTCGTTACAACCTTCTTTTTTGTTGAAATATGAAATTGCTTCTGCAATGCAAATAGATATTAATGCTATGGTAGAATATCGCGAGATGATTGGTTTCGGTTTATCCTATCGCACAACTCGTTCTTTGAATATCATGGCTAATTATAGAATAAGTAAATTGTTTAAAATAGGCTATGCTTTTAATACTCAAGTTGGATCTCAATTGGGTTCTTATCATTCTGGAACACATGAAGTAGCCTTGCTCTACGGGATGGAGAATGGTCGTCAAGCAAGTATCAATTTACCTAAGAAAATTAAAAAGTACCGCAAGAAAAAAATTAAGGCTCGAAAGAAGGCACTTAAGAAATTGCAAAAAGAAACACCAAAATTATCACCTGGTGGAAAACGAGAAAAAGAACAACCTTACAGCTAAAAAGCGAAGGTCAATTTCATTTGAGCTTTGAAAATTTTTTCATTTAGCGATTTTCTATCCTTATTTTTCTCGTTAACATCCCCATATTTTCTCGATTTTTAGACTAAGATTTCTTTTGATTTAATCAACAGTCTCTATGTCTTTGTAAAAGAATAACAGGATGCATTGTATTGTATGTGAAATGAAATATTCATGGAATAATTGAGAATACAAGTAAATAAAAGGACAACTTATTTTTGATTATAAAGGAGTTTCTCTAATCCGTTTATTTTAATTTCATAGACCGTGTGCAATTGCATTCCCAATTTCCCAGCAGGAAAGGCATTTTCTCGAGCCATCCATTCTAAATACGATACTGGAATTTTCGCCAAAATAGTATCCTTATATTTCCCGTAAGGCATTTTATTTATTAGCAAAGATTTTAGTATTTCGTTTTCCATTTTAGTAGCGCTAAATTAATTCTAAAATAGTCAATTGAATTCTAAACATTTCTAGTATTGGGTTGTTTTTGTATTTGAGAGACAATGTTGGTTTAGTTACCGACTGGTTGGTTAGGAGTAGCCAACCTGTTTTCATGGTTAGAGTGAAAGGGGGAGGAGTCCCCCTTTTTTTATTTCAGATACAGGATGTAATTAGCATTTATAATCCACTTAATCATAATTTGAAGACGTAAATAAGGTACAACAGCATATTAAGAACTCCCTGTGAGGCTCGTGAGAGTTTCTAAACAAGATTATTGGAATCGGGATTATAGTATTTAGTGCGGGAGCATTACTCCACAGTTAAAACTTTCTCTGTACTTCCATCATCATATAAATAGATTAATAGTGTATTTGGTTTATAGGTTGCTTCTCTTCCCATTATATCAAACATTTTGATGAGGCTTTTAGTTGAGGTGTATTCGTTTATACTCAAGGTAGAAACGCATTTTTCACTGAAAGAAGTTTGTGAGTCAATATCTATCCAATTAGCGGTTGACCAGACTGCGTCATCTACCTCTATACAGGTTAGATTACCGTTGTTTAATGCACTCATTGTCATGCTGGTGTTTTTTCCATTTGCAACATTAAGGCTTGTAAGACTGTTGTAATCACAAGACAAATTAGTTAAAACAGTATTCGAACTTACATCAAGGATTGTGAGTTGATTGAATCCACAACGCAAGTCAGTTAGACCAGTATTCGAACTAACATCAAGGTTTGTAAATAAATTATCAAGACAAAATAATTTAGTTAAAACAGTATTGAAACTAACATCAAGGCTTGTGAGTTGATTGGACATACAAGCCAGAGTGGTTATACTAGTATTCGAACTTACGTCAAGGGTTGTGAGGTTATTATCACTACACTCCAAATCAGTTAAAACAGTATTCGAACTTACATTAAGGCTTGTGAGCTGATTGGAGCCACAAGTCAAAACAGTTAAATCAGCATTGGAACTTACATCGAGTTTTGTGAGACTATTACTCCAACAAGACAAATCAGTTAAAACAGTATTCGAACTTATATCAAGGGTTGTGAGATTATTATCACCACAAGACAAATCAGCTAAAACAGTATTTTGACTTACATCGAGTTTTGTGAGTTGATTAGAAAAACAAGACAAATCAAGTAAATCAGTATTCGAACTTACATTGAGGTTTTTGAGCAGGTTATCGTAACAGTATAAAAGATATAATTCAGTATTCGAACTTACATCAAGGGTTACGAGTTTGTTGCTTTTACAAATCAAATAGTCTAAAACAGTATTCGAACTTAAATCGAGATTTGTTAATTTATTATCACTACATGTTAAACTAGTTAAAGCAGAAAAGTCTTCAATTCCTGTTAAGTCAATTATAGACTCATTATCCACATCTAAAGAGGTTACAGTGTTAATGTTTGCTGTTGTTACTGAATCATCTAAGACAGCATCATATCCTAAATTAATTAATGCTTGTTCAAAATTATCATCAGGCACATAAGTTTGTGGTTGTGCATTTATAATTCCAATAATTGCTAAGATAATTGATGTAAGGAATACTTTTTTCATAACTGTTTATTTAAATATGTTGCTACTCATTTTAATAGCTTTAAGTTTTTTTTAGTATCGTTAAGTGTTTGAATTTTGGGCTAATCAAAAATATAGATTTCAGTTAAAAAAAAATATTTTTCTTGGGGTTAAAATCTATATCGGGTATCTAATAAACGTATAATATCGCAAAGTAACTATTACAATATCTCTAAAAAATCTATTTAAATAGGCTTTACGAGTGCTTCTTAGTTGTTTCATATTTTGTTTTATGCTGGTTACTTTCCGATACAAAACTTCGAAAAAATATTTTCCAATAAATCATCTGTTGTTACCTCGCCAGTTATCTCTCCTAAATGAAACAAAGACTGTCTAATATCAGCAGCTAATAAATCTCCTGATAGTCCTGAAGACAAACCATTGTAGGCGCGCATTAGTGCTTCATTTGCTGACGTCAGGGCCTGATAATGTCTTGAGTTGGTAATTACGACATCCTGTTCTCCAACTTTGCCCAAATTCACCAGATCAATTATATGATTCTCCAATTCGATAAGATTGCTTTTCTCCTTAGCAGACAAGAAAATTGGAGCATATTTACTTTTTAAATAAGCTTTCTTTTCCTCACTTAATTGATCCGCTTTGTTTGCAACTAAGATCAATTCAGAATTCGTTTTTTCGACATCTTGTTTTAGTGCAGATACTATCGTTTCAAGTTCAGAGGCATCGATATTGGAAGCATCAAATAAATAGCAAACAATGGCTGCTTCTCGCATTTTTTCCAAAGTTTTTTTAACTCCTAGCGACTCGACTAAATCTTTAGTTTCACGAATACCCGCAGTATCAATAAAACGAAATACAACACCATTCCAGATTACTTCATCTTCAATAACGTCACGAGTAGTTCCTGCGATTTCCGTGACCAGTGCTTTTTCTTCATTTAAAAGGGCATTCAATAAAGTTGATTTTCCAGCATTTGGTTTGCCGGCAATTACTACGGGAACACCGTTTTTAATAACGTTTCCGCTTTTGAATGAAGTCACTAATGCTTGAATAACTATGTGTATTTTCCAAATCAATGCTTTGAGTTCATCGCGATTTGCAAACTCAACATCCTCTTCACCAAAATCCAACTCAAGTTCCACCATTGAAGCAAAGTGAATGAGGTCGGCTCTCAGCTTTTTGATTTGATCAGAAAACCCACCTCTCATTTGTTGCATTGCAACTTTATGGGCTGCTTCTGAATTAGAAGCTATTAAATCAGCAACAGCCTCTGCTTGACTCAAATCAAGCTTTCCATTTAAAAATGCGCGAAGTGTAAACTCACCTGGCTTTGCAGCAGTAGCACCATGCTCAAGAAACAGTCGTATTACATCTTGCAGTATATATTGAGAACCATGGCAAGAAACCTCTACAACCTCTTCACCAGTATAACTTTTCCCATTCAAAAATAAGGTTGCTAATACCTCGTCAATGACTCTTTTACCTTCTCGTATTTGACCGAAATGTGCCGTATGGCTTTCAGCCTTACTAATGTTTTTTGAAAACACTTTAGCAAGAATATTTACAGAATTGGGTCCAGAAAGGCGAATTACGCCAATTGCACCAACACCTTGCGGAGTGGCAAGGGCAACAATTGTTTCATTAGATTCCATCATTCTGTCGGCAAAAGTAATTGTAATCAATAGATTTAGTCGTCTATTTTCACGATAGCTTTATATTTGATAAAATCGCAATTTTATTATGAATTTATTTAAAAAGCCACTGGTTCAGTTTCTTGTATTGGGATTAGTATTGTTTGGTATACAGCAAGTTGCAAAAGATAGAAAAGGGAATCAATCCATAGAGATAAATAGGCAGGTAATAGAACACTTAAAACTGGAATTAGAAAACCAGTGGCAACTAAAACCAGATACTGCCATACTTAACGTAGCTAAAGCAAAGTGGATTGAAAACGAACTGATGTACCGAATTGCATTAGAAAATGAATTGGACCAACAAAGCGATTTAGTAAAAAAGGCGATGATAGAGTCCGCTGAAGCATTTATTCTGTCTGAGGTAGATTTTAGAGAGCCATCAGGTGAAGAGCTTCAGAGATTTATGAAAACTGCAGCTAAGGTGTATTTGACCAATCCAAGCATTAGTTTTCGACAATATTTTTATGGTGACGATATTATATATGCGCAAAAATCATTATTCGATTCTAAGGAAATAGAAATTGAGGGATCAGAACCTTTGGAGATTCTAACGGATCAAAAAGAGAAGACTTACCGTGACATAGCTCGTGTTTTTGGATTGTCTTTTTCAGATAGTCTGCAAGGTAGAGTAGCCCAATGGAGGGGAATAGTCCCTTCAAAATTCGGTATTCATGTAGTTGTGGTTGATACCACAGTGGCTGCTAAAATTGCAGAATTGAATGAAGTGAAAAGTCGAGTATTAAAGGATTTTAGAAGACTACAACTGATTTGTTTTCGAGATTCGATGTTGCTGGATATGAAGGATAGAATAGACATTGTAGAAATTATTGAGTAAAGAAAAATGCGTTTCATAATCCTAAAAACGGCACTCGTATTCCTTGCTACTTCCATAATAGTAAATGTCTTTGCACACAATAAAAATCCAAATACACTAATCGTTACAATAGAAGATACTTGTGTCTCTATTTACAGTAAATCTTTTTCGAGAGCCTTATATTCAAATTTTGAAATTAATGCAGATCGGCTATGGGTGCTTAACAAAAAGCAAAAATCAACTTTTCAAACCGTTCAGATTGAAGAGTGGGTTTTCTCAAGCGCCAATGAAAATTCAATAGCAATTAAAAGTAATAACGATAATCCAACCGCAGTTCAATTGCAGAAAAATGGAGTGAATATTAATTGGTTGGAAACTCAAAAAACCTTTGATATCAGCCTGCAGAATAATGTTAGTGTAATAGGAGTAATGAAGAATTATACCCTGCTGGGAATTGAACATATACTTATTGGTTTTGATCATTTGTTATTTATCCTGGGTTTACTTTTTGTGGTAAGACGTAAATCCATTTTATGGACTATAACAGCATTTACAATTGCCCATAGCATAACCTTAGGCCTTGCAGTTTCGGGCTGGCTAATTCCTGTAAACTTAGGGTTAAGTGCAATTTGGGTAGAAGCTATGATTGCTGGATCTATTTTAATTCTGGCCTTGGAAATGCGAAAAGAAACAAAGCATTCGACTCAAAAGGCAGTTGGTATTGCTTTTACTTTTGGATTATTACACGGGCTCGGTTTTGCAGGAGTGTTGCAAGAGCTTGGATTACCAGATACAGCATTTTGGCAAGCATTAGTTTCATTTAACATTGGAGTGGAGTTAGGGCAGTTGCTTTTTATCGCAATATTGGTTCTTTTGTTTCAACTTATAAAAAAGGCTGTTTCGTTTGAGAAACTTACCGTAGTACTGTCAATTCTAGTAGGAGCATTAGCTGCACTGTGGTGTATTGAAAGAACGCTATTACTGGCAAATTTGATTTAAATATAGAATATGAAATTAGTCTCTTGGAATGTAAATGGGGTAAGAGCCGGAGTGAAAAAAGGATTTATCGAAAAGGTGTATGATATGGATGCTGACGTTATCTGTTTGCAGGAAACTAAAGCGCAAGATGATCAAGTTGCAGAAGCCTTAGAAGAGCTAAAAGGTTACCATGTATTTTCTAATTCTGCAGTAAAAAAAGGCTATTCTGGAACGGCTATATTATCAAAAGAGAAGCCTTTATCTGTTAGTTCTGATTTAGGAATTGAGCTGCACGATCAAGAAGGTCGATTATTGGTAGCAGAATTTCCGAGCTATTATTTAGCAACTACTTATGTTCCAAATTCCAAGGCGGGTTTGGCTCGAATTGATGAACGAGTAGATTGGGATAAAGAATTACTCAACTATTTGAAAGCATTAGAAAAGAAAAAGCCAGTCGTTATTTGCGGCGATTTTAATGTCTGTCACAAGGATATAGATTTAGCTCGTCCAAAGGCAAATTATGATAAGTCTCCGGGTTATACCCAAAAGGAAATTGACGGAATGGATAACTTTACTGAGAACGGTTTTATGGATACATTTCGAATCTTGCACCCCGATGAAATCAAATACAGTTGGTGGAGCATGAGAGGTGGTGCAAAAGCAAAGAATGTGGGCTGGCGTCTGGATTATTTTTTGGCAAGTGCATCGCTTATGCCTAAAGTTAAACAAGCAGATATTTGGACGCATATTGAAGGTTCGGATCACTGCCCGGTAATTTTAGAGTTAGAGGATTAAGGATTGTGCACTTGCATAATTATTAAAGTTTGGTATTGAATATCAATTCATTACCCCTAGTCTAGATTTATTTCAACATCTCTCAAAACTCAAACTGAGCTGAGGTGCTGAAATAAATTCAACATCACATTCTGTTAATATCTATGGACGCATTAATTAATGCAAAACCTCCTCGCTAAAAAGTATAGATTGCCTTACTTTTGCCGACCCAAAACACAGATAAAAAAGATACCATGAGTGTACTTGTAAATAAAGATTCAAAGATTATTGTTCAAGGATTTACTGGCGGAGAAGGAACCTTTCACGCTGGGCAAATGATTGAATATGGAACCAATGTAGTTGGTGGAGTAACTCCAGGAAAAGGCGGCAAAAGTCACCTTGAGCGTCCGGTATTTAATACTGTAGAAGATGCAGTGAATGAAACGGGTGCTGATGTTTCTATCATTTTTGTTCCTCCAGCTTTTGCTGCAGATGCAATTATGGAAGCTGCAAATGGTGGAATTAAGGTAATCATTTGTATTACTGAAGGTATTCCAGTTTCTGATATGGTTGGTGTAAAAGAATATTTGAAAGATTTCAATTGCACACTTATCGGCCCTAACTGTCCAGGAGTAATTACTCCAGGCGGTGCTAAAGTAGGTATCATGCCAGGCTTTGTTTTTAAAGAAGGTAGAATAGGTATTGTTTCTAAATCAGGAACTTTAACTTATGAAGCTGCTGATCAAGTAGTAAAAGCTGGATTCGGTATTTCTACTGCAATCGGTATTGGTGGTGATCCAATTATTGGAACGTCAACTAAAGCTGCTGTTCAGTTATTGATGGAAGATCCAGACACAGATGCAATTGTAATGATTGGTGAAATTGGTGGAAACTACGAAGCTGAAGCTGCTCGATATATTAAAGCTGCTGGAAATCCAAAACCAGTTGTAGGATTTATCGCAGGTCAAACTGCTCCTGCTGGAAAAAGAATGGGACATGCTGGTGCTATTATCGGTGGCGCTGAAGATACAGCAGCAGCCAAAATGAAAATTATGGCTGAATGTGGAATTCACGTAAGTGCTTCTCCTGCAACTATCGGTTCTACTCTTGCTGAAGCGTTAAAAGCATAGTTTACAACACTATAAAATAGGTAAAAGCCTTCTTGAAGAAATTCAAGGAGGCTTTTTTGTTAGTCTTTCCAGAGCTGATTTTACTACGCTTCTTTCTTAAGAATTTTTATTTCTTATTTGTGTTTGAGAATAAGCACGGTTTTAAGTCCAGTGTTTTAATGCATTTAATATTTACGGTTTTGCAATTGAATTTAATTCAACAATACCTGCTTATTAATGATAATAGTTTAGCACATTCACAGATAATTGAAGTATATCTATAATTAGACATAAACGAAGAAACTATGTGCTTCGTTGTAATTAGTAACTCTTTTTTTGAAGAAAAATAGATGGGTTCAATAATTACAGGTACAGGAAGCTATATTCCAACTATAGTGAGGACTAACGAAAGTTTTGATGGTCAAACCTATTATGATGAAGGACAAACTTTAATAGACAAACCCACACATGAGATTACCAAAAAATTTGAAGAAATAACAGGTATTAGAGAAAGGCGCTATTCAAGCTTAGATCTTAATAATTCAGACATTGCCTCGATTGCTGCTGCGCGGGCAATTAAGGATGCTGGAATTGATGTAGAGAGTATCGATCATATAATTTTCGCACATAATTTTGGCGATATTCAAAATCAATCGAATCAAACCGATATTCTGCCAGCATTAGCTTCTAGGGTTAAGCATAATTTAGGCATTAAAAATTCAAATTGTATTCCTTATGATCTAATATTTGGCTGCCCCGGTTGGGTTCAAGGTGTAATACAAGCTAATACCTATTTCAGAGCCAAAGAAGGCACTACCGCTTTGGTAATTGGTTCTGATATGCTTTCGAGAATTTTGGATCCAGTGGATAGAGATAGTTTGATTTTTTCTGATGGAGCAGGAGCTTGTATTATTCAAGATAATTCGGATGAAAATGGTGTTTTAGCAACAAATACTTGTGCTCACACTTTAGAAGAAGTGAATTACCTTTTTATGGGTACTTCTAATGCACCAGAATCTGATCCAAACGAAAGATTCATTAAGATGAAAGGCAGAAAAGTATATGAATATGCTTTGAAAAATGTTCCAACTGCAATGAAAGACTGCATCGATAAAGCTGGAATTGAGGTGAAGTCCATAAAAAAGATTTTTATTCACCAAGCCAATGAAAAATTGGATAATGGAGTTGTAAAAAGATTTTATAGGTTATTTGGTTATAAAAGCCCACCCGAAAATATAATGCCAATGAGTGTAAATGAACTCGGAAATAGCTCTGTAGCGACGGTTCCTACCTTGCTTGATCTTGTTTTAAAAGGAAAAATGAAAAACCATAAACTAGAGAAAGGTGATATTATACTATTAGCGTCGGTAGGAGCAGGAATGAATATTAACTGTATTTGCTATCAAATTTAAACTTCAAATATTTTCTCAAATAGCCTTTGCTTGTCATTTATAGATTCGTCTAAACTAATCATGGATTCGGTTCTAAGGACTTCTGGTAAATCGTTGATTTTGTAAATTATATTTTTTGCTTGTTGTGTGTTTTTGCAGCGGATTTTGCAAAGAATTCCGTATTTGCCGGAAATAACTGAAGCAACCGTAACTTCTGGAATATTTAATAATTGAGAAAGAACGTTTTCTGATGCAAGGTTTCTAGCAATAACAATACCTACAAAGGCCGTAAAGTCATAACCAACCATATTGTAATTGATTTTTAAAGTAGCGCCTTGAATGATATTTCGTCTTTCTAATTTCTTTACTCGACCATGAATAGTCCCAGCAGATACTTCTAGTGCTTTTGCAATTTCTATGTAAGGAATACGAGCATTTTTTATTAGGAGTCCTAATATTTGCTTGTCTAATTTATCGAGATTTTCAGTAACGTCCATAGAATATTGAATTGACTTAATTCTAGTAATTGTAATTTATTTCTACACTAATCTCAAATATAATATCATTTTACTGAGTATTATTCAAATACGTGAGTCGATGTTGATTTTCATTTTTATAGAAATATAATTTATTTTAAGTTCTGAGCTTAGGTAAACAGAAGGGATTTGAGTTATAGAAATACGGATTAGTAACTCCCTATTTCTATTTCGAGTTATAATGAAAAGGATTGCTTAATTGTTAAATAAAATTCAGTAAATAGAGCTAAAAACTATAATATATTCAAAATATAGTAAATTATAATGAGTTATGTTTAGTGTGTTTGCTTATTGAGATAAGTTTGAATAATTAGTAATGGATTTCACCCATTTAAATCACAAAATCAAATTTATGTTTATGAATGATAATTCTCAAGGAACGCTTATTACTACTATCCATAACCTGGAAAGTGTTGTGGAAGTTTATATAAATCAAAACCACGATAAGGTAACTGAATTCAAACAGTTAAACGGGAACCGCACCAAACGCTATGAATACGACATAGAAGAATATATTTCAATCAATAAGAATTTTAAAAATCTTGATGTTAATATTAAAAAATTCCTTGCTGAAAATCTCGTTAATCCTTTTGATTAAATAACCATTAGAGCAAGGAGTGGAGCTGCTCGATTATTAAATATCCATGGAAGAACATTCAACGACTATTGCAGAAAAAAATGATGATCAATACTTTAGAGGCGGGTATTCTATTGATATCGTTCTTCTAACTTTTAAGAATAATGAATTAAGGGTTCTTCTACAAAAGAAAATCGATCATTTAGAAGGAAATCAATGGGGTTTGCCCGGAAAGTTGATGCTACCCTTGGAGGATGCGGATGTAGAGTTAGAACGCATGTTAATCGACATTGTAGGAACAACAGACTTTTATAAAAAACAACTAGGAGCATTTTCAGATGTGAGTAGGCATCCACTAGGCAGAGTTGTAACGTTGGCTTATTATGGCTTGGTACCTTTCGATCGATTACCGGTCAAACTCCCACCTAATCTGCGTTGGAGTAATGTAAATACTGTAAATAAGGCAGGTACATTATGTTTTGATCACAATCTTATTCTAAGAAAATTATTTAAGAGATTTCGCAAAGGACTATTGCGTCATCCAAGAGTATTTGAATTGTTGCCCGAGGAGTTTATATTATTGGATATTATTCATATTTACGAGCAAGGATTTGGACAAAAGTTAGATGTACCAAACTTCAGACGACAAATATTAAAAAGTGAGCTATTAATTCCCGTAGATAAATATCAAAATAAAAAAGGCAAACAAGGCAGGCCAGCAAAATTGTATACTTTCAAAAAAGAAGATCACAAAGAGCTTTTTAAAGAGAGAATTGGCTTTAATTTTAAATAATTCTTTGAATTAGTAGCCAGACAATCTAAAATAGAAAAAGCCTTCTTGAAGAAATTCAAGGAGGCTTTTTTTAGGAGATTTTCTAGGATTGAATGCTAGATATCCGCAGATATTAATTCAGAATACAAGGCATTAATTACTTTTTTAGGAGTTCTATTTTCATAAAATAGACCCCAGTGTTTTTCAGGTTCCAAGGGTTCTGGAGAACCTTTCCAGGATTCATCAAAAGCTTCAAAAACGAAAGTAAGTATAGACTCTTCTTTGCACCAATGCGCCAATTGGTTGTAATATACTTCCTGGTGTTCTTCTGAAACATTCTCTGGTAAAATACCGCGACCATTCGAGTTTGTTGCCCAACCAGCTTCGGTAATTACCACTAATTTGTTCGGATATTTCTCTGCAACATCGTAATAGTTTTTTTTGGTATACTCCAAAGCGGCATTAAGGTCTTTGTACTCCCAAACAGGGTAGGTATGTATTGAAATAAAGTCTACCTCCGCAACTAAAGGCTCTAATTTATTATGCCAAGGCAAATAGTTTTCGCAAAAGGTAACGGGTTGTTTGGCTCCTTTTTTAACTAAACGTACATATTCAATTACTTGGTCTACAGGGACTAAATGGTCTGTCCAATCTACACAAGCTTCATTGCCTACTGATAGTGAATTAACAATCTCAGGGTATTGGTTTGCAACTGCTATTAGCTTGTTTATTCGAGAAAGATTATAAATTTTATTTTTTGCTAAGTCTTCATCTGAATACACCCCTCCCCAAGGACAGTCGTGATTATTCATTTCGGCAACAATGTAAGCGCCTAGCATTACCTTAAAACCAAGCCCTTCCTGTCTTATTACTTCCAGAACAATATCAACATGTGCATCACAATCGTAAAGTCGTAAATATTTCCAATTTTTTTGTAGAATGAGTAAATCTTCCTTTACCTCTTCGTAGCTTGGGTAGGCCAACCCAGGCATTTGACCTGCTCTGAATCCGGAATAACAAATCGCGTTTCCAGGAACTATATTTAATGCTTCTGTATAATTCATTTATTCTTTTTAGTGAAATTTCAGGTTTTCATTTTTATCCCATAAACCCCAATAAGCTCCAACGTCTCCTTCTGCACCTACTTTCCAAGACTCATCGAATGAGGAGAAATAGAAAACATCGATATCATCGTTTTTTGCCCAGATTTGGGTATTTATAAAATACTTCATTGCACTTGCCTCGGAAGGCACAGCACCTTTGAAATTTTCGCCTTTACTTGGCCAACCTGTTTCTGTTATGATCACCTTTTTTCCTCTAGCTGCTTCAGTAGCCTGATTAAACATGTGCTGCATATGCCCCAATGAATCATCGAAACTTGTACCTTCCCAATAAGGGTAGCAGTTTGATAAAATAACATCACAAGCCTCAACTATTTTAGGGTGATCAGTAAACTCATAATAGGCATCAACATAACCGACCTCAATGTTAGGAACAGCCTCTTTTACACGAAAGATATAGGCCAATAATTGTTCTTCTGATAATTCGCCGCGATACATTACTTCATTGCCTACTGCAGCAATAGTTACATATCCTTTTTTTGCTAAATCAATAAGTCCTTTAATCTCCAATTCATTTGCTGCAATGTCATCACTTAACCAAGCTCCAACCATAGTTTTTAAGCCATTTTTATGAGCAAGTTCAGGTATGTGCTCATTCCCTTCAATACAGGAGAACGAACGAACCCAATTGGTGTAAGGTTTGATTATATCTATTCGTCTTTGAACTTGTTCTTTAGTTATTATATCTCCAGGTTCTTGACCATCTTCATATAGACTAAAGCAAATGCCGGTTATGCCATTTTTTAAGGCGTCTAACCAACGTTTTTTAAGTTCACTTTCTGATAGGTTATCAAAATTTACTAAAGGCTCTTGAGCTGAGATTAGTGGAGTATTTAAAGAATGATGATCTGCTTTATAAGACATGTTGAATTGAATAATTTATTGTGAAATTCTTTTTTAAGAGAGCATTTTGACCGCTAATTGAGCAGTTCTGCTTGCATAACCAAACTCATTATCGTACCACGCTATAATTTTCACAAGGTTCCCGTTAGCCGAGGTTAAGGGTGCATCATAAATACAGGAATGGGAGTTTCCTACGATATCAATAGATACAATTGGTGCCTCCGAATATTGTAGAATTCCTGAAAGTTCATTTTCAGCCGCATTTTTGAATAAGCTATTAACTTCTTCAGCAGTCACATTTTTTGAAAGAACTGCAGTTAAATCTGTAAGTGACCCAGTAGGTATTGGAACACGTAATGCAATGCCATCCAATTTTCCTTTTAACTCTGGAATAACTAATCCCACAGCAGTAGCCGCTCCTGTTGTAGTTGGAATTATAGACAGAGCCGCTGCGCGGGATCTCCTTAAGTCCTTGTGAGGAGCATCTTGTAAACGCTGATCCGCAGTGTAAGCATGAACAGTAGAGATATATCCTTTTTCGATTCCAAAATTATCATTTAGCAGTTTGGCTATAGGAGCAAGGCAATTAGTAGTGCAGGATGCATTAGAAACAATAGTATCAGTTTCGGTTAAAAGGTCGTCATTAACTCCAATCACAATTGTTTTTATGTCTCCTTTGGCGGGAGCTGAAATAATTACTTTTTTAGCTCCGGCCTCTATATGCTTATTAGCGTCCTGTCTGTTAGTGAATATTCCAGTGCATTCAATAACTAAATCGATACCTAATTCTTGCCAAGGCAGTTGAGCAGGATCCGATTCCTTTGTAATTGAAATTGAAACACCATCAATAATTAATGCGTGCTCTGTTGATTTAACTTCGCCGTCAAAGTTACCTTGTGCAGAATCGTGTTTGAATAAATGTGCTAAAGTTTCAACATCAGCTAAATCATTAATTGCAATTACTTCAATGCCCTCCGTTTTGAGAAGTCTTCTTAATACAAGTCTTCCAATTCTTCCAAAGCCATTGATCGCTATTTTAGGTATACGTTGCATGCAGCAGTATTTTTTTAGTTATGGTATATTATACCAAAAGTACTATAAGAATGTGGTTAAAGAACTTACTGAGTTTAGTTCTTTATTATTAAGTGTTATTTATCTGTTGGTTAGGGCGTATAAGAGCCTTTATTTGAGCTCGAAATATCTATCGAAAAGGCTGTTATAATTAAGAGCTATAATGATAATTTGCTCAATGGCATCAGTACCAACAACACTTTTAATATTAATGCTTGCAACGTTTATCGCTTGTGAGGAGTTGTTCACCGAATGAGTTGCAGGTATCGGATACAAGTAAACGTTCTTTTTAGAAATTAATCTTCAAAACGGACTTGTCGCTAAATTGTCAAAATATAGGAAGTCTGATTTTGAACGTTGTATTTTGTCCTAGATTTTTTAATTTTTCTTTAATAAGATCTATTGAAGCTTTATCTTATAAACTTGCTCTCCTAAACTGTTTATTGCAAACCACAAATAATTATAGAATTATAAATTGATCGTATGAAAGTAATAGTAACAGGAGCAACAGGAATGGTTGGTAAAGGAGTTTTATTAGAGTGTCTTGAGGATTCAACTATTACTGAAGTAGTGTCGATATCTCGAAGAACTCTTGGACTTGAGCACGCTAAATTGAAGGAAATATTACACAGTGATTTTTCGAATTTTGAAGCTATAAAAGATCAACTTTCTGAGTGTGATTCAGCTTTTTTATGCATGGGTGTAAGCGCTGCAGGAATGGACGAAGCTGAATATTATAAGTTAACATATGATTTCACCATGTCTCTTGCTAATACATTGTATGAAATGAGCCCGAATTTAACCTTGACCTATACTTCAGGACAAGGAACTGATTCTACAGAAAAGGCTAAATCTATGTGGGCTAGGGTAAAAGGTAAATTAGAAAATGATCTTTTAGCTATCGGTTTTAAAGGAGCATATATGTATCGACCTGGACTAATTATTCCATTGCGAGGAATTCGATCAGGAACAAAATTGTACCAGTTTTTCTACGATTATTTAATGTGGCTTATTAAGCTTATCAAGTTGGTGTTTCCCAATTCTATTGTGAATACAACACAGATGGGTATCTCTATGATTCAAGTGGCTAAATCAGGGTATGATCAAAAAATATTAGATCCTAAAGACATATTGAAGAGCGCAAATCAACAATGAAGAAGCGCCGTTACTAACTCACAAAAAAAGCATCTAACATTCACGTTTTTTGAATCTGTTTAACGTGAAAAGAGTACCAATGAGGTAACCTTTTAACGTCCTTTCTGGCGGCAGATAGATCGGTCTTTTAACTTTGAAATGATTTTGATTGGATGCTATTTCTGAAAATATGCAATCAAATGCAATAGAAATTGATTGGAACTCCAAGGTCACCAATCTAAAATTTTAATACTTGGTTAAGCATAGTACTTATTCTAGATAAAAGAACTCATCTTCAAGTTCACCATCAGCATTATAGAGACTTTTGTATTCTGCGATAGCTGTTTTTTCGAAACTGATTTGGATAGCGACCTCAATTATGGGGTCTTTTGATTCGTTCAAAAATGTCAATGAAACTTTTGTATTCTCATAGTTAATGTCTTTTCGCTCACTTCCTTTAGGGAATTCAGAACGAATTTGATTTTGATCCTTACCTAGAAAAGCATCATTCAAAAGTGCGTCGAGACTAGTTGAAGTTTCTTCAAGGTACTTTTTGCGATTTTCTTCAGAAAAATTATCCATTTATCATTTTTTTTAATGGCAACTGCACGCTGCCTATCCTAAAGAGTATTCACTATACAGGATATTTGACGCCCAGTATGGGCATCCATTTCTATCGCAATATAGAAATTTTATAGAGGGTGCAAGTCCTTGGTAGGCGAGGGCTGTGACTTGAACCATTAGTAAGTTGCAAAGGGTTA
>Ga0075118_10000416_pt1 | contig 40558 bp, 48 predicted proteins | sample AntAceMetag02UKE_FD_69794 | JGI IMG/M metagenome (GOLD analysis project Ga0075118, IMG submission 69794) | Saline lake microbial communities from Ace Lake, Antarctica - Antarctic Ace Lake Metagenome 02UKE | ecosystem: Environmental > Aquatic > Non-marine Saline and Alkaline > Saline | place...
CACTTCGCCAACGCAATCTTGAACTTTATGCGAGAGGTGCTTCCAAAAGAGTGGCTCAGCTTTCGAGATCAAGTAACTGATAACTTCCGCATCATCTCACATCACAACGTTCGGATTTTGCAGTGAGCAGTGTATAAGTAAGCTTAAATTTACACTTTTTTAATTTTTTTTTTGACGCGCATTGTTCAGGCTGCTTAATGAGTGATAGTTAGAATAAATGGTTGCAAGGATGACAAACGATGGACATGGGAATTTCAGGTAAAAAAGCACTTATTTGTGCTTCTTCCAAAGGGTTGGGGCGTGGCTGTGCAGAGGCTTTGGCTGCCGAGGGTGTCAATGTTGTGATCAATGGTCGCAACGCGGAGGTGCTCGAAACCACCGCCGCAAAAATTCGTGAAACTTATGGGGTGCAAGTCACTGCGGTGGCTTGTGACGTTACAACGGCCGAGGGCCAAGCGATGATTATTGTGGCGGCGGGCGACGTTGATATTTTGGTCACCAATGCAGGTGGACCGCCTCCGGGTCTGTGGTCCGATTGGGAGCGAGATGATTTTATTGCGGCCTTGGATGCCAATATGCTGACACCCATTGCCCTGATGAAAGCCTGCCTGCCGGGTATGATGGCTCGCGGGTGGGGTAGGGTTGTGAACATTACCAGCCAATCGGTGAAAGCTCCCATCGCAGTTTTGGGCCTGTCCAACGCAGCGCGTACGGGCCTTACAGGCTATGTCGCCGGCACGGCGCGGCAGGTGGCCGACAAGGGCGTGAACATCAACAACCTACTTCCCGGCATTCATGCCACCGATCGCGCTGTGTCATTGGACAGTGGCGTGATGAAAGCGCAGGGAATTACGATGAAGCAAGCTCAAAAACAACGCCAAGCCTCAATCCCGGCACGCCGTTATGGCACTGCCGAAGAATTTGGTGCGGCCTGTGCGTTTTTATGCTCTCAACATGCGGGCTATATCGTTGGTCAAAATATTTTGCTGGACGGTGGCGGTACCAACGCAACGATTTAACGGTTATAACCAAAGGGGCGCCACGGTTCCTCTCTCTTACAGTTTATATTTACATTAATCACTTACCCGTGTTGCAAACCATGTTGTCGCTTGTTTGCACCGATGTGTAGTTTTAATTTTATGTGAACAATTTTGAGGTCCCGATGCAACATAAAAACGTTTAGGATTATTATGGCAAAGTTTTGCAATCTTCAGCCGCTCTTCAGACCAATGCCTTTGCGAGCTTGCTGAAATACCTACTTAGCTGAAAAATTCTCTCTCCGATGCATGATGAAGTTTTGATGCGCTATTACGGGTGCGGATTGATTGCACCTGAAGCTCTGAAAAGTGCGCGGTTTTTGGATTTAGGGTGTGGCGCTGGACGTGATGTTTACGCCCTACCACAAATGGTTGCCGAGCAAGGGTTCATTGGGGGGGCGATATGACCGATGAACAACTTGATGTGGCGCGTACCCACCAAGACCATCATCGCGACGCTTATGGCTATGCAAAATCTAATGTTGAGTTTCATAAAGAATCCATTGAACGCTTGGAAGATTTGCCGCTCGATCTGACCTCCTTCGATGTTATTGTGTTCAATTGCGTTGTGAACCTTGCGACAGATAAACTGGAGGTGCTGCGCCCGGCTTTCAATTTGTTGAAAGCCGGGCGGGTAGATGTATTTCTCTGATGTCTACGCAGATCGTCGCGTGCCTGCCGTAATGGCGCGATCACGTGTTATATAGTGAATGCCTGTCGGGTGCGCTTTATTAGAATGATTTTTTTAATTTGCCTAAGACTTCTGGGTTTACTTATCCCCGCTTGGTTATGGCACCGGCCTATTACCATTAAATACCATTAAAAACCCTGTATTTGAGGCGACTGTGGGGCCGTTAAAATTCACCTCGGCCACGTATAGGCTTTGGAAATTGAATGCATTGGAACGCGACTGTGAAAACTATGGCAAAGGAGTGATTTACAAAGGTACGATCGAGAATTGCACCCTTGTTTGCCACCGGATGGCCATCATTTGACTGAGACTAGCAAAGTTTCTCCGGTATGCGCCAATACATGGCATATGCTCGATCAGACTAGATCTGCACCAGATATTGATTTTATCAGCAATTTTGACAAGCATTACGGCATTTTGAAGGCTGTGGCTTACGCAGATGCCGCAGAGGCGAACTGTTGCTAATTTAACCTTTCGCACTTAAACAAGCCTGAGTGTTTTTGTCAGTTAGGCGCGTTCTCTTGTCGAATCCGAGGCTTGAAATTCGAAATATATCGCGTCGATTTGATGCGCTAACGGCAGCGGATGATGTCTGCTTAAGCCTGCAACAGGGGCAGGTGACCTGTTTGTTGGGTCCATCGGGATGCGGAAAATCAACCACTTTGCGCATTGTGGCCGGGGTTGAGCGTCAAGACAGCGGTCAGATCTTCGTGGATGGCGCATTGGTTTGCGACGGCATTCGCAGTTTACCACCAGAGCAACGTAATATTGGCATGATGTTTCAAGATTTTGCTCTATTTCCGCATCTATCTGTATGGGAAAACGTGGCTTTTGGGCTGCGTGGTGCAAAATCAGCCCGGAAGACCCGGGCGCATGAGCTGCTCGAACGGGTTGATTTGGCAGGCTACGGCGCGCAAATGCCACATGAATTGTCAGGAGGCGAACAACAGCGCGTTGCCCTTGCACGAGCAGTGGCTCCTCGCCCGAAAATCATGTTGTTAGATGAGCCATTCTCAGGGCTGGATGACCGGTTGCGCGACGGCGTTAGGGATGAAGCACTCAAAGTGCTGCGCGAAGATGGCGCGGCTGTTTTGATGGTGACGCATGATCCCGCCGAAGCCATGAAAATGTCGGATGAGATTGCCCTGATGCGTGGGGGCCGGATAGTGCAAAAAGGCGCGCCCTATACGATTTACAATTCACCGGCTGATCGGGACGCTGCATCTTTTTTTAGTGATATCAACGTAATGACGGCTAAGGTGAAAGGTTCTTTGGCACAAACGCCCTTTGGTGAGTTTTTTGCGCCCGGCCATGCGGATGGCACGATCTTAGATATCGTTATTCGTCCACAATATCTGCGGATTGATTTTGACCGTGCCGGACAAGGGCCAACCCCAACCGACTCGATGGGCCAAGCGGCACGGGCTAAAGTGCAACGGGCCCGGTTCTTGGGACAAAATTCGCTGGTAGATTTCAAGCTGGAACAGGGGGCTATTCTGACCGCCTCGGTCCCTTCAGTGTTTTTACCAAAAGCGGGCACGCCGTTTTGGTTGCTGGCACCGCGCAAACATTGTTACGTATTCCCTCGGCCTGCCTAGGGTTTGACCACTCTTTGCCCACGCGCCTTATTCCAAGCCAAATAATCCACTAAGGTTTTGCCAGGCTCATCCACAAAACCCGCAGGCATCGCATCTAGGCTGTCGATTTGATCGACGCGCATGGTCACAAATCCGTTGCCGGTCTCGCTCCAAGCCGCCAGTGTCCAAAGCCTGCCCCAGTAATCCAAGGCCAAGGGGCGCAGTTTGGAGATATCCCCGCCCACACTGATCTGCATCTTTTGCCGTGCGCGAATGGATTGCCGCAGTTTCGGCATATGCTGAAACCCACGCGCCGCATCAGCAAAAGGGTAGGTGGCGAAAGACCAACCCGACGCTGCTGCACTGTCTTCCGGTAAAACCCCATCAATTCGGCGCGACAGGGCTTTCGCGGCATTGGCCAACTCGGTATCATCACTTTCACCCACAGCCGCCAGCCCGAGATGCAGCGCTTCCAGCTCGGTTTTGGTGAGATTGAGGGCCGGGAGCGTATAAGCTGCGGTGATTTGATACCCCACCCCGCGTTCTCCGCGGATGGGCACGCCCGAAGCCGCCAACGTGTCCATGTCTCGGTATAGGGTGCGCAAAGACATCCCTACAAGCGCAGCCAAGTCGCAGGCGCGATAGAGGTTTCCGTCTCGCAGTATCTGAATCAATGAAAAAAGTCGGTCTTTACGTGCCATACTGACAGAATAATGGCAGTTGAGATCCACGGCAACGTCAAAATGCACGGAAGCCGCTTTCTGCCGCCTGAGAACTGTTTTAGAAGTGAGCAACAGTTAATCAAAGGATAGTTGATATGACCCCTGCATTCCTAACGAACATCCCGCCTATGGGCTACGTGATCATCGCCCTCGTTGTTTTGGTGCTTTTTGGCCGTGGTAAAATTTCCGCTATGATGGGCGAAATGGGAAAAGGCATCACCGCTTTCAAAAAAGGCGTGAATGACAGCCAGCAAGAGATTGAAGAAGCCGCTTCTGAAGGTGCTAAAGACGTGACGCCTGAAGCTGAAAAAGAAAAATCCTAATCGTTATCACTCACCTGTTGTAAGGAAGGTTCTCGATGTTTGGATTGGGATGGGCCGAAATTTTGGTTGCGGGCATTGTTGGCCTAATCGTAATTGGCCCCAAAGAATTGCCTGTGGTTTTTCGCAAAATTGGCCAATTTGTTGGCAAAGCAAAAGGCATGGCTCGGGATTTTAGCCGCGCCATGAATGATGCTGCCGACGATTCGGGCATGAAAGACGCGATGGACTCGATGAATTCCCTCCAAGACGGTGTGCGCAGCGTGACCGACCCCACCACAAAGTGGAAAGATTTCGTGCCCGGTGCTGAACTCGCCAAAGGTGATGCAGACCGGGCTGAAAAAGAGAAAAAAATGCATGACGCTATGGCTGATAAGGCTCAAGGGCGTTTGGATGCTGCGAAAGCGGCCAACGAGGCGGCCGAGACCTATGCGGCCCCGAAAAAGCCTGCGGCCAAAAAGTCATTGGCGGCCAAAACTGCGGTCAAGGCTCCGGCTAAATCTCCTGCCAAAGCTGCCCCGGTAAAAAAACCTGGGACCGTTGCCAAAGAAGTGGCGCCAAAGAAACCTGCTGCGAATCTCGCAGATCCTAAGTCGGGCAAAACGACATGAGCAGCGAAAACGAAACCTTAGAAGAGTCCTCCGCGCCCCTCATTGAGCATCTCACCGAGCTTCGCACCTGTCTTATTCGTGCTGCTTTGGCCTTTATCGTTGGCCTCTTCGCCTGTTTCTTTGTGGCTGAATATATTTTGAATTTTTTGGCTGAACCCATCGCGCAAATTCTGCGTGATCGAGGTGAAATTGCCCAGTTAATTTTCACCGCGCCGCAAGAAAAATTTTTCGTGTTGATCCGAATTTCGGTGATTTTCGGACTTGGCGTTTCCTCTCCCTTTATTGGCTATCAATTATGGCGCTTTGTGGCGCCGGGTCTTTATAAAGCTGAGAAAAACGCGTTTTTACCATTTATCATCGCTTCGCCTGTGTTGTTTTTAATGGGAGCCGCTTTTGCGCATTATGTCGTAAGCCCGCTCGCTTTGAACTTTTTCATTGGCTATGCTGATATCATGCCAACCGTGACTGCGCTTATTACGGGTACTGATCCTCAAGCGGCTGATTCCGCCCTTAAAACGCGATTTTTGGGCTCAGTGCGTGAGACGTTGGACGTAGTGCTGAAGTTTATCATGGCCTTTGGTGTGTGTTTCCAACTGCCTGTGCTGCTGACCTTGATGGGCAAGGCTGGATTGGTCTCTGCCGTGGGCTTGCGCAATGTACGCAAATATGCGGTTGTTGCTATTTTGATCTTGGCTGGCATCGTGACGCCGCCGGATGTGGTGACACAGATCATCTTGTTTGTGGTGGTTTATGGCCTGTATGAGATTTCGATCTGGTTGGTGGTCTATGTGGAAAGACAGCGTAATGCTTTCTTGAAAGAGCAAGGCGTATCGGATGATGATTTGTTCGATGACGAAGATGATGAAGGCGACTTGAAATGACCCAAGATCCGTTAGACAGGATCGTCCTCGCGCTTGAGCGGATGTCACCAGCACCGCTCAAGGCTCCTGATTTTGCCGATACAGAAGCCTTTTTATGGCACACCTGCCCAGATCAATTGGAACCTATCACCAAGGTGTCACTGGTTGATTTGAGCCTTTTGGTGGGCATTGATCGGTCTCGCGATACATTGCTCGAAAACACCCTGCGGTTTGCCAAGGGCATGCCGGCCAATAACGCTTTGCTCTGGGGCGCACGCGGCATGGGGAAATCCTCATTGGTGAAGGCTGTGCATGCGGATATCGTGCGCCAAGGACTGTCTTTGAAGGTGGTTGAGCTGCAACGTGAAGATCTGCCTTCGGTGACCCGACTGTTGGCGCTGTTGCGTGGCGCGCCATATAGGTTCTTGCTGTTTTGCGATGATCTGTCTTTCTCGCATGATGATCAGCACTATAAATCTCTCAAAGCGGTTTTGGATGGTGGCATTGCGGGGCGCCCGGAAAATGTGATTTTCTACGCCACTTCGAACCGGCGGCATTTGATGCCCCGCGATATGATTGAGAACGAAAGCTCTGGAGCGATCAATCCCAATGAGGCGGTGGAAGAAAAGGTGAGCCTGTCAGACCGTTTTGGCCTCTGGCTTGGGTTTCATGCCTGTGATCAAGACCAATATTTGCAGATGATTCAAGGCTATTGCACCGCCCATAGCGTCACAGTAGCGCCTGATATTTTGAACGCTGAGGCCATCGAATGGCAAGCCACGCGTGGATCACGGTCCGGTCGGGTGGCTTGGCAGTTTTTCGTTGATTTGGCCGGGCGGCATGGCGTAGCGGTCTAATCCGTCACGGCTCCAGCTATCTAGATATAACTGTCAGGATCAACTGACTCTAAGCCCTTGCGCACTTCAAAATGCAGAAATGAAGGCGTGCCGGCTCGCACTTTGGCAATCTTTTGACCGCGCGTCACCCGATCGCCCTTTTTCACCGCAAGGCCGTCTACATTGGTGTAAACTGTCAATAGCCCATCCATATGTTTGATCACCACGATAGGCACGCCATTGGTGTCTTTGGTCACAGCGGCAACGGTGCCGTCATCTGCGGCGACCACAGGTGCACCGGCGGCGGTGCCAATGTCTATGCCCTCATTATCACCCTTTCTATAGCTGCGGATGATATTGCCTGAGGCTGGGCGCACAAATCGCGAATCGATGCTTGACGCCTGTGTTGTGGCCCCTGTGTCTGCGATAGGGGAGGTGGTTGGGGCGGTTGTAAGTTGGCCCGGTTGTAAATCCGTCCGTGGTTGTGGCCGGATACTACTTGGCGGGACGGGGGTGATGCTGCCTTCGCCCGGTGCACTGATAGCCTGGGTGCTGGTTTTGGTCACAGGAATCAACAGATATTGCCCGGTCCGGACTTCTTTTTCTGGACCAAGGCCATTCCATTCAGCCAAATCATCAGTTGTTAAATTGTAAAGGCGCGCGATGGTGAAGGCAGTTTCACCTTCGAGCACCCGGTGGCGGATAGGTTCAACACCTGTGAGCTGGCTGGGGCTGACAGGAGTGTCTGACAATTCGCTGATATCTACGACGGTCGGTGCGAGAGGCGCACCTGTGACGCCTGTTGCAACGATACTTGAAGGCAGAGCTACAATTTCACCATGCCGCAAAATTGCCTCTTGTGAGATCCCATTGTACCGGCCCAAAGTTCCCGCATCTGCATTAATACGCGTTGCTACATCGCTGATGCGATCCCCGTTTTTAGCCAGAATCACTTGATATGTTGGAAAGGTGATCACGCCACGTGCATCTGGCGCGGGCAGGTTGGCCACTGCGCTACGGGCAGCTGAACTGGTATCAAATACCCCCCCAAATTGGTCGCGCATGTCAAAATCTAAATTACCAGAACAGGCGGACACACTGGCTAGAGCCACGAATGGCAATACGCGCGTCACTTTTAGATAATGTTTCATGTTACTCTCTCCTCGCCCGGTAGTCTTATGATGAGCATTTTTAGGCATTTTCCTTACCCAAGCCTTCCAGCAGGGGCACAAAACGAACCGATCTTAACTCATGATAGTCTAAGCCATCTTCTGTTTTCACAACTTTAACCAGTGTTTGAACCGTATCTGACTGTCCGACTGGCAGTACCATAATACCGCCAACGCGCAATTGTTCCAACAGTGGGCTGGGCGGATCTTCGCTGGCAGCTGTTAGTATAATGCGATCAAAAGGAGCTTGCTCGGGCAATCCTCGGCTGCCATCGGCAATTAAGGCAATAATGTTGGTGATATTTTCAGCTTCAAAAACTGCCCGAGCTTCGCGCACCAAACGGCTATATCGATCCACTGTATAAACCCTGCGGGCCAATTGGCTTAGAATGGCGGCTTGATATCCCGATCCCGTCCCAATTTCCAAAACTTTATCGCGCGGTTGCACGTCGAGCGCTTCGGTCATCAAGGCGACAATCGAGGGCTGAGAGATGGTTTGACCGCAAGCGATGGGCAGGGGCGTGTCTTCATAAGCGCGATCTTCAAAGGTGCCACGAATATATTTGCCTCGATCCACCCGTTCCATCGCGTTCAGTACGCGCTTATTGGTTACCCCCCGCGACCGCAGAGAAAACAAAAACTGCATTTTACGTTCGGCCGCGCTGATCATGGTTAGCCCAATATGCGGGCCAAGTGGCCCAGTTGGTCATGGGCGGTAAGATCTGCTCGCATGGGGGTGATTGAGACGTATCCCGCAAGATTGGCCGCCGCATCGGTGCCTTCTTGGGTAGGGGCCTGTTGCGGGCGGCCGTGCATGAACAAAAACTTGCGACCATTGGGGGCATTGGTCGCATGGGCGCCAAAAGCCCCATCGCCGCGATAGCCTTGAGCCACAGATTTCATCCCCAAAACACCTGTGACGGGCACCGGTGGGAAGTTGACATTGTAAAACAACGCATAGTCATGGGCCCGCGTAAATCCTGCTTGTAGGCAGGCTTTAACAGCTGCCACACCATGTCCGGCGCTGGCCTCAAAACTGTTGTCTAAGGCTGCATTTTCCGGACCGTAAAATTGGGACATGGCGATGGCTGGGATGCCGGCCAAAGCGGCTTCCATAGCAGCACCAATCGTGCCGGAATAGACGGTGTTTTCAGCAGAGTTGTTACCTTTATTGACGCCAGATAAAACCAAATCCGGTGGCTCGGGCAGAAGATCATTCAAACCCGCCAAGACGCAATCTGCAGGCGAGCCCTCAATCGCAAATTTGAGCGGGCCATATTGATGCACCAAAACTGGCTTGGTGTAAGAAATACAGTGCCCAACGCCCGATTGCTCGGATTGAGGCGCCACTGTCCAAACCTCACCGTCGGACCCTGCCAAGTGGCTTGCTACATCAAAAAGCACCGAGAGACCGGGTGCCATAATTCCATCGTCATTTGTGATAAGTATACGCATGTGACTTGGATAGAAGGTTGCAGCCAGACGGGCAAGCCTGCATCACTCCTGCAGGGAGGCAATTCGTGAAATGACCCTAGATTGTCGCAGTTTGGGAGCTTTATATCACACCCAATGTAGCGATTATGCGTTCGGCTTCGCTCTCACAGCTCTTCAGAACCTCGCGGTTTTCGCCCGGATAGAAGCGCGCGCGGGTGGCTGTGGGCATCGGTGCTGGTGTGATGATCTTCACATTGGGGCCGGTATTTTTGGTTTCCGCCTGCCAGCTTTGCGCCAAAGAAATTTGAGCCGCTTTGGTGGCGCCGTAGCTGCCGAAAAACTTATGACCCGCACATGGGTCATCAAAAAACACCGCAGTGCCGGTATCACCCAACAAAGGTGCGATATTTGGGATCAGCATGCCTGTGGTGGTGATATTGAGCTTAACAGATTTTTCCCAGTCACGCGCTGCAATAAAATTTGCAGGTGACAGTGGAGCTGCGTGGATGGCGCAATGGGCCCAGAGATGCAGGCCCCCCCAACGGTCATGGATCGAACGGCAAAGATGGCGCACGGCGTTGAAGTCGGTGACATCAGTCGGCGCCAGCGTGGCCTGTCCGCCAATGGCTTGGATGCGGTCGTCTAATTCTTCCAATCCGCCTGTGGTTTTGGCCACGGCAATGATGTGAAATTTCTGAGCGAGTTTGAGCGCCAAAGCCGCGCCCAAGCCGCGCGACGCGCCGGTTATGAGAATTGGATATGTCATGACCGGCGTCATGGGGGCAAAACCAATGTAGGTCAAGGGGCAGGGGCTTGCCAAAGCGGCTATCTGATGATGATCTGACCCAATGGAATATACAATCGATCCACAGCGGTTCTGGCACGATCCCTATCCGGATTTGGCTGTAATGCAGGCCTTGGCTTCGGTAGTCTATGTTCCACAATTGGATGCGGCATTGATCACCCGCCGGGCCGATGTCTTTGTGCAGGAAAAGCGAGTTGATATATTTTCATCACGTCAGCCAGAGGGGCTAATGACCCGTTTGATGGGCGAGAATATGATGCGCCAAGACGGCCCGGCGCATCAAGCCGAGCGCAAGCAGATTTTTCCAAGCCTCAGCCCGCGCACCGTGATGCAGGTTTGGCGTCTCGAGTTTGAACGGGCGACACAGGCGGTGATTGACGGATTGCAGGATAAGCAAGAATTTGATCTTGTGCGTGATTTTGCGATGCCAGTGTCTGGGGCCGCTTTGGTCGCTATCACGGGTCTGCGGCAGATGACACCCGCTCAAATGGATCAGGTCAGCCAAGCAATGATTGATGGATGTGCTAACTATCGCGGCGATCCGAGCGTGGAGCGGGCCTGCCACGTAGCAACAGCGCAGATTGATGCGCATATTGCTTCGATGTTGCAGGAGGTTACGGTAAATCCGGATATGTCTGTGCTCTCAGTCTTGCGGCAAGGGGGTCAACCGCTAGCCAATATTCAAGCCAATATAAAACTGGTGATTTCCGGCGGACAAAATGAACCCCGCGATGCCATTGCAGGCACAGCTGCTGCTGTCTTGATGCACCCTGATGCACGGGCATATCTGGGCCAATCAGGCGCTTGGGGGCAAGCTTTCATGGAATATGTCCGCTGGATGTCGCCCATTGGTATGAGCCCGCGCCAAATAAGCGGAGATTGCACTGTGTTGGGATATGATTTCAAACAAAACGACCGGGTGTTTTTTATGTTTGGTGCGGCCAATCGTGACTCGTCGGTGTTTGAGGTGCCCGACATGTATGATCTCAACCGTGATACGGGGCCAGCTATTCCGTTTGGTGCAGGACCACATTTTTGTGCGGGGGCGGCGGCCAGCCGGGTGTTGATCGCCGAAGTAGCTTTGCCAAAGCTGTTTGCAAGATTTCCAGATCTTGAATTGACAGAGGCGGTGCGTTGGGGCGGTTGGGCGTTTCGGGGTCCGTTGTCGGTGCAGGTCCGCCGTGGTGGGTGAAGGCTTGCGCCACCCACTCCTAGCCTATTCGGCCGCCTTCATTTGAAAGCCGCTGGCAATCTGATCGGTTGGGATCACCGGATAATCACCGCTGAAGCAAGCATCACAATATTGCGGCTGTGCATTGTCGCGATCAGCCCCATTCACAGCGCGGTAAAGACCATTGAGTGAGATGAACTTCAAGCTGTCCACTGTGAGATGCTGGCGCATTTCTTCTTCGGTCATTGTGGCTGCCAAGAGCTTTTCACGTTGTGGCGTATCTACCCCATAAAAACAGGGCCATGCGGTTGGGGGGCTGGCAATACGGAAGTGCACTTCAGCGGCACCTGCGTCCAAAATCATCTCTTTAATTTTCCGCGATGTGGTGCCGCGTACAACACTATCATCCACTAAAATCACGCGTTTTCCGCGGATCAACGCTCGGTTTACATTCAACTTCAAACGCACGCCCATATTGCGGATCTGTTCGCTGGGTTCGATAAAAGTGCGGCCCATGTATTGATTTCGAATTATTCCCATGGCGTAAGGAATACCGGATTCAAAGGAATAGCCAATCGCTGCCGGCGTGCCGCTGTCGGGCACGGGGCAAACAAGATCTGCATCCACAGGTGATTCCTTGGCTAATTCACGGCCAATAGCTTCACGGGTTTCATACACACTGCGGCCACCCAAAATACTGTCGGGACGGCTGAAATAGATATGCTCAAATACACAAAAACGTGGGCGGGCAGGGCGGAAAGGATAGATGCTTTCAACGCCTTTGGCGGTGATCACCACCATTTCGCCGGGATGTATCTCGCGCACAAACTCAGCGCCAATAATATCCAATGCACAGGTTTCGGAGCTCAAAGCCCACCCTTCACCGACTTTACCAAGCACCAAGGGGCGCACGCCCAAAGGATCACGCACACCGATCAATTGCGTTTGCGTCATCGCCACAATGGAAAACGCGCCTTCAACCCGACGCAAAGCGTCTTCCATCCGTTGTGGGATATTTTGTTGCAGACTACGGGCCATCAGGTGGATGATGCACTCACTGTCGGAGGAGGATTGAAAAATTGAGCCACGTTCGATTAGCTCTTTGCGCAATGCAATTGCGTTGGTGATATTGCCATTATGGGCAATCGCAGCGCCGCCCATGGCAAACTCGCCAAAAAAGGGCTGCACGTCGCGGATTGCGGTGTTGCCCTTAGACCCAGCTGTTGAATAGCGTACATGCCCAATCGACAAATCTCCGGGCAGTTGCTCCATAACCTTGGCATTGGTGAAGCTGTCACGCACATAGCCAAACCTGCGCACAGAGTTGAACCCCTGTTCATCATCATGCGAAACAATACCACCGGCCTCTTGGCCTCGGTGTTGTAGAGCATGCAGACCAAGTGCTGTGAAATTGGCGGCATCAAGCGTCCCGATGACGCCAAAAACACCGCATTCTTCGCGCAATTTATCGTCGTCAAAAGGATTGGTGTGTATCTGGTCTAACGGTTGGGTCACGCGCAAGGCTCCGGTCATTGACGAGTCACAGCATGCCTTACGGCATCACAGCAGGCATGTCACTTTGGCAATGCACGTTATTGACAGTTTTTATTGGAAAATTGGAAAAAACTTCACCTTATCACGACCTCATCAGGTTAAATTTTGCCTATGTTTTAGGCAAAATTACTGATCCGTTAAGCGTCGCATCCGTCAACCAGTTGATCATATTGGGTTCTTACCCATCCCAGTGCCGCTTCGGGGTTTTGGTCCTGAACATCGTCGACATACCTCTCAAAAATTGCAGCGGAGCGCGATGTTTCCAAAGACACAATGTCTTGGTTCGGCATGACGGTGAAATAGATGAAAAACGCCACAGCCACCAAAACGATGCCACGCGCAACCCCGAACAAGAAACCCAGGATTTGGTCAAACCCACCAAAAATAGATTTTTGCACAAAAGATGAAAACAGCGGCGTAAACAATGAGACAATCAGCAAAGAGGCCGCAAATACGATGGCAAAGCTGGCCACGATCAGCAATTCACAACTGTCACCCAGCATATCACCAAGGTATGGGATCTGGCGCACTAAGGGTTGAGCGGCATCGGCAAAGATGAACGCCAATACAGAGGCGGCAACCCAACCGGCAATGGCCATCACTTCGCGCACCATGCCTCGAGAGTAGGCCAATAATGCCGACATCACGATCATGATCGCAACAGCACCGTCAACTATTGTAAAACCTTCCAAGGCACTTCTCCAACCTGCGCTTCTCAGCGGGATCCAAATAATTCTTCAACAAAACTGGCCAGATCTTTGACCGGCCGCACTGTTATACCTGCAATATCCTCGATCTTTTTGGATGCGGGGGCGAGTGCCTGACAGAAACCCAGTTTTTGGGCTTCTTTCAACCTACTTTCCACCTGTGATACGGGTCTAAGGGCCCCAGATAGCGATATTTCACCGAAAATCACCGCATCCTTGGGCAATGCTGCGTTTTCGCGCGCCGAAACCAAGGCTGCGGCCACGGCCAAGTCGGCGGCGGGTTCGGTGACGCGCATGCCTCCGGCCACGTTCAGATAAACATCAAGCCCAGTAAACGGAATGCCGCAACGGGCTTCTAGTACTGCCAAAATCATCGCTAGCCGTTGCCCATCCCAGCCCACGACACTGCGGCGAGGTTGACCGTGCGGGGAGGGGGCCACGAGGGCTTGAAATTCGCACAACACCGGGCGGGTGCCTTCAATGCCTGCAAAGACCGCAGACCCCGGAGTTGGGTCGCCGCGCTCTGATAAAAACAGCGCTGAGGGGTTTTTGACTTCCACCAAACCTTTGCTGGTCATTTCAAACACGCCGATTTCATCGGCCGGGCCAAAGCGGTTTTTTACAGCCCGCAGCAGGCGAAATTGATGATTGCGCTCTCCTTCAAAATACAAAACCGTATCCACCATATGCTCAACAATTCGCGGACCAGCAATTTGCCCGTCTTTGGTGACATGGCCAACCATGATCACGGAAACGCACTTGCGTTTGGCGTAGCTGGTTAATTCATGGGCCGATGAGCGCACTTGGCTCACAGATCCGGGGGCCGCTTCGATGTGATCGGCCCACATGGTTTGAATTGAATCGATGATCACTAAATCTGGTTTTTCTTCGTCCAAAGTGGTGAGGATATCTCGCAGATTGGTTTCAGCGGCCAGCATCAGGGGGCTGTCAATCAATCCCAATCTCTGAGCGCGCATGCGCACTTGGGCGGTGGCTTCTTCGCCCGAAATATAAATTACTTTTAGTCCGTTGCGCGCAAATCGGGCTGCGGCCTGGAGTAGGAGAGTGGATTTTCCGATGCCGGGATCGCCGCCCACCAAAAGAGCACTGGCCTGCACCAAACCCCCACCTAAGACGCGGTCCAGCTCTGCCACACCGGCTTTGGTGCGTGGAGGAGCCTTTTCGATGGTGGCCAAATCTGTGAGGGTGATCGCACGGCCACGTTTGCCGCCCAGAGTTTTGCTCGGACCTGCTGAAAGGGGCCCTTGATCCGCCAGGGTGTTCCAAGCCTGACAGCTGTCACACTGCCCGGTCCATTTGGTATGAGCCGCGCCGCATTTACTGCAGGTATATGAAACTTTGGCCATCACCAATCCTTTAAATGTAGCTATTGGATATACCGATTTACGCCAAAAGACAGCCCGAAAACCTGTAAAAATTGCACCTTAGCATAGCGTCTCAATAGGGCCTTTGGCGCGACCGTGCACGAATTGATCCACATGCGGATCGCCACTGTGGGCCATGTCATCGCGCGTGCCGCACCATTGAATCACACCACCATGCAGCATGGCCACTTTATCCGCGATGGTTTGCACGGAGGTCATGTCATGGGTGATGGTCATAGCAGTTACCCCCATTTCAACCACAATTTCACGGATTAACTCATTGATTACACGCGACATAATTGGATCCAAGCCCGTTGTGGGTTCATCAAAGAAAATAATCTCAGGCTCGGCTGCGATGGCGCGAGCCAAGCTAACCCGCTTTTGCATGCCGCCGGATAGTTCGGCCGGCAGACGGTCGGCCACATCAGGGGCGAGTCCAACACGACGCAGTTTTTCGATGGCAATCTCGCGCGCTTCAGCTTTTGGGCGTTTGAGGTGGCCACGTTGTAGGCGAAAGGCCACATTCTGCCAGACGGGCATGGAATCGAACAAGGCGCCGCCTTGGAACAACATGCCAAACTGGCTCAGGAAATTATCGCGCTTGGCTTGGGTGACATCTTGACCATCGACGTATATTTTGCCAATGTCAGGCGTTATAAGGCCTAACACAGTCTTGATCAGTACAGATTTTCCGGTCCCTGAGCCGCCAATGATGACCATGCTCTGGCCACGTTCCAGCGTTAGGTCAACGCCGCGTAACACCTGATTTGCACCGAAGGATTTATGTATGTTGTCAAATTTGATCATGCTGTGAAAAAGACCGCAGTGAGCAATAAGTTTGCCGTTAAAATCAAAACTGCGGCCGCTTGCACTGACGATTTGGTGGCCGCTCCAACCCCCTGCGCACCACGGCCAGAGTTGAGGCCAAAATAGCAGCCCATCAAAGTGGCGATAAAACCAAAAGCCGCGCCTTTGGCCAGCGATGAGATGATATCTTCACCCGTTAAGAAGTTAATTGTGTTCAAAATATAGGTTGTTGAATTGAAGCCCAAGATTTGGGTGGCCACAGCAAAACCGCCAAAAATTCCAATGCTATCGGCCACAGCAACCAAGATTGGTCCGGCCAAAATACCCGCCAAAACCCGCGGCACCACCAGATATTTCAGTGGTGCGGTGGAAAGCGTCACCAATGCATCGATTTGCTCGGTGACTTTCATCGTGGCCAATTCGGCAGCAATTGAGCTGGTCACACGAGCTGCTATCATCAAGCCAACCAAAACCGGGCCCAACTCGCGCACCATGCCAATGGCCACGATCTGGGGCACAACCTCAGGGGCATTAAACCGTGACCCGCCGGAGTAGATTTGCAACGCCAAGGCGGCCCCTGTAAAAATAGCGGTAAGCCCTACAACCGGCAGGGACAGATAGCCAACATTTATGAGCGCAGAAAAAAACTCACGTGGATAGAAGGGCGGGCGGACAATATGCGTCAGGGTGCTGCCTGCAAATAGAACCACCTGGCCCAAACCGGCCAAGGCCCTAAGAACTAACCGACCAAGGGCGCGGATCGCAGAGATAATAGTGGCACTCATTGGCTCACATAGCGGCGCGCATAGCGCGTGCCGAGCGATGTTAGAATTTCATAGCCAATCGTGCCGGCCATATCGGCCAAATCATCAATGGTTTGATAGGGGCTGAGGATGTCCAATGCCTGGGGATCATGGTTCAAACCCGTGATATCAACACCGATCATATCCATAGAGACACGTCCCGCAATTGGACAAGGGGTTTGATCATCCCACAGCTTGCCGTTGTTGGACATGGCGCGCAGCAGCCCATCGGCATAGCCCGCAGCCACAGTCGCAATCCGCGAGGGCACCTGAGCGGTCCAACTGTTGCCATAGCCCACAGTTTCCCCAACGGCCACATCTCGGATTTGAATGACAGGCAAAGATATATGCACAACACAGTTGGCCTCTGAAAAAGGTGCGCCACCGTACAGACCAATGCCCGGGCGCGTCATGTCAAAATGATAGTCTGACCCCAGCAAAATACCTCCCGTGGCCGATAGAGAGCGTTTCAACCCCAGTCCATCGGTCATGGCGCAAAAGGCAGTAAGCTGTTGGCGATTCATCGGATGGGCCGGATCATCAGCGCAGGCCAGATGGCTCATCACCAAGTCGGGTTTTAAACTCACAACCGTATCGCGCACCGCCTCCCACTCCGAAGGCTCCATACCCAGCCTGTTCATACCAGTGTCCAGCTGTACGCCAAAAGGATGGCCCGGAAGTGCCTCAAGGTGGCGGGTCAGTTGATTGAACGAGTTCAGCATCGGAATCAAATGCAGATCATGGATCATTTCCGTGTCACCGCGCATGTGGCCGGAAAACACATTGATGCAGACATTGTCGCCCAGCTCGCGCCGGATAGCTGCGGCCTCTTCAGCGGCGGCCACAAAGAATTGTCGTGCCCCTGCATGATACAATGTGCGCGCCATGCGGCCCGCATCTAAGCCATAGCCATCGGCCTTAACGACTGCAGCGGTTTCGACGTTCTGTGCACTTAAGGCGTTCAAAGCAGTCCAATTCGCGGAGATGCCCTTAAGGTTAATCGTTATATTTCCGGTGCTCATGGGGCGCTATGGTCCTGCAATTGGAAGTTGTTTAAGGTCGATTTATGCGCCTTTTTCGGATAATGGTCAATCAAGTCATACGCTAGAATTCATCTTCTTGAGACTGTTGCCATGGTTTTATCAAATTGCCAAAGCGGGTGAACTGACCCTCAAAGCTCAATTCAACGGTGCCGATAGGGCCATGCCTTTGCTTGCCGATCATAACTTCGGCCTTGCCGTGCAGGCGTTCCATTTCTTCTTGCCAGATGCCCATCTTCTCGAGCTCATGATCCCCAGGTTTTTCGCGTTCTTTATAATACTCTTCGCGGAACACAAACATCACCACATCCGCATCTTGCTCAATCGATCCGGATTCACGCAGATCTGACAGCTGTGGGCGTTTGTCTTCGCGATTTTCCACCTGACGCGACAGCTGCGACAGTGCGATCACCGGTATATCCAGCTCCTTGGCGATGGCCTTAAGCCCCATTGTGATTTCGGAAATTTCATTTACCCGATTTTCAGAGCGTCCGGTGCCACGCACCAGCTGCAAATAGTCAACAAACAGAGCATCCAGCCCATGGGTCCGCTTCAAGCGGCGGGCGCGGGCGGCCAATTGGCTAATCGGCAGAGCAGGGGTGTCGTCAATGAACAGCGGGGCCGCTTCAAGCTCTTTGGCGGCATCAACAATTCTGCGAAATTCACTTTCGGTAAAATCCCCACGGCGAATTTGGTTGGATGGAATCTCGGCCACCTCAGATAGAATACGTGTGGCCAATTGCTCGGCTGACATCTCGAGGCTGAAAAAGCCCACCACGCCGCCATCAACGGCGCCCTCTTCGCCAGAGGCTGTAATGCCCTTTTTATAAGCGCGTGCAATGTTGAACGCCACGTTGGTGGCGAGGGATGTTTTTCCCATGGAGGGGCGACCGGCCAAAATCAACAGGTCGGAGCGGTGTAAACCGCCTAACTTTTTGTCCAAATCCACTAGGCCGGTCGAAACCCCGGCCAAGCCGCCCTCCCGCTGATACGCGGCATTTGCAACTTTGACGGCGTCGGTCACGGCGGTGAGGAAGGATTGAAAGCCTTGCTCCGTTTGCCCTTGCTCAGCCAAGGCATAAAGCTTTTGCTCGGCTTCAACAATTTGCTCTCGGGGCTCGCTGTCCACATCAACCCGCGCGGCTTTGGCGGCGATGTCGTTGCCAACGTTGATCAACTCACGCCGAATGGCCAAATCATAAATCATCTCGGCATAATCACGCACCGCGAAAGACGAAATAGCAGCCCCGGCAAGGCGCACCAGATAGGCCGGTCCGCCCAATTCTGCCAAGCCTGCGTCATCCTCAAGGAAAGCCTTGAGGGTCACGGGGCTGGCTAGGTTGTTTTTGGCAATACGGGCGGCGGCAGTTTCAAAAATACGCGCATGCACCGGATCATAGAAATGTTCAGCCCGCACAATTGAGGCCACACGATCAAATAGGTCATTATTGGTTAGAATCGCGCCCAAAAGCTGTTGTTCGGCTTCGATGGAATGTGGTACACCAATAGAAACTTCGGAACCAGATTCGGCCTGTAGGCTTGAAATTTCATTCATATCCATCTCCTCGATGGCTCTGGCTTAGAGCAGTATTAAAGGTTTGACCACGTAGAACAGGTCGGTGGATAATTTTGGGATAAACCATGATTTTGGCAGATTATGGCGTAGTTTGAGCGTCTAGAAACCAGATGTTGTGGCCGTGATGGATAAAGCAACAGGGCCCAAGCGGCGAACCCCGCTTGGGCGTCAATTTATCCACAATTCGTCCACAGGTTTATCCCGTGAAAATTGAATTAACTGCTGCGGGCGTCTTGCCAAGCTTCTGGCGATTTTAAGAACGCTTCCACTTCGCGCAGTGTCGCACTGTCAAAAGTGCCTTGCTCGCGCGCTTCGGTCAAAACATCCCACCACGTGCACAGGTGATACAGAGTGACGCCATGGCCGCCCAATATTTTCTCAGTTTGTGGAAATATACCGTAGTAAAAGATGACTGCAGTATGCGCACAGGTCGCACCAGTTTCACGGATGGCGTCAACAAATGAGATCTTTGAGCCGCCATCTGTGGTGAGATCTTCCACCAAAAGCACCCGTTGACCTTCGGTCATCACCCCTTCAATCCGCGAGTTGCGGCCATAGCCTTTGGGCTTTTTGCGCACATAGGTCATCGGGAGAGCCATGCGCTCGGCAACCAAAGCGCCAAAGGGAATGCCCGCTGTTTCACCGCCGGCCACATTGTCAAAGGCTTCAAATCCTGCGTTGCGCATCACGGTCACGGTGAGAAAATCCATCAAAGTGCTGCGGATGCGCGGATAGGAGATCAGCTTGCGGCAATCAATATAAGTAGGCGAAGGTTTGCCGGAGGCCAGAATAAAGGGCTCATCTGCATTGAAATGCACAGCTTGAATTTCGAGCAGCATCCGTGCTGTCAGGCGTGCCATTTCGCGTTGGTCCGGAAAACTTGTAGGAATCATGAGCAGGGCCCTTCTGTTGCTGCGAGGTTAATCGGTCACCTTCCAGTGAAGATCAATGCCTGGATTGAAAACAGTGACCGGTCCGGCCCCGGTGCTGATATAGCTTGGAAACTCTACCTCTGCACCCTTGGTGAGGGTTATATGGTCCGCATTTGGTGCTAAACCATAGAATTTAGGTCCAAAAAGTGAGGTAAAGCCTTCCAGCTTATCCAAGGCACCGGCGCGCTCAAACACTTCTGCCAAGCAAGACATGGTGTTGGTGGCTGAAAATATGCCAGCACAGCCACAGGCGCTTTCTTTGGCGTCATCTGTATGCGGAGCGCTGTCGGTGCCTAAAAAATAGCTGGGATTGCCGCTGGTGGCAGCCTTGAGCAGAGCCAAGCGATGGGTTTCTCGTTTGGCCACGGGCAGGCAGTAATAATGTGGGCGCAGACCACCTGAAAGGATGTGGTTGCGGTTGATCATCAGATGATGAGTTGTGATTGTCGCGGCCAGCTTGCCCGGATCAGATTTGGCATAGGCGGCGCCTTCGGCGGTGGTGATATGTTCCATCACCACTTTGAGATCCGGTACGCGACGGCGCAAGGGATCCAATACGCGGTCAATAAATACCGCTTCACGGTCAAAAATATCCACATCTGCATCTGTGACTTCACCATGGACACACATCGGCATGCCAATCGCGGCCATGCGCTCAAGCACCGGTTGTACTTTGACGAAATTCTGAACGCCGCTTGCAGAATTGGTGGTGGCACCGGCGGGATAAAGCTTGGCTGCTGTCACCAGACCTGAGGCATGGGCGGCGGCAAGATCATCCGGGTCGGTTTTTTCCGTCAGATAAAGCGTCATTAAAGGTTGAAACTTTGACCCCTCTGGGAGAGCCGCCATGATGCGCGCTTTATAGGCCAAGGCCTGAGCTGCGGTGACCACGGGGGGAACAAGATTGGGCATGATAATCGCACGGCCAAAATCGCGGGCGGTTTCAGGCGCAATTCCAGTCAGCATCGCGCCATCGCGCAGGTGCAGATGCCAATCGTCGGGGCGGGTGAGGGTCAAGCTATGTGTCATGCGCGATGTGTAACCGGGCACGCCTTGGCCTGCCAGTGGAAATTTGAGCGCAGGGTGTACCAGAGATGAAATTTTCATGATCGGCTCTTGCATGGTGCATCGTCGCGTCACATGTTAAGAATGTCTAAATTTTCTGAATTACTGGAGTTGTTTTAATGCTGACATTTATCCTTGCTGTGATTGCGGGCTTAGCAACCCCCTTTGTTGAGCCAGCATTGACCAAGCTTGTACAACTACGCTTGGGAGATGTTCCGGTGCATGAGGGTGAATACCGCACCATTACTTTCGTTTTGCTGCTGATCATGGTTGCGATTGTGGCTATTATATCTGGGGTGCTGGCCTCTGCGTTCACAGTTTTATTCGGTGGTGCGCTTGGGCTGTTTGGTGTTCGGCTCTTCAAGGCGTTGAAGGCTTTGGCTGACGGTCAAAACGACGATCGCGACGCGGAATAATCCGCCTCAGCGCTCAATTGTAAAGGTTTTGATGATCTATGCTCTAACTGCATAGCGGGATTGCTGTTTATTAGTCTGCTCTTCCCCCCCCTGGAGGCCTATCTAATTGTAAGGGTATCAAGGCGTATTCAAATGGCTTTCATCTCAGACGCATCCTCGCAAAATCGCTTTGCAGCAGGTTTTGACCGCGCAGTAACAGCTGTGGTTGGCTTTTTGGTTGCTATCAGCACCGCACAGTCTCGTGTGCGTCAAATCGAATTGCTTTGCGCGAAAACAGATGAAGAGTTGGCCGTCCGTGGCTTGATCCGTCAAGACATCGTGCGCCACGTCTACCGTGATGTATATTACGTTTAAGTTTCCCCTCGATCCTAAGAAAAAGCCTCTGTCACTTTGACGGGGGCTTTTTTTGTCAACAGTTTATTTGAATCGAAAAAGGCCGGCCATATTGGGCCGACCTTAAAAAATTGGTATCAAACGTACTGTTTGGCGACTAATGAAAACCCTTAGTTTAGGTCAAGCTGCCATCAATAGCTTTACAGGCCGCAACCAAGCCTTTGACTGCATCTACTGATTTGTCGAACATGGCCTGCTCATCTTTATTCATTTGGATGTTGATCACACGCTCAACACCACCGGCACCAATCACCGTCGGAACGCCAACATACATTCCTCTGAGACCAAAAGCACCATCAACATAGGCAGCACATGGCAACACGCGTTTTTGGTCGCGCAGGAAGGCTTCGGCCATTTCAATGGCAGATGTCGCCGGAGCGTAATAGGCAGATCCGGTTTTCAAAAGACCGACAATCTCTGCGCCGCCGTCACGGGTTCGCTGAATGATGCCGTCAAGCTTGTCTTGTGTGGTCCAACCCATGCTCACCAGATCTGGCAAAGGAATGCCGCCAACGGTAGAGTAACGTGCCAAAGGCACCATAGTGTCGCCATGGCCCCCCAGAACAAAGGCCGTCACGTCGCGCATGGATACGCCAAACTCAAGGCTCAAGAAATGGCGGAAACGTGCGCTGTCGAGCACGCCGGCCATGCCACAAACCATATTGTAGGGCAGGCCTGAAAATTCACGCAATGCCCAAACCATCGCATCAAGCGGGTTGGTAATACATATCACAAATGCATTTGGCGCGTGGTCGCGGATGCCTTCGCCAACCGATTTCATAACTTTCAGGTTGATGCCCAAAAGATCGTCACGGCTCATTCCGGGCTTGCGTGGAACACCTGCGGTCACGATGCAAACATCAGCGCCTGCGATATCGGCATAAGACTGTGTGCCAGACATCTGCGCGTCAAAACCCTCAGAAGGTCCAGATTGTGCGATGTCCAAGGCTTTGCCTTCTGGCATGCCTTCTGCGATATCGAACAAAACGATGTCACCAAGTTCTTTTAGGGCTGCCAAATGGGCCAATGTGCCTCCGATCATACCGGAGCCAATAAGAGCTATTTTGGGTCGTGCCATAGGGATGTTCCTCAAATATGAATTTGCAAGGCGAACTACACCGAATTGCGCGCAGTGCCAAGGGAGCATCTTGGTAAATTTACCAGCTCTTACGGCGTGATCTAGCCCGATATTGGTCAATTGAGGTGCTTAGGCTCAGGAAAACGGCCAAGTGAACCCACAGAAAATAGTATGTATATTTTGTGGTTGCGGGTGCAGGAAAATGAATCTGGCGATTAATGTGCTGCACTGCGGCAAAAGTGTCTTGTATTTTAGCTGCGAAGGATGGCACATATGCGCAACTTTATTACGAGGCTGATATGATTTTACGTCCTTACCGTTCTGTTCTCTATATTCCTGGTGGCCGTGAACGCGCTCTGGATAAGGCCCGCAGCATGGCTGTGGATTCTATTATCTTCGATCTAGAAGATGCGGTGGTGGGTGATGAAAAAGCGGCGGCGCGCGCCACTTTGGTTCAGCAGCTTGCGCAGGGAGGTTATGGCAACCGCAGTCAAATAATTCGCATTAATGGGTTGGACACTCCTTGGGCTGTGGAAGATATTGCGGCGATTGCATCTGTGCAGCCGGAAGCGGTTTTGCTACCAAAAGTCGCCGATGCGGCGATGATTGCGGATCTGCGAGCTGAAATGGCAAAGCATACAGGATTTGAGGCCACTCAGATTTGGGCAATGATGGAAACCCCGCGCGGTATCCTCAATGCCTTGGAAATAGCCGATGCTCCCGGGATGGGCGGACTGGTGATTGGCACAAATGATTTGGCCAAAGATCTGAACACGCGATATGATCCGGCACGTGGTCCAATGATGCCCGCTTTGGGGATGTGCCTTTTGGCGGCGAAAGCGGCGGGCATCGTGATTCTCGACGGGGTTTATAATGCGTTCAAAGATGAGGAAGGCCTGCAAAATGAGGCCAGTCAGGGCCGAGACATGGGTTTTGACGGCAAAACTCTGATCCATCCGGCTCAAGTGGCTATCGCCAATCGGGTATTTGCACCATCTCCAGCAGAGATTGAGCTGGCACAAAGGCAAATTCAGGCTTTTGAAGAGGCCACGGCACAGGGCTTGGGGGTTGCTGTTGTGGACGGCAGAATTGTAGAAAACTTGCATGTTGAAACCGCGCAAGCCACATTGGCCAAAGCGGCCGCCATTGCCGAATTGGAGATGCAAACATGAAGCTTTATCGATTGTTAACCGAAGACGACTCGTCGGAATTTTGCCACAAAGTTACCGAGGCTCTGTCCAAGGGCTGGGAACTTTATGGCGATCCAACCTATGCGCATGATGCCACCGTTGGGGTGATGCGCTGTGGTCAAGCTGTGGTAAAAGAGGTTGAGGGCAGCTATTCGCCCGACATGAAGCTTCGGGCGCAATGATGAAAACCAACTCAGGCTGGTTTTTCGAAGATTACACCATTGGGCAGGTGATGGAGCATGCAGTGCCTCGCACCGTGGGGCAGGGCGAGCGTGCATTGTACCATGCGCTCTATCCCGCGCGCCACGCGCTTTATTCATCTGATCTGTTTGCCCAGTCCTGTGGCCTGCCGTCCAGCCCGTTGGATGATCTGATCGCCTTTCATGTGGTGTTTGGCAAAACCGTACCGGACATTTCGCTCAATGCAGTGGCCAATTTGGGCTACGCAGAAGCACGGTGGTTGCGGCCAGTCTATCCCGGTGACACGCTGCGCTCGCTCTCAACGGTGATTGGACTGAAACAAAATTCTAGCGGTAAAACTGGCGTGGTCTGGGTGCGCAGTGAGGGGTTTAACCAACGTGGCGAGACTGTGATGTCATTCGTGCGTTGGGTGATGGTGCGCAAAAACAATCTGGCAATGCCTGCGCCTCAGACGGTCGTACCTGAGCTGCGCTCTGTGGTCCCTGCGGCCGAACTTATGGTACCAAGTAACTTAAATTTTGACTCATATAGACACGATTTATCAGGAAGTTTATATATTTATGATGATTACAAGGTTGGTGAGGTCATCGACCATGTGGACGGTGTGACCGTCTCTGAAGCCGAGCATATGATGGCTACGCGACTGTGGCAGAACACAGCTAAGGTGCATTTTGATGCCACCGCCCGCCCGGATGGTCGCCGCTTAATTTACGGTGGCCATGTGATTTCAATGGCACGGGCTTTGTCGTCCAATGGTTTGGGAAATGCGCAAATGATTGCGGCGATAAATGCCGGTGCACATGCCAACCCTTGTTTCGCGGGGGACACAATCCGAGCTTGGAGTGAAGTGTTGTACTTAGCTGAAACAGCTAATCCAACTGTGGGTGCTCTCCGGCTACGGCTTGTGGCGACCAAAGGCACGGGCACCGAATTGCGCGATGCCGAGGGCAAATATCACAGCGATGTATTGCTGGATTTGGACTATTGGGCCTTCATCCCGCGTTAAGCTGAAATTCAGTTTGCACGTATGAGTTCCTAGAGTGCTTCTGCGTGAAAAATTGTGATCACACTGATATATCCGTGATCACAAATTAAAAAATCACTCTTGTGACGGTTAATCACAGGTATTTTTACTGCTAAAACTGTGGCATTTGGGGGTTGATCGTGGCATGAACGGGCTAAATATATTACAGACCAGTATAAAAGGATCAAATTATGGCTGATGTAAACCGGGGCAACCGCCCGTTGTCTCCACATCTGACGATCTATCGTCCTCAAATGACATCGATTTCGTCTATTTTCGTGCGTATCACTGGCAACGCGTTGCTCGTGTCTACTTTGCTATTAATTTGGTGGCTTTTGGCCGCATCATCCAGTGCTGCGGCCTTTGCTGTAGCTGATTATGTGATCACAAGTTGGTTCGGCGATATTGTTATGATGCTGTCGCTCTGGGCGTTATGGTATCACACACTGGGCGGTGTGCGTCATTTGATTTGGGACACCGGCCGGGGTTTGGAGCTGAAAACAGCCGAGCGCATGGGGTGGATGATGATCATCGGTTCCTTGGTGTTGACCGCACTTACTGTTTTTAGTTTTTAGAAAGGGCGGAGCATGGTTTTTTTGACCGATCGTAAACGCGCGACTGGCATGGGTGCCGCCAAAACTGGCACAGCTCATTTCTGGGGCATGACCGTCTCTTCAGTGGCCCTGCTGATTTTAGTGCCTTTGTTCATCTTCACCGTTGGCCCAATGCTTGGCGAGAATCATGCGACGGTCACGGCCTATTTTTCGCGCCCTTTCCCAGCGATTGTGGCGCTTCTCACCTTTATCGTAGGGTTGTTACATTTTAAAAACGGCGTCACGGTTTTGATTGAAGACTATCTTCAAGGGCTTTCTCGCAAGATCTGGATCATCGTGATGACCTGCGTATCCTACGCGGCCATAGCAACCGCTGTTTTCGCCATCGCGCGCATCGCACTTTAAGTTTCGGAGACCATACCTATGGCTGCATATGAATATGAAACCCACGATTATGACGTTGTGGTTGTTGGGGCCGGCGGCGCAGGTTTGCGGGCGACGTTGGGCATGGCAGAACAGGGATTGCGCACGGCTTGCGTGACCAAAGTGTTCCCAACTCGCTCGCACACTGTGGCGGCTCAGGGTGGCATCGCAGCCAGCCTTGGCAATATGGGGCCGGACAGCTGGCAGTGGCACATGTATGACACGGTCAAAGGGTCCGATTGGCTCGGCGACACGGATGCAATGGAATATCTCGCCCGTGAAGCGCCCAAAGCTGTTTATGAGTTGGAACATTACGGTGTGCCATTCTCGCGCACCGAAGAAGGTAAAATCTATCAGCGGCCCTTCGGTGGCCACACAACTGAGTTTGGCGAAGGCCCCCCAGTACAACGTACCTGTGCGGCGGCAGACCGAACCGGCCATGCGATTTTGCATACGCTCTATGGTCAATCTCTCAAGAATAACGCGGAATTCTACATCGAATATTTCGCCATCGATTTGGTGATGTCGGAAGATGGCGTATGCCAAGGTGTGGTCTGTTGGAAGCTTGACGATGGCACAATGCATGTGTTCAACGCCAAAACTGTTGTTTTGGCCACTGGCGGCTATGGCCGTGCCTATTTCAGTGCTACATCTGCACATACTTGTACCGGTGACGGTGGCGGTATGGTGGCGCGCGCTGGTTTGGCTTTGCAGGATATGGAATTTGTACAGTTTCACCCGACTGGCATTTATGGCTCAGGCTGTTTGATTACAGAGGGCGCACGCGGCGAGGGTGGCTTTTTGAGCAACTCGCAAGATGAGCGTTTCATGGAGCGTTATGCGCCCAATTATAAGGATCTGGCCCCAAGGGACTATGTGTCACGCTGTATGACCATGGAAATTAGGGAGGGCCGCGGCGTTGGCCCAGATGGGGATCATATTTATCTGAACCTCAGTCACCTACAGCCTGAAGCCTTGGCGGAGCGTTTGCCGGGTATTTCTGAATCTGCAAAAATCTTTGCAGGCGTCGATGTCACCAAAGAACCAATCCCGGTTATACCGACCGTTCACTATAACATGGGTGGTATCCCGACCAACTTCTGGGGCGAAGTGCTCAATCCAACCCTCGCGGATCCCAATGCAACTGTTCCCGGCCTAATGGCTGTTGGTGAGGCGGGCTGTGCTTCTGTGCATGGTGCCAATCGCTTGGGGTCAAACTCTTTGATCGATTTGGTGGTCTTTGGCCGGGCGGCAGCTATTCGGGCCGGCAAAACTGTGGATGCTGCAGCACCAGCGGCGACCTTGAACCTGCCATCCGTCAACAAAGCCTTTGATCGCTTTGACACGCTGCGACATGCATCGGGGCAATTGCCCACCGCGGATCTGCGCCTTGAGATGCAAAAAACGATGCAGGCCGATGCAGCTGTGTTCCGGACTTCAAAAACATTGGCTGAGGGCGTCGAGAAGATGACGGCTGTTGCAGATAAAATGCATGATATCAAAGTCACAGACCGCAGTTTGGTGTGGAACTCTGATTTGATGGAAACGCTGGAGCTGACGAATTTGATGCCCAACGCTATGGCCACGATCGTGGGCGCTGAAGCGCGCACAGAAAGCCGTGGCGCGCATGCCCATGAGAATTTCACAGAACGAGATGACATAAATTGGCGCGTGCACACTATCGCGCGGGTTGATGGAGCCAAGGTTGAGTTGAGCCATCGCCCGGTCATCACGGCACCTCTGACAACGGAGTCTGAGGGCGGGATCTCTATGGAGCAAATCGCGCCAAAAGTGAGGACCTTCTAATGTGGCTTCGGGCGATCTGCGCCGCTGCTTTGGCGCTTCAAGTGAGCGTAGCTGCGGCTGAGATGTCTGTGGATCAACAAGCCGCCTTTGCGGTTTTGACGCCTTTGGCTCAAGATCAACTGGCCGCAGATTCCAGCCAAAAGATCATCGATTTGGCCAATGAAATCATTCAGCGCCCACTGGCGCTGACCTGTCTAAATGAAAAGCTGTCTTAGGGATGGCCCCAATCACGGCATATACTGTCGTGGCCCTTAATTCGTTTGAATTTAAGGCCGCAAAGCGCTGCAAGCGCTCACTGAGTGGAGAAATAAAATGGTACAACTGACGCTCCCTAAAAATTCCCGCATCACCCGCGGAAAAGTCTGGCCTAAGCCCGAAGGTGCTACCAATTTGCGCACATTCAAGATCTATCGCTGGAACCCAGACGATGGCAAAACACCACAGGTTGATACCTATTTCGTGGACCTCGACACCTGCGGCCCGATGATTTTGGATGCTTTGATCAAGATCAAAAGTGAAATTGATCCAACACTGACTTTCCGTCGCTCTTGCCGCGAGGGCATCTGCGGCTCTTGTGCGATGAATGTGGATGGCATCAATACTCTGGCCTGTATTTACGGCATGGACGATGTGAAGGGTGATGTGAAGATCTACCCGCTGCCGCATATGTCAGTGGTGAAAGATCTGATCCCAGATTTGACGCATTTCTATGCGCAGCACGCCTCAATAATGCCTTGGCTTGAGACAAAAACCAACCGTCCTGCCAAGGAATGGCTGCAATCCATTGATGACCGTAAAAAGCTTGATGGCCTTTATGAATGTGTGATGTGCGCCTGTTGTTCGACCTCTTGCCCATCCTATTGGTGGAATGGCGATCGCTACCTCGGCCCAGCGGCGCTTTTGCATGCCTACCGCTGGATAATTGACAGCCGCGATGAGGCGACAGGTGAGCGTTTGGACCAGCTTGAAGACCCGTTCAAACTCTACCGCTGCCACACGATTATGAATTGCACCAAGACCTGTCCTAAGGGTTTGAACCCGGCGAAATCCATTGCTTCAATCAAAGATATGATGGTCGAGCGATCGGTTTAATCTAAGGGCACTGTTTTTTTTTGATCGGTTCAAACACGATTAAGGCGATACCAGATAAGATAATACCACCTCCTAACAAGGTTTGGGGGGTGGCAACCTCTCCTAAGAAAAACCAGCCGCCTGCCATTGAAAACAAGGGCAGGGTGAGCAGATAGGGGGCGGCTTCGCTTACGGGGGTGCGTCGGATCAATGTATACCACATGTAATAACCAAGAGCGGTCATGATCAGACCCAGATAGGCCACGGCACTCCAAACAATCCAACCGGCGGATTGAATGGCATGAAGTTGACCGGTTTCAAAAATAGCCGACATCATGAAAAGTTGAGGGAAGGCCAGAACTGCCACCCATGCGGCCACGGTCAATCCGGATATGTCTTTGAGATGGCGCACCATGGCTTGCCCTGTGGCCCATGTCAGCCCGCCGCCAATCACCAAAGCCACCGACCATAGCGCATTGCCGATCTGAGGTTCTCCAGTGATTTGATATACTCCGAAAAATGCAATGATGATGCCAATCCACCGGCGCCAACCGGGCGTTTCTTTTAGAAATATTGCGCCGATGAGTACCAAAAATGGGATTTCAAGCTGAACTATCAAGGCGGTGGCAGAGGCATCGAGACCCGCAAGCCCGGTGAAGGTCATGCTGTATTGCAATGTGGCTGAAATGAAGGAAATGAGCGCCAGTATACGCAGCTGCCCGCCTGTGGGTTTCAAAAACCAGACCAAAACCAAGGCTGTGACGCTAAAGCGAAAGGCCATAAGTAAGATGGGTGGAAAATGCGCTATAGCGGCCTTGGCGAAGACCAGTCCCAACCCCCAAACGAGGGCCACACCCAGCCCAAGGGTCATATCCATCAATCTTGCATTCATACCGCATTCTAACTGCCCCTTGGCCTATGGCAGAGCCATTAACGGCACTTCGTAAAGTCGTTTTTAGGCGAAGGCGGCCTCTAGCGCTATTTCCACCATATCGCCAAAGCTGCGCTCGCGATCTTCAGAGGGCAGGGCTTCATGGGTGAGTAGATGATCAGAGATGGTACAAACCGCCAAAGCCCGCCGATTGTGACGTGCAGCCAGATTGTAAAGCTCTGCGGTTTCCATTTCCACGGCCAAAATCCCGTGTCGAGTCATTTGCTCAGTGAGGTCTGGGCGCTCATCATAAAATACATCTGCCGAATAAATGCCGCCCACATGGGTGCCAATGTCTCGGGCGCGCGCGGCTTTCACTGCAGCTTCTAACAGCCCGTAATCGGCGCAAGGCGCGTAGTTGATTTCCTTGAACATGCCCAGCGAGGGCGTGGAAAGGCTCGAGGCGGTCATAGCGATGACAACATCACGCAGCTTGACCTTCGGGCTCATACCACCGGCCGAGCCAATGCGGATCAGCGTTTTCACATCATAGTCTTTGATCAGCTCATTCACATAGATTGACAGGCTGGGCATGCCCATGCCGGAGCCTTGAATTGTGACCCGGTTGCCCCGCCATGTTCCGGTAAAGCCGAACATGCCGCGTACTTCATTAATGCATTGGGGATCGTCCAAAAAGGTTTTAGCCGCCCATTTTGCGCGCAAAGGATCGCCTGGCATCAAAACAGTGTCAGCAATCTCTCCGGGTTTGGCTCCGATGTGAATGGTCATAGGTTACCTCGAATATTTTATGAAGGGAGTTAAGCCGCCGATGCGATCATAGAGCAAGCGCGCATTTGCGTTGAAATCTTGGGTCATCCAATAGACGGATGGTGTGCCATTGGCGTCCGCTGCCGCATAGACCGCTTCCATCAAGGCCCGCCCAATGCCTTGACCGCGCACATGTGGATCTGCGTAGAGATCTTGCAGGTAACACACATCCTCAGCCCGCCAATTATGGGCATGATAGAGATAGTGTACAATGCCGACGGCCACGCCCTCCAGCTCCGCCACAAGGCAGTTTTGCACCAGATTCTCAGGATCAACGAGTCGCGCGAAGGTGAGATCATAGATATCAGGCGTCACATCGCTGTCATAAAAAGTAAGGTAATCTGTCCAAATGCGGGCCCAAGCTCCACGATCATTGGCCTGTAGGGGCCGGATTATCAGTGTCATATTGGGATTCCTTAGAATTAGGCGGAGTGCGCTCCATCAGCCAACGATTTAACAAAGGCTAAAACCTCAGCAGGAGATTTTCCAGCTGCGATTTTATCCACAATGGCTGAGCCCACCACCGCACCATCCGCCACAGAGGCGATGTCCCGTGCGTTTTCTGGGGTGCGGATGCCAAAGCCTACAATGATCGGCAGGTCGGTGGCCGCTTTGATACGTGCCACTTCGGGGCCCACGTCGATGGCTTTCGCAGCCGCAGCTCCGGTGATGCCATTTATGGAGACATAATAGACAAAGCCCGACGTGTTGGTCAGCACTTTTGGTAGGCGCTTGTTGTTGGTTGTGGGCGTGGCCAAGCGGATGAAATTCAACCCAGCCTTTTGGGCGGGGATACACAGCTCGTCATCTTCTTCTGGCGGCAAATCCACCACAATCATGCCGTCGACACCCGCGGTTTTAGCCTCTTGCAAAAAGCGCGCAACGCCGCGAGAATAGATTGGATTGTAATAGCCCATCAATACAATTGGGGTTGTGTCATCGTCTTCGCGGAAGTCACGCACCATTTGCAATGTTTTTTGCAGGCTCATCCCAGCTTCCAGCGCGCGCTGGCCGGCCAATTGGATGGTGGGGCCATCGGCCATGGGGTCTGTAAAGGGCAGGCCAAGCTCAATTATATCTACGCCTGCGGCAGGCAGACCCTTCACCACTACCAGTGAAGTGTCATAATTTGGATCACCCGCCATGACATAGGTCACAAACGCTTTTTTACCAACGGCTTTGAGTTCTGCAAATTTCGCGTCTATCCGTGTCATATCAGGCCCTTTAGATTGCTTACCCACTCACATGCCGCAAAGGGGCGCTAAGTTCAATATACTTCGATCGGGCCGGGTGGCTAATCTGTAGTATTTGGCTTTGTGGGGGGTAATTCGTAGTTCTGCTTGCTCTGGCCACTGGGCGCAGATAAGAGCACATTGAGCAATTATGGAGTGCATCATGGGTTTTAGAATGGGTATCGTTGGCTTGCCGAATGTGGGCAAATCTACCTTGTTTAACGCGCTGACAAAAACAGCCTCAGCCCAGGCTGCAAACTTCCCCTTTTGCACCATTGAACCCAATGTGGGTGAAGTGAACGTGCCTGACGCACGTTTGACCAATCTGGCCACGATTGCAAAATCTGCTAATACCATCCCAACGCGGATGACCTTTGTGGATATCGCGGGTCTGGTTAAAGGCGCCAGCCAAGGCGAAGGTTTGGGCAATCAATTTCTGGCCAATATACGTGAAACCGATGCTATTGCCCATGTGGTGCGCTGTTTTGAAGATGGCGATGTGGTGCATGTCTCTGACCGGGTGGACCCTTTGGCGGATGCGGATACCATCGACACAGAGCTGATGCTGGCCGATATGGAAAGCGTTGAAAAACGCCTGCAAAACGTTGTTCGTAAGGTGCGCGGCGGAGACAAAGAGGCTGTTCAGCAAGAACGCCTGCTGCGCGCGGCAATGGAAGCTCTAGAGCAGGGCAAGCCCGCCCGGACCGTGACTGTGGATGAAGACGACGCAAAGCAGTGGAAAATGCTGCAACTGTTGACCACAAAACCTATTCTATACGTTTGCAACGTGGGCGAGGGCGATGCTGCCAAAGGCAATGCGCATTCTGATGCCGTGGCCAAAATGGCCGCAGATCAAGGCAACAGCCATGTGATCATCTCCGCGCAGATCGAAGAAGAGATCAGCCAGTTGGAAGATGATGAAGCCGAGATGTTCCTCACCGAAATGGGTCTGGAAGAGGCCGGTTTGGATCGTTTAATTCGCGCAGGCTATGAACTTTTGGCTCTTGAGACCTATTTCACAGTAGGACCAAAAGAGGCCCGCGCTTGGACCATCAAGAATGGCACCTCCGCGCCACAAGCCGCAGGTGTGATCCATGGCGATTTCGAACGTGGTTTTATTCGTGCAGAAACCATTACCTATCAGGATTTTGTGGATTGTGGCGGCGAATCTCCGGCAAAAGAAGTTGGTAAAATGCGCTCCGAGGGTAAAACTTATATCGTGCAAGATGGTGACGTGATGCACTTTTTGTTCAACACCTAAATCCATCATTGGGGCAGGGGTCTTATGACCATCAAGCTAATCATCGATACGGACCCTGGCATCGATGATGCCATGGCTCTGTTTTATGCGATTGCAGATCCTGAGGTTGACCTCCTGGCCCTGACCACAGTGTTTGGCAATGTGACCACCCCACAAGCCACCCGCAATGCATTGTTTCTACTGGAAACGGCAGCTGTTAATATTCCTGTGGCGGAGGGTTTGTCAAAACCGCGTGAACTTCCCGCCTATCCCCCAAGTTCGCATGTGCACGGAGCGGAAGGCTTTGGGACGCTGGACGTGCCCACACCACAGGGGAAGGCCGTTTCTGAAACTGCGCCAGAGTTTTTGGTGCGGATGGCGCGCGCATATAAAGGTGAGCTGGTTCTGTGTCCCATTGGCCCTCTGACCAATATTGCCGCAGCAATGGATCTCGACCCAGAGTTCTGCCGCAACCTAAAACGGATGGTGATCATGGGCGGCAGCCTGCGGGCTGGCGGCAATATAACCCCGGCGGCTGAGGCCAATATTTATCATGACCCACATGCGGCTGATTTTGTGTTTAGCTATGGCTGCAACATCACCTTGGTGGGGCTGGATGTCACAAACCGCGTGATCTGCCCACGCAGCTATTTTGCGCAATTGTCAGAGCAAAGCCCAAAGCTGGGCGGGCTGCTACACCAGATGGCGGAATTTTACATCGATTTTTATGAAACCGTGGGTAAATTCAACGGCTGCGGTATGCATGACCCATCGGCTTTGGTCGCCTGCGCTGCACCTAATCTGTTTGTCACCGAAGATCATCACCTTCGGGTGATTTGCAGCGGTGAGCGGTCTGGCGAGACGGTTTCAGACCCAAATCTCAGTTCGGAACCAGTCAAAGTCTGCGTGGATGTGGACATCGCGGCAGTGAAGAAAATTTTTTTTAAAAATGTTGCAAAACTTGCCTAAATCCTGCTTGTCCCCGGCCCAACTCCCCGCTAGACGGGTCGACGGAGACGTGGCCGAGTGGACGAAGGCGCTCCCCTGCTAAGGGTTTTTCTACCTCCAACACACAACTTTTGCCGTCTGGATGTTACATCTAATCGTGATCGCGATAGATGAAAGTAACGTCGCAAATTGAGCAGTTTGCCACAAAATAGGCACATAAATATGAATAGTGTATGGTCAAAAGTTTTAATCGAAATTGAGAGTGTGACCGCGAACGGCTTCGCGTTTGCTTCATCGGACAAGGGCATCGTCTTCGTTCCAAAGAGCATAACGGAAGCCGCTGACTTGCGTGTCGGAGATATAATATTCGCAACCATCAGGCCAAACTACGCAGACAAGGCGGCTTCTGCGCCATTTCTTTGCGTTCGTCTTGACCTAGATCATCCTTCCACGCAGCAACTTGAGGACGAAGATGACGAAGATTTGTGCTTGATTGAGGAAGCTCCTCAAACACAACCATCCGACTTCTCAAATGTTGTACCACTTGTGAACGGCACAGAACTTATCCATGCAGCACACGATCATTTGTTCTTAGTTTTGCTAGACCTCCCACAAAAAGAACTGGACGAAATGATTTTGGATATACTCGACCATGAGGCTTGCACATCAGAAGATGTAATCTGCTCAATCTTGTCGGTCGATCTTCCGAAGGGCGTACCCATCGAAGGTGTGCGATTATCTGCACTCACGCGCGTTGAGACATCAATCAATTCTCTTTACTTAATCGGCAACCTAGTAAAGTTAATGACATCCACAATCGGAACTGATGGAGTTGAGCGTGACACCGTAAGTTGGACAACGACACAACGTGCTACCGAGGCAACTTTCGTTTGACCAACGGGCGGGTGTAAGTTTGCCACCCGCCCAAACCAATATCATTTGCCGGAAAGTATCTCGAAGGCGCGTCGAACCCTACTCGTGGGTGTTCCCGCGCCTTCCATTTTATCCTTGACCCGTGCAATCAGCTTCGCTTTCCAATCAGCATTCTTCATACTCATTACCAAACCTAGCACGAGCATATCGCTGTCGGTCATTTCAGATGACAGTCCACACCTCACGTACCCATCGAAGTCCACGGACAAAGCGGGTGCCTTGTCCGTGACGTACAATCTTTTGCGTACATAAGTGATTTTCGCTTCGTCCATTACCCGTCCTCTTCAAAGATTTGATTTGCTAATTCGATGGGCAACTCCACGGTGACTGATCTATAGTTGCACTTCGCGCATTTTCTCCTACGCTTAATGGTTTGGAAGCCATACCTTATGTGTGGTCGGCTATCCAAAGTTCTCAGCTTGTGGTTGCAATCGGGACAGTGAGATATGCTTTCATCCATTATACTTCCACCACTTGTACAATATCTGGTACAATATCTGGTACAACATCTGGTACATAATCTTTTGCCAGTCTTAAATACTGCGTCGGAAGGCCCACTCCCTTACGCGGAAGCGCAGCCAGGTATCCGTTCGAAGCCATCTGAGAAAGGTACGAAGCGGCGGCTTCCCTAGTGATCCATCCACTTTTATTCCCGCCAGTTTCCAACTCGTTCATCACCGTTCGTATAGTTACAGGTTCCCCGTCTCGAATGACTGCAAAGATTTCCCGCCAAGCCTCGACCCTTCTCAACTTCGCACCCATCTTTTCGTAGTCAGCCCTTAGCCGCGCCGCTTGGCGCGAGGCAGCAGTCGGCTCGTCGCATGGCATCCTTGGACGCAACCCTTTCTTCACCATCTTCCGTTCGAAATCCAACATTGCCTTGCCGAGATTAATCTCATCGTTCGCTTGTGTAATATCACCCATCAATCTTACCCCTCATAGCGACCTTCACGATGTCCAAGATGGAAAGAAGTTCGTCCATCTCGTGCTTGCGCGAATGCCCCGTCGCCTTAAATTCCATCTTCAAGTTCTCCAGTTTATACTGGATGCGTTTGATCGCCTTCATTGTCTGCTCGTGTTGCTCAATATTCATCCGTTGTTTTCCTTATAGAAAATGTGTGTTCCGTATTGCGCGGTCTTCGTAAATTGCTTCGACCAGTAGGGCTCTGCGTACGTGGCGTGGTAAAAGAGGACGCCTTCGCCCACGGTTCGGGGCGTCCCTTCTTTCATTGCAAGTCGTGCAACATTGGTTGCGATTGCCCATGCAACAGCATCGCGCGGGGTGTCGCTCTTTCCATCGTGCGTCCAAGAAAATTGCTTGCGCTGCCAGACGACATCGCACACGTTGTCTGGATACTTTTCGCTGGCGACCCTGTTCAAAGTCACCTGTGCCACAGCCATCTGACCCTCGTAATCTTCCGACCTAGCCTCGAAATACACGTTCATAGTTAGGCAAAGTGCCGCTTGCATTATTATTCCCACGTACATATTCCTTTCGAAGATGCGGAAGTTTTTCATCGACCAGGCGCATGATGCGCTTGATCTTTTCTTCATCGGCGTGGCGTACGCGCTTTGATCGGATGACGTACGCCACATGCCACCACCAACCGTGCGGCCTCCACCCATCACACATTGCGTACCAATGACGCTTCATCGTGGGTGAAGAACGATAGTCGATTGTGGTGGGTAGTTTCAGTTCACGCTGCATGAGCGTGACCCTGACTAATCAGCAACTTCTCTAGGCTGCCGAGTAATGTTGAACCTAGTTTGTTAAAGTCTGTCTCTATGTGCTTATCGAACATCGAACTGACATCCATTCCGATCCCGATACCAATGACCTCGATGCCGCTCGCCTCCATTTGCTTGACTAAATCGCGGCACATATGCCGTTCAGCAGTCCAGCCGTTTGGCTCGCCATCAGTAACCATAAGCAAAATCTTACGTGGCTCAGTCCATTCACTCATAATCTTAGCGTACGTAAGAAGCGCTGAGTACGAAGGCGTATCGCCCCCGACAGGCTGAAAGTTGAGTGTCTTTTGCAGTGACCGATAGTTTTGGTGAGCGGTTTTATGTACGACGATTGAGGGTAGATGGCCTACCGTTTCACGTACTCCATTAAGTGAAAGCCCAGCCCACTCCGTCACATCAAACTTCACACCAGCACGCCCAAGCGCATCATTCACAACGTGAATTGCAGTACACGTATGAAGTGATCTCATGCTTGACGACCCATCTACCGCCAACATGATGCGCGTCTCTGAAGTCTTCACGTCCTCCGTCCGTGCAAAGATGTTTTGATTACCCGCCACCAACTGCGACAATCTGCGGCGATCAATGCGACCGGAACTGTAACCGCCCTCGTTTCTCCTACTCTCTTGGCTCATCAGCAGCCGCGCCAACCTCGCACCGTACGCATTGACCTCGCCCTTTATACTTTCCCGATAAATCCTGTTCGACGCCTCAAGTCCTTCAGCGGTTGGCCTTGTGCGATGCAGATTATCCCTTGCCACATAGGCATTTGGGTGTTTGATGCCTCTGCACTTCTCATCCGCGTCCTTAAATCTAGCGTTGTGCGTGTCATAGATTTCGCAAAAATCTGTTCCAACATCCCTACCTCTTCGTTGCTTTGGCGAATACGAACTGAACACATCGTTCATCTTTTCTTTCTGACGTTTCTCTGCATCCCTCATCGTGAAGCCGCCGCTCTTGGGTTGTGCTTTGGTCTTGTCATCACCGTCACCGTCGCCATCGTCATCACCTTGACCATCACCTTGGTCATCGCTTTGGTCATCGCTTTGGTCATCGCTTTGGTCATCGCTTTGGTCATCGCCATCTCCTTGCTGGCTGTCACCTTTCGTACCATCGCCATCGTCTTCGCCTTGCTGATTGGGTTGTGGCACCTTTGGTTGCTGCTGCTGCTCGTCGCCATCATCATCGCTGCCGTGTTCCTTCTGAAGCGCAGCAACTCGACGGCTGATCTTTTTCGCGAGCTCATAGCTCTCAGCCGTATCCGCAGCCGCCGCCATATCCTTGGCAAACCGTCGCGCTTCCTTTGCAAGCAGCTTGGGCATGTCATCAATGTACGTATCGAGCGCATCGCTTTCGTACCCAGCATCCTTACGCGCCTGTTGCAGCGCAGCGTACGGCACCTCGGTCCACCACTTTTCACGGCGTGCCTCGTTTTCTTCTGGGTTGTCCTGCCAGTGTTCGTTCTCGTTGCCGAGCACACTATCGACCACCGCTGACAGGCTGCGCTTGGCACCGCTGAACTTCTCGATGGCCTTGCGTTCGATCATCACATCTTCACATGCGTTCCAGATCGGATGCAGTTTCTTGCTGGGCTTCTTAGCCGACGCAATACTGAAGTCGGTATCGGTAATGTGTCCCACCTCGTGGATGTGATAGCCCCGCGCTATCGCCTGATCCTTGGGTGTCATCACCTTGGTCATGTCCATTGCGGGAAGGTTAATCATCTTGCCGTTCGTATAGGCACCTTCGCCGTTGAACTGCGTACGTACCTCACTTGCGCCCAAGATTTTGGATAGCTTGTCGAACTCCGTTTGAAGTGCCGCTACTGAATTTTGACTAAACATATTTGTACTCCTGTTGATTGATTGATTAGCCCGTGATGCGATCCATGATGCCCGTCACTGCAATGGCATCGCCTTCGTCGATGGTGTTCATAATGTTCATTTCAAGCGCTCGTTTGATTGCGCGGTTAGTGCCCAGACGCTTCTCAAATGCCTCGACATACTTGCCAATCGTGATCGTGTTTCGTGGGCTGATTGGCGTAGCTACAGTGCCTTCGCGGAATGCCTTGCGATAAAGTTCAACGAACTCACAAAGCATATTTTCAGCAGTCCCAGACAGATGTGGTGCGAAATTTCTGACCAGTGTCATCTCGTCTGATGTGGAAAGGTAATCCACCTTGATGAACACGGGGAACCTGTTGATCGACGCTCTCGACTGTACCTTCACGGCGCTTGCGTACATTCCAGAACTGTCACCACATCCCACCGTGTTGGCTGTCGCCATGATGTGAAAGTCTGGGTGCGGATGCACCATACGACCGCCATCTTCCATAAGCCGCAACGAACCGCCCTCAAGGACTGGCTGCATCACGTACGAGATGTCTGCTCGTATCGCATCGTACTCGTCGAGCAGCATAACGACTGGCAACTGCATCGCCTTGGGTAAGAAGCCCTCGACAAACTTTGTGATCTGATTGCCATCATCATCGACCGTCACGCTCATGGCACCAACAAAGTCAGGCCGCTCAATCGCGCTGTCCATATTCGCTCGCATCATCATGCGTCCGGTGTACGCACACACAGCAGCGATGAACGTCGTCTTCCCCGTACCAGTATGACCCGTAAGCCACGCATTGTTCTTGGTCTCAATCGCCCACAAAGCATCTGCCAAGTTGCTCACGTTGAAGATGTAATCGGCATCCTTCGCAGGCACCAACGGGTTGTCGTACTCCCAATCGTACACGGTGATTTCCATGTCGAGCAGCTTGTCCTTGAGGCCGAACACCACCTGTGCATTGACCCTGCGCGGCTCACCCGCTGGTATGTCACCGCTTGCTGGTACAACAGCCGCCGCCGCAACGGGTGCTGGCTTGTTACGCAAGGCAACCACCTCATCGAGCAGCCCTTGCAAGTCGTCCATCTCGCCCTTGGTCGCAACCTTGAGCAACACGTTGGCAGCGTGAGCAATGTCATCGGTTACATCGTATCCGGTAGGCGACGTAGGCGACGTAGGCGACACGTTGAGGTCGTCTGGAATGTGATCGGAGATGTTTAAGTTGAGTGCGTCATCCCCGAATGTTTCTATTATGTTCGCCACCCAAGGCCACATTTTGTACGCCGTGTCTGAGGGATGCTGATCATTGAAGCAGTCCTTGATACTTGTGAACGCATGTTCTGGCTGGTGTACTACCATTTCCTTAATCATATTGCCCAAAGCATAAGCGTTCATACGATCTAGTATCTGCGACACGCTCACGCTGCGCATCTGCTTACTTGCTGGGTGGGTGCTGTTGACCAAAATTGATTGGACCGCCGTGTTAGCGACCTCGTTAAGCTCAGACATAAGGTTGCGCTCTGCTGCAATGTTATAGATCGCTCCGCGCAATATGGTCTGCGCTTTGCGTGCTGCGTGGGTGTCGATGATGTTTTGAATAGTTGTCATGTGATTTTCTTTCTGATTGTTTGTAGTGTAAACAACACAACGTAAGTTGTGTCAA
>Ga0075118_10000420_pt1 | contig 40360 bp, 46 predicted proteins | sample AntAceMetag02UKE_FD_69794 | JGI IMG/M metagenome (GOLD analysis project Ga0075118, IMG submission 69794) | Saline lake microbial communities from Ace Lake, Antarctica - Antarctic Ace Lake Metagenome 02UKE | ecosystem: Environmental > Aquatic > Non-marine Saline and Alkaline > Saline | place...
CTATGCCGACGCAGCGGTCCTGCTCGACAAGGCCATCGTTGGATGTCTCGACGACGAGGTTGCTGAGATCCAATCGCTCGGCGCCACGCTCGCTTCGTGGCGAACCGAGATCCTCGCCCGGCACACGACAGGCGCTTCGAACGGGCCCACTGAAGGACTCAATCTTTGCGTAAAAAAGGTCAAGCGCTGCGGCCATGGCTTTCGTCGGTTCGACAACTACAGGCTTCGCGTGTTGCTCCACACCGGCGGCGTCACCTGGCCCGAACGACCCTCACCACCGCGCATTCGAACACGCCAGTCCCCACTCAAATGAGAAGAGCCCAATCACCAGAACGACCTCACGCCGAACCTGCCAGAAGGTGCTGATGTCGTAGTCAGCGACGACCGGATCCGGATCCGCTGGCTCCGCTTCTCGGCGGTCCCGAACACGCGCCGATATGAGTGTTGCTGCGTGCGGAAGATGTGTAGATATCTAGAGCAAGCTCAGCGAGCTGGGCGGTTGAACGTTTCCGAGCCCCTTGGTCGCTCCGCGGTCACGACCGCATTGTGGGCTGATCGAGTCCGGCTCTGGTGGTATCGTTCAGGTCGTGAGCTTGTTGGATCGGATTACCGTCGACCCGCAGATCTGTCACGGTGCGCCGACGGTGCGCGGTCTGCGCTATCCGGTCGAGATGATCGTGGGATTGCTGGCCTCGGGGATGACCAATGATGAGGTGGTGGCGGATTACCCGGACCTCGTTGCTGACGATGTGCTCGCGTCGCTCGAGTACGCAGCATTGGTGACTCGGACACGTTCGTCGGTCCCGATCCCAGCTGCGTGAGACTCCTCGTCGATGCACAGCTGCCGGACCGGCTCGCTGACTGCTTGGCCCCGCTGGGCCACGACGTCGTGCACACCATCGAACTCGCTGATGGAAACCGGACGACGGACGCCGAGATCATCCGGATCGCCGATCGCGACGAACGAACCGTGGTCACCAAAGACCACGACTTCCTCGATGGTCACCTGCTGAACAATGTGCCGCAACGATTGCTGCTGGTGACGACCGGAAACATCCGCAACGACGACCTGATCGCGCTCATCGAAGCCGTTGAGCCGCTACTCGTCGAAGCGTTCGAGCATTCAGCCTTCGTCGAAGTGAACCGCGGCGCCGTCATCGGCCACTGAGTACCCTCGTCCGATTCAGAAACCCAGCTCGACACGGTGTCAAGCCCTCAAGCCGCTCAGAATATTCACGACCGAGCCGCTTGACCCCGCTCAGACATCTGCGCGAGCCACCTACCAGGTGTTTCGCAGTGCCCCTGGCAGGAATCGAACCTGCGACACACGGTTTAGGAAACAGTTCAACACCGTCCGCCGGGACCGACACCGCCGCGCAACAACAGCCGAAGCGATCAGGCAACTTCCAAAAAGCGGCGAAGCGCTTCACGGATCACTTCGCTCGTCGAAGAACTATCCGCAGCCGCACGCGCATCGATGGCTGCTTTCAACTCAGGGTCAATCCGCACCGGCACAACCTCAGCAGGCGCAGAACCCATCCGCCGCCGACCGCCTCGGCGCTTCAATTTCCCGACGTCGTAACCAGCTTCAGCCTCATCAGCCATCGCCTCCACATCGCGCTGAGACACCTCGTGCCCGTCCATCATTCCTACGACCTTGTTGTCAACACTCATCATTCGCCTCCAGGCAACAGCTCTTCGTACTTTGATCGCATCGGCATAGCGTGAATCACCATCTCCGCACCATCGTCGAAGACCAACACAATCAACTCCAACATCAACCCCGCCCGATTCGGACCAAGGACCAACCAGCGCCTTGGCGGATCATCGTCACCGATCTCGCACTCGACCAACAGTTGATCGATCGCATGAAGAACGTCCTCGTCCGAGACGCCGTGCTTCTGCGCTGACTCGTTGATCTCCACACAGCACAAACGTAATACGAATGAGTAGACGTGTCAACCCGCAAAGAAGGGTGACTCAAATCGACTGACCAGCATGAGGCCCAGGCGTGTAATGCCGTCACCCGTCGACCCACAAGGCCGAACTGAGCGTCCCCCTGTGAGCCGGTCACCTCTTCAAGAAGTAATCATGGCAACCATGGAAAAGAAGGCGACGTCGAGAACTCGACGGTCGTTCCCTGACGAGTTCAAGTCTGACGTTGTAGCAATGGTGCTCGACGACGGTCGCAGGATCGTTGACGTCGCCGAAGCAATCGGTGTCGGCGAGGGCACGCTTGGTAACTGGGCCCGGTTGGAAAAGATTGAGCGCGGCGAACGCGCTGGTCTGACCCGCGACGACCGCGCCGAGTTGGCTGAGCTCCGTAAGGACAACGCCCGTCTGCGGATGGAACGAGATCTACTCAAACGACCAACGGCCTTCTGGGTGAAGGAGTCGGGACAGTGACCCGCTACAAGTGGATTGCTGCCCGGAAGGCCGAGGGATTCCCGATCAAGGCGGCATGCAAGATCGCCGAAGTGTCACGCCAGGCGTTCAACGACTGGCGTGCCAAGCAGGCAGCACCGCCGACTGATGCCGATGTTGCCGACACCGAATTGGTGACGGTGATGCGCGAGATCCATGTCGAGTCCGACAGCACCTACGGCCAACCGCGGATGACCCCAGAGTTGCGTGACCGCGGGTTCTGCGTGAACCACAAACGCGTCGAGCGCCTGATGCGAGCCCACAGCATTGTTGGGGTGCACAAGCCAGCAAAGGTCCGCACCACGATCCCAGCCGAGGACAACGGTCCCATGCCCGACCTGATTGGTCGGCGGTTCAAGCCTGGCCGGCCTGATGTCGCGTGGGCTGGTGACATCACCTACATCGCGACCGGCGAGGGCTGGCTCTATCTCGCCAGCGTGCTGGATCTCGGATCGCGCCGGTGGCTTGGCTACTCAATGGCGGATCACATGCGCACCGAGCTCGTTGCTGACGCCCTCGACATGGCCGTTGCCACACGCGGCGGTCTCGTGAAAGGAACCATCTTCCACGGCGATCGCGGCGACCAGTTGAATCCACCCAGTACAGGGGACACAATATGGGACAACCCCTGAGCGGCCGAACCAGCCCACAAACGAAAATGGCCATCTAGCAGGCCTTATGAGCGCCCCTGGCAGGAATCGAACCTGCGACACACGGTTGAGGAATCGCCAGATGCACGTCCGGGCGGCGATGGTGCGTCCGTCGCGTGGCCTGCATCCAGGTGCTTTGCGAAGCCGGCGTGCGACAAGTGTGGTCGAATCCGGGTAGCAGCGGTGCGTTTGCTACCCAAACGCTACCCAAACACCTCACGAGCAATTGCCCCGATCAAGTACGATGTCGTCATGAATCGGATCACGGTGGACCCGAAGGTGATGGGCGGCGTTCCGTGCCTTCGCGGACTTCGTATTCCGGTCGCCACGGTGGTCAACATGGTCGCTGGCGGCCTCTCGGCGCAGGAGATCGTCGACGAGCTTCCGCCGTTGGAAGCCGAAGACGTCGCCGCTGCGCTGCGTTTCGCCGCCGATGCAGTGTCGGATCGTGAGATCCTGCTTCAGCCCACGGCGTAATGTTTCTCGTCGGTCATCTTGTTTCGTTCGCGGAATGCACTGACCGCTGATCAGCACGCCGAACTGATTCTGAGTCACCTGGACGACCTCACGCCGGATCTGTCAGAAGGTGCTGTTGTCGTAGTGAGTGACGACCGGATCCGGATCCGCCGGCTCCCGCTCCTCCACGACACCTGAGCGGTCTTCCGCGCGGGATTCTGGAGCGGGCCCACCCGATCGGAAAGTGCCGTTATCTAGAGCGCGGTTTGTGGCTCTTTGCCGGCGAGCGTTATGGAGCGGGTCAGGTGTGGTCGACGCAGGTGAGCGCCCTGAACCGGACCTGCAGCAGAGTCGCCTCGGTCGGGGCGTGTTTGGGGATGTCAGTCGCCGATCACGAGGACCGCGTTGGGTTCCTTCGTGCCGGTGGCTGCATCGGTGCTATCCGAGTGTCACCGTGGTCAGATCCCGGGCCACGATCAGGTTGCCGTCGTAGCCGCCGGATCTGACGTCATCGGCGAAAGCCTGTTCCTCGGCGTCGTTTCTCGGCGGCGGAATCAGATGGGTCAGAATCAGGGTTGGGGTTTCGAGCGCTGCTGCCTGCTTGCCGATGGCTGCTGTGTCGGCGTGATAGTCCTTGATGAATGCGTTCGGCGCGTCATCGTCGATCATGCTGAATCTCAACGCCTCGTAAACGACAACATCTGCGCCGTCGGCCAAGTCGGCGACCTCGTCGCAGATCAGCGTGTCGCCGGTGATAGCAACGATTCCATCGGGCGTTTCGATTCGATAGCCGACCGCTCCTTGCACCGGTTCGTGGCGAACCTGTCCGGCCTTGACCACGACGTCACCGTGTCGCCAGACCTCGTTCACACCATCCGGATTCGGGAACGAGATCACGTCGATGCGGGGATTGTCCGTTCGGCCTGTGTGGCTTTGGCGGACCTCCAGATCGTCATCCCAGATGTCGAGGAGACGTTCGGCAAAGCGCACCGATGGCCCTTCGGGGGCGACGATTGGAAGTGGGTCAAGCTGGTCGCCGCGATTCATTGTCCAGCGGGTCAGCACGATGTCTTGCAACCCGGTGGTGTGGTCGGAATGGTGGTGCGTCAAGAACACCGCTGAGAGCTGGCCAGGGCTTGAGTTCGCTCCCATCAGCCGCATCACTGTTGAGCGTCCGGCATCGAACTGCATATGAACGTCGCCATAGGTGACCAGCACGCCCGGCCCTGCTCGGTCTGGTTGAGGAATGGGACAACCTGTACCGGTGATGGTCACAACTGTGGTCATGGTCGACATTGTCGACCGTACGGCCACTCGCCACAAGCTGACACCACCCGGTGGGCGACATGAGTCGTTACATCACCGCCTCAGAGCAGAGCGCGTCCGAGCCAGCGAGGACGGTTCCCGCCCGCTCAGGATCCGGCACGATGAGCGACGCTCGGCCGACGTTGCCGTCCCCGCAGCCGACGTGCGTTCTCGCGCACCGGACCGAGCTGGCCAGAAAGGCGTTTATGGCAGACGGCGGCACCGACTCAGGACGACTCGCCACGGGCGGGGCGTCGATCGCGCCCAAGGAATTGACCGAGATGCTCAAAGCCATCAACGCGATCTTCGGCAAGTAGTGGTCTGGAGAGCAGCGGTTGGCGGAGGATTCGCCGATCGGGCCTCCAGCGGACTCGTCCCGAGCGACAGCCAATCGTGACAGCGTGAGGCGAGCGATCAGAATCTTCACGCCGACAGCCATTGACGCCGCCGATATCCGGCAGCGGGGATCGCCCATCACTTGTCCCGGCCGGACCCGACATCGTGCACAATCTCGAGCGGGTAGCCGAGCACCGACGTACCGATACCGAGCAGTGGTCTGCCCGCGGGCGCTTGAATATTCTGGAGCGGGTTCAGCCGGCATGGATGGGTCGGGTCCGGGCGTAGGACCACATATCTCGTGAACTGCCGCCAACCCGTTCCCAGTTCCGCAGTAGAGCCTCGCGACCGAAACCGGCACGCTCAGCTGTCTTGATTGAGGCGGTGTTCCACGGCTCGATGAAGAGGCTGAGTCTGTCCACGTCGAGATGTTTGAAAGCCCAGTCGCTCAGCGTCCGTAATCCAGCTGATGCAGCGCCGTGCCCACGGCCGGACTCAGCGATCCAGTACCCGATCTCGGCGCGGCCCTTGTGGAGATGGGAAATCCACAACCCGATCTGACCGACGGCTCGGTCTCGTTGACGGTCGATGATTGCGAGCGACCATCCCTCGCCCGAAGTCAGCCGGGAGTTCTGCCGATCGATGAACGCTCGACCTTCCTCGGGTGTCCACTCGCTGGGAACGGTCGTGATCGTTGGGATGAAGTCATCTCGTGATGCCTCCTCGACCAGGTGAAGATCGACGGCCTCGAACGGGCGCAGGCGGTAGTGGTGGCCGTCGATCTCGATCGGCGGCAAAGGCGAGCCAAACTCAACTTTGATTGTCACGCCGTCCAGATTGCCAGGCAGATCAACTCGCAACGCACTCAGTTTGGTCAAAGCTCATCGTTCGCTCTTGGCTCCAGCACGCCGATGAACATTCTGGAGCGCGTACCCGAGCGAAGATGTGTAGATCTCGTACGGGCAGGAGCGCACGATCCCAGTGATGTTCTGAGCTATCGCAGAGCAGGCGCCTCGATGTGCAGCTGCTACCGCCGATTTCGGAGGTGCCGTCGTAGCGCCGGGATTCCGAAGAAGACGAGAACGAACGGAAGTATCAGCAGATCAAGAGCCGTGCCGGTGTACGCCGACCGATTGAGCAACTTCGACCATTCAGACTCGTTCGCCTCGGCCTCTGCGATTCGAGATGCCTCATCCTCGATTGACTTGTCGTAGCGCCGTCGCCACTGGTTCTTGCCTGCGGTCGCCATCGGGCAAGCTTCGCCCATTCGACCGCCGTCCGTCAACCGGTCGGCAACGGCTTCGAACGAGTTCTTCTGAGCGGTTCGGTCGGCAGGGGTCAGCTTCGGGAGTCTGGGTGTAGTTGCACGTCGGTGTGTCGTGCCAGTGCCGCGAAATCGACGTCAGCGTGAAGGATCTCAGCTGCGGCGCGGACGGCGACAGCGCCGATCAGGCAGTCGATGAGTTTGCGGACGGTTTCGCCGTGGGCCCGACACGAGCGGTACATCGACGCAGCGTCGTCGTAGTCGGCGGGCGTCGTGGGCAGCATCGTCGTTCGGGCCAACAGTCCACGCAGTTGGATCAGATGCCTCTCGTCGCGGGCGCCGGCCAGAACTTCCATCGACACGGCATCGCAGATCGCAAGGTCTGCATCAAGCAATCGGTCGACAGCGACGCAGACCTGTGAGCCGGTGTCGCGCAAGAACTCGATCCACGCCGAAGTGTCGACGAGAATCACGCCCTGCTCGTGCGCATCTCATCGAGGTCGCCGTCCCAGCCGGTTCCGCGCATCGATCGGGCATCGTCGAGGCCGAGCGGTTCGCCTGCGACGTGGCGCAGTGCAAGGTTGACCGCCTCGCGTTTCGTGCTGAGGTGGTATCGCTCCATTACTCGCTGGCAGAGATCTTCGTCAATGTCGATGTTGGTGCGCGCCATACACCTATGATACACCAAACGGTCCGCCAGTCAACGGACACCCGCCACTCTGACCCGTGCCCAACGCGTCAGGTTCGGACCTCGGCCGAGGACGACTGTGTTGCCCTTCGACGCAGCCCGGCTCGTGCCCTCAGCTGGTGATGTCGCGGTTCGGAAGGTCACGAGCGAGATAGTGGTGGCCGCGATGCCGTAGAGCGTCGTGAGCCCGAGCGCGAGCGACCATTCGAGGTCGGGCGTTCCTCCTCCGGCGAGCGCGCTGAGTGTGCCACCGGGGAGATAGTCGGTGAGGTCAGGCGCGGTGATGGCGATCAGGTTTTCGACGACGAGCAGCCACCCGATTCCTAGGCCGATGGCGACCCCGGCGCTACGGGTCAACACGGCGATGGTCAGGCCGATCAGGCCCCAGACGAGTGTCGGCACGAGAAAGTTGAACGCACCGCTCAGCAGCTCAACCGGGGCGTCGGTTCGCCAGGCTGCTGTCTCGACGTCGTAGATCCGGGCGAGCGGGCGAGCTACTGCTGCCGTTGTCAGCACGGTCACGGTGCAAGCGATCACGGTGAATCCTGTGAGTGCGACGAGTTTTGCGGTGAGCAGTTTGAGTCGGCGCATGCCGGTCATCGCAGCGGGGTGCAGCATCGGACCAGCCCGATAGTCCTCGGAGAACTCGAGGAAGCGACGCAGCTCATCGGGCGTCCACACGTTCATGTCCGGCGCACGATCACGCGCCGCAGCCAAGCTCGGCGCGTCGGCGAGACTTGCGACGTTGCGCATCACCAAGCCCTTGCGCTCAGCATCGTCGAGCAGCTTGCCGAGCTGGGTGTGCACGTGATGCACCGTCGTCATCGACAACGGACGACCACCCACACCACCCGACCTGAGCAGCGCCGCGTACAGGTCATCGAGGTCGGTCGGGCGAAGGTCTTGCAGTCGGTACGAGCCGAGTGTCGGGAGCACATAGCTGCTCATCGTCTTGCGGTAGCCCTCAATCGTCGACACCTTTCGACCTTGCGTCTCCAGGGAATCGATCCACGTCACGAAGAAGTCCCGCAGCCGGACCGCGGTCGGCGCCACAAACTCCTGTCGGCGATGCGAGTCAATTGCCTCAGCCAACGCTTCCTGCGCCTCGCGTTTCGTCGCGTACGACTTCTTCGACTGGCGGCGGCGGTCGCCTTCGTGCCACGAGATGTGCGCGATCCACGGCTTCTTGCGGTCGTCACGTCGATAGACGGAGCCGTTCGCCATGGGTGCCTTCCGGAGTAAAGCAGGAAATTCTGCTACCCAAACAGCTGATTCCCGTAAATCAAGAATCGGCTCAAGCCATCTACCAGGTGTTTTATAGCGCCCCTGGCAGGAATCGAACCTGCGACACACGGTTTAGGAAACCGATGCTCTATCCACTGAGCTACAGAGGCGGGGCCGGCGCGAAAGGTGGGAGAAAACCCCCGAAATCCGCTGGTGCCGGCAACGTGGACCGATTGTAGAGGCCGGTTGACGATCCGAACCCGCTTTCGAACACCCGATTTCGACTTGGTCGCGCGAAATGTTTGGCGATGCGCCGTGCCGTGTCCGAAGTCTCAGACGACCGCGGCGGACGCGACGTCGGTCCGCCACGAGTGGCGAGGCGCGAACCCCACCAGGCGTTTCGCCTTGTCGTTCGCGTAGAAGGTTCCGTATTCCGCGATGTCGCCTCGTTTCGGCACGCCTGCGTAGAAACGGTCAGAGACCTCTGCGCTCGTGATGCCGACGGAGGTGTCGTCGTTGGCCACGTTAAACACCTCGTAGCCGAGCCCATCGGTGCGCAGACAGCAGTCGACCATGTGGCCGAGGTCGCGTGCGTCGATGTAGGCAAAGATGTTTCGACGCCGGAGCGCAGGGTCGGCCACAAACGCCGGGAATTTCGTCTCGTACTCGTGGGGCTCGATGACATTGTTGATCCGCAGCCCATAGATGTCGATGCCCGAACGCGCCTGGAACGACCTGGCAGTCGCCTCGTTGACCACCTTCGACATCGCATAGCTGTCGTGCGGAACAGTGGGATGCTCCTCGTCGACCGGGATGTACTCCGGCCGCACCTCGCCGTCGGCGAAACAGACGCCATACGTGGTCTCCGAACTCGCGAACACCACCTTCGGGACACCGAGCTTCACTGCAGCGTCGATCACGTTGTACGTACTGAGTGCGTTCACCCGGAACGTCTCGTTGTCGGGCCGGATCAGAATGGCCGGCACCGCGGCGAAGTGAACAACGGCGTCATACCGCGGGACTCCGGTACCGGGTTCGAGTTCATCGCGGTGGGCGTACGCCGACAGAGCGTTGAACACCTGACCAGCGTCGGTGAGGTCGACCCGAAGGTCGGGCACGCCCGCGATACCGGCGGGCACAAGGTCGGCATTGGTAACCTTGTGCCCGCATTCGACGAGGTGCTCAATGGCGTGACGACCGGCCTTGCCACTGCCACCGGTGAAGAGGATTCTCATTGTGTCGACCGTAGCGGTAGAGCAACCATCTGACCCCGACCATCTGACTCGACGGCTATCGTCCGGCAAATGGGCGACTTCGATGGGCAGTGCGTGTTGGTAACCGGTGGATCGCGAGGGATTGGCCGCGCGGTGTGCGAGGAATTCGGGCGGCAGGGGGCTTCGGTCGCTGTGCACTACGCGTCCAACGAAGCCGCAGCCCGAGAGGTTGTCGACGGCCTTCCCGGGGACGGCCATGTCGCCATCGCCGCCGACCTCGGAGCAGGCGGAGCGCGCGGCTTGATCGACTCGACGATCGAGCAGCTGGGTCGCATCGATGTGCTCGTGAACAACGCCGGCATTTACGAGGGGCATCCCGTGCTCACAACCTCGCCCGAAGACTGGGACGCAAGCTGGGCGCGAACGCTCGCCACCAACCTGATCGGTCCCGCCGATCTCATCCACGCTGTTGTGCCGCACATGGCCGCACGGGGCGGCGGGCGCATCGTGAACGTGACGTCGCGCGGCGCCTTCCGTGGGGAACCCGAACACGCCGCATACGGAGCGAGCAAGGCAGGGCTGAACAGCCTCAGCCAGTCGATGGCTGTGGCGCTCGCTCCACACGGCATCTACGTGACCGCGGTCGCGCCCGGCTTCGTGGAAACCGATATGGCTTCCCCCTACCTGAATGGCCCCGGCGGCGAGGCCGTCAAGGCGCAGAGCCCGATGGGCCGCGCCGCATCGCCTGCAGAGATCGCGCGGGTCGTGGTGTTCCTCGCCAGCCCGGGCTCGGAGTCGGCGACCGGCTCGATCGTCGACGTCAACGGGGCTTCGTACCTTCGGAGCTGACGAGCTGCGTCCGATACCGTCGCCTCATGCTTGACCCGACCGGTAGAACAATCATGATCAGCGGCGCGAATCGGGGTCTGGGTAACGCCATTGCACGACGGCTCCACGACGACGGATACAACGTCAGTGTCGGTGGCCGCGACCTCGATGCGTTGCGCCGTTCGATGGAAGGATGCGACCCCGACCGGGTCCTGTGTCAGCGCTACGACGCAACGCAACCGGGGACGGACGCCGAGTGGGTCGACGCGACAATCGAGCGATTCGGGTCGCTGTCCGGTCTCGTCAACAACGCGGGGATCATCGAAACAACCGAGCTCGAAGCGCTCACCGAAGACGGGCTCGATGCAATGTGGGCGGTCAACGTCAAGGCGCCGTTTCGGATGATTCAACTCGCACTTCCGCACCTTCGAACCGATGGCAGTGGGCGCGTCGTCAGCATTGCCTCGTTGTCTGGCGTGCGGGTCATGGGAACGTTCGCGCCGGGGTACGCGATGACAAAGCACGCGGTGCTCGCGCTGTCGGAGGCAACGAAGCAAGCGGGTTGGGATGACGGCATCCGCGTCACGTCTGTCTGCCCTGGATACATCGCCACCGACATGACAAGTGACTTTGGTGGGGATCAGGCGACGATGATCGACGCGTCCGACCTTGCCGAACTGATCTCGACGACAATCTCGCTACCGAATACCGCATCGGTCGCGCAACTCAACGTTGCGTGTCGTCTCGAACCGCACTTCTGACCACACCGTCGGCGGGGGCCTCAGCGGGTCGCCGTGTACAGGGTCCGCAGCAGCAAGCCTTCCTCTATCGCGTGCACTGTGCGCCGCCGCCGCTCAATACCTTCTCCGACAGCGTCGCTACCAAGCGCCAAGCGCAGGCCCGCTTCATGTCGGAGCGTCGCGGCAAGCCAACGGTGCTGGGTGGCCAGATACTCAGCCGTCTGATCGACGGCGTCAATCTCGATGAGGCCAGCCGAACGGAGCAATCCCAGGTACGTCGTCCGGATGGCCACCGCCGGTGGCCCGATCGAACTCGCTCGGCGTCGCTTCGCCGGGGTCAGGCCTTGCGTTACTTCGATCGTGTGGAACGCCAACCGGCCTCCCGGACGGAGAACCTGACGAGACGCTCTCAGCACGGAGAGCTTGCTGCGCAGTCAACACATCACATCGGCGTGCACGACTGCATCGACCGAGCCAGCACGGATCGGGAGTTGCTCGCCGGTGGCGACGAGCGCCAGTGCTCGGGATCCGATGCCGTCGCTGCCAATCCGGTCCCGTGCGGCGCTGGCCCCTTCCATGATCGGGTCGACACTGATCACCGAGCAGCCGAACTCCGTCGCGAGATACAGACCCGGCCATCCGCATCCTGCGCCGATGTCCAGGAGCACGCTGCCTGGGCCGAGTTCGAGGAACCGACCGAGGCCGTCAGCCTGCTCGCTGGTCGTGTAGCCAGTCGCGCTGTAGTCGCTGCCGAGCGCCTCGAGTTCGGCAGCCCTCGAGGCCGCACTGCCCGACACGGCATAACGCTGTCCAAATCGTTCTGTTTCGAGGAGCGGATTTTGGGCCACGGACCAGAGTCTTGCCGCGCTCACCGACTTTGGCGAATACCGCGTTGGGTGCAACATCAGCTGCGACGACCCGCTGGTCATCGCAGCTGCTTCTTCGAAGTGACCTCTGCAATGCCTCGGACCTTCGGCCGCAACCAGATCCACATATCCCAGGTGATCAGATGGCATCAGAGCGACTGGCGAGGCCGTCAGCCAGTTGCTACTCGGCCACAAACGGTGCACGCAGCGGCATCGGTGCGCGCCATCCGAACTGCATGGCGGCGAGCCTGACCACGAACACTGCGATGGCCACCCCAATCGCCACGCCACCCGAGTACCAGCCGTTGCGCCAGGCGACCACGACAGCCGACGCCCCGAGACCAGCAGGAATTGCGTACAGCGTGCTCGATCGGTGGAAGAGGCTCGGTGGCTCGTTCGCCAACACGTCGCGGATGATGCCGCCGCCAGCCGCCGAGATCACACCGATCAGGATCGCGCCAACCAAGCTTGCGCCCAGCGTCGATGCTTTGATCGCTCCGGTCACGCAAAACAGGCCGAGGCCGGCGGCGTCGAAGATCAACACGGCCCGGGTGAGGGCACGCGTGATCATCCAATGGCCGAAGAACACCACGGCTGCTGCAGCAAGCGCGACGACCAGGTACAGCACCTCGCTGAACGCGGTCGGCGGTGTCGCACCGAGCAGAAGGTCACGGACCACACCGCCGCCAAGCGCTGTGACCAGTGCAAGCGCCGTGACGCCGACGAGTTCGAACCCCTTGCGAACAGCGAGCAGGCCGCCCGAAATCGCGAACGCGAAGACCCCGATGAGGTCGAGCGTCCTCTCGAGTGTCGGTTCAAGTCCGGTGGCCGATGCCTGAGCGAAGAACGTCACGCGGGAGGCGCTTCCGGGATCGGCTTCGCCAGGTCTTGGACCACTTCGACATTTGTGAGAGAGGTCAAAATCTCCGGCGAACCGACGAATTTGCACGCTCGACTTCCGCCGCCCAAGACAATTTCAGGAAGTGCCATCACTCGGCTATCGACCCACAGCGGCATGTATTCACTGAGGCCGAGCGGTGTCACGCCGCCGACCTTCATGCCACTCAGTTCTTCGGTCATCTCGGCCGGAGCAAACGAGCACTTCTTCACACCGAGCTTCTTGCGGACGACGTTGTTGACATCAAGTCTGGTGTTCGCCAGTACGACGCAGGCCACGTAAACTGGTGGGTCCGACTTGCCGATCACAATGAGGGTGTTCGCCGACTGCTCGAGGGTGTAACCGTATGCCTCAACGAATTGGGCGGTATCGGCCAGATGTGGATCGCAGTCGATGACCCGCGCATCGATGTCCGGCTTGTCGGCGTTGAACTGCGCGACGATCTGTCGCACTCGTTGCTCGGTCGCGTCCGGCGTTTCGCTTGCTGTTGCATCCACGACCCCAAAGCGTAGGTGCCAGCAGCGTCGGTAGCGTCACCTCTATGGAACAGTTACGCGAGGCTCAGGCCAAGGTTTCACAGACGGCGTTCCGCACGTTGAACAGTGTCGTCCGGCCCGCCGTGCTGGCCGGTGCTGGAAATCCGCTGCCAATCGGCGGCGGCGCTGTCGTACTGGAAGTGACGGGCCGAGTGTCGGGCAAGCCACGCCAGGTGCCGTTGCTTGCAGCACGCGTCGGCAAACGGGTCGTCGTGAGCACGGTGCGGAGCGATTCGCAGTGGCTCAAGAACATCGAGGCTGAGCCCCAGGTGGTCGTTCACCTGTACGGCAAACGCCGCTCCGGCACAGCGTCGGTCAACCGCGGCCCGCTCAACACCGTGGCCATCACGCTCGACTGAACCTCCCGAACGGATGGCGCCCTCGTCAGGCGTCAGGCGTGACAGGGAGGCAGTCGTTCGCGCATCCGGTGGCGGAGTTGGCGAAGCCCGGCGCGGCTGATCGATGGAGCACGGCACCGGTCGGCGAGAAACAGATCAACTGTTTGCCATCCGGAACGTCGATGCCCGAGTGTCCAGCACCAGCACGAGCAGCAGCGGTGCCATCCACGATCAGGCTGTAGCCGTCGTGATCGAGCGGCGGATAGCACAGCGTGACCGTGGCCCCGGCCGCGGCATTGCGCGCCGTGCCAGAGCTGACCGACAGCAGAATCACCGGACCAGAACCGGATCCAGAATCAGCTGGATCTGACCACTGCGGCGAGAGGGAGACGAGATGTGGGGTTGCGTCGGGCCGCACCGTCAGCAAGTACGCCCACGTGTACTCGGCGGTCTTGGAACGGAGGTCAGCCAACTCGACGGGGATACTCATGACCTCACACTACGACGCAAGGGCCATCTCGCTCAGACGCTCAGAGCGACGATGCCCGAATGGCGCCGCGCTTCTGGAAGAAGTCGCCAACCTGATTCAGCGAGAGCACCGTGAAGGTCAAGGCCAGCGAGGGCCAAAGCACTTGCAGCACATCGGTCTTGATGTCACGACGTGACTGGTTGATCATGTTGCCCCACGAAGAAGTCGGGAGTGACACGCTCAAACCGAGGAACGACAGCGACCCCTCAACGACCACGACGAATGCTGCCGCGACCATGGCGTAGGACACGAGTGTCGGGAGCACGTTCGGGATGATTTCCCGGAACAGGATCTTGGTCGGCTTCGTGCCGATTGCCCGAGCGGCCAAGACGAATTCACGGTTCGAGATCGCCAAACTATTTGCGCGCGCCACACGGGTGTACGCCGGAATCGACAGGAAGCCGATGACGCCACTGATCACGAACAGGTCACGGACCTCGAAAATCGACACCAGCGCCAGCAACAGCACGAGGGCCGGGAACGCCAGGATCACATCGATCACCGACATGATCACGGTCTCGGTTCGACCACGCACAAAACCGACAAGCGATCCGAGGAAGCCACCAATGACGATGCCGAAGAGCGCCGAGGTCGTCGCAACAATGAGGCTGACCCAACCGCCGTGGGCGATCCGAGCGAACGAGTCACGAGCCAACGCATCGGTGCCCAGCCAGTTACCGACAGACGGACCTTCGATCGGCTCGCCGACACCAAACTTGCCGGTCGAGGCATCAAAGTTGTTGAGCTGCAGGTTCGGATTTTGCAGCGGTAACGACCCGTTGAAGAGCGACGTGTCGAGCTTCGCGTAGATCGCGATACCCACGATGAAGGTCAGCCAAATTGCCGAGATCTTCACCAGCAATGGCATCGCCTTGAACACGGCTCGCAGCGACGCTCGCTTGGGCTTGCCGGGTGGAGTCGAACCAGTCGAGTGCCTGCCCGCCGAACGTTCTTCCGGGGTGGTCTCAACCGCTCCTAAGCCCCCCGATACGGATTCGAGAAAGTCAGTCATCGTCAGCTCTTTCTGATCCGCGGATCGATGAAGGTGTACATGATGTCGACCAGGGCGTTGATGATCACGTAGGCCGCCGCCACAAAGACGGTGATGCCTTGGATCATCAAGATGTCGCGGGAGTTGATCGCGTTAATCAGGCGGAAGCCCAGACCGGGAACGGCAAAGAGCGTCTCGATCACCACAGTGCCGCCAAGTAGGGCACCGAAGTTGATGCCGATGATCGTGGCGAGGCTCAGTGAACTCGGCCGGAGCGCATGGCGCATCAGGATGAACCGGTCACTCAGGCCCTTGGCTCGGGCGGCGAGGATGTAGTCCTGCTGCAGCGTGCCGATCATGTCGGAGCGGACCAGGCGGGAGAAGATCGCCATCTGCGTCAATGCCAGCGCAGTGGCCGGCATGATCGCCGTCTTCAAGTTTTCGACAATGCCTTTGTCGGTAATTCGGCTCCAGTTCGACGCTGGGAGCCATTGCAATCGAACGGCAAAGATGTAACTCAAGAAGATGCCGGTGATGAAGTTCGGAACCGACAGCGCAACCTGTGCGGCTGCAGAGGTGGTCGTGTCCTGCCACCTCCCCTGTTTGTAGGCGCCGAGTACACCGACGGGGACAGCGATGGCAACGGCCATCACGATCGCCATCAGCGCGAGTTGACCAGTGACTGGCAAGCGGTTCTTGATCTCGCCACTGACGGTCTGACCGCGGTTGATGTAGGACTCACCGAGATCACCCTGGACCGCATTGCCGAGCCAATTGAAATAGCGTTCGTGGAACGGTTTGTCGAGCTTGAGCTCGACTCGGAGTTGTTCTTCGATCTCCGGGGTCCGCTCGGTCTGCCCGAGAATTGCGTCCACCGGGTCACCGGGCAGGAGCGACACCATGCTGAAGGTCAGCAACGTGACGGCGAACAAGGTCGCCACGAGGCGAACAAGACGAACAAGCAGCATTTTCGCCATCGAGTTCAGCACAACCTTTCAAAAATGGGGAACAGAGAGCAGATTGATGAGTGCTCCACGGAAAGAATCCGAGGCCGAGCACCGTCTTGGAAATTCTTTGTACGAACCCGGCCGGGCGGACCACTCACCCAGCCGGGTCGAACGTCATGTCACAGTGAGAACACCGCGACACATGACAAGCGCATGGCCGACGGATCGGCCATGCGCGTCACGTCATTCGGAGATGAACACTTCGAGCCAGCGGCCCTCAGCGCCCTGCTGACCCACACCGAGGTCGCCACCCTGCGGGAGGTGCCAGCCAATCACGCCGTCCAACTTGGAGTTGGCAGCAATCATGGTTGCGGTGTGACCCGAGTACCAGAGCGGAACGTTCTCCGCGTAGTCCATCATGATCGACTCATACGCCGCGAAGCGTGCGTCGAAGTCATCTGTTCCAATCGCAACCTGTGTGGCAGCGAAGTTCTCCAGCTTGAAGTAGTTCGGCCAGTTGATCGGCGACACGATGCCGTCAAGACCGTTGGCGGCCGCAATTTCTGCGGTCGGCGGTGCATTGCCCGAACCAAACGTGGTCGACGGATCATTGTCATCGCTGAAGCGCCAGCAATGAGCCTGGTGCTCATCGCCGACTGCCTTGTTGATGTGCGTCTGCTGATCGAACTGCGTCAAACTGACATTGACCAACTCGCTCTGTGACCAGACCTGCTCAATGACCTGCATCGCAGCGATCAAGGTCGGGTCAGGCGGACACGACAACTCGACGTCGATCTTGTCACCAACGGCCTTGCCGTCCGAGCGTGCGGCATCATTGACGTACTCAGTCAGCAACGCAACACCAGCCTCGAAGTCGAACTGCGGCCAAGCAGCAGCAACCTTCTCCGAGTACCAGACGCTGTCAGGCGAGAAGAACTGTGTGCCTGGCAATGAGATACCGGTGCCGCCAAGTGCCTCAATCACGTTGTCTTGGCTGTTCAGGTGCGTGAGGCCCTTACGGACCCGCACATCGTCATACGGTGCGAGGAGCACGTTGAACATGCCGCCACCGACGTTGTTGCCCTGGAACTCATAGAGGTTCAGGCTGCCGTCGGCACGAGCATCACGAATGGTGCCTTGACGCAACGACTGCATCGCGTCAACCGTGCCCGACAGCACCGCATCAAGACGGGTGCCCTCATCAGGAATCGGACGGAACGAAATGGAATCCAAGTACGGCAACTGGTTGCCGTCAGCATCAGAGTTCCAATAGTTCTCGTTACGGACCACCTTGGTCTCGTTATCGAGATCGCGTGACTCAATCACAAACGGGCCAGTACCAACCGGAGCAGTGCTGTACCCATCCGGATCAGCCGTTGCCTGGGCAGGATCAAACACCATGCCCAACGGAGCACGCTCCAGATACGCCGGGAACGCCGAGTTCGCAGCACTCAAATTGTACGTCACTTCGAATTCCCCGGTGGCTTCGACACCGGCCAAGTTCGATGCGCTGACCTGACCACCAGAAACAGTGCCCGCAGCCTGGATCGGGAACATGTCAGCAATGGTCTGCGCCGTGAGTGGAACACCATTGTGGAACGTGACGCCTTCACGGATCGTCATAGTCCACGCAGTGAAATCCTCATTCGAAGAGATCGACTCGGCAAGCCACGGCTGCAACTGACCGTCAGCATCCTTCTCGAGAAGCTTGTCGTAGATGGTGACCATGATGTTGTAGCAAGGCGACGCGCAGGTGTCTTCCCACGGCCGCAAGCCCACTGCTTCAGCCTCGAGGCCAACAGCAATGTCGCCGCCATAGATCGCTGCACTCGTCGCCTCGGCGGCCTCAGTATCGACATCACCCTCAGCCTCGGTGCCAGCTTCGACCACATCGTCGTTTGCGGCAGGTTCAGCAGCATCGCCGCCATCATCTGCCGCTGCCTCGGTCGCCACTGGAGCGTCGCCGCCCCCGTTGTCTCCACTGTCGCTGTCACTTCCACCGCCGCAGGCTGCTGCAAGCAGACCAAAGGCCATGGGTAGTGCGAGCAATCGCACTCTCCGTCGCTGTGTCATTGATGTCCCCATCTGGAGCAAATGCCCCGGTTTGTTTGTTTCAGCACATTCCCCCGAACATGCTGTGACCAGTGTCTCATACCTGTGCCGTTCATCACGTCAGCGGAGTGACACACCGACTTCATCGACCGGCACCAACGGGTGGTGACAGGCGACGTAGTGCTCATCATTGACGCGGCGCATCATGGGCTCTACAGCAGCACAGATGTCGTCGGCCAGCGGACACCGGGTGCGGAATCGGCACCCGGACGGCGGCGACAGCGGCGAGGGCAGTTCGCCCTCAATACCGACGCTGTCGTCGATCTTCACGGTCGGATCCGGAATCGGCAGCGACTCAAGCAGCAATCGCGTGTATGGATGCGCCGGATGCTCGTAGAGCTCGTCCGATTCGGACAGCTCGCACATCTTGCCGAGATACATGACCGCGACACGGTCGGAGATGTTCTTCACCACCGCCAGGTCGTGCGCGATAAACACGAGCGTCAGCCCGTACTCAGCCTTGAGGTCTTCGAGCAGGTTGAGGATCTGCGCCTGCACCGACACGTCAAGTGCCGACACCGGCTCGTCACAGATAATCAGCTCAGGCTCGAGCACGAGTGCACGTGCGATCGAAATGCGCTGGCACTGGCCACCCGAGAACTCATGCGGCCGCTTGTATCGGGCCACGTCCGGATCAATGCCGACCGCATCGAGCATCTTGGACACCTTGGCCCACTGCTCGTCTTTGTCTTTCGGGCCCCATACTTCCAGCGGCTCAGCGACGACATCGCCGATCATCCGGCGGGGATTGAGCGACGAAATTGGATCCTGGAAGATCATCTGGATGTCAGTTCGCCGCTCGCGCATTACCGAGTCGGAAACGCCCGTCAAGTCTTCGCCGTTCAAGGTAACGGTGCCTTGCGTGGGCTTGGGCAGTTGGAGGATCGCTCGACCAGTGGTCGACTTGCCGCAACCGGACTCGCCGACGAGGCCGAGTGTTTCACCCTTGGCGATGTCGAAGCTGATGCCGGATACCGCAAAGACGGTACGACCACCAGCTGCGGGGAACTCGACGTGCAGGTTGTTGACCGAGAGCAGAATGTCGTCGCCAGACCGAAGGTGCGCTGTTCCTGAACCGGCCATCAGTGCACCTCGTTGTCGTTAGGGGTCTGTGCTGCTCGCGCCGCATGCAGTTCGAGTGCGTCGAGATCGTCAGTGGCCTGCAAGCGCCCTGCGGCAGCAAGCGTCTGGGGCCGACCGGCATCGAGGTTGCGCTGGAACGCATCCTCGTTCTCGGGTGTGCCGATCGGAAAGTGACAGGCGAACTCATGGCCTGGCGTCGCTGCGGGTTGGAGCGTCGGCTCCTCCTCGCGACAGCGATCCTGCGCGTAGGGGCAGCGCGGTGCAAACTTGCAGCCGGGCGGCGGCTTGATCAGGTCCGGTGGACGGCCAGCGATGGCGCTGAGCCGAGTGTGCTTCGGTTGGCTCGTCTTGGGAATCGACCACAGCAGCGCTTGTGTATACGGGTGGTGCATGTCGGCGAACAACGCACCGGTCGGCGCCTTTTCGACCACCTTGCCGGCGTACATCACGGCAATCTCGTCAGTGCGCCCGGCGACCACACCGAGGTCGTGCGTGACCATGATCATCGTCATGAATCGATCCCGCTGCTGCGCTGCAAGCAAGTTGAGAATCTGATGCTGGACCGTGACGTCGAGCGCCGTGGTCGGCTCGTCGGCAAACAGCATCTTCGGGCCGCATGCCAATGCGATCGCAATGCACACACGCTGCCGCATGCCACCCGACATTTGGTGCGGGTAGTTGTCGAACCGGGCTTCGGGTTCGGGGATACGTACCGACTTGAGCAGCTCGATCGCAACGTTACGTGCGGCCTTCTTGTCCATGCCGAGGTGCTGGCGGACGTGCTCGGTCAGCTGGCGGCCGATTTTGACCACCGGATTGAGCGAGGTCATCGGGTCTTGGAAGACCATCGCCATCTCGACGCCCCACAGATGCTTCATCTCCTTCGGGCTCCGGCCGACCAGTTCCATTCCGGCGTACTTGACCGACCCAGTCGTGACGGCGTTGGAGACGACGTTCAATCCCATGATCGAGCGGGACAGGATCGTCTTGCCGGAACCGGATTCGCCGACCACACCGAGTGTCTTGCCACGCTCCAAGGTGAGCGACACGCCATCGACTGCCTTGACCGCGCCTGCTGGCACGATGAAGTGCGTCTTGAGGTTTTCGACGACGAGCAGCGGCGCGTCGTCAAGATGGCCTTGGTCGAGTGTGATGTCAGCAGTATCGGTCATGCAGGTCCCCCGGTCGGACAGAAACCGTGACCCCCGTCACGACTTCCGATGCACCGTAGTGTGACCGCCGCCACGTCGCGAACACGAGTCGGACTTCGTTCATCGCGAAATTCTTTCGATTGCCCCGCAGAACCGGAGCACCATCGAGCCGGGGCCGACCTTGCGGCACTTCTTGATAACTCCGACCTGATTTGTCGGGATTGGTTAAAATGAGTCGGTAGCGTGCATTTGTCGAGCTCATGCAACTGCCTGGGCTCCTCCGTGCCACCGAATCCCACCGATCTTCCACCGACTTCCCCGGTCACTACGGGCACCAGTGCCTGACCGTGTTCCCACGAAAGCGAGCTCATCATGGCCGTCCGTCTCGGCGACATCGCCCCCGACTTCACCGCCCTCACCACGCAGGGCGAGATCAACTTCCACGAGTGGCTCGGCGACTCGTGGGGCGTGCTCTTCAGCCACCCCAAAGATTTTACGCCGGTCTGCACCACCGAGCTAGGAACCGTCGCAGCACTCAAGCCAGAGTTCGACAAGCGCAACACCAAGGTGATTGGCCTGTCGGTCGACCCGGTCGAAAGCCACATCGAGTGGGAGAAAGACATCGAAGAGGTGGTCGGTACTGCCGTCAACTTCCCGATGATCGGCGACTCCGACCGCAGTGTTGCTGACGCCTACGACATGATCCACGAGAACGCGAACGACACGCTCACTGTGCGCTCAGTGTTCATCATCGGCCCTGACAAAAAGGTCAAGCTCACCCTGACCTACCCGGCCTCGACGGGCCGCAACTTCAACGAGATTCTGCGCGTCATCGACAGCTTGCAGCTCACTGCCGACCACAAGGTCGCCACGCCAGCCAACTGGACCGATGGCGACGACGTGATCATCGTCCCCGGCGTCTCCGATGAAGAAGCCAAGACTCTGTTCCCCAACGGCTGGGATCCGGTCAAGCCGTACCTCCGATTCACCAAGCAGCCCAACCGCTGACCACCGTCACTTCGAAAAAGCGCATCTCGGACGTCACACGCCGGGGTGTGCTTTTTTGTGTTCCAGCCAGTTCGTTTCGACCCACGACCTCACGACGGGTGCGAGACGGTCCAGGTGATCTCCAGGTGACTCACGGATCTGCGTAGCACTGATCGGGACGTTGGCCCTATCTGCGTCGACAACGACCGACACGGCGTCGAACCGTCGAGCAATTTCGCCCACGTAGTCATCTGACGAGAAAACCGCATGCGGCCCGATTTCATACGGCCAGTGGTTGTGAAACGTCGCCATCCACTTCGCCCAAAGGTCCTCGTCGTCGAAGTCGGTTCCGAGCTGGTGGCGAAGTTCGAGTACGACGACATCGGGATGCAAATCACTCAGCCACTCCGCCCGGAGCGAGCCAGGAGCGGTGTCGCGCTCAGTTGAGCTGTTGACAAACACCACCAGTCGCTCACAGCGTTGCGCCGCTGCGGCGATGATGAACGAGTGGCCGAGATGCGGCGGGTCGAAGCGGCCCACGATCAGGCCCGTGCGAAAGTACTGCTCGCCCATCGGTCAACTGGAGGGATGGGCGACCAGGCCTGCAAGACCCATGATCACTCGGTGCCACCCCACACGGAGGTCGCCGTCGGGGAAGCGGTACTCGCCGGGCGAATCATCTGGGAGCAGGGTTGCGCAGGCGTGCGCGACTAACCGGATGGCCACTTGGTCGCCCGTCTCGTCTGCCAGTTCCTGTGTTCGGACAAGCCGATGTTCCGCCGCCGAGACCGCACCACTGCGGACTTCGGCACCAGCAGCTGCGAGGTTGGCGAGCACACGATCGAGGTAGGTCGAGCCGCCGAGAGCCGTCACTGCCTCAGCATCGACGAGTGGTTGCACGTTGTCACCGAGCATCGACGCCGCGACTGCTCGGACGGCAAGGCCGTACGGCGAATCGATCGAGACACCGTCGAGCATCGCCAATGCCTCGTCGGCCCGGTTCGACTGACAAAGCGCCAGCGCATATGTAATCGTCGCCTCGGATCCGTCAGCTCCCATTGATTTGACCCGGCTGACCGCAGTCTCGCCAATCACTGCAGCGCGCTCGCCGAGCCCGAGGTGCACTGCAACACCCGCTGCGGCCATGACAGGAAATGCAAGATCGCCGAACGAGTCACCGAGGGCCAAAACTTCTTCGAGCCCGCGCTCGGCTTCGGCGTCACGCCCGAGAGCAACGAGGGCCCGATTGCGCGGCCCCAACGCTTGGACGAGGCCGAACTTATCGTTCAGCGCGCGGAACTCCGTAAGGGCTCGCCGCGACAATGCTTCGGCCTCCGTGAAGTTGCCCGTCCACAGCCGGATCGACCCGAGCAGCGAGTCCATCATGGCAGGAGCCCACCGTTCGCCGAGCTCGACACCTTCGGCGCGCACTTCGTTCGCGAGTCGCTCGGCCTCCTCGAAATCGAAGGAGAAGAAACGGACGAACGCCAGCAGACCGTTCGCCCAGTTACCCCCAGACCGGTCGCCAAGTTCCGCGAACTCGGTCGAGGCAAGATGGAGCCGCTTCTCACCCAGCTCGACGTCACCGGACAGAAAGGCGACCCAGGCCTGATGCTGTCGTACCCATGCTCGACCACGACGATCGCCCAGCTGTTCAGACAGCGCTTCCGATTCGCCGAGCAGCCAGTCGGCATCACCCAGCGATCCCCCGAAGACTTCGGCAAAACCACGTTCACGAAGCGATGCGGCCAACTCGATGTCGTCACCCAATTGTCGGAAGATCTCGACGCTGCGCCCGAGCTCTTCGCGTGCCGCGTCGAGATTGCCACTGATCTGCGCGAGCTGGCCGAGCAAACGACGGGCAACGCCTTCGTGTCGGGTGTCGCCAACAGCGACCGCAGCCTCGAGCGCGTCGGCAGCATCAGCTCGCGCTGCGTCGGCTTCACGCCGGCCAACGAGTGCCTCAGAACGCAACAGCAACAACTGACGGGACACCTCTGCCGTGTCCGGGCCAAGGTCCAGAGCGCGCGTTGCATGCCGGATTGCTTGAGCGAACGCGCCGACATTGAGCGAGATCTGCGTCGCCTGCGCCAACAACTGAACTGCACGAGACTTGGTACTCGGCAAGACGCCCCCGACCGGCCCGATCTCGCCCATCAGCTCGGCAGCGGTCGCCATGTGGTGGGCAAGTAGCTCGACGGGAATCCTTGGCATGTCACCCATAACCGCCGCGATACCGGCGTGGCGCTGTGCTCGAACCAGCTTGGTCAACATCTGGTAGGCGACCTCCCGTACGACGTCGCTGCGGAAGTGCCACCACCCGTCATCGAGTTCGAGGAGTCCCTCTGCCTCCAGAGCATCGACGCCCGCCCGCTCGTACGACTGGCCGAGCGCAGCGGCGAACTGCTCTAACGATTCCAGCGGGCCTGAAGCTCCGAGCACCGACGCGTTGTCAAGAATCAAACGTTGGCCAGGAGGCAAACGGTCAAGTTGTGCAGCGATCAGCGCACGCAGCGAACCCGGCAATTTCGTGCTGTCCGGAGTTGACTTCGCAAGGCCCGCAAGCTCGGTCAGGAACAGAGGGTTGCCGCCACTCCGTTCGTACAGTTTGTCAGCGAGCACGTCGTTCGAGGCCTCACCAAGGATCGCCGACATGAGATCGTCAGCTTCGATCCGCGAGAGTGGATCGAGCGGCATCCGGACAGTAACCGGGTGATCTGATACCGGCGGCCAATTGATGTCGACGTCATCGCGCTGCGCAGTGACGATGAGGAACGGCCGATCGACGAGTGCGCGTGTGATGCGATGGAGTAGGTCGATGAGTAAAGTGTCAGCCCACTGAAGATCATCGAGCCACAGGACAACGGGCCCGGACCTCGATCGCCGACGGAGCCCCTCGACGATGAGGCTGAAGAGCATCTCGCGAGCTTCGCTCGGGTTGACGTCGTCAAACGCCGACGAGTGCCCAAGCATGTGGAGTGCAGCGTCGACGAACCGATCGAGCGATGGGTCGTCAGCGGGGAAGTCGTACCGAGAAACGGCTCTCGACCGAGCCAGGGCACGGAGCTGATCAGAGGGCACCGAAGGGTCGAGGTCGAGCCGTCGATAGAGCGCCGTGGCAATCGGCGCCCAGACGTTGTTTTCTCCGTATGGTGCACACACGCCAGCAAAGATTGTGACACGTCGACTGGGGAACTCGTCGAGCAGTTCGTTGACCAGCCGCGTCTTTCCTGCACCCGCCTCACCCGTCACCGAAACGACACCCGAGCGGCCGTTGGCGACCATGGCCATCACCGACTGGAGGAGTTCGCGCTGCGGGCGTCGCCCCACGAATGGGACCGCGCTGCGCGCACCCGACCGGGGCAGGCGTCGCTGTCGGCCCAGCACGTTCCACACCTGCTCGACCTGCTTCCGACCGCGAACGGTGACATCGGCGAGTCGCTCGCGCAAAATCTCGACACTGAGGAGCGCTGCCGTGCCATCACCGATGTACACCGACCCCGGTGGCGCGAGCGACTGCAACCTCGACGCGAGGTTGACCACATCACCAAGGGCCGTGTAGTCGGCGGTGCCAGCTACCGAACCGACCAGCACTTCGCCAGTGTTCACGCCAATGCGGAGCTGCAGTTCGCCCTCGCGATCTAACTGGCTCCGCGAGAACCGCTCGAGCGACGTATGCATCTGCATCGCAGCACGGACGGCACGATCCGGGTCGTCCTCGTGAGCCACCGGAGCGCCGAAGATGGCAAGAATACCGTCGCCAAGGATCTTGTCGACGCGTCCGCCGAAGGCGACGATGTCGGCGACCAACAGCTCAAACGCTCCGTCGATCAGGCGCTTGACCTGCTCCGGGTCGAGATGCTCGCTCATCGCCGTGTACCCAACGAGGTCAGCAAACACCACGGTGACCACGCGTCGTTCCTCGGTTGCGGCACCAACGACCTCGTGCCCACAGAACGGACAGAACCGTGCGCCGTCCGGAAGCCGCCGTGAACAAGAATCGCACGCCATCAACCACTCATCGTACGACAGTCCACCTCAAGGGGGATGAGCTGAGTGGAACGGATGACTATCGTCGTCTCTTGAATGGCTGTCATCAGCGAGACCTCAGCTGCGATTGGCCGACCCATCGGCTGGTTGCGAACGCACGAACGCGCCGCCGACGCGCTCCTGGCAATCTTGCTCACCATGGTCAGCGCCACCTTGCACCTGCTTGACCTCGACACCAACGACAAATTCCGCAGCCCCACGTGGTGGACCACCCTGTTGATCATTGCTTCGGTGCTGCCGGTCGTATGGCGGCGCGTGGCGCCGATCCCCTCGGGCTTGTTCGTCGTCGGCGCCCAGGTAGCAGCAGCCTTCCTCGACATCGATGGCACCGGGTTCCTCGGCGTCGTCATAGCCCTCTACGCGATCGGCGCCTACTCGGCCGGCCAGCACAGAACCAATGCGCTCTGGATGATCTCCGTCTCTCTCGCACTGCTGTTCATCACAGGTGTCGCCGTTGGCGTACTCGACGTCGGCTCATTCGTCAGTTCGACCGTCATCCTCGTGACGGCCTTCGTGCTCGGCGACAACCTGCAGCGTCGGCGCGAGAGGGCTGACAGCCTGATCGAGCGCGCAGAACGAGCCGAACGCGAACATTCCTTGATCGCCCAGCAGCAGGTCAATGCTGAACGCACCCGGATTGCTCGCGAACTCCATGACGTCGTTGCCCATTCGGTCAGCGTCATGGTGATCCAGGCGGCGGCCGCACGCCGCAATCTCACCACGTCCCCCGACGTCGCGACCCTTGCACTCGACAACATCGAAGCCACCGGCCGTCAGGCGATGGACGAGCTGCGGGGCATCCTCGGCGTTCTTCGAACGGACAGCAGCGGTAGCGCCGACGCTCCCGACCGGCGCGCGCCTCAGCCGACGATGGCCGAGATTGCGACGCTCATCGCATCCGCCGCCGACCTCCCGCTGACCCATTCGATCACCGGCAACTTGGACGACCTTTCTGCAGCTGTCACTCTGACTGGCTACCGCATGCTCCAGGAGGCGCTCACCAATGTCCGTCGCCACGCCGGGCCGGTGACCGACGTGCAGCTCACCATCGAACACGCTGGCAGTCACCTTGCGATTGCGATCGCCGACGATGGCCGCGGCGCGGCCGCCGACAACTTGGGGCCGGGCTACGGCATCGTGGGTATGCATGAACGGGCCATGGCCGTTGGCGGATCGGTCACTGCCGGCCCCCGGCCTGGCGGTGGCTGGCGGGTGCAGATCACGCTCCCGGCCACACCTCGCGCTCCAGCTGGCACCGGGCGAACCCCGTACTCTGGCATCGTGCAGGCCAGCCAGTGATCCGGGTGATGCTCGTCGACGACCAGCAAATGGTACGCGCCGGATTCCGCATGATCCTTGAGGCTGAGTCAGACGTGACTGTGGTTGGCGAAGCAGCCAACGGGGCCGAAGCCGTGGAGATGGTCGGACGGGCCAACCCCGACGTGATCCTCATGGATGTCCGCATGCCCAAGATGGACGGCATCGAGGCATGCCAGATCATCTGCGCCGACGCCACGGTCACTGCACGCGTGATGATGCTCACGACGTTCGATCTTGACGATCATGTGCACGCTGCACTGCGCGCTGGCGCCAGCGGGTTCATGTTGAAAGATGCGCCCGCCGAACAGTTGGTCGATGGCATTCGCATCATTGCCGAGGGAAATGCGCTGCTCGCTCCATCGGTCACACAGGCGTTGATCGACGAAATCGCTCGGCGGCCAGTCGGCCAACCCGAGGCCTTCCCCGGTATCGGCAAACTCACCGACCGCGAACTCGAGGTCATCAAACTGATGTCTCGTGGGATGTCAAACAACGAGATCGCCAAAGAACTCTTCCTCGGCGAGGCGACCATCAAGACACACGTCGGGCGGGTCCTCGCCAAACTCGGTGCCCGCGATCGCGTCCAAGCCGTCGTCGCCGCATACGAATCTGGCCTGGTCTTGCCCGGCAGTCAGTAGCTGAGAATATGGGTTGTCACACCCGGGTCTGCTTGGGTTCAGGTCGCGGTGTGACAAGACCGCACCATCAACCGGCAGGGTGACGGAGAACCGCCACAGGGTGGACGTGCCCAGCTACCACGTTCGGCAAGCTCTTCACCATGACTGCTGCAATGCCAAGTTCTCCCCCCGATGCGCCTGACGCGCCGACGCCAACCGCCGCAGCCGGCGCTATCGACGCCAGCAAAATCTATGGCACCGGCGATGCCCAGGTGAAGGCACTCGACGACGTCACCGTCGCCTTCGAGGCCGGGAAGTTCACAGCAATCATGGGCCCGTCCGGGTCAGGCAAGTCGACGTTGCTGCACTGCCTGGCCGGGCTCGACACACTCACCTCCGGCGCCACCTATATCGGTGACAAGTACCTCGCGAAGCTGAGCGACAAGGAGCTGACCGAACTGCGCCGCACCGACGTCGGCTTCGTCTTCCAGGCCTTCAACCTGATCCCGACACTCACCGCCGAGGAGAACATCAAACTCCCGATGATGCTCGGCGGCGAGACCGGCGACGTCGCTTGGATCGACCAGGTCGTCACTGCCGTCAAGCTCCAGGGCCGTTTGAAGCACCGGCCCAGTGAGTTGTCCGGCGGCCAGCAGCAGCGCGTTGCGGTGGCTCGCGCACTCGCCTCGCGGCCAAAGATCATCTTCGCCGACGAACCGACCGGCAACCTCGACTCCGAGACCGGTGCCGAAATTCTCGACTTCATGCGGCGCGCCGTCCGCGAGTTCGGCCAGACCATCGTGATGGTGACCCACGACCCAAGCGCCGCGTCATACGCCGACCGTGTCGTTTTTGTGGGCGACGGCAAGATCGTCGGCGAACTCATCAATCCGACCGCCGACCAAGTCATCGACCAGATGAAGCAGCACGGGAGCTGACATGAGTTTCTCATCAACTGCGCTCCTCGCACGCAAGAGCATCCGAGCCCGCCTCGGACGCACCATCGCCATCGCCCTCATGATGACCGCCGGCGTATCGTTCGTCGTTGGTTCGTTCGTCCTCGCCGACAGCCTCCGGGCGACATTTGCCAGCTTGTCCGACGAACTGGTCGCGAAGATCGACCTCCAAGTGCGTGCCTCCGAAGCCTTCGAAGGCGACAGCAACCGGGATCCAATTGATGCGACGATCGCTGATGATCTTCAAGGCATCGACGGCATCGAAGTCATCGAGCCCTCACTGACCCGCTTTGCTCAGCTCCTCGACCAGGACGGCGACCTTGTCGCCACCACCGGCGGCCCAGCGCTTGGCTTTTCCTACCTCGGCGAAGGCGGTCTCCAAGGAATCACGTTGAAAGACGGGCGGGCTCCGTATGGCGACAATGAGGTCGTGGTCGATAAGGCCTCAGCCGACCGCGTCGGGTACACGGTCGGCGACCGCGTCAGCTACCTCACCGACACCGGTACACACTCAGCCACGTTGGTCGGCACTATTGGGGCGGCCGATTCCGACGGTTTCCTCGGAGCGTCGGTCGTGGCCTTAGACATTCCGACCGCCATCGAGAAGTTTGGATCAGGCGGCAAGGTCGATGCCATCGATATCGGGCTCGCCGCCGGTGCCGATACCGTCGCCGTCCAGGCCGCCATCGAGAACGTACTCCCCACTCGTACCGAAGTCGTCACGGGCGAAGTGCTCTCCGCCGAGAGCCAGAGCGACGTCGACGGATTCATCAGTGTCTTCGGAACCGGCCTGCTGATCTTTGCCTTCATCACGACGTTCATCGTCGCCTTCATCATCAACAACATCTTCCAGATCACCATCGGGCAACGCCTGCGTGAGCTGGCACTTCTCCGGGCCGTTGGCGCATCGGCAAAGCAAGTGCGGCGCATGATCGTGGCCGAGGCCTTCTTCCTCGGCGTGATCGCCACCGCGCTCGGCATCCTTGGCGGCATCGGTGTCGCGCGCTTCATTGTTTGGGCGTTCAACCAGGCCGGCATCGGGTTCCCCGACACGTCGACGATCCTCGAGCCCCGAACGTTCGTCGCCGCCGCCGCGGTTGGTATCGGTGTCACGATGCTGTCGGTGTTCGTCCCGGCACGCCGCGCCTCGACAATACCTCCGGTAGCTGCGATGCGACCCGAGTTGGGATTCGACGCATTAAAGAAGCAGCAGTTGATTATCGGCGTCGTCGTCACCGCCGTCGGCACACTGCTCCTCATCGTCGGGCTGTTTGTCCAGCCAGGCTCGGCTGCACTCTGGGCGACCATCGCCGGTGTCGGCGCACTGACACTCTTCCTCGGCGTTGCGAGCGTCTCGTCGACGATCGCTCCGCCTGTGACGCGTGCAATCGGCTGGCCAATTGCGAAGCTCTTCAAAGTTCCCGGCGCACTGGCTCGCGACAACGTTGTCCGCGCCCCACGGCGAACGTCATCGAGTGCCTCAGCACTCATGATCGGCGTTGCCCTGGTGAGCGCTGCAGCCGTCTTTGCTTCGTCGTTGCGAGCCACGATCACCGACGTCCTCGATAACGCGATCACCGCCGACTACATCATCACCGACCCCAACTTCTTTGGCCTTTCCCCGGCAGTAGCAGAGGGGCTTGCCGCTCTCCCAGAGCTGGACGCGGTGACGCCGATCCGTCTGGCCAGCGGTCAAGTCGACGGTGATTCGAAAAACATTGGCGCCATTCATCCCGAAGCTTTCGACAAATTGGTCGACCCCGACTTGCAGGACGGAACCATTGCCGGCCTCGGTCTGAACGAGGTGCTGATCCACAGCGACCCTGCCAACGACCTGAACAAGCAGGTTGGCGACACAATCGACATCCTGTGGCAGAGCGGCGCCAAGGGAACGTTGACTGTGGCGGGCGTGTATGGCGATGCCACGTTCGGCAACTGGCTGATCAGCCTCGACACGCTCGATGCCGTGAGCGATGCCCCCGCACGCGATCTCTTCGTCTTTGCCAGGCTGGCCGACAACGTCACCGCAGCTGAGGGCGACGCCGCCGTCATCGCCGCCACCGATCAATTCCCACAGGCAGATGTCCAGACAAACGCTGAGTTCCGTAAAGGCCAGGAAGACCAGATCAACCAGCTGTTGCTGACGATCACCATCTTGTTGCTGATGTCGATCATCATCGCCGTGTTGGGCATCGCAATCACCCTTGCGCTCGGTGTCTTCGAACGAACCCGTGAAATTGGGCTCCTCCGAGCGGTCGGCATGAACCGGCGCCAGCTCCGACGGTCGGTCCGATGGGAGGCAGTGATCGTGTCGTCGTTCGGCGCGGTGGTCGGCATTGTGCTCGGCACGTTCCTGGGCGTAGTCGCTTCGCTCGCCGTGCCCGACGAGGTCATCAGCAAGCTGGCGTTCAACCCAGCGATCATTGTGGTCGTCATGGTCTTTGCGGTGATCGCTGGCCTCGCCGCTTCGCTCTACCCGTCGTTCAAAGCAAGCAACATGGACGTGCTTGAAGCAATCGCGACCGAATAAAGCGGGCAGACTCATTCCATGGCGCTCGACATTGATCAACTCGACGACTCCGTCATGGAGTTCCTCACGGAACGGCATCTCGCGACGCTCACCACATTGCGGACCGACGGGTCCCCACATGTAGTCGCGGTCGGGTTCAGCTACGACCCCGATGCGCGGGTCGCGCGAGTCATCACCTGGGCGACTTCGCAGAAGGCCATCAACGCCGGGCGCATGGAAGCGCGGGGCCAGCATGCCGCTGTTTGTCAGGTCGATGGTGGCCGCTGGCTGACCCTCGAGGGCCCGGTTCGCCTGGTGATCGACGACGTTCAACCCGGCATCGACGGCTACGCAGCCCGCTACCAGCCACCCAAGGAACGCGACGACCGGGCCGTCCTTGAGATCAATGTCACCAAAATCCTCGGCCGCGCCTGAGAATCCCACAGGCGAGGGCACTCCGTGACAGCCCATCGCCATGCTGGCGCGATGGACCTCTCCACGACACTCCACCGCGACCTCCACAGTCTCGTTGACGAGGCGCTGTCTGACGATCCCCGCACCGCACTGATCGCAACCCGAGTGTTGGCGACCGAGATCCGGTGGATCCGAGAACGCGCCGTCACGATCAGCCGCCGCGCACAGTGGCCTTGGCGACGCATCGGCCGGCTCCTCGCGGTCAGCCATGCCACGCTCGCCCGACAGTACGGCCACGTCGACAAACGGCCTGACCTGCGGAGGTCCAACGAGCAAGGCTGGGGGCAGCGTGACACCGACGACTTCTTCAGGTTCCGTCGCGACGAGCGCCTCGCGGCCGAACTTCGAGCGTGGGAAGCAGCCGGCGGCGACCTCGTCCCCTGGCAGTCCCCTGAGTTGTCGCCTTGAGGCAACACCCTGTCACCCCAAGGCGACAGAACGCCGCCACTCCGCGCCAACGGACCAGCCCAGCCCAGCCCAAGACGAGCAGCGCCACCTACCGAGGTCGGTTGCGGGCTGGTAGAGGTCAGGGATGCGATACGTCTCAACGGCGGAGTAACGCGTTTCGTACTTCTTGTGCGAGCTTGAGCTGGCCTACGGCAGTTTGCCGACGTGGGCGAGGGCGAGACGGATCAGGCGGTCGTGACCGCTGGTCATCTCGAGCACGACATCGTCACTCACGGCCTCCTCGGGGGTGAACCAATGGAGGTCGAGCGCCTCTTGGGTGGGCTCGCATTCGCCGTCGACCGGGACGACGTAGGCAAGGCTGACCGCATGATGACGCGGGTCGTGAAAGCCCGACACTGCAGGGTCGGGGAAGTACTCGGCAACGGTGAACGGTGTCGGGTTGGCCGGCACTCTCGGAAGCGCCATGGGGCCAAGGTCCTTCTCGCAGTGGCGCATCAGGGCTTCCCGGACCCGCTCGCCATAGAGCACTCGTCCGGTGACGACCATCCGGCTAATCGATCCACCGGCACCCTGGCGGAGCAGCATGCCAACTTCTTCGACGTTGCCCATCCCGTCAACGCGCACCGGCACGGCATCGACATAGACAATCGGCATCCTTGACCGAGCAAGTGCGAGCTCGTCCGCTGACAGCCAGGCGTTGTCGGTCTGCGTGTCGGCGGCATCGATGTCAGTCACGTTCGCAATGATCCCACGGTTGCCCCGCGAGACCGAGGATCTCGGCTGACGTCACAGCACATCGCCGCCCCTGGTCTGGAGTAGGAGGTTCGGAGCAGGAGGCCCGCCACCCGTATGGAAGGCTGACCGGATGGACGCCGACAGGAAACGCTGGGACGAACGCTGGGCTGCGGCACCCAATTCAGTCGCAGCAACGCCGCCGGACGTCATCAGCGCACACCCCGAGCTCCTCGACGTCATTCCAACAGCCGGGCTGGCGCTCGACATCGCATGTGGGCTCGGTGCGCAGACGCTGTGGCTGGCCGAGCGCGGGCTCGCGGTGACCGCACTCGATGTGTCATCAGTCGCAATCGGTCGGTTGGCCCGCGCCGCCCAGCCACATGGCCATCAGCTCCACGCCGAGGTCTGGGACGCCGATGCGGGACTACCGCCGGCGTTGCACGATCTGGCTGTCATCGTGTGCCAGCGATATCGCTCCCCGGCGCTCTACGGCCAGTTCGTGAGCCGCCTCCGTGTCGGCGGCGTACTCATTTTGACAGTGCTGTCAGCGGTCGGCCTCGCCGGCGAGCCAGGCGCTTTTCACGCCTCAGCCGGCGAACTGATCGATGCGTTCGGTCGAGACGACGCCGGCGTACTGCTCCACGCTGAGGCCAACGGCCAGGCATCGATTGTTGTCCGCCGGGAGCGCTGACTCAGCTGACGTTGCCGAGGATCACGTCGCGCAGCGGTTCGGGCCCAACCGGACCTGCTTCTGTGGTCAGCAGGAAATCGATCAGCACCTCGGCGAACCGCTCTGGGTCCTCAACGTGCGGGAAGTGACCGAGGCCCCCCATGATTTCAAGTCGACTTCGTTCGATCTCGGCATGCGCTGAGTGTGCGTGCTCGACCGGGATGATGCCGTCACGGTCGCCCCACACGATGAGCGTCGGAACGCGGGCTGCCAGATACAACCGATCGGTGGCATTGATCGTTTGCCCGCCCGGGTCAATCACACCACGCATCGTGCGAATGAACGCGCTTCGATTCGGTGCGCCCGCAAGCGACGAATATGCCCGCCACATCTCGCCGAGGCGCTCGCTTCGGAGCCCGCGGCGGCCGGCAAATCGACCGACGTTCGTCCCGAGATCGACCATCGGCTTCGGGAACCCCAGCGGCATCACATACTCAAAGCCTGGCAACGACAGGAGCCTGAGCAACCAGCTGACTTCGCGGCCGAGGCCGCCGCTGCCGACGAGGACCAGCCGGTCGAGCAGATGCGGATGTTGGTAAGCGAGTTGCATCGCCACACCCCCGCCGAATGAATGGCCGACGATCGAGACAGTCGGAACATCGAGAACGGCAAGAAAGTCGCGAAGACCGCTTGCGAAGGCGCCGAGGGAATAGTCGCCGGTCGGCTTGGCCGATTCGCCATGCCCGAGCAGGTCGGGGGCGATCACGTCGAACTGCTCGGCAAGCGCAGGCATCACGGCGTCCCATGTCTTGGAGCTCCCGGCGAGCCCATGGATTAACAGGATCGTCTGCGTGTCGTTCGTCGGCTGCTTCGGGCCCATCCTCCGGTACCCGACGGCGTGGCCGTGGATCGACACGTGACGCAGCGGAGATCGCTTCATGTCTCCAGTATCGCCGACGCCAGGCCGAAAGACCGAGGTCCGCTTCACCCCGTTCCCCGCTTCACCCCTGTCCTCGACCCTCGGTTTGTCCCGCATCGTGGAACGGTTCCAGATTGCGGAACGAAGTCTTTGACATTCTGTTAATGTCGGCCGATTCAACAGACGCTCGCTTCACTCGGCGCGCGTGCACAGAAACGGAACACACTCATGGCGCTGGCGCGACGACTCAATCAACTTGGTACCGAAACAGCTTTCGCTGTCTCCCAAGCAGCCGCTGAATGGGGAGCCAAGGGCAACCGGATCTACCCGTTCCATCTCGGCGACATCAACCTCCCTACCCCCGGAAACATCGTTGAAGCAATGAACGCCGCAATCGCCGACGGCAAGACCGGCTATTGCCCAGCCGCCGGTATCGCTCCGCTCCGCGAAGCGCTCGCCGCAAACATCGGCGGCGACCGCGGTATGTCGCTCACACCCGACAACATCGTCGTGCAGCCAGGCGGCAAGCCCGTCATCACCAAGTTCATCCAGACACTGATGGACCCAGGCGACGGCGTGCTGTACCCGAACCCCGGCTACCCGATCTACGAGAGCCAGGTCGAATACTTCGGCGGCAAGCCGATGCCGTACCGATACCACGAGACCCCCACGGGCTTTGGGATCGACCTCGACCAGATCCGCGAGCTCGCAGCGTCCGGCGCCAAGGCGATCATTTACAACAACCTCCAAAACCCGCTCGGCTGCGAAAGCAGCCTCGAGGAAATGCAGGCAATCGCCGACATCGCGATCGAGCATGACCTGTGGGTGCTGTCTGACGAGGCCTACTTCGAGATGCGGTACTCAGGGACGTCCACCTCGATCGCCTCGCTGCCCGGTATGGCCGAGCGCACGGTGATTTTGTACACCTTCTCCAAGAAGTTCGCAATGACCGGTTGGAGGCTCGGATGTGCAGCTGCTCCGATCGAGGTCGCCCAGATGATCGCCAAGCTCAACACCAACGACGAGAGCTGCACCACCCATTTCGTGCAAGCCGCAGGCGTCGAAGCCATCGCGAACCCCGAGGGCGCCGCACCGATGCTCGCCGAACTGCAACGTCGACGCGATGCCACAGCAGCGGGCCTCGCGCCGATCCAGGGGATCAACTGCGCCACGCCCGAGTCGACCTTCTATCTCTTCCCCAATGCGACTGGCGCAATGGAGAAGATGGGCTTCACGGACGTGGGCGACTTCGCCACCGCTGCCTTGCAGAACACCGGGGTGTCGTTCTGTACGCGCCGTCACTTCGGTCGGCCCCAGCCTGGAGAAACGCAGGAGTACATCCGCCTCGCGTACTCCGGCATCTCGGTCGAAGACATCACCGATGGCCTCGGCAAGCTCGCTGCGTGGATCAACGCATGAGCGATCCAATCAGCACCCCCCGCATTGTCGTTACCGGCCGCATACCCGAGGCCGGCCTCGAGATCCTTCGCGCGATCAACGGCGCTGAAGTCTGGGCCTGGGACGACGACTCGGTGATTCCAACCGATGTCCGCAACGAGCAACTCGCGACCGCCGACATCGCGGTCACCTTGCTGACCGACCGTGTCGATGCTGCGTTCCTCGAGGCAGCACCGAACCTGAAGATGGTGGCCAACGTCGCAGTCGGCTACAACAACATCGACGTCGCAGCATGCGCGGCCCGTGGTGTCGTGGTGTCGAACACACCTGGAGTCCTCACCGACGCCACCGCAGACCTCGCAATGGGCCTCCTCCTCATGGTCACCCGACGCCTCGGCGAAGGCGAACGACTGATCCGTTCCGAAGAACCATGGCAATGGGGCATGTTCATGATGCTGGGCACCGGCCTCCAGGGACGCACACTCGGCATCGTCGGCATGGGCGGCATCGGTGTGGCCATGGCCCGACGCGCACGATCGTTCGGTATGCGGATCATCTACAACAACCGCAAGAACGTCGATACTGCGATCGAGTCCGAACTTGACGCAACCTTGGTCAGCCTCGACGAACTGCTCGCCCAGAGCGACGTCGTTTCGCTCAACTGCCCGTACTCCGATGCGACGCATCATCTGATGAATGCCGAGACGCTGGCACAGATGCAGCCGTCTGCATGTCTGATCAACACCGCCCGCGGGCCAATCGTCGACGAAGCAGCACTCGTCGCTGCACTCCAGAGCGGTGTGATCGCCGGCGCCGGCCTCGACGTGTTCGAGAACGAACCCACCGTGCACCCGGGCTTACTCGAATGCGACAACGCCGTCCTGGTTCCGCACCTCGGATCAGCGACGGTCGAAACGCGGGGAGCAATGGCTGCAACCGCTGCCAGTAACGTTTCCGACGTGGTCTCCGGCAGTTCGCCGCGCAACCCTGTCACCACCTGACGCTCCAGTGACACCCGATCTGGGTGCACCGTTGGCATGATGTGACCGTGAGTTTGAACGGGCCAACGGCGGCACGCCTCTACGACAAGCATGTCGGCGCCGTGTATTCCTATGCGGCGCGCCGTGTCGGCAGTGACGTTGCCGTCACCGTCGTCGAAGACGTATTCGAACACGCCCTCGGGCAGCAGGCGCGGCGTCCCGAAAAGGCCAGCAGCGACCTCGGTTGGCTGCTCGCGATCACGACGGCGTTCTTGCGCCGTCACAGTGCAACCGAACGTGGGCGATTACTGAATTGGACAGGCGAACGCTCCACCGGGTCAGGGTCCATGCCGCGCGTCACCGATCCGCTCCTCTCTTCAGATGCTGAAGACGCTGCCGTCATCAGCACGGCAAAGGTCATGGCCGCGGTCGCCGACCTCGAACCTGAAGACCGTGACCTGCTGTTCCTGGTCGCTTGGGAGGGTTGCTCCTCGGGGCTCGCCGCCGCCGCCACAGGGATACCACAAGGCAACGTGCGGTCGAGGCTCAGCGCCGTGCGCAAAGAACTCCGCCGGCGTGTCGGTGACACCGACACGAGTAACGAAACCGACGTCGCCACCGAGCGACCGACCGACCCGGTCGTTGACGGAGCAGAAGACCTGTCGTGAACCCCATCCAAATTGTCGAGGCTGCGCGACCCGACGTCGGCCCGATGCGTGCCGACGAACAGCGACACGTGCGCGAACGGCTCTTCGACGTAGCGATGCGTGCCCAAAGCGAGCACAAGCCGATGGAGGTGCGCTCGCCGAACACACGACGCTCGAACGCCCTCCGACTCGGTGCGCTTGGCATGCTCGGCGCCATAGCAATCGGAGGTCTCGCATTCTCCGCAACACGCGACACCGGTACGTCACTCAACCAGGCAACACCCGACACCGAACCAGAGCGAACGACCACGGTCACCACCGAACCAGAACGAACCATCGTCGTCGAGCCGCCCCGCCCGACCACGGCGCCGACCACGACGACAACGCCGATCCCCGGATCGGCCACATCCCCGCTCTTACTCCCACCTGAGCGCACCCGGCTCGACGAGCTGAGGGTCACCCCGATGCAACTTGGTGGTTCGACCCTCATGCTGCGCGCCTCTGACCTGACCATCATCGGATTGCGTGAAGCCGACGGCCTCATGCCACCCGCACTGGGACCACCAACCACCGACGAAGCCGGCGGGACGGTCCCCATCATCGCGCCGCGCGAGTTCAACGGTTTCACCGTGCCAGAACCCAACGAGACAGGGGCCTACACGGCCAACATCGCGTGTGGTTCGCTGACCATCGCAGAAGGTCCAGGGTTCTCGCCCTTCAGATTGGAACTCGACCAGCTCCTGCAATCAATGTCGGTGACTCATGGGGCAATCACTGTCGCCTTGCCCGACAGATGGCAGCTGATTTCAGAGGGTCCGAGCGTCAATGAGTTCACGTTCGGTCTCCCGGTTGCAGTCAGCGGCATCAACATCGTCGTGACGCTCGCGCAGTATCCGAACGGATCGATTGCCGAAGCAGCTTACGGAGACCGGCAGTACGAACCGGAGACCTTCCGAGGCCAGCCGGCATGGATTCATCGGAGTGCCAGCGATCCCGGCGCCTTCGATCTCGTCGGCATGCTCGGCACGACCGCATTCAGGGTGAGCGCCCGCGACATCGCACTACTCGAGCTGGAATTTGTTCTCTCCCAGCTGCTGTCCGGCGACGTCGACGAGTGGATCAGACGATTCGGCGCCTTGCCGGTCGAGCCCGACCCGGACATTCGGACCTGTTCGGCGCAGCCGTCGTTCAACGTTTCCTCGTAACGGCCAGCTCTCGAACACCGCTGCCCCGTTCCCCCAGTTTCAAGGCGTGAGTAAGTAGTCGGTGATCTGCGCGTCTTCGGCACCTGCGTCAGCAAAATTGTCGTCGGTTCGCGCCCGCATGTAATCCCGCCAGCGGAACCCTGCATACTTCGCATCTCCAGCCAGCCCCGGAATCGGCTCGACCACAGCGTCACGCGGCGGATTGAAGAAGTACGGGATGCTGTACCGGTCGCTCGCCGTCATTGGGATCACCCGGTGCACGGCTGCGCGGTATCGATCATTGGTCCAGACCTGCATGGCATCGGCGAGGTTGACGACGATCGTGCCCCGCGTCGGTTCGATGTCGACCCAGGTCCCATCGACGGCCTGGGCTTGCAGCCCGCCGGTCATGTCCTGGAGCAGCAGGGTGAGGACGCCCGGGTCGGTGTGGTAGCCGAGCGCCGTCTCGCCGAGGTCATGGAGGCCGGCTCGCTCGCCTTCCGGCACCGGATCACCGACCGGATAATGGTTCAGCCGCACAGAACTCGTCGTGCGGCTGCCGAGGCTGCTGGTCGCGTCGAAGTCGCTTGCCGTAGCGAATGCCAGCGCACGGTGCACGAGTTCGTTGGCGCGCACGGCGAGATCACTGCAAGCATCGTAGAACTCAACGAGGGTGCCGTGGAAGGTGTCGGCGCCAGCAGGCCAACGGTTGTGCTGATCGGTTCGAGGGTCAGCAGGGTCCGTGAAGTCAAACACTTCCTTGCTATCGCGCTTGCGCTTCGTCAACTCCCGGTCGTAGTACCCGAGCGGATTGTCGGCGTCGCGCATCACCGCCAGCTTGCTCTCACGATCACTTGCGAAGAACTGCTCGGTGACTGCCCACGTTCGTTCGATCAGCTCGTCGAGCCCGTGCCCACTCAGCAGGAAGAAGCCATGATCGATACACGCCTGATCAAGCTCACTCAACATCGAATCGGTCGGCGCCGAGATGTCAACGGTCGGAACCAGATGATCAGCCATTGCGAGAGTCTCGCAGAGCACGCATCCACGCAGAGAAGTCGGCGCGAGCATCGATGAATTGGCCGCACACGACGCGTTCAACGAGTTGGATCACCCGAAGTTCGACGACTTCGGGAGCCATGCCTTGCTGGTGTTGCATGGGCTGCGCAGCAACGAGCGGCTCGAGACGTACGAACTCGACTGCTTCATCACCCAGCGCGCGTTGGTCACGGTGCATCTCGGGCCGTCGCCGGCTGTGGATGCGATGCGGAGAGCTGCGATGTCACACCCAGCCCTCCTGGCAGGCGGGAGCGGCGAAGTGGCCGCGCGATTGGCAGACGGCGTCACTCGGCGGATTGTCCACCCTCAACGTGAGACACTCGACCTGGTTCGCACAAGTGAGTCTGAGCTGCTGAGCGATCTGGCGCGTCGGCGATTCTCTGATGTGTTCGATGTGGCACAGCGCACGGCCTCTGGTCTCGACGCTGCGCGGTCGGCGCTTGCCGAGACCGTCGACGCGTACCGAGCTGCTGAAGCCAGGTCGGCGACTGAGGTCTCCAAGGTGCTCACGATCTATGCCGCTGTACTGCTTCCGTTGTCGTTGGTCGTCGGGTTCTTCGGAATGAACCATTCGAATCTCCCGACAATCAGCAGCGACTGGGGCTGGATCGCAGTGGCGATATTGATGGTGCTGTTCGCGATCGGATCGATCGGAGTGTTCGTGGCCCAGGGTTGGATCAGCCGGCCATCTGGACGACGAGCGGGGGCCACCCTTGGGCGAGGTCTGGCCGAGGCAGCGCGGCACCGGTGCACGTCGCAGGCGCAGTGTTCGCAATGTCAACAATGCCGTTGGCGGCGGCGAAGTCTCGACTGAGCAAGCCGCTCACGCGTGGCAAGACTTCCAAGTAAACGAGCAGCGAGAAGCCG
>Ga0075118_10000428_pt1 | contig 40032 bp, 41 predicted proteins | sample AntAceMetag02UKE_FD_69794 | JGI IMG/M metagenome (GOLD analysis project Ga0075118, IMG submission 69794) | Saline lake microbial communities from Ace Lake, Antarctica - Antarctic Ace Lake Metagenome 02UKE | ecosystem: Environmental > Aquatic > Non-marine Saline and Alkaline > Saline | place...
ACCGTTCCACGTGATATGCGGGGCCGAGGCATCGGCACCAGAAGGGCACATCGGCACGATGGCCGGATAATCACCCCAATCCTCGCCCACGCCAATGATGGCCTCGCGCATTATTTCAGCGACCAGATCATTTTTGCGCACGCCGGGTCGGGCACGCTCTATGGCGCAATCAACCATCTTTTCAGCGATCCGCGCGGCACGCCGCATAAAGGCGATCTCTTCATGCGATTTGACGGCCCGCTGCCAGTTCACCAACGCCGTGGCATCGACCAAGGTGGCGCGCGGCAGTTCGGTCAGCATCGTGACATAGGCCTTGGCCGAGAAATAGTAATTCTCCATCTCCACCCCGATACAGGCCGCTTCAAAGCCCATCTCGCAAAGAAGCGCGGACAGATGCTGCATCGGGTGACGCTCGTTTGATTGAACATAGGTATCGTCATAGGGACGCAGGTGATCATGCGGCAACCAGGCGGTGCGCTTGGCCCCGTTTGCATCCATATTGCGCCCCCACCAGACCGGATCGCGGTCATGGGTGATGATCACGCCCTGATGCACATAAAAAGACCAGCCGTCATACCCTGTCAGCCATGACATGTTCGAGGGGTCTTCGACGAACAGCACATCGATTCCGCGTTCAGCCATGGCCGCGCGGGTAAGTTCAAGACGGCGGGCATATTCGTCAGCCGTGAACGGCAGGTCTGCAAAGGGGATCGGCGGTACGGACATTGGCGCTTTCCTTGCTGGCATTTTGGGAAGTTCACCAAATTTGTGCACATCTTGACCATTCCAAAAACGAAATCAGTCTGTCGTTTTTAGGAAATACCTTAAATTATAGGCATATATGGTTGACCTCACCTGCAGGGCCGTAAAGGTTGTGCACAACAAGATTTCTCAGATCACCGCCGAAGGAGGCCGCAGATGCTGACCAATGACCAACTGGCCCAATGGGACCGTGACAATTTCTTTCACCCCTCGACGCATCTGGCCGAATTCGCCCGTGGCAATGTCCCGCAGCGGATCATCAAGACAGCCAAGGATTGTCACATCATCGACCGTGATGGGACGCGCCTTCTGGATGCTTTTGCAGGTCTCTATTGTGTCAACGTCGGCTATGGACGTCAGGAGATCGCCGAGGCGATTGCTGATCAGGCCCGCGAGCTTGCCTATTACCACGCCTATGTCGGTCACGGCACCGAAGCGAGCATCACCCTGTCCAAGATGATCCTGGATCGTGCGCCCGAGGGAATGTCAAAGGTCTATTTCGGGCTGTCGGGTTCCGATGCGAATGAAACCAACGTCAAGCTGATATGGTACTACAACAATATCCTTGGCCGACCCGAGAAAAAGAAGATCATCAGCCGCTGGCGAGGCTATCACGGTTCAGGACTAGTCACAGGGTCACTGACCGGGCTGGAGCTGTTTCACAAGAAATTCGATCTGCCATTGGCGCAGGTGATCCATACGGACGCACCCTACTATTTCCGGCGCCCCAAGGATGACATGACCGAAGCGCAGTTCACGGCCCATCTGGTCGCAGAGCTTGAGGCGCTGATTGAACGTGAAGGCCCTGATACGATCGCCGCCTTTATCGGCGAACCGGTACTGGGAACAGGCGGCATCGTTCCACCACCTGAAGGGTACTGGCCCGCGATTCAGAAAGTGCTGCGTAAACATGAGATCCTTATGGTGGCGGATGAGGTCGTGACAGGCTTTGGTCGCTTGGGCACCATGTTCGGATCTGACCACTACGGCATCAAGCCGGACTTGATCACTATCGCAAAGGGTTTGACGTCTGCCTATGCGCCACTATCGGGTTCGATTGTAGGCGACAAAATGTGGAAGGTGCTGGAGCAGGGCACGGACGAGAACGGGCCTATCGGTCACGGCTGGACCTATTCGGCACATCCGGTGGGAGCGGCGGCTGGTGTTGCCAACCTGAAGCTGCTGGATGACCTGAACCTGATCCAGAACGCGGGCGAGGTCGGGGCCTATCTGAACACGCAAATGCGCGCGGCTCTGGCGGATCATCCCCATGTCGGCGAGGTGCGTGGCGAGGGGATGCTTTGCGCCGTGGAATTCGTGCGTGACCGTGACAGCCGCACGCTTTTTGACACCTCCGAGAAGGTCGGCCCGCGCGTTTCGTCGGCACTTCTTGGGCACGGTGTTATCGGGCGGGCCATGCCGCAGGGCGACATCCTGGGATTCGCGCCACCCTTCTGTCTGACCAAATCGGAAGCGGATGAAGTGGTGGAAAAAACGGCAAAATCCATTTCTGAGGTGCTTGGCTGACAGTACTGTCAGGCGCTTTGCCTATATCCGAGGCTTATATAAGCCAATCAGCCCGCCAAAACGCCTTTTGACAAATTAGGACTGCAAAAGGGTTGCAACATGCAGGACAGCACGTTTTAGTCTTGGGTGAATGTGCGGCGTAGATCGTGCAACAACAACAAACGGGGAACCTACTTTGGCTGGATCAAGTGCGAACGATGCGTTCGTGACTTTTGAGCGCGTGCAAAAAAGCTATGATGGTGAAACACTGGTCGTCAAAGACCTGAACCTGACCATGCCCAAGGGCGAATTTCTGACCATGCTCGGCCCTTCGGGGTCCGGAAAAACGACCTGCCTGATGATGCTGGCCGGGTTTGAAACGGCGACACATGGTGAAATCCTGTTGAACGGCAAGCCGATCAACAACATCCCTCCCCATAAACGTGGCATCGGGATGGTGTTCCAGAACTACGCTCTGTTCCCGCACATGACTGTGGCCGAAAACCTGTCTTTCCCGCTTGAGGTCCGCAAGATCGGCAAATCCGAACGCGAGGAAAAGGTAGAGCGCGCACTCGACATGGTGCAGATGGGAAAATTCGGTAGTCGCCGTCCTGCGCAACTGTCAGGCGGTCAGCAGCAGCGCATCGCGTTGGCACGTGCTCTGGTTTTCGAGCCCGAGTTGGTGTTGATGGACGAACCACTAGGTGCGCTGGACAAGCAGCTTCGCGAAACCCTGCAATTCGAAATCACCCGTCTGGCACATGACCTTGGAATCACCACTGTCTATGTCACCCATGACCAGACCGAAGCACTGACAATGTCAGACCGTGTCGCGGTCTTTGATGACGGGCGTATTCAGCAACTGGCATCGCCGGATGTGCTGTATGAACAGCCGCAAAACAGTTTTGTTGCGCAATTCATCGGCGAGAATAACACCATGGAAGGTGTGGTTCAGGAAATCAAAGGCGACACCTGTATTGTCAGACTAGACGGTGGTGAGGTGATCGACGCCAAGCCGGTCAACGTTACCAAGGTCGGGGAACGGACACGCGTGTCGATTCGCCCCGAACGGGTAGAATTCAACAAGGAACGCCTGCAGCCTGGTGCCCATACCCTCAAGGCAGAGGTGCTGGAATTCATCTATATGGGCGATATTTTCCGCACCCGTCTGCGGGTTGCCGGAAACGAGGATTTCGTCGTCAAGACGAGAAACGCACCGGATCAGGTGCGTCTGAAACCGGGGCAGCAGATCGATATCGGCTGGCTTCCGGAAGATTGCCGCGCGCTCGACGCCTGAGCGCTGGAAAGGCGCTTTTGCCCAGCCCGTGGGGAGAGGCGCGCAGAAAAACGGGCTTAAACAAGGAGTGTAATATGAAACTCAAGACAACTCTTTTGGCCACCGGGGCCACACTGGTCGCAGCTGCGGCTTTTGCACAAGGCAACATGGCCGACAGCATGACAGTCGTGTCGTGGGGCGGCGCCTATCAGAACAGCCAAGTCAAAGCTTATATCGAACCCTATGTGGCCAACAATGCCGGCCTGAACGTCATCACTGACGAAAGTTCGGCTGAAGCCGTGACCAAACTGCGGGCGATGTCCGAAGCAGGCAACATCACTTGGGACCTCGTTGATGTGACCGCTGCTGATGGTCTGCGCCTGTGCGACGAAGGCCTTGCGCTGGAAATCGATCCGGACACGATGCTGGCTGCAGCCCCCGATGGCACACCAGCCTCCGAGGATTTCGGAAATACGCTGGTTGGCGACTGCTTCATCCCGCAAATCGTGTTCTCGACGACGTTTGGTTACCGGACAGACCTGGTTTCCGAAGCGCCGACCACAGTCTGTGATGTCTTCGACACCGAAAAATTCCCCGGCAAGCGCTCGCTTGAAAAGCGCCCGATCGGTAACATGGAATGGGCTCTGATCTGCGACGGTGTCGCGATCGACGATGTGTATGACACGCTGGAAACACCTGAAGGCGTGGCGCAGGCGCTGGCCAAGCTGGAAACAATCAAGGGCGACACGGTCTGGTGGTCGGCTGGCGCGGAAACCCCGCAGTTGCTGGCAGATGGTGAAGTTGTGATGGGCTCGACCTATAACGGTCGTCTGTTCTCGGCCATCGTGGAGCAGAACCAGCCGATCGGCATGCTTTGGGATTGGCAGATGTTCGATCTGGACGGCTGGATCATCCCCGCCGGTCTGCCCGAGGATCGTCTGGCCCGCGTCATGGACTTCGTGATGTTCGCGACTGACACGCAGCGTCTCGCGGATCAGGCCGCCTATATCTCTTACGGCCCCGCGCGTGCGTCTTCCGCGCCGCTGGTCGGTGAACACGCCGAACTCGGCGTCGATATGAAGCCCCACATGCCCACAGATCCCGCCAACTCGGTGAACACTTTCGTGTTCAACTTCGAATGGTGGGCAAGCTACCGCGATGATCTGGACGCTCAGTTCCAGGCATGGCTGCTGCAGTAATCGTAGCGTCTGAAGAAGAGGGTCCAACGGCCCTCTTCTACATCCCGCGCGGTCTTGTGACTGCGCGGGGCCTTCGCAAAGCCGGTGAATGACCGCTTTTGCCAAGGCCAAGCAAGGCACCGGTTAGCAGGTGTCAGATATACTGACGGGGAAACATATGTCCGACGCATCGCTTGAAGGCCCGGTTCTGTCCGCTGACGGAAAGCCGCTTAAACAGAGCCTGAATCAGGCTTTACGCAAACAGAAGATGCGGGCGCTTGTCCTGATTGCACCGCTTCTGATCTTTGTCATGGTCTCGTTCGTGGCGCCTATCGGCTCTATGCTGATGCGCTCGGTGCAGAACACTGCAGGCGTCGACTACATCCCGGACCTGATGCCCAATGTGGTGGCCGCGATACAGGACTGGGATCCGCGTTCGGGAGAGGCACCGCCTGAAGAGGTTTACCGCGGAATGGCGATCGACATGGCCGCTGCTTTCGAGAATAGGACACACACCCAGCTTGGCCGTCGTTTCAATTATGAATCGCCCGGATTTTCGTCGTTGTTCCGCAGCGCTGGCCGACCTGTTGCTGGCTGGGACTTAGAGAATGATGGTCCTTTCAAAGAAAAATTCCTCAATCTGAATGCAAGCTGGGGCAATGTCGAATATTGGGCCTCGATCAAGGCCAATTCCGGCTATTACACGACCAGCTATTTCCTTGCCGCTTTCGATGCCGAGCGCACGTCGGAGGGGATACGGTTCAAGGACCCCGACCAGCGCATCTATCAAAAGCTAATGCTGCGAACTTTGACGCTCAGTTTGCTGATTACCTTTTGCACTTTGGCACTGGGATATCCTGTTGCATGGCTACTGGCAGATTTGCCGCTCAGGACCTCGAACCTGTTGCTGATCCTGGTGCTGCTGCCGTTCTGGACATCACTGTTGGTCCGAACCTCGGCATGGAAAATCCTGCTTCAGGATCAGGGGGTAATCAACAATTTCTGGATATGGTTGGGCTTCTCGGAACGATTGTCCCTGATCAATAACCAGACAGGTGTGATCATCGCCATGACTCATATCCTGCTACCGTTCATGATTCTGCCGCTCTACTCGGTGATGAAAACGATCCCGCCTTCTTATCTGCGGGCCGCGAAATCCTTGGGCGCATCCAACTGGACAGCGTTCTGGCGCGTCTATTTCCCGCAGACAACCGCAGGCATCGGCGCAGGCGCGTTGTTGGTGTTCATTCTGGCTGTCGGCTATTTCATTACGCCAGAACTCGTGGGTGGCGCAGATGGTACATTCATCTCGAACCGGATCTATTTCCAATTCGCCGTGTCCGGCAACTGGGGGCTGGCGGCTGCATTGGGAACCCTGATGCTGGTGGTGATACTGGTCCTCTACTACGTCTACGACAAGCTTGTCGGAGTCGATAACGTGAAGCTGGGATAACTGACATGGCCTCGAGACTTCCAACCTATGCAACCACTGGCCAGCGCATCTGGTTCTACACCTTTCGCGTGATCTGCGGGCTGGTCTTTTTCTACCTGATCTTTCCGATCCTGATCATCATTCCCCTGTCCTTCAACGCGCAGAATTTCTTTACCTTCACACCCGAGATGCTGCGGCTCGATCCGGCAGGGTATTCGTTCAAGCACTACAAGGACTTCATGGGTGCGAACGGCGATTATTCATGGATACAGGCGTTCACGAATTCGCTGATCATTGCGCCTCTGGCAACCATATTGGCGGTCACCCTTGGTACCTTGGCCGCGATTGGTTTGACGCAGCCGCATGTACCCTTCCGCAAACAGATCACGGCGCTACTGATCTCGCCCATGATCGTACCTTTGATCATTACCTCCGCTGGCATGTTCTTTTTCTACTCGCGGCCATTCGGCTTTTCGGAACTCGGTCTGCAAGGCACTTATGCCGGTGTGATTTTAGCGCATGCAGCGCTGGGTATTCCCTTCGTGATCATCACAGTGACGGCGACGCTGTCGAGCTTCGACAACTCGCTTACGCGCGCGGCGGCCAACATGGGGGCCAATCCGGTGACGACCTTCTTCCGCGTGCAGATGCCGCTGATCCTGCCGGGCGTGATCTCGGGTGGGCTGTTTGCTTTCATCACCTCTTTTGACGAAGTGGTCGTGGTTCTGCTTGTCGGTTCCGCCGGACAGAAAACGCTCCCTTGGCAAATGTTTATCGGCCTGCGCGAACAGATCAGCCCAACGATTCTTGCTGTTGCGACCATACTTGTGGTGATCTCGATTGCCTTGCTTACAACCGTGGAACTGCTGCGTCGCCGGTCCGAACGGTTGCGCGGGCTGACTCCGGGTTAACTCCATGGAGATCACTGGCAAGGTTGCGCTTGTCACAGGCGGGGCGCAGGGGATCGGACTGGCTTTGGCGCAGGCTCTCGGCGCTGCGGGTGCGGCACGGGTCGTGATCGCGGATCTGCGTTTGCCCGATGACACCCCGCAAGGGGTGGATGAGGCCTGCATTTGCGATGTGTCCGACGCTGACCAGATCGCAAATCTGATCGACCATGTCGAGGCGGGACATGGCCCCATAGATATCATGTGCTCGAACGCCGGGATTGCAACCGGTATGGATATCGCCTTCGACAATATCGCCTTTGCTGATCCCGAGGTCTGGAACAGGGCATGGGCGGTGAATGTGATGGCCCATGTGCATGCGGCCAGGGTTTTGATCCCGCGCATGAAGGCGCGCGGCGGCGGATATTTCCTGCATACGATTTCGGCGGCAGGCTTGCTGTCGCAGGTGGGATCAGCGGTCTATTCGACGACAAAGCATGCCGCTGTCGGCTTTGCCGAAAGCCTTGCTATCGGGCACCGCGATGATGGCATCCGCGTGTCGATGCTCTGCCCGCAAGGCGTGGCCACGCCGATGCTGGAAGGTCTCCCTGACGGTCCGCAACTGGGTGACGGTGTTCTGAGCGCGCAAACAGTAGCCGACGCTGCGATCGACGGAATCCGCGCAGAGCGTTTTGTTATCCTGCCCCATCCTGCCGTAGCCGATTACATGCGTGCAAAGGTCGATAACTATGACCGCTGGATCGGTGGCATGGCCAAACTGCAACGTGGCATGAAGACAGGCTGACATGCAAAAGGGGATGCGCATTGGCGTCCCCCTTCATTATTTCTGATCAGCAGATCAGCTGCGAACAAGCTTTTCGTAGCTTTCAGAGATATCGCGCGTCATGGCGCCCACCTCGAAATGATAGTCACCAATCTGGCCCACAGGCGTGACTTCGGCGGCGGTTCCGGTCAGCCAGCATTGCTGGAAGCCTTCCATTTCCTCGGGCATGATATGGCGTTCGTGCACGGTGATACCCTTTTCCTTGAGCATTCCGATTACCGTCTGACGGGTCAATCCGTTCAGGAAGCAATCTGCCAAAGGCGTATGCACCTCGCCATCCTTGACGAAGAAGATATTGGCACCTGTCGCTTCTGCCACATATCCACGGTAATCCATGAAAAGGGCATCCGAGCAGCCCTTCGCCTCAGCCGCATGCTTGGACGTGGTGCAGATCATATAGAGCCCTGCAGCCTTGGCATGGACGGGGATGGTTTCAGGCGACGGACGCTTCCATTTCGAGATGTCGAGCTTGGCGCCCTTCATCTTTGCGTCCCCGTAATAGTTGCCCCATCCCCAGACCGCGATCGCCAGATGCACCGGATTGCGGGCTGATGAGACACCCATATCCTCGCCGGCACCCCGCCACGCCACGGGGCGGACATAGGCATCTGTCAGGCCGTTAGCCTCAAGAACGGCTTTTTTGGCCGCCTCGATCTCGTCCACAGAATAGGGGATCTCGAAGTCCAGACAGCTTGCGGAAAAGTGCAACCTCTCGGAATGCGCACGGCTTTTGAAGATCTTGCCGTTATAGCAGCGCTCGCCCTCAAAAACTGAACTTGCGTAATGCATGGCATGGGTCAGGATATGCACATTGGCCGCGCGCCAGTCTACCAACTGCCCATCCATCCAGATCTTGCCGTCGCGGTCATCATACCCAGCCATGTGTCACTCCCTATCAAGCGTTCTTTGTGAAAGTTGCGCCAATTACGTCCACTTCGGACATAAAGTTGCGCGGAAACTGCGATTCGCTACCAGTTACTTCTTGGAATGTCAACAAGACTGACTTAAACTGCCTTGATACTGAGCGGTTTTGAAACGTATCGCGAAGGAAAAAGCTAAACCATTCCAGTTCGAACGAAGGGGGAAGGCATGATGTCAGATGCACCGGGCGGTGAAACGCTTCTGTTCCTGACGGACGAGCAGTTGCGACAGGGGATCGAGGCAATGTTCTTTGCCTATCGTGGTTTTACCGCTGACCCTGACCGCATTCTTGCCGGGTTGGCCTATGGACGGGCGCATCACCGTGCAATCCATTTCATCAATCGTGCGCCTGGAACCACAGTGAATAATTTGTTGATCCTTCTCGGCGTCACCAAGCAGTCCCTGAACCGTGTTTTGCGCACGTTGGTCGAAGACGGTCTGGTGCAAAGTAAGGTCGGTAAATCCGACAAGCGCGAAAGGCACCTCTATCTGACCGAGGCAGGGTCCGCGCTGGAGCGCAAATTGTCGGACGCGCAGCGCGCGCGGATGCGGGCCGCCTATCGAGCGGCAGGTCCGCAGGCTGTTGCAGGGTTCAGGCAGGTACTGGAATCGATGATGGATGGCGATTTGCGGCGCAAGTATCAGGTCCTCAAGGAAAGCGGAACATGAGCCGACAGGACTCCCATCTGTTGATTGTGGACGATGACGAAAGAATTCGTGGTCTGTTGCAGAAATTTCTGATGCGGCACGGGTTCATGGTCTCTGCCGCCCGCGATGCCGGCCATGCGCGACGCATCCTGTCAGGGCTTGAATTCGACATGATCGTTCTGGACGTGATGATGCCCGGAGAGGATGGGGTCAGCCTGACGCGCAGCCTGCGCCAGACCATGCAGACGCCGATCCTGTTGCTGACAGCCAAAGGCGAAACCGCGGATCGCATCGCAGGGCTTGAGGCAGGCGCTGATGATTACCTGCCCAAACCGTTCGAACCAAAGGAATTGCTGCTGAGGATCAACGCGATCCTGCGCCGCATGCCCGAAGCCGCGCCGGTCAATGTCGCCCCCAAGGTTCTGCAACTGGGTTCTGTGCGCTATGACATCGAGCGGGGCGAGATGTGGCAAGGGGATGGTTTGATCCGTCTGACAGCAACCGAGGCCCAACTGATGCGGATTTTCTCATCCAGACCGGGTGAGGCTGTCAGCCGGATGCAACTGGTGGAGGACTTGGGCCGCGACCGTGATCAAGCGCAGGAACGCGCCGTTGACGTCCAGATTACCCGCTTGCGCCGCAAGATCGAGGCCGACCCGAAACAGCCGCGCTATCTGCAAACAGTGCGCGGGGCAGGCTATATGCTGGCGCCGGATTAAACGCGGTAGACGCCGAGATTCTGAGTATTTTTAGCAAGATGAAAGCAGGGTGGTACGGATGACAACCGGCGTTTTCACACATGAAGACTGTTCCGTCCATGTAACCCCGCCGGGTCATCCCGAACAGGTGGCGCGGCTGGAATATGTGCGCCGCGCACTGGCGTCTGACCGTTTTGCAGACTTAAAACGGTGTGAGGCGCCGCTGGCTGACGATACACCCATCCTGCGCTGTCATCCGCAAACCTATATCGACCGGATCATGGCAGCGGAACCAACGACAGGCTGGGCGCAACTGGATGCTGACACGCATATGTCAAAAGGCTCGGTTGCCGCCGCGCGGCGTGCCGTGGGCGGTGCTGTGGCGGCAGTGGATGCTGTCATGGCTGGAGATATGACCAATGCTTTCGTGGCGACACGGCCCCCCGGCCACCACGCCGAACGTGAGACTTCAATGGGGTTTTGCCTGTTCGGCACTGTGGCAATCGCCGCAAAGCATGCTTTGGATGTGCATGGCTTGTCGCGGGTCGCAGTTGTGGATTTTGATGTCCACCACGGCAACGGAACGCAGGATCTGTTGTGGGACGAACCACGTGCGATGTTCTTTTCGTCACATCAGTCTCCGCTCTGGCCGGGAACCGGCGCCGAGGACGAGCGCGGTGCCCATGATACGGTTTTCAATATTCCGCTGGAACCGGACAGCGGCGGGGCCACCATGCGCGCGGCTTACGAGGGCCGTGTGTTTCCGGTCCTGCGCGCCTACAAACCCGAGTTGATCCTGATTTCAGCCGGTTTTGACGCACACCGCGCCGACCCATTGGCGCAGTTGCGCTGGGACACAGCGGATTTCGCATGGCTGACAGCGCGCCTTTGCGATCTGGCAGATGAGCTTTGTGACAATCGGATCGTGTCGGTGCTGGAGGGTGGCTATGATCTGGATGCGCTAGCTTTGTCTGTTGCCACGCATGTCGACATTCTGATGCAACGTGGCGGCCAAGACTAGCGCCCGTCACAAGACCTGCGAGATATCCTCAACCAAGGTTTTTGCAAGGGTCACGCCATGGGCGATCCGGTGGGCAGGCATCGCCGGATGTTCGACACGGATCAGCGTTTCCAGACAGATCATGAAAGGTAGGCAAAGCTCTGCCTCGGTCCGGTCCAGCGCAAAAGCCTGTACGAAGGCATCATAGGTCGCGGCATCCACGCCAAAACGTCGCTCACCTGAAATGGTAACACCGCGTCGAGCCATATGAGTTAGAAACCGCGCCATATCCTTGTAAATCGGAATGCGGCTTGATCCGCCTAGATCGATCCCGCGCAACACTGTGTCCGACACAATCAGGTTATTGGGATGAAAATCGCCATGACCTATAGCCGTACGCCAGCTTTCCTGCTCTTGCAGACGACGGCCCAGCGCCTTCATGCGGCGCAGCACGCGGGACTCCACGGCCAGAAGGGGGGCATGGGTTTGCAATGCAAGCGCGGTTTCGGCCCGCTTGAACCAACCTTTCCATAGAACGGGTGTGTGCTGCGTCGTCGGCGACTGGTAGCACGACAGCCAGTTTGCGGCTGCTTGTGAATGGGGCAGGCGCTCGTGCTGTTCGAGTGACCAGATCAGATCCAGCATCGGGTGGCCGGGGGCAAGGCTGACAACCAGAACCTGACCGTCTGCGGCCAGACCGAGAGGTGCTGCAATCTGGTTCGGTCCTGAGGCCATGAAGGTCTGTGCTCTTTGCAACTCTTTCCACTGCTTTGCGAAATCGGCGGTTTCTTTGGGATGCAGGGACATGCGGAACACGGCAGGTTTGCCTTGCAGCCATCCAGAGAGGATCGCCCGTCGTCCCGGAACAAGGCGTAACATCTGCTGGATCGTTGCGGTTTCCAGCAACGGATCGGTACCGATCAACGCAGTCAGGCGCGCCATTGCTGTGGCGGCCTGTTCGGGATGTTGCTTGGCATGCGGCGTGACGATATCCATGAGGTTGATCATGGGCAGGGCGGTTGGCGCGGTCAACTGGTCTGGCGTTCCGGGTTGCTGCCCTGTTGAACGTTCGTCGCAGCGCCGTTATGGTCGCGACAACCCGATTGCACGAGGACCGTATGACTGACAGGCCCGTATCCGAGATGAGCTTTGAAGAGGCGATGAAAGAGCTGGAAACCGTCGTCGGCCAGCTTGAGCGTGGCGATGTAGCGCTGGATCAATCCATCAAGCTTTACGAGCGCGGGGCAGAGCTGAAAAAGCGCTGCGAATCCAAGCTGAAGGAAGCCGAGGAAAAAGTGGCGGCGATTACGCTGGATGGCGAGGGTCAGCCAGTGGGCGCGACGCCGGTTGAAGGGCTCTAGGTGTTTCGCGCCAGACTGTCTGAAGTTGCAGCAAAGGTGCAGGTGCATCTTGATGTTGTAATGGCGCCGCTGGAAGGCCCCGTTGCCCCGGCCATGCGATATACCTGTCAAGGCGGCAAGCGGTTGCGTGCCTTTCTGGTAATGGAAGGGGCGCGACTTCACGGGGTGCAGGAGAAGCATGCGATCTGGCCGGCCACGGCGATCGAGATGGTTCACGCCTATGGTCTTGTGCATGACGATCTGCCCTGCATGGATGACGACGATTTGCGTCGTGGTCGGCCAACCGTTCATGTCGAATGGGACGAAGGCACTGCCGTTCTGACAGGGGATGCCTTGCAAACGCTGGCATTTGAATGTCTGGCGCGACCGGAATGCCACCCTGATGCTGGCGTGCGCGCCGATCTCGTGCTGTCCATGGCGCAGGCCGCAGGAGCACAGGGCATGGTTCTGGGACAAGCGCTGGATATCGCAGCCGAAACAACTGCAACCCCCCTGACGCTGGACCAGATAATTGCGTTACAGGATGGCAAGACCGGTGCCTTGATCCGGTGGTCTGCCAAGGTGGGGCCATTGATGGCGCGTGATGATACCACGCCGTTGCGTCACTACGCGCAGGCGCTGGGTCTTGCTTTCCAGATCGCCGACGACATGTTGGATGTGACAGGAGACGAGGAAGCTGCGGGCAAACGTCTTCAGAAGGATGCACAGGCAGGCAAGGCCACTTTTGTCTCGCTTCTGGGGCTAGATGGTGCGCGACAGCGTGCAAATGATCTGGTGGATCAGGCTATAGAGGCCTTGTCCTGCTACGACGCGGACGCGGACAACTTGCGGGATGCGGCGCGCTTCGTTATCTCGCGCGACAGCTAGGACGCAATACCCCCGGAAGGGTCAATATGACGGACAAACCCCAAACCCCGCTGCTGGACCAGATCCACCTGCCAGCCGACCTCAAGCGGTTTTCGGACAGTGATTTGCGGCGCGTGGCGGACGAACTGCGCGCGGAAACAGTGTCGGCTGTATCTGTGACAGGCGGGCATTTGGGTGCTGGTCTGGGGGTCGTGGAACTGACCGTGGCGATCCATGCGGTGTTTGATACGCCACGTGACAAGCTGGTCTGGGACGTTGGCCATCAGTGTTACCCGCACAAGATCCTGACAGGACGGCGCGACCGTATTCGTACGCTGCGCCAGAAAGACGGGCTGAGCGGTTTCACCAAAAGGTCCGAGTCGCCTTATGATCCGTTTGGCGCGGCCCATAGCTCGACCTCGATCAGCGCGGCGCTGGGCTTTGCCGTGGCACGCGATCTTGGCGGAAACATCGACAGCGGATTGGGCGATGCGATTGCCGTGATTGGGGACGGGTCCATGTCGGCTGGCATGGCTTTCGAGGCGATGAACAACGCGGGCCATCTGAAAAAGCGGCTGTTCGTGATCCTTAACGACAACGACATGTCGATCGCGCCACCAGTGGGTGCGCTGTCTTCTTACCTCAGCCGTCTCTATGCGGGCGAGCCGTTTCAGGAATTCAAGGCTGCGGCCAAAGGGGCAGTCAGCTTGCTGCCGCCACCCTTCCGCGAAGGTGCCAAGCGCGCCAAGGATCTGCTCAAGGGTTTCGCCGTGGGCGGCACCTTGTTCGAAGCGCTGGGCTTTTCGTATATTGGCCCCATCGACGGGCACGATCTGGATCAGTTGCTGCCAGTATTGCGCACCGTCAAGGCACGCGCGACCGGACCGATGCTGATCCATGTGATCACCAAGAAAGGCAAGGGCTATGCCCCCGCTGAAGCGGCACGGGACCGGGGGCATGCGACCGCGAAGTTCGATGTGCTGACAGGCGTACAGAAAAAATCACCGTCCAACGCGCCCAGCTACACCTCTGTCTTTGCACGGGCGCTTCTGGACGAAGCTGCGCGCAACAGCCGGATTTGTGCGGTGACCGCGGCGATGCCGGATGGTACCGGCCTGAACCTGTTTGCCGAGCGTTACCCGTCACGCTGTTTCGATGTGGGTATTGCGGAACAGCACGGCGTGACATTTTCGGCAGCATTGGCGGCAGGCGGAATGCGGCCATTCTGCGCCATGTATTCAACCTTTCTGCAACGTGGATATGATCAAGTCGTGCATGACGTAGCGATCCAGCGACTGCCGGTACGTTTCGCCATAGATCGCGCCGGTCTGGTCGGGGCCGACGGCGCGACCCATGCGGGAGCATTCGATGTGGCCTTTCTGGCGAATCTGCCCGGCTTTGTCGTCATGGCTGCGGCGGACGAAGCGGAACTGGTGCATATGGTTGCGACCGCTGCCGCGCATGACGATGGCCCGATTGCCTTCCGCTTTCCGCGCGGCGATGGCACTGGCGTGACGATGCCCGAACGCGGTGTTCTGCTTGAGATTGGCAAGGGCCGGATCATCCAGCAGGGCAAGCGCGTGGCGATCCTGTCATTTGGTACCCGCTTGTCCGAGGTCATGACTGCCTGCGAGGGGCTGTCTGCGCGTGGCATCACGCCCACTGTCGCCGATGCCCGCTTTGCCAAGCCGCTGGATCGCGAATTGATCCTGCAGCTGGTCAGGGATCATGAAGCCTTGATCACCATCGAAGAGGGCGCAGTGGGCGGTTTTGGCAGCCATGTCGCGCAGCTTCTGTCCGAAGAGGGCGTGTTCGACACAGGTTTGCGGTTCCGCTCCATGGTATTGCCCGACACATTTATCGACCATGCCAATCCCGAGGATATGTATGCTACAGCAGGCTTGAACGCAGCCGATATTGAGGCGAAAGTCCTGCAGGTTCTGGGAGTCGAGATGCTGTCGCGGCGGGGTTGATCTACGTCACAACACTCCGGCGACAGCCATGCTCACACCTGTAATCAGCAGGGCCAGATAGGCATAGCCGGACAGTACAAATATCCCGTCGCGCAACGTTTGGCCTGCTGCCAGCATCGCCAGTCCGACGGCGCTGAGCGTTGTCGAGAATGGCACGAATGACAGCGGCGGCCATGTCAGCGCGACGACAATGGTTACAAGATAGGCCAGTGACGAGATCGGCCAGAGCGTCAAAAACACCCACCTCCCACTACGATGCGCGTCTATCCACGCTGCTGGTTTAATCAACCAGTCGATGGCGCGCCTCAGTTTTTCAGCGGAAACCCTGCGCTGCATCAGGATGCGCGGCAGCCAGAGATGATGACGCCCCAGAATAGCCTGTCCCGCGATCAGCAGTATCACCAAGGCCACGAGCGAAGGCAGGAAAGGGATGGCGGAAAGCGGTGATACCATCAGCAGCGCAATCACCAGCAGACTTGCTGCAAAAGACCGCTGCCCGATCCGCGACAGGATATCCTCGAGGGTCAGCGACTCTTCCTCTGCTCGTGGCCGGATGGCCGCCAGAAGACTGGTCAGTGAGACTTGAATCCCGGCGTCCGGGCGACCGTCTTGTGGCGACAAAGGAGAAATCAGGGTCACGCCTTTTCCTCGGCAAGCAGGGCCCTCAGGCCATGGCGATAATCGGGGTGGATCAACGATATTCCTAGTCCGGATTTGATTCTGTCGTTCCGTACCCGTTTGTTTTCGGCATAGAAACTGCGCGCCATTGGTGTCAGCTCGGCCTTTTCAAAGGGCACTTCCTCTGGCTGCGGTAGACCCAGAAGCGCGGCAGCATAGCCGATCACATCCTGTGGCGGTGCTGGATCATCGTCACACAGATTGTAGATCGCTCCGGGGTCAGGGCGGGTTATCGACGCCTCAAGCACCTGCGCGATGTCATCCACATGGATGCGGCTGAATACCTGACCCGGCTTGACGATCCTGCGCGCCGTGCCGTTGCGCACCTTCTCGAACGGACCGCGCCCGGGACCGTAGATGCCCGCCAGCCGGAAAATATGCAGCGGCAGCCCCTGTATCGACTGCCATTCCCGTTCTGCGCCAAGACGCATCTGTCCACGGCGTGTGGATGGGTCAAGCGGCGTGTCTTCGTCGACCCAGTCCCCACCGAAATCGCCGTAGACGCCTGTCGTTGACAGATAGCCAACCCAGCGCAATCGTGGCACTGCACGGATGATATGATCACGCATCAGCGCCAGAACCGGATCACCCTCTGCCTCTGGTCCGGCGGAACACAGGATGTGGCTGGTCTTGGACAGGGCCGCACGCAAATCGCCGTCCGGCCAGAGAATCGGAGTGACGCCTTCAGCCTTCAGAACACGCGCCTTATCGGGGTTGCGCGTTGTGCCGAAAACCGTCCAACCCTGCGAAACAAGCCGCTTTGAAAGCGCCCGCGCAGAGTAGCCATGTCCAAAGGATAAAAGTGTTTTTTCCATGTGCGATAGATGTGTCTGCTGGTGCCGGAAAGCAAGCGTTACAAAAAGTGCTTTGAGATTATGTTTTCGTAACATATACTGAGTGGGCGAACGGAGGAACTTCCATGTATTCACAAGGACTGATCGGGGCCGATGGCCGGACCGAGGAAACGCCGGAATTTCTGGAGCGTTTCCAGCGTCGCATCGACGCTGAAGAAAAGATCGAACCCAAGGACGAAATGCCCGAAGGCTACCGCCGCATGCTGGTGCGCCAGATCGGTCAGCACGCGCATTCCGAAATCGTCGGGATGCTGCCCGAAGGCAATTGGATCACCCGCGCCCCCAGCCTGCGCCGCAAGGCGGCCTTGCTGGCAAAGGTGCAGGACGAGGGCGGGCACGGTCTGTATCTCTATTCCGCTGCCGAAACCCTTGGCGTCAGCCGTGAGGAGATGACCGAGGAATTGCTGTCAGGCAAAGCCAAGTATTCGTCGATCTTCAACTATCCGACGCTGAGCTGGGCCGATATGGGCACGATTGGTTGGCTTGTTGATGGCGCAGCGATCATGAACCAGATCCCGCTGTGCCGTTGTTCTTTTGGTCCCTATGCCCGCGCGATGATCCGCGTGTGCAAAGAAGAGAGCTTTCATCAACGCCAAGGTTACGAAATTGTGATGACGCTGGCCCAAGGCACGCCCGAACAAAAGGCAATGGCGCAGGACAGTCTGAACCGTTGGTGGTGGCCATCCTTAATGATGTTCGGCCCGCATGATGCGGACAGCCAACATTCGGATCAGTCGATGGCATGGAAGATCAAGCGCTTTACAAACGACGAATTGCGCCAGAAATTCATCGACGCCAGCGTGCCGCAGGCCGAATACCTTGGCTTGACGGTCCCCGATCCCGACCTGAAATGGAACGAGGACAAGGGTGGCTATGACCACGGCCCCATTGACTGGGACGAGTTCTGGCGTGTGGTCAAAGGCCATGGCCCGATGGCACGCGATCGTATCAAGGCGCGCAACAAGGCGTGGGATGATGGTGCTTGGGTGCGTGAGGCGGCCTTGGCCCATGCCGAGAAACACCGCGCGCGAAAAATCGCGGCAGAGTAACAGAGAGGGGGCGCTGCCCCCGTCCCTGCGGGACTCCCCCGGGATATTTCATGCAAGAAGAAGGAGCAGGCGATGACTGCGACAACACCGCTTTGGGAAGTCTTCATTCGTCCACGTAACGGACTGGCGCACAAGCATGTCGGTAGCCTGCATGCGGCGGATGAGGTGATGGCCCTGCAATCTGCCCGAGATGTCTATACGCGACGCGGCGAGGGGAATTCGATCTGGGTTGTGCCATCGGCCGCTATCACGGCATCCGATCCCGATCAGACGGCCGAGAATTTCGAACCGACCGCGGACAAGATTTATCGCCACCCGACATTCTACGACATCCCCGACGAAGTGGGACATATGTGATGGCTGTGTTTGAGGCATTGCTGGAACTGGCGGATGATCACCTGATCCTTGGTCACCGTGTGTCGGAATGGTGTGGTCATGCACCGATGCTGGAGGAAGATCTGGCCCTTCCCAATATGGGGCTCGATCTGATCGGCACGGCGCGGACGCTGTATGACCATGCAGGCAAGCTGGAGGGAAAAGGCCAGACCGAGGATGATCTGGCCTATCTGCGGGGAGAGCGGGAGTACCGCAACTGCTTGCTGGTCGAGCGCCCCAATGAGGATTTTGCGCATACGATGCTGCGGCAATTCTATTTCGCGGCTTTTATGCGCCCCTATTGGCTGGCAGCGCTTGGCAGCACTGATGATGTGGTGCGCGGTGTGGCGGGCAAGGCCGAAAAGGAAATGGCCTATCATATTCGCCACGCGGGTGAATGGCTGATCCGCATGGGCGATGGCACCGGGGAAAGCGCTGCGCGCATGCACGATGCTGTTGATGCGCTGCATATCTATGTGGACGAGTTGTTCGACAGCTCCGAAGTGGCGCAACAGGCTGAGGCCGCAGGCATCTTGCCGGTGCGCGGCGATGTGCGAGCGGCTTGGGACAAGACCGTGGCCGAGGTATTTGCCGAGGCGCTGCTGGAGCAGCCACAAGCCAGCTTTGCGCAGCGTGGCGGACGTCAGGGTATCCATAACGAGACATTGGGCCATCTGCTGGCCGAGATGCAGGTTGTCCATCGCGCCCATCCCGGAGCACGCTGGTAATGACCACGCTGACGCTGGACCAACCCCGCGCATGGGAGGCTGCTGCCGCAGTACCCGATCCCGAGGTGCCCTGCGTGACTGTGGCGGATCTGGGCATACTGCGCTGGGTTAGGGTCGAAGACGGGGTTGCTGTAGCAGGTGTTACCCCGACCTATTCGGGTTGTCCTGCTGTTTTGGCGATCGAGTTGGCGGTCGAGGCCGCATTGCGTGATGCGGGTTTCGAGGCACGAATCGAACGCGTTCTCAGCCCGCCCTGGACGACAGACTGGATCACCGAAGACGGGCGCGAGAAGCTTCGCGACTATGGCATCGCGCCGCCGGTGAAATCATCCGGCTCCATCCGGTCTTTGTTCGGAGAGGTGAGCGTCGCTTGCCCGAAATGTGCCAGTATCGATACCGAAAAGCTGAGCGAGTTCGGATCGACCGCCTGCAAGGCGCATTACCGTTGTCGCGCTTGCGCCGAGCCTTTCGACTATTTCAAATGCATCTAACGGCAAAAGGACCCCTCCCATGTTCCATGATCTGACCATCCGTGAGGTGCGCGCCGAAACACCGGAGTCCGTGGCTATTTCGTTTGACGTACCAGAGGCGCTGGGCACGTCATTTGCGTGGGTTCCGGGCCAGTATCTGACCTTGCGTGCAGTGGTGAATGGTGAAGATATGCGCCGCTCCTATTCTATCGCCAGTCTGCCGGGTAAACCGCTGACCGTAGGGGTGAAACATGTGGACGGCGGGGCGTTTTCAACCTTTGCGCAGAATTTGAAGGTTGGGGATCGGTTGCAGGTAATGCCACCCGAGGGGCGCTTTGGTTGCAGGGGCGTTGATCGGATCGTGTTGATTGCGGCGGGGTCTGGTGTGACGCCGATGGTTTCCATGGCTGCTGATGCGCTGGCGCAGGGGGCCGAGGTGACGCTGATCTATGGCAACCGGAACACAGGCTCGATCATGTTCCGCGAAGCGCTGGACGGGCTGAAAGACCGCTATGTCGACCGTTTTACACTGATCCATATCCTGAGCCGCGAACCGCAGGACGTAGCGTTGCTGAATGGCCGGATCACGGGTGATAAGGTTGCGGCGCTGGCACGAGCTGGAGCTGTCGATCTGGATGGTGCGGATGGCGTCTATATCTGCGGCCCTGGCGATATGATAGACGATGTGGCAGCGATGCTTGAGGGTAAGGGCATCCCCAAAGATCGCGTGCATTTCGAGCGTTTCTTTCAGGCGGGCGAGGTACAGCGCGCGCCCCGCTCAGCGGCAGCTGATGCTGCTGCGGCGCATGGTGTCACGGTCGAAGTGGTGCTGGACGGAACACGCCGACAATTCACAGTCGAGGCGGGCGATGACAACGTCGTTGCTGCCGCCGAGCGGCAGGGGCTGGAGTTGCCCTATTCCTGCAAAGGCGGAATGTGCTGCACATGCCGCTGCAAGGTCGCCGAAGGCACTGCAGAGATGGCGGTGAACTATTCGCTGGAAGCATGGGAGATCGAAGCAGGCTTTACCCTTGCCTGTCAGGCACGACCCACGAGTGACCGCTTGGTACTGGATTTCGACGCTGCTTGATCCCTGCGTGCCGAAGTGTCACCTTGGGCACATAGTCTGCCCGCAAGTGGTAGCACAGTATTCCGGGGCAGATGATGACGCGATACCAGACAGACACGCAGGTGATCACGCCCGATCTGCCTGGCCCTGAGAGTTTTACTGATCCGAAAGCCGCTGTTGCGCAACTTGGACTTCTCTATGATGGCGCAACACGGTTTCTGTGCGAGCATTTCGCGCAGACGATGCAGACCGGTCATCCAGGCTGTCGCTACCGGGCGTTTTACCCTGAGATCCGCATCACCACGACAAGCCATGCCAAGGTGGACAGTCGCCTGAGTTTTGGTCATGTGTCGCGACCCGGCGCGCACGCGGCAACCATCACCCGCCCGGACCTGTTTCGAAACTATCTGGAACAGCAGATTGGTTTGTTGATGCACAACCATGAAGTCCCTGTGCAGATCGGCCTGTCAGACACCCCTATTCCGGTGCATTTTGCCGTCGCCAACGATCCTGCTATGACCGTCCCGCAGGAGGGGGCGGCAGACTTTACCCTGCGCGATGTCTTTGATGTTCCTGACCTGAGCAATACCAACGACGATATCGTCAATGGCACATACAAGCTGCCCCCTGACGGTACGGAACCTCTGGCGGCATTTACGGCGCAGCGGGTGGATTACTCTCTGGCACGGTTGGCGCATTATACGGCGACTGATCCGGTGCATTTCCAGAACCATGTTCTGTTCACAAATTACCAGTTCTATGTGTCCGAGTTCGAGGCCTATGCCCGCAGCGCATTGGCTGATCCGGACAGTGGGTACACCAGTTTTGTCAGCATCGGCAACGTCGAGATACATGATCCGGAAACCCCCCTGAGCCTTGTAGACAAAATACCGCAGATGCCAGCCTATCATCTGAAACGGGCAGACGGAGCAGGGGTCACTTTGGTCAATATCGGTGTTGGGCCATCCAACGCCAAGACAGCGACGGATCATATTGCGGTACTGCGACCGCATGCCTGGATCATGGTTGGCCACTGCGCCGGTCTTCGGAACTCTCAAAGCCTTGGTGATTTCGTGCTGGCCCATGCCTATCTGCGCGAGGACAAGGTGCTGGACGACGATCTGCCCGTCTGGGTGCCGATCCCGGCCCTTGCCGAGATACAGATCGCCTTGCAACAAGCTGTGGCGCAGGAAACCCAGCTTGAGGATTATGATCTCAAGCGGATCATGCGGACGGGAACGGTTGCGTCGGTTGATAACCGCAACTGGGAATTGCGCGACCAGACAGGGCCGGTCCAGCGCTTGAGCCAAAGCCGTGCCATTGCGCTTGATATGGAAAGCGCCACCATCGCGGCCAACGGTTTCCGGTTCAGGGTGCCCTATGGCACGCTTCTGTGCGTATCTGACAAGCCGCTGCATGGCGAGTTGAAGTTGCCGGGAATGGCCTCGGATTTCTATAAAACACAGGTGGCACGGCATCTGATGATCGGAATTCGGGCAATGGAACGCTTGCGGGATATGCCTCTTGCGCGTATTCACAGCCGGAAATTACGTAGTTTTGACGAGACTGCCTTCCTCTGAGGGGTGAAAACACCCTCCGGACCAAGAAAAAAGGCACTTTCGGCGCGTTTTCATCTTGTGTTGAGCCACTATTCGTTGTGTTTAGACACGAGATACAGTTAAATATCGCAACTGAGCCCCAACAGATCGGGCAGTTTAAGGAGACCAAGAAATGGCAAAACCGATGACCAAGACCCAGCTTGTTGCCGCTCTGGCCGAGGAAATGGGCGCAGACAAGAAAACTGCCGGCAGCGCGCTGGATGCAGTCGTGTCGATCATTACCCGCGAAGTTGGCGGTGGCGGTGCAGTGACCCTTCCGGGTATCGGCAAGATCTACTGCCGTGAGCGTCCCTCGCGCATGGTGCGGAACCCCGCCACAGGCGAGCAGATGCAGAAAGACGCCGACAAGGTTGTGAAGATGACCATTGCAAAGGCTCTGAAAGACAGCGTCAACGGCTGATCTTGCATCCCTGACGAATTTCCTAAAAGGTCGCCATCACGGCGGCCTTTTTGCATTTCTGGCCGTGAATCCAAAAGAACAAGCCTCCGGCAGACTGGCAGAGAACAAGTTGAATATGCGCGCAATCGTCATGGGGATGCTTTTTGCCCTCATGTGGTCATCTGCCTTCACATCGGCACGGGTAATCGTGGCCTATGCGCCGCCCCTCGGGTCTTTGGCTCTGCGGTTTCTCCTGTCAGGGATCATTGGGGTCGCTATCGCGCTTGCACTGGGTCAGACATTCCGCCTGACGCGGGCGCAATGGAAGGCCACTATCATCTTCGGGGTATGCCAGAATGCACTTTACCTTGGATTGAATTTTGTGGCGATGCAGACGGTCGAGGCGTCACTGGCATCTATCATCGCGTCCAGCATGCCGTTGATGGTCGCCTTTGCCGGCTGGGTGATATTCCGTGAACGCCTTCCAAGGCTTGGGGTGATCGGTCTGGTGCTGGGATTTCTCGGGGTTGGTCTGATCATGGGGGCACGGCTGGACGCGGGTGTGGATCTTTACGGGCTTACGCTTTGCGTGCTTGGCGCAGCGGCGCTGACGGTTGCAACCTTGTCCGTACGCGGGGCCTCGTCGGGTGGCAACGTAATGATGATTGTCGGCCTGCAGATGTTCGTAGGTGCTGCGGTTCTGGCCGTGGCGTCGGCTGCGCTGGAGACTGTCGAGGTCACGTGGAACTGGCAACTCGTTGTTGCTTTCCTTTACACGACCCTCATTCCCGGACTGGCCGCAACATGGGTCTGGTTCACGCTGGTCAACCAGATCGGCGCGGTGAAAGCGGCAACCTTCCATTTTCTCAATCCGTTCTTTGGCGTGGCGATTGCAGCCGTCCTTTTGGGTGAATCCTTGGGTCTTGCGGATGTGGTCGGTGTGATCATTATTGCGGGTGGTATTCTGGCGGTTCAACTGTCGCGTCAGAAACCTGTGGTCTGAAACAAACTCCCACGCTGACGTGATTTCGCTTCAATGCAATGTGTAATGACAAGCGCGATACCGCGCGCCTAGATCGCGGCATGGAACTGATCCTTGGATACCTGGCGGGGCTTCTGACCCTGATAAACCCCTGCGTGTTGCCGGTGCTTCCCATCGTGCTGGCAGGGGCCTTGCAGGCTAGTCCGCTTGGACCTGTCGCATTGGCCGCAGGGATGAGCCTGTCCTTCGTCGTGCTGGGGATCATTGTGTCAGCCTTTGGTTTTGCTCTTGGGCTGACTGAAGAATTGATCGCGCAGGCTGGCGCGGTCCTGATGATCGGCTTCGGCCTGATCCTTCTGGTGCCTCGTTTCAGCCTTGCCTTCTCAACCGCAACGGCCGGATTGGCGAGTGGCGCTGATGCCCGGATGGACCGGATGGATAGCACTGGGCTGCATGGCCAGTTTGCGGGTGGCTTGTTGTTGGGCGCGGTCTGGTCGCCCTGTATCGGCCCCACGCTGGGCGGTGCTATTGCGCTGGCCGCTCAGGGCGAAAGCTTGATGTGGGTGGCTGCGATCATGGCGGCATTTGCCATGGGCGTGTCTACACTGATCCTGACGTTGGGCTATGGCGCACGTGCCGCCCTGCAACGACACCAGCCGGTAATGCGCCGGATTGCCGAAAAAGCCCGTCCTTTCATGGGCGGCGTCTTTATCGTTGTCGGTCTTGCCCTGCTTTTCCGTCTGCATCACCTGTTGGATGCATGGTTGCTTGGCGTTCTGCCGGCTTGGTTTATCGATCTTTCCGTTACCATTTAACCCTTTTTACCCCCCATGAAGGAAACACCATGAACCGCCGAGATTTCATTGCTCTCACGTCGTCGACGATTGTGACACTGGCCATGCCCTTGGCTGTTCACGCCGCTGGCCTGCCCTATACACCCGACTTGCTGGCCGCGCGGCTGGCCGCGGGTGAAACCGTATTTCTGGACTTCAAAGCCAGTTGGTGCAGCACCTGCGCCGCACAGGAGCGGGTCATAAAAGTGCTCAAGGCCCAGACTCCGGCCTATGAGGAGAAAGTAACTTTTATCGACGTGGACTGGGATGAGTTTGGACGCTCCGATATCGTAAAGGAACTCAAGATCCCGCGCCGGTCGACGCTTGTGGTGCTGCGCGGCGATCAAGAACTGGGGCGTATCGTTGCGCAGACGGGGCGGGCCGAGATCAAGGCGCTGATGGACACTGCGCTTGAAGCGGCCAGTGCTTGATCAGGTCAGTATTGCCAGCAACGCGCTGAGCGTGAAGAACGCACCAACCGTGGCACCCATCAACGCCAGAGAGGCGATACCCTCATGGCCGTAGTCCTGCGCCAGCAAGGTATAGATACCGAACATCGGCATGGCTGTGGACAAGATCACAGCCGTCGCCAGATCGCCTGAAAGCACCGGAAATCCGATCAGGGGCAAGACAAGCAAAACAAGCGCCGTCAGACCTGGATGCAACAAGAGTTTTGCCGCGACTATCTGGACCGCAAGCGCGCGCTGGCCCATCACAGGCAAACCTACCAGCGATCCGCCGATCACGAACAGGGCGATGGCGCTGGAGGATGCAGCCAGAACATCCATCAGGCGGGTCACCATCTGCGGCACCGGCAATCCCGACAGCATCACCACAAGCCCCAGCATCAGTCCGATGACCATTGGTCTGCGGAGCACGCTCAGAATGATCCGGCCAGCTATCCGCAGCAGCGATTTTCCCTGCCGGTCTCGCGAGGCTTCCAGCAGCATCAGGGAAAGCGGAACCAACAGAAAATTCTCGACCACCATATTAAGGGCAAGGATCATTCCGGCCAGATCAGGAAGAACCAGAAGCATGACGGGATAGCCGACAAAACCCGAATTCGGACAGGCCGCCCCCATCGTGGCAATCGCGCGCCGCGCCGGTCCGGTGCCTTGTAGGGTGAACCATGCAAACGTGACTGCAATGGTCAGCAATCCGCCCAATGCGAAAACGGCAAGATAGCCAAAGTTCAGAACATCACCCAGATCGCGCGACGCCACAGCGTTGAACAAAAGCGCGGGCAGCGCGATGTTCAGTACATATCTACCTAGCACCCTCATATCCGAGGACGCGAATATCCCCATACGCACGGCGCCATACCCGATCCCGATGAGGGCGAAGATCGGAAAGGTGATGGTGAGGATCGCGCCCAAATCTAGCCGATACGCCCGCGTGTGTCGCCGACCGCGCCACCGACCTGGCCGCGATTGAGCAGGATATGATCAAGGATGACGCAGGCCATCATCGCTTCGCCGACCGGCACCGCCCTGATCCCGACGCAAGGGTCGTGACGACCCTTGGTTATAATTTCGGCGGCTTGTCCGCCCTTGGTTATGGTCTGGCGTGGTTTGAGGATTGATGATGTGGGCTTTACGGCAAAACGCACCACGATATCCTGCCCTGTGGAAATCCCGCCAAGGATGCCACCGGCATGGTTCGAGGAATAGACGGGCTTGCCATCATTGCCGAGGAATATCTCGTCTGCGTTTTCTTCCCCGGTCAGCATCGCAGCGGCCATCCCCTCGCCGATCTCGACACCTTTGACGGCATTGATCGACATCATCGCAGCAGCAAGGTCGGTGTCCAGCTTGCCGTATACGGGCGCACCCAGACCGGCAGGCACGCCGCGCGCGACAACTTCGACAATCGCTCCGACGGAATTGCCTGATTTGCGCAACCCGTCCAGATAGTCTGCCCATTCTACAGCGGCCTGTGCATCCGGTGTCCAGAACGGGTTACGTGGAATCTCGTCCCAGTCAAAGCGGTCCCGGTCAATCCCGTGCGGGCCGATCTGGGTCATATAGCCGATTATCTGCACCCCCGGTGCCAGCATCGACAGCGCGGCCCGTGCCAGCCCCCCTGCAGCAACGCGCGCAGCGGTTTCCCGCGCTGAGGATCGTCCACCGCCCCGATGGTCGCGGATCCCGTACTTCTGCCAGTAGGTGATATCGGCATGTCCGGGGCGGAACTTCTCAGAGATGTCGCCATAATCCTTGGAGCGTTGATCGGTGTTCTCGATCATCAGCTGGACAGGCGTTCCTGTCGTCTGTCCCTCGAACACACCCGACAGGATTCGCACCTCGTCCGCCTCACGCCGTTGCGTGGTGTATTTGTTCTGTCCGGGTTTGCGCATGTCCAGCCATTGCTGGATCATTCCCTCGTCAATCGGCACACCCGGAGGGCAGCCATCCACTGTAGCACCCAGTGCCGGCCCATGGCTTTCACCCCATGTGGTCACGCGGAAAAGATGACCAAAGCTGTTCATGCTCATATGCAGCGCTCCTTTGCGCTTGGTCTAGCCTTGCACTGGAGCTGCCTCAAGCGGTTTTGCCTTGAAGGGGCTCTGATGCGACACTAGGCTAATCTCACCTCGGGGTGCGTGACGTACTGTTGCGCTGAGATGCCGGTCGGCGAACCCGTTGAACCTGAACCGGTTAGGACCGGCGGAGGGAAGGGATGGACCACCTCCAGACTTGACCCACTGCCGGATCGTAGGAGGAATGAATGAAACCCCATCTGATTATCGCGGCCCTTTTTGCGGCAAACCCTGCATTGGCCCAAACCCCGGAACTGACAGTCTATACCTATGACAGTTTCATATCGGAATGGGGGCCAGGCCCTGCGATCAAACAAGCCTTCGAGGCCGAATGCGGATGCATGCTGAACCTTGTCGGGGCAGGTGACGGGGCCGCACTGCTGGGGCGGCTCAAGCTGGAAGGCGCGCGCACCAATGCTGACATCGTGCTGGGTCTGGATACCGGCCTGATCGCGGCGGCGCGTGAGACCGGGCTGTTCATGGCCCACACGATCGAAGCCGATCTGGACTTGCCGCTGGAATGGAACGATCCGCTGTTCCTGCCCTATGACTGGGGTTATTTTGCTTTTGTCGGCAATAGGGATGAAGCGCATCCCACCAGTTTCCGCGAACTGGCCGACAGCAACCTCAAAATCGTGATTCAGGATCCAAGGTCATCGACTCCCGGATTGGGCCTGCTGATGTGGGTCAGATCGGTTTACGGCGATGAGGCCGAGGGTCTGTGGGAAGCGCTGGCAGATAATATCGTGACGGTCACCCCCGGCTGGTCCGAAGCCTATGGTCTGTTTCTGGAGGGCGAGGCCGATCTGGTTCTGTCCTATACGACCTCACCGGCCTATCACCTGATCGCAGAGGAAGACGACAGCAAGGTAGCACTGCCTTTCTCGGAAGGGCACTACATGCAGATCGAGGTTGCAGGGAAACTGGCTGCCACCGATCAGCCAGAACTGGCTGATCAATTCCTGCGCTTCATGCTTGCCGATGCCTTCCAGTCTGTGATCCCGACAACCAACTGGATGTATCCCGTGATCATGCCAGAGGCTGGACTACCGGACGGATTTTCGACCCTGATCCAGCCCGAAACAGCTATTCTTGCACCAATTGATCAAGCCGATGCGCTGCGTGATCTGGCACTGGCCGAATGGCTGCGCGCCCTGTCCCGCTAAGCTTGCGCCCCGTCACCCATTGGACGGGATGGGTCGCAGCTGGTTTGGTCGCAAGCCTCGTTCTGCTACCTTTGTTGGCAGTGTTCTGGCGCGCGGGTGGCGGCAGCCTGCCCGGAGCATCCGATTGGGCCGCCCTGCGGTTTACAGTGCTGCAAGCGCTGTTGTCGGCCCTGTTCAGCGTCGTGCTTGCGGTACCTGTCGCGCGCGCTCTGGCACGGCGGAGGTTTTTAGGGCGCGGGCTTTTGGTCACGTTGATGGGCGCCCCCTTTATCCTTCCTGTGATCGTCGCCATTCTGGGTCTTCTGGCGGTCTTCGGGCGGTCCGGGATTGTCAATCAGGCGCTGGGATGGGCAGGGCTTCCGCCGGTTCAGATCTATGGGCTGCACGGCGTGGTACTGGCGCATGTCTTTTTCAATCTGCCACTGGCCACCCGCTTTCTGCTGCAAGGCTGGCAGGGCATACCGTCCGAACGCTTCCGGTTGGCCGCAAGCCTTGGTCTTGGTCCTGCCGACGTCTTCCGCCAGCTTGAACTGCCGATGTTGCGGGCCATCTTGCCCGGTGCCGCTGTGGTGATCTTTGCCATCTGTCTGAGCAGTTTTGCTGTCGCCCTGACTCTGGGGGGTGGACCGCGCGCGACGACGGTGGAACTGGCGATTTATCAGGCGTTCCGATTTGACTTTGATCTGGGGCGTGCGGCCGTTCTGGCTGTGATCCAGATGACGTTGGTCACGCTTGCGGCAGTGATGGCTCTTAAACTCAGTCGGCTGGACGGGTTCGGGCGCGGGATGGACCGTCCTCCCCGCCGTTGGGAGGCCGAGCTGTGGCGGCTGCGTGTCTGGGACGCTGCGGTGCTTTTCTGTGCCGCGCTTTTCCTGATCGTACCATTGGGTGCCGTCGTCTGGCGTGGTCTTCCCGGTCTGATGGACTTGCCGGTTCAAGTCTGGCGCGCCGCTGCGGTATCTGTTGTGATGGCACTGTCATCGTCCTTCGTTGCGATCATTCTGGCACTTTCCCTCGCCCATCTGGCGCTGGTACGTCACCGGATCGAGGTGCTTGGTCTGATGGGTATTGCGGTATCCCCTCTGGTGATCGGCACGGGGCTTTTCCTATTGATCAACCCATTCAGCGATCCTGCGCGGCTGGCTTTCGGACTGACGGCGCTGGTCAACGCGCTTGCGGCACTGCCTTTCGCTTTGCGTGTGCTGGTTCCTGCCCTTCGCGATATTTCGCGGGACTTCGGCCCATTGGCCGATAGTTTGGGGATGTCTGGACTGTCGCGGCTGCGCTGGCTTGTTTTGCCCCGGATGCGACGGCCCATAGGATTTGCCGCAGGTCTGGCAGCCGCTTTGTCGATGGGTGATCTGGGGGTCATCGCGTTATTTGCCGATCCTGAACGGGCCACCTTGCCGCTTGAAATCCTGCGGCTGATGGGGGCCTACCGCATGGACAGCGCTGCAGGCGCGGGATTGCTGCTGCTCATGCTCAGCCTTTTGCTGTTCTGGATCTTCGATCGGGGAGGTCACCGAGATGTTGACGCTTGAGGGGCTGGATATCCGGCAAGATGATTTCAGACTGCAAGCGGATTTTGCGATTCCGGCAGGATCTATCGTGGCGGTGATTGGCCCTTCGGGTGCAGGAAAGTCGACCCTTCTCAACGTGATTGCGGGGTTTTTCGCGCCGGTATCAGGGCATGTGATCTGGGAGGGGCGCGACCTCACCGGACTGCCACCGGCACAGCGACCTGTGGCGATGCTGTTTCAGGACAATAACCTGTTCCCGCATTTGACCGTTGCGCAGAATCTGGGCTTGGGTATTCGCCCCGATCTGCGGTTGTCCACCGAGGATCAGGCACGTGTTGCGCAAGCGTTGATCCGCGTTGGATTAGAGGGAATGGACGCGCGCAAGCCTGCGACGCTGTCGGGGGGGCAGCAGGGGCGCGTGGCATTGGCACGCGTCCTTGTGCAGCGACGCCCTCTTATCCTGCTGGACGAGCCTTTTGCGGCGCTGGGACCGGCACTGAAGAGCGGGATGCTTGATCTTGTCGCTGAACTGGCCGCCGAAACTGGTGCAACCCTCCTGATGGTCAGCCACGATCCAGCGGATGCACGGCGCATCGCACCACTGACCGTCCTGGTTGCCGATGGACAGGCAATGGCACCTCAATCGACCGCGACCCTGCTGGACAACCCACCTGCGGCGTTGGCGGCCTATTTGGGCGGATAGTGCGCCACGCGCAAAGAAAAACCCCGCACAGGGCGGGGTTCTTCGTTGCACCGATCGTTTGAAGATCAGGCGTTCTTTTCTTTCCGCTTCACTGGCATCCAGATACGCTTGTTTGTCAGATACAGCAGCACTGTCAGAACCGACAAGAAGATCACCGCAACAAAGCCGGTCTGCTTGCGTGCCATCATCTTTGGCTCTGCGGTCCACATCAGAAACGCAGACACATCTTCGGCCACAGCTTCCATGGAGTTGCTGGAACCATCCGCGTACTCAAGCTGGTCTTCGTACAGAACCGGACCCATGGCAAGCCACTGACCTGGATAGGCAGAATTCTCGTAAAGCGTCACGCCTGCTTCAGTTTTTTCTTCACCGGTAAACCCGAGCAGCAGCGAGTAGATATACTCAGGCCCGCCGATACCGTTGAACAACTGATTGATACCGCTACCGTAGGGACCGTGGAAACCGGCACGCGCCTTGGCCATCAGAGACAGATCAGGAGCGTTCGACAGGTTCGACATCGGAAAAGGGTCCGTATCGACACGAGGACGGAAATCATCCAGCTCGGCATCGAAAATCTCGAACTGGGTGGCGTAGGCGCGCACCTGATCTTCCGGCATGTTCGGTCCGCCGTCATCTGCCAGTGTCCGCAACGGAACATAACGCAGACCGTGGCAAGCCGCACAAACCTCGGTGTAAACCTGTAGGCCTCGCTGAAGCTGGTTCTGGTCGTAAGCGCCGAATGGACCTTTGAAAGAGAAATCCACCTTCTGCACAACACCTTCACCGGCGGCCAGCACTGCACCACCCGAAAGGGACAGGGCAGCAACTGCGGCAATCGCAATCTTTTTAAACATGATCCCGTGTCCTTTCTTATTCGGCAGGGGCGCTGGAAGTGGCATCGTAATGCGACTTGAAGTCATCTTCGATCGTCGCAGGAGCTGCCAGCGGTTTTTCAATCACACCCAACAGTGGCAGGATAACCAGGAAGTAGGCGAACCAATAGGCCGACGCGATCAGTGCAATCGTAGCGTAGGGCTCTTCCGTAGGCATCGCACCCACCCATGTCAGGACAACGAAATCCAAACATAGCAGGGCAAACCACCACTTGAACATCGGACGATACCGTCCCGACCGCACGCGGCTGGTATCCAGCCAAGGCGCCAGAGCCATAACTGCAATCGCGCCGAACATCGCGAGGACACCGAAGAATTTGGCGTCGATGATCCCGCCTGTGATCCAGTTTGCAGCAATCACAACCCATACATCTGCAGTGAAGGCACGCAGGATCGCGTAGAAGGGAAGGAAGTACCATTCCGGCACGATATGCGACGGGGTCACCAGAGCATTCGCTTCGATATAGTTGTCAGGGTGCCCCAGATAGTTAGGCATAAAGCCAACAATCGTGAAGAAAATCACCATGATTAGGCCGAGTGCGAACAGGTCCTTCATCACGAAATAAGGCCAGAAAGGAAGAGTGTCCTTTGCGGCATCTTCTTTCGAGGTCCGGCGCACCTCGACCCCGGTGGGGTTGTTGTTGCCGGTTGTGTGGAAGGCCCAGATGTGCACGGCTACCAGTGCCGAGATGATCATCGGCAGCAGATAATGCAGCGAGAAGAAGCGGTTCAGCGTGGCATTGTCCACAGCTGGCCCGCCCAACAGCCATGTTTGCAGCGAGTCGCCCACGAATGGAATAGCGCCGAACAGGCCGGTGATCACTGTCGCGCCCCAGAAGGACATCTGACCCCAAGGCAGAACATAGCCCATGAAGGCGGTCGCCATCATCAGCAGATAGATCAGCATGCCGATGATCCATGTGACTTCGCGCGGTGCCTTGTAGCTACCATAAAACAGGCCGCGGAAAATATGCAGATAGACCGCAAAGAAGAACAGATGCGCGCCGTTCTGGTGAAGATAGCGCAGCATGTGGCCACCATTCACGTTCCGCATGATGTGTTCGACCGACGCAAAAGCGTGGTCCACATGCGGCGTGTAGTGCATCACGAGGATGATACCCGTGATGATTTGCAGTGCCAGACAGAAGGTCAGAACGATCCCCCAGATCCACATCCAGTTCAGGTTTTTGGGCGTGGGGAGCATGATTGTGTCGTAGATCAGACCAGCGATGGGCAGGCGCGAATGCAGCCACTTCTCGCCACCGGTCTTTGGTTCATAATGGTCGTGAGGAATTCCAGCCATGATGCGTTTCCTTTAACCCAGCTTGATCGTTGTTTCGTCTTCGAAAACGGAGACGGGGATCCACAAATTCTCGGGTGCCGGTCCGCGACGGATGCGGCCAGAACTGTCGTAATGCGAGCCGTGGCATGGGCAGAACCAGCCACCGAAATCACCGGCACCGTCCCCGATAGGAACGCAGCCGAGATGGGTACAGACGCCGATCATCACCAGCCACTCGCCCGCCTCGTCCAGCGCGCGGTTTTGGTCAGATGCGTCCAGTGTCATATCGTTGCGGTTCTGTGCATTGCCATCGGGAAGCCGGCTCAGTTCCACTGCGCGGGCCTCTTCGATCTCGGCTTCGGTCCGGCGACGGATGAACACTGGTTTGCCCAGCCATTTCACCGTCAGTTGTGTGCCGGGCTCAACGCCCGAAACATCAACGCGAATCGAGGCCAATGCCTGCACATCGGCCGAGGGGTTCATCTGGTTGACAAGCGGCCAGATGGCTGCACCTGCGGTCACGGCACCGGCGCCTGCGGTGGCGTAATAAAGGAAATCTCTGCGGGTGCCTTCGTGATCTTCTGCGTGGGACACGAGGTTTTCTCCATTCCAAGGCCGGGACTGGCCAAATAAAGGGTATCGCCGCGACAAGCGCAGCTTTTCCAAGGCGGTATGTAGCGGGGCAACCCCGTCTCGTCCAGCAGACAATGGCCCGGTGTGACAAACTGCGGCTATTGGTACACGGGCGCAATATTGCCGTGCCACCACAGCGGGTCTATGGTAGCGGCGCGACGATTGACATATTATGAAGTCAATTGCGAATGACACTGCGTGAAAGGCCCAGCTTATGCTGCACCGTATCCTCTCTTTTGTTGCCGCTCTGGCGCTTTCCAGTTTGCCTTTGATGGCGCAAACAGAGATCAGCGTCTATGGCGGGGTCCAGACGGCACCGCATAGCAGCGTCAGCGGTACACGCGCAGACGGATCGTCATTCCACCAGAACATCGGATGGAAAGGCAAATCGCTGTCGATGCCGCCATATTACGGCGCACGGGTCATGTGGTGGCAGTCCAGCAACTTCGGCTATGGGGTCGAGTTTACGCATGCCAAGTTCTATGCGCCGCAAGGTGAGATGCCGGCGGGTTTTTCACGACTCGAATTTACCGACGGTCACAACATCGTAACGGCCAATATCGCAAAACGCTGGCCAGGTCTTTGGGCATCCGACCGTTTCACTCCCTATGCGGGCGCCGGGCTGGGGATTGCCGTGCCGCATGTGGATGTGACCGAGAATGGTAACCGCACCTACGGCTATCAATACACCGGTCCGGCCCTGCGACTGACAGCGGGCGCGTCCTATGATCTGAACGAGCGCTGGGCTGTTTTCGGCGAGTACCAGTTCACGATCTCGGACAACGAGGCCGATCTGGAAGGTGGCGGAACGATCGACACCCGCCTGATCAGCAATGCGGTGAACCTTGGGGTGTCCTTCCGATTCTGATAAAAGCGTCATACGAGTGATTCATGAGAAAAGCCCCGCTGGCTAAAGCGGGGCTTTGTACTTTGGTAGGATAAGCAGCGTTTAATCAGTCCGTCGGTGCCGTGGCGATCATCGAGGGCCGCTGCGAAAAAGCTGCGTACCAATCATCTAGTGTTCCGCGATCCTTGCGCCAATGCCGCGCATCATGGCGGAAATCCAGATAGCCAAGCGCGCAACCGATAGCCAGTTGACCCATGCACAATGGTCCTTCCAGATGGCTCATCCAGCGATCATTCAGTGCATCGAGCGCACCACTGACTTTGCCCCACTGGGCTTCGATCCATTCCTCGAACACTTTGTCCGCCGGGCGGATACGCCGCTCATAGGTCATCAGCACGGCGGCCTCCATGATCCCGTCTGCAGTAGCTTCAAGCGTCAGCACCTCCCATATACGGGCCTGCGGATAAAGCTTGCCGCCCGCGCGCGCATCCAGAAAACGGGTAATGACCCGGCTGTCATAAATCGCGGGGCCATCGTCGCGCAGAAGCGCAGGGATCTTGCCCAACGGGTTCGCGGCAGTCACATCTGCCGCCGTTGCAACGGGTGAAGTCTTGACCCCCATCACCTCGACATCAGCAATTTGACCAGTTTCGTGCAGCACCACATGCACCTTGCGCACAAAGGGCGAGGCCGGGGATGAGACGAGTTTCATATGTAGTGCTCCTCCTGAGATATGGCCGGAACACTAGGCGTAAGTCAGAACGCTGTAAACTATCCCGGCTGCCAGATGGGGGCGTCCGCCACCGGCCCCTGCGGCCCCCCCTAGGATACTTTGTGCAAGAAGAAAGCCGGGGTCAGGAGCGTGCGGTCAGTTGCGTTCCCGACACCCCGGTTATCAAAGCGGCAATGATCCGACCCTCGGTCTGCGGGCTGTTCATGGTCACTTCTGTGAACTGCTCGGTGCGGCCCATCTGCGGACTTTCCATCAGAATACGGTGGGTCTGACCGATCTGTGCTGCGAGGTGCAGCGCCACGCGCGCATCACCTGCTGCCCGCAGACGCGCAGCGCGGGATTTGATGGCAGGTCCCGGCACGGCCGGCATACGCGCGGCAGGTGTTCCGGGGCGTGGGGAATATGGGAAGACGTGCAGCCATGTCAGATTGCAGTCCTCGACCAGTCTCAGCGAATTGTCGAAATGTGCCTCTGTCTCGGTTGGAAAGCCTGCGATGATATCTGCCCCGAAAGTCATGTCCGGGCGCAGCTTCAGCGCTGTCTGTGTAAAGCGAATGGCATCATCGCGCAGATGGCGCCGCTTCATCCGTTTGAGAATCAGGTCGTCACCATGTTGCAGCGACAGATGCAGATGCGGCATCAGCCGCGGTTCGGTTGCGATGGCCTGCATCAGGTTGTCGTCCACCTCGATCGAATCGATGGAACTGATCCGCAGGCGTGGCAGATCGGGCACCAGACGCAGGATTCGCATCACAAGATCACCCAGTTTGGGTGCAGCAGGCAGGTCGGCGCCCCAGCTTGTCAGATCGACTCCGGTCAGCACGACCTCGTTGTAACCGGCATCGACCAGTCGCTTGATCTGATCCACCACCACACCGGCAGGGACCGAGCGGGAGTTGCCGCGCCCATAGGGTATGATGCAGAACGTGCAGCGGTGATCGCAGCCGTTCTGTACCTGTACGTAGGCGCGGCTGCGCGCGCCGAATCCGTCGATCAGGTGGCCCGCGGTCTCGGTCACGCTCATGATGTCATCGACTTGCACACGCTCGGTCTGGCCGATGAAATCGGGTGACAGGCGCGTCCAGGTCTCGCGCTGCATCTTTTCGGTATTGCCGATGACCAGATCGACCTCGGGCATCGCGGCGAAGGTGTCCGGTTCGGTCTGCGCGGCGCAACCTGTCACGATCAGGCGCGCATCGGGGTTCTCGCGGCGCAGACGGCGGATTTCCTGCCGCGCCTTGCGCACAGCCTCGGACGTGACAGCGCAAGTGTTGATGACAACCGCACCGCTCAATCCGGCCTGCGCGGCCAGGTCTTTCATAGCCTCTGTCTCATAGGCATTCAGACGGCAGCCCAACGTCGTGAATTTCGGGGGGACGACTGTCATTTCACGCTGTCCAGAAAAGCCTGCGTCAGATGGCCCGAGGCGACATGCATCGTGGCGCCGGTCATCCAGACGCCGTCCTCGCGCCAGTCAACCTCCAACGCGCCACCATCCAGTTCGATCACGACGTGCCGCCCGGTCAGCCCGCGCCGTGCGGCGGCCACAGCCGTGGCACAGGACGAGGAACCCGAGGCCATCGTAACCCCTACTCCGCGCTCCCAAACCCGCATCCGCAGGCGGTCAGGGCCGGAAGCGGACGCGAATTGCACATTCGTACGTTGCGGAAACAGCGGGTGATGTTCGAATTGCGCACCCAGCCTTGCAAGATCGACCGCATCGGCATCGGGCACAAAGAAGGTGCAATGCGGGTTTCCCATTCCGGTCGCGGTGGGTCCCCCTTCAATCGGCAACTCCAACGTATCCATAGGACCTGCCAAAGGGATATCGCTCCAATCAAGCTGGGGCTGCCCCATATTGACCGATGTCAGACCGCCACCACTATCAACAGCCAGCAGGCGGCCGCGTTCTGTAATCAAGGTCAGTGCAGTTTTGCCACTTTCATCCATCAGATGACGCGCAATGCAGCGTGTGGCATTGCCGCAGGCCGCCGACGTCGTCCCGTCAGCATTATAAAACATCAACTGCGCATCGCTATCCTGCGCCTCATATATCACGGCAAGCTGATCAAATCCGATTCCGCGATGCCGATCCGCGATGGCCCTGACAAGACCGTCCGAGAGTTGGATGGCCCGTGCACGCGCATCCAGCACGACAAAGTCGTTCCCCAGCCCATGCATTTTCATGAAGGGCAAACCTGTTGCGTGATCACGTGTCATGGCGCGAATATACTCCGCTCTTGAAGGTTTATCCAGTATGCCGCAGTCAAAGGTGGATTTTGGGGTTGACCCCCTGCCCGCGTCTTTCTAGAAGCGCGCTCTAGTGGGCCGTTAGCTCAGTTGGTAGAGCAACTGACTTTTAATCAGTGGGTCGCAGGTTCGAATCCTGCACGGCTCACCACTAACACCAAAGGCTTAGGCAGAAATGTCTGAGCCTTTTGTCGTCTTAATGCACATTTTTCGAAGTCTGTTTGCCGACGATCTTCCCGTAAAGATATTGTTGGTGACAGGGCAGGCGCTAGGCTGTGTGAACGCGACGCGGAATTTCTCCAACAAAGGCCAAATCATGACAATTGCCGCAATGGCCGTTCCCGGCGACATCACGACCCTGACGGGGGGCTATATTTATGACCGTCGCGTGCTGGAGGAACTGCGGAACACAGGGCGGGACATCCGGTTGATCCGCCTTCCTGACAGTTTCCCCTTTCCATCGCGCCAGGATATGGATGCGGCACTGAGCGCGCTGCAAAACCTGCCTGAAACCTGGCCAGTTATCATTGACGGTCTGGCCTTTGGTGCGATGGAAACAGCCGGAGTTGCCCGTATCACAGCCCCTATCGTGGCGCTTGTGCACCATCCGCTTGCCCTGGAAAGTGGCCTGCCCGACGCACAGCAACAGCATCTATGGCAGACCGAACGGAACAACCTGCGTCACGCCGCGCAAATTCTGGTACCAAGTCCGCATACGCGGGCGATCCTGATTGAACGGTATGACGTTCCATCCGACAAAATCCATATCGCGCTGCCCGGTATCGTGCAGCCACAGGCTGAAACTGTCGCAAAGGCGCGATTGCATGGACCGCCCTTGCTTCTGTCGGTTGGAATCCTGCATCCCCGAAAGGGGCATGATGTGCTGATTGATGCTTTGGCGCTGATCAGTGATCTGGATTGGCACGCCAAGATCGTGGGCATTCCTTGGGAAGAGGGACATCTGGAGGGTTTGCAAGACCGCATCACGCGGGCGGGGCTTGATGAGCGTCTGCATCTGGCGGGCCGCATTTCGGATATGGAACTGGACAGGCTTTATCGTCAGGCAAGGATTTTCGCGCTTGCGACCCGGTACGAAGGCTATGGGATCGTCTTCAACGAAGCGCTGGTGCATGGCCTGCCTATTGTATCCTGCCGCACCGGTGCGGTGCCTGACACGGTGCCGCCGGACGCAGGGTTGCTGGTCGAACGGGATAACCCGGTGGCATTCGCGGATGCGCTTCGTACATTGCTGACCCAGCCTGAACGGTACCACGCGATGGCGGCGGCAGCGGGACAGTTTGGATCGGGCCTAACCACATGGGGCGAGACAGCGCGCGTCGCAGGCGTTGCCCTTGATGCAGCGGTCAGGGGTAGACGATGACACAGGTCACACAGGATCAGGCCGATCTGGCCTTGGCGCTTGAAGCCGCCGCAAAAGCTGGCGAAATCCTGATGCGATACTGGTCAGCACCGTCACAATTGACAGTTACCGAAAAACGGGCAGGCGATTTTCTGTCACAAGCCGATCTGGAGGCCGAAGCCTCTTTGCGGAAAACGCTTTTGCAGGCGCGGCCGGGCGATGGCTGGTTGGGCGAGGAAACAGGCGAAACAGATTCTGTTTCGCGGCGTTGGATCGTTGACCCGCTGGATGGCACGACGAATTTCCTGCGTGGTATTCCGCATTGGGCGGTGTCTGTGGCGCTTGAAGTCGACGGAATCCGTAGGCTGGGTGTCGTGCATGATCCAGTTAAATCTGAAACCTTTTCGGCCAGTCTGGGCTGTGGGACGCATCTGAATGGCAGGCCGGTCCGCGTGTCGCAAACGGTCCAGCTTGGCTCTGCATTGTTTGGAACAGGGATACCATTTGGCGACATGGCTCATATCAATGATCATGCGGACGATATCGCCCGGTTGATGCCCCATTGTGCGGGTGTGCGCCGGATGGGGGCAGCGGCACTGGATCTTGCCTATGTCGCCGCAGGGCGGCTGGATGGGTTCTGGGAGCGGCGCCTGCGTCCTTGGGATATTGCCGCAGGACTGGTACTTCTGAAAGAAGCAGGTGCGCGTGTCGAGGCGTTGGATACGACCGATCAGCCCGAACGCTCTGGCACGGTTCTGACGGCCACGCCGGCGTTGTTCACTAGGTTTGCCGAAGTCCTACGTGCCTATCCTGACAAGCGTGCATAAAGATCGCCAGAGGGTGCATCAGCAGGCAAACCAGCCAGCCAGTCTTTGATAGCTTCCGGATCGCGCCAAGCCGACCATGTAAATTGGCCGGATTCCCCGAGCACGGGGTTGAAACGGTAGGCGCCCAATTCGGCCAGACGGTCTATGACTGACAAAGTCAGCGCAGGAAGGCCCGGCAGGTATTCGACCGATATCATCTCGACCGGCTGGCTGAGGCCCGACAGCACCTCAAGCTCGAATCCCTCAACGTCGATTTTGATGTAACGCGGTATGCCTTCTTCCGCGATCAGCCGGTCCAGTGTCGTGACCCTGACCTTCTGGCTGCGGTCCCAACGCACATGGCCAAATCCGGGGGCAGCCCCCGCTTCGGTTGCGAAACCCGTTTTCAGGGATGAAACTGTGGGATGCAATGACGACACAGCCATGTCGGCGACTGTCTCTGACCCACCTGCAGCGGCTTCGACAAGCCGGATGTCACGTGGCAAGGTCAGGCGCAGAAAGCTGGAAAAGGGGGCTTGCGGTTCCAAAGCCACCACACGCGCCCCTGCGGCCCTCATTGCCCGTGCCCGCGTTCCGACATGCGCACCTACATCGAAGACAAGATCGCCTGTTTGCAGAAGATCATTGTAGAAACGGCGCAAGGGGCCGGTTCTCACCGGATTGTGATAGATCACCAAAGATCGGAGCAAACCCAACCAAACTGCCAAGCCCAAGCGGTTTCTCCTTATGTTCTGTCCGAATCCACATTACGTGTCGATCTAGTGCAACTTTGCCAAGGTCCATCCCGTGTAAGCATGAGACCGCGCAAAACACTGCGTCGGGCGGTGAAATCCCACAGGCGGTCTTGTCTGCGCGTTTGTAACACTACGTTTACAGTAATATTTCGAACTCTGGTTGTCACATGAATGCAC
>Ga0075118_10000430_pt1 | contig 39600 bp, 38 predicted proteins | sample AntAceMetag02UKE_FD_69794 | JGI IMG/M metagenome (GOLD analysis project Ga0075118, IMG submission 69794) | Saline lake microbial communities from Ace Lake, Antarctica - Antarctic Ace Lake Metagenome 02UKE | ecosystem: Environmental > Aquatic > Non-marine Saline and Alkaline > Saline | place...
GAGCCCAGTTCGCTGGAAGCAGAGCCTGCTGACCCTCTCCGATGCGGGCGTCATTGACTTTGCCGAACTCGGCCCCGGCGGCGTGCTCACCGGCATGGCCAAGCGGACGGTCAAAGACGCGCGAACCATCTCAGTCGCCACTCCTGAGGACCTCGACAAACTGCTCGAATGGGTCACCGCTGGCTCCCCCACGGGCGGCGCGCAACTCGACGGCGAACATCTCTTCGCCACCGAGCGCATCGTGGTCAGCCCCGCCGCTGGCATTTTCACACTCCTCGGGAATCTGTCCGAGGGTTCGCCAATCGAAGTCGGCACGATCATTGGTCACGTCGCCGAACAGGAAGTCCGCTCGCCGTTTGCCGGACTACTCCAGAGCTACATCGCTGTCGACACCGAGCGAGTCACTGCTCGCCAACCCATCGCCTGGCTCCGCACGAGCTGAAGCCAATCGGGAGGAAACACCCATGCCAGCAACACGCGAAGGCGTACGCGGCGCCGTCATCACCGGATGGGGCTCCGCCCTGCCCGAAAAGGTTCTGACGAACCACGACCTCGAAAAAATGTTCGACACCGATCACGACTGGATCGTCGATCGCAGCGGCATCCATCAGCGGCATGTGGGCGGACTCACGAGCGCACTGTCGATCGAATCCGGCCGCCAAGCACTCGAAATGTCCGGCGTCGACCTCGCCGACATCGATGCTCTGGTGCTCGCCACCACGACACCTGACCGCGCTGTTCCGGCAACCGCATCAACCGTCCAGCACGCGCTTGGCTTACGATGCGGCGCGTTCGACCTCAACGCGGCCTGCTCCGGATGGGTATACGGCCTCATCAACGCCCACGGTCTCATTGCGATGGGCGCCGAGAAGGTGCTGTTGATCGGCACCGACACGCTCTCCAACATCACCGACTGGACCGATCGCGGAACGGCAATCCTTTTCGCCGACGGGTCGGCCGCCTCGGTGATCGAAGCCGTCGACGGGCCCGGCCAAATGCTCGGTTGGGACCTCGACAGCGACGGCAGCGCCGAAAAATATCTCTACGCCGAACTCGGTGGAAACCTACTGATGGAAGGCCGCGAGGTCTTCCGGCGCGCCGTGCGCATCATGGTCGACTCGGCCACCAAATCAATGAAGCATGCTGGTGTGTCGATCGATGACATCGCCCTTGTCGTCCCCCACCAGGCCAACATCCGCATCATCTCGGCGTCCATGGATCGACTCGGCCTGTCGATGGACAAGGCCGCCATCGTCCTGGATCGCACTGGCAACACGTCGTCAGCCTCGATCCCCCTCGCCCTTAACGACGCGCTCGACAATGGCCGCATCAGCGATGGCGATCTCGTCCTCTTTGTCGGCTTCGGGGCGGGCATGTCAGCGGCAAGCGCGATCGTCCGCTGGACCACCACCGCACAGGAGCACACGAAATGAGCGACCCTTCACCTGCTGCACCCGCTGCAGGACGCATCGTGCTCATCACCGGGGGTTCGCGTGGTATCGGCCTTGCATGCGCCGAACGGTTCGCTGCCCAGGGCGACCGCGTTGCGGTCACCTACAACTCCTCTCCGCCGCCCGAAGGATTCTTCGGCGTCAAGTGCAACGTCACGTCGACCGAAGAAGTCGACGCCGCGTTCACCGCCGTCGAAGAACATTTCGGTGGTTCTGTCGAAGTGCTCGTCTCGAACGCCGGCGTCACGAAAGATGGCCTGCTTCTGCGCATGAGCGAAGACGACTTCGCATCCGTCCTCGACGCGAACCTCACTGCCTCGTACCGCGTTGCCAAGCGGGCCGCAAAGGGCATGTTGAAGGCACGCAGCGGACGCATCATCTTGATGTCATCGGTTGTCGGCATGCTTGGCTCGGCAGGCCAGTCCAACTACTCGGCATCGAAGGCCGGCCTCGTCGGCTTCGCCCGCTCGCTCGCTCGCGAACTCGGTTCACGATCGATCACGGTCAACGTCGTCGCTCCCGGCCCTGTCGAAACAGACATGACCGCTGCGCTCACCGCCGATCAACTCGCTAATATCACCGCCGCCGTCCCGCTTCGACGCATGGCCCAAGCTGCCGAAATCGCAGGTGCCGTTGCATTCCTTTCTGGCCCTGACGCCGCCTACATAACGGGCGCTGTCGTGCCCGTCGACGGTGGCCTCGGAATGGGTCACTGACCACGCCATGGTCAGAAGCCGCTTGTGACCAGGTCACACCTCTAGAATCTCAAATCAACACCCAACCAAATGGAGACCCCGCAATGAATGAAGAACTGTTCGCCCGTTTCCGCAAGTGCGCCGTCGAGGTGCTCTCGGTCGAAGAATCCGCAGTCGTCATGGACGCCAAGTTCGGCGACGACCTCGATGCCGACAGCCTCGACCTCGTCGAGCTCGTTATGGCGCTCGAAGAAGAATTCGACATCTCTGTGCCCGAGGAAGACCTCGAAGGCGTCGAGACCGTCAAAAACGCCTACGACCTCGTCACCGGCAAGCTCTGATGGCAGGCGACCGTCGGGTCGCCGTCACTGGTCTGGGTGTCGTTGCTCCGGCCGGCATCGGGGCCAAAGATTTTTGGGCCGGTTTGAACGGCCCGTCCGCGCGCCAGGGCCAGACCATTGTGTTCGAAGATTGGGACCCGTCCCCCTACTTCGACAGTCCCAAGCAGTCGCGCCGCGCCGACCGTGTCGAGCAGTTCGCGCTCGCTGCGGCTGGCCAAGCCTTCGATGACGTCGGAGGCGTTGACGCCATCGGCATCGACGCAAGCCGGTTCGGCACGATCTTCGCCACCGGTGTCGGTGGACTCCACACGCTCGAAGAGCAGATCGCCATTCGCATTGCCAAGGGCGAGCGACGCGTGTCGCCATTTCTCGTGCCGATGATGATGTCGAACGCGCCGGGCGCATCGATCTCGATGCGCTACGGACTCCGCGGCCAGAGCGAAACCATCGTCACCGCATGTGCGGCGGGCAGCCATGCCATCAACTACGCCGCTCGCCTTATCAAGTGGGGCATTCTCGACGCAGCCGTCACCGGCGGCTCCGAAGCAGCGGGCACACCGACCGGCATTGCCGGTTTCGCCAACATGACCGCCCTGTCGACTGCCGGCATCAGCCGCCCCTTCGACGCAGACCGCGACGGATTCGTCATGGGCGAAGGTTCAGCGGTCTTCATTCTCGAAGAGTGGTCCGCTGCCGAGGCACGCGGCGCCAACATCATCGGCGAGATTCTCGGTGGAGCAAGCAACGCCGACGCACACCACATCACCGCACCTGCACCCGGCGGAGTCGGCGCAATCGCCTGCATCGAGCAGGCCCTGGCCGAGTCAGGTCTCCTGCCCGCAGACATCAAGCAGGTCAACGCACACGGCACGTCCACGCCACTCAACGACGCTGCTGAAGCCGCTGCGCTCTCGCACGTGTTCGGTGACCGAGGGGTCCCAGTCGTATCGACCAAGGGCATCACTGGCCACGCGCTCGGAGCCGCTGGCGCCCTCGAAGCCGCCGCAGCGCTGCTGTCGATCGAGCACCGTTTGATCCCACCGACCGCCAACACGGTCAATCTCGATCCTCGGATGACCATCGATCTCGTGCACGGCGAAGGTCGCGTCTGGGAGCCTGGGCCCGTGCTGAGCACGAACTTCGGGTTTGGTGGGCATAACGGGGCTGTCGTCATCGCTCCGGCCTGACGCAGCGCTCGGTCTTCCCACTCCGGCTCACGGGTCCTGTCGTCATCTCTCCTGCCTGACGCAGCGCTCGGCTCCCATTCCGGCTCACGGGTCCTGTCACCGGCAATCGATCGGGCTGCGACTCCTCGTGCCTCGTCGACGGTCCCTCTTCGATCCCCGGCGCCACCCGTTCTCCTCTCCGCTCGGCCGTTCGCAGCTTTCAGATGCGCCGAGTGATGACTCTCTCTGGCGGGATCGCGGGCTCTTTCGCTGCTATCTGTCGGCGAAGACGAACATGAGATCGCAGCTGGTGGCCAATTCGCCGTTGACGGTGACCTTGCCGTTGCCTTTGCCGGCTCTGGCTGACATGCGGCCGAGTTCGACCTCGATGAGCAACTCGTCGCCGGGGACGACCTGTCGGCGGAAGCGGGCCTTGTCGAGGCCGCCGAAGAGAGGAAGCTTGGTGGAGTAGTCGGGATGGGCGAGGACGGCGCAAGCGCCAACCTGGGCGATCGACTCGCACATCATGACGCCCGGCAGCGTTGGGCGGCCCGGAAAGTGACCCGGAAAGAAGTACTCGTCACCCGTGAGGCGCCAAATGCCACTGGCCGAGACGCCCGGGTCGATAGCGATCAGCTCATCGACCAACAAGAATGGTGGGCGGTGCGGCAGCAGGTCGATCGGGCGGGGCAGGTCGCTCATGAGGGCATTCTGCCCGTCAGCGGCGTCTGCGTGATGGTTTTGGCTGCAATGGGAGCCATTTTCATCACACAAACGCCCAACGGGCGTCAAAACGTTGCCCAGGCGCGATGATGCCCGGCTCGCAAGCGAACCGGGCATCAATCAGTACTCAGCTGTTCGGAGGATCAGCCAAGCAGAGCAGCTGCGTCCACATCCGGCGGGAGAAGAACTGCATCGATGGCGTGGATGACGCCGTTGCTTGCCGCAACGTCGGCGATGATCACGTTGGCGCCGTTGACGGTCACGCCATCAGCGGTTGACAGTGCGACGGTCTGACCTTCGACAGTGGCGACGTCACCGTCGGTCACGTCAGCAGCAAACACTTCACCCGAAACAACGTGGTACGTGAGGATCTTCACGAGCACGTCGTTGTTCTCCGGGAGCAGGAGTGCGGCGACCAGACCTTCAGGCAATGCGGCGAACGCATCGTCAGTCGGAGCAAAGACCGTGAACGGGCCTTCACCCGAGAGGGTCTCGGCAAGATCAGCTGCGGTGACGGCCGCAACGAGCGTCTGGAAGCTGCCATTGCCGACAGCGACGTCGACGATGGTGCCAACTTCGGCAGCTTCTTCTTCGGCCGGAGCGTCGGTCTCGACCGGTGCCTCGGTCTCGACAGGTGCTTCAGCTTCAGGCTCGGCCGGAGCAAGCAGAGCAGCTGCGTCCACGTCCGGCGGCAGAAGGACAGCGTCGATGGCGTGGATGACGCCGTTGCTTGCCGCAACGTCGGCGATGATCACGTTGGCGCCATTGACGGTCACGCCATCAGCGGTCGACAGTGCGACGGTCTGACCTTCGACAGTTGCGACGTCACCGTCGGTCACGTCAGCAGCAAACACTGCACCCGAAACGACGTGGTAGGTGAGGATCTTGGCGAGCGTCGCCTTGTTCTCGGGGAGCAAGAGTGCATCGACGAGGCCTGCCGGCAATGCGGCGAACGCATCGTCAGTCGGTGCAAAGACCGTGAACGGGCCGGGGCCCGACAGGGTCTCAACAAGGCCCGCTGCGGTCACTGCTGCGACCAGGGTGTCGAAGCTGCCATTGGCCACAGCGACGTCGACGATGGTGCCGACTTCCGCGGTCACTTCGGTCTCGACCGGGGCGACGTCATTTCCGTCGCTGCCACAGGCTGCGAAGGTCATCGCGCCGACGATCAAAGCGGCGGCCAGCCGCTGAGGGGTGTGCTTCATGGGGGATCTCCTTGTGAAGATAAAATGGGGGGTGTTCACGCCGCGCCATGCGACATACCCCCTCTTCGGAGCCCCGCCCACAGGCGGATGAGACTGACGTAATAAATGTTTCAGTCGGCCCCGGGGCGACGATCCGACTCGTCCGTGGGATCACTCGTGTAGCCCGGCGGGTACGTGAGTGCGAGCTCGCCAGGGGTCGGTGATCTCGCCTCGGTGGCCTCGTCGGGAAGCTCGGCCATGATCGCTTTCATGATCCGCTTCGTGTCGGCATCGACCGACTTGCCTTTCAGGTCGACCGGCTTACCTACCCGGATCCGAACTGTCGGTGGATCGGTGAGATTGAACACCTTCGGCATCCGACTCGAGCGAGGCCACACTTTCTCGGTGCCCCACAGGCCGATCGGGATGACCGTGGCCCCGGTGTCGTGTGCGAGCTGCGCTGCACCCCAGCGACCCTTCAGCTTTGTTTCGAAGAACGCTGGGCCACGCGGGATGGTGCCCTCGGGCATGATCGACACCATCTCGCCGCCGTTGAGTGCTTCGATCGCAGCCTTCATTGGTTCGTCGGAACCGGTGCCACGGTCGACACGGATGCCACCCATTGCCGCGGCGATCGGTCCAACGATCGGAGCGTCGAACACTTCCTTCTTACCGAGAAAGCGAGCTGTGCGTCCGCTCTTACCGATTGCGATCGACAGCGCCGCGACGTCGAAATAGCTGCGGTGGTTGGCGCAGAGAATGACGGGGCCCTCAGTCGGAATGTTCTGGATGCCTGAGATGTCGAAGCGTGCGTAGGGGTACGCGGCGGGACGGGCGAACTGGAGGGCCAACCGCTGCACTTCCATACCGACGACGGGGATCTTTACGACACCGGGCGACACGTCGAGGTTGAGCGTCGGCCACCGACGCGCTGCCGCCATGAACACCATCCGCGGGTCCGGGTTGACCACGGTTGGAAAACCAACGGCGTCGAGCATCGGCGTGTCGTAAACGCTGTCGGAGTATGCGTAGCTGTCGGCCAGGTTGATGCCGCGCTCGGCGGCCCATGCCGTAATCGCTTCGAGCTTGCCGGCCGACCAGACGAACGGACCGACGAGCGTGCCGTCGTAGTTGCCATCGGCGTCGACGCCGTATCGCGTTGCGACGACGTCGTCGAGGCCGAGCTTGTCGGCGAACGGTTTGACGAGGTCGTACGGGGTAGTCGTTGCCAAAACGATCGGCCGACCGGCCTCGCGGTGAGCGGCGAACGACGCGTCGGCAAACGGCTGGACCATCGAAACAAGCCGGTCTGCTACTTGTTCGGCTGCGCCGCTAACTGCCTGCTGGGATCGGCCCTTTGCCAGGGTGACCGCTTGCCGTGCAAGCGCCATCGACGGCAGCGTCTCACCGATTGCGTTGAACAGCCCGAACAGGAACTTCTCACCAGGGAACGGTTTGGACGACAGGCCTGCCATACGCATCGCTTCAGAAAACACTTCACCAGACGCTCCCGAAAGAAGCGTGCGGTCAAGGTCGAAGAAGGCGGCGCCGTAGCCGTAGGTGCTGCTGCTGGTCACATCAGCACTCTACGAGCCCCTACAGATCAGGGCCCGAAAAACGGGAAAGACCCGGATGGGGATCCGGGTCTCTCAACCTGGGATAATCCGCTGATGGGGGATCAGCTTGTGGACTTCCCGACGAGTGGAACAATGGGGGGTGTTCTCACGTCGACTCTGACTGAGGTTCTCGCTCTCAGTTTTCGTTACTCCTTCATCATGCACCGGACTGGGTGATCTGACAAGTAGATATAAACGATATCTGATATCGTTTTCAGAGATGGATGTCCGGCAGTTGTCTACGCTTGTTGCAATCGCCGACCACGGCACGTTCTCTGCCGCAGCGCGATCGCTCTACACCGTGCAATCCAACGTCTCTGCGCACATCAATCGCCTCGAGAAGGAATTAGGTGTGATCCTGGTTGATCGAGCCCACGGCGGATTGACCGAGGAGGGCGCTCGTGTGGTCGAGCGGGCACGCCGCGTGTTGAACGAGATGGACGACATCGCCGCCGACATGGCCAGCCGCCACGAAGATGTCTCCGGGCAAACCCGGCTCGGCGTTATCGGCACCACGGCTCGCTGGCTGATACCTCAGATGCTCGGGCGCCTCGGCCAAGATCACCCTGGCGTCCGGGCAGTCATCCAAGAGGGCGCAACGTCAGCGCTCGTACCGAACGTTTTGAGCGGCCAACTCAACGCCGCAATCGTGCACCTGCCGATCGACGATCCAGAACTCGTGATCGAACCGCTCTTTGCCGAGGACCTGTTCCTCCTCGCAGACGAGAACCATCCGCTCGCCAGCCGCCAAACGATTCCGCTGCGCGACCTCGACCAGGTCCCGCTCCTGCTCCCCCCCATGGGCTCAGCATTGCGCAAGGTGCTTGAGCGCGCTGCAGTAAACGCCGACATCACGCTTCGGGCCCAAGCCGAGATCGATGGGGTTCGCCTGCTCGCCTCGCTGGCCTTCGACGGCTTCGGTGCAGCGATCGTTCCGGCGACCGCCGTGCCCACGTGGCTGAAGGGGTCGTTCGTCCGCATTTCGGTCCCTGAACTCCCTCGCCGTGTCGTCGCGTTCGTCCGACGCCGCCGTCCAAGCCCAAGTGCTCCGACATCCGCTGCGCTCGAAATTCTTCAAGACGTGATCCAGCAAAACGGCCACAAGCAGCCCGGCGTTCACCCTGGGACCAGCGCGATCACCCCGGCCCGAGGCGACTAACCGCCGGTCCCCTTCAAACGCACCGCGCTGGACGCGTCCCCCAGCGCAGGACACTCGTGGGGTCGATGTCCTTGTACTGTTCGAAGAGATGACGACGGCGCCCTTGCAAAACGATCGATTCGGGACTGACCGATTCACGGCATCACGTGAAGTCGCCGGCCCGAGCGACCGCTTCGGTCTCGACCGGCTGCGACCATCGGCGGCTCACGCCGATGTGCGTGATTTCGGCGAACGTTCGGTGGTCTGGGTGGAGTTCGCCGACTCCGCAGAACTGATCCGCCTGACATCCGGAACGTCGTCGCTGCTCGAAAGAGCGATCGACACCGCATGCGCTCAGCGCATGCCACTGGTCATGATCATGACCTCGGCGGGTGCTGACATCGTCGAGGGCATTGCGGCGCTGCACGGCTGGGGCCTCGTCGCCGCCGCCCTCACCCGATGCTCCGGTGTTGTCCCAACCGCGATCATCGTCGACGGGCCCGCCGTGTCGGGCCCGGCACTCCTGCTCGGGCTCGCCGACATTGCAGTCATGACCAGCGCAAGCTACGCCTTCGTGCAGGGTCCAACGATGGTCGAACAGTTCACCGGCGTGGCGATCTCGACCGACGAACTTGGTGGCGCCGCCAACCATGCCCGCTACACAGGCGTCCCAAGCGCAGTCGTCGCCGACCGTGCAGCCGCTATCGAGACGGTCGAAACAATCCTGTCCTACCTCCCCGGCCACGTCGACGAAGAGCCCCCGCGGTGGCCCTGCGGCGACCCAGCCGACCGGCTCTGTCCCGAGGCCGGAAAGGAGATTCCCGAGTCGTCCACCGGGAGCTACGACGTCCGCAAGGTCGCGGCAGCGATTGCCGACGAGGACTCCGTTTTCGAACTGCGGGACCGTTGGGCTGCCAACGTAGTCACCGCCTTCGCCACCATCGATGGTCGCCCAGTCGGCATCGTTGCCAACCAGCCCATCTCGCTGGCCGGCACGCTCGACATTCCGGCCTCACAGAAGTCGGCTCGCTTCGTTTCACTGTGCGACGCGTTCAACCTGCCAATCATCACGTTGGTCGACACACCCGGTTTCTACCCGGGCAAGGATCTCGAGTGGCGGGGCATGATCCGGCACGGCGCACAGCTCGTCTTCGCCTACGCCCAGGCAACCGTCCCTCGAATCTGCGTCATCTTGAGGAAAAGCTACGGCGGTGCATACATCGTCATGGACTCCAAGACGATGGGCAACGACCTTTGTCTTGCGTGGCCCTGGGCCGAGATCGCCGTTATGGGCGCCGGCCAGGCAGCGGCAATTCTTGCTCGCCGGTCGACGCCAGAAGAGAAGGCTGAGTTCGAGCGCGACTACGCCGAGCGACTGCTCAACCCGTACGTCGCTGCCGAGCGAGGATTCATCGACGCCGTCATCGACCCGGCCGACACCCGCCGCGAGATCTGTGCGGCGCTGTCGGTCCTCGAAGACAAGCGCGAAATGCTCATCGATCGCAAACACGGCAATTCGCCGCTCTGACTGCGCCGCTACACGAGCCGACTCGCATGGCTCAACATGTGCAAGTCAGTGGTTTCGCTACGCCCACCTCTCACGAGAACTCTGCATCGATGCAACACCGGTTGGAGCAGTTCGGTGGACGCGCAGTATCTTGATGATCTCGGGCGGGGAGACCCCTCGCCCGTGCCTATCTGTCCTGTTCGAGCCTGGAGGAAGCCATCGTGCCCGAAACCATCACCATCACCGACGATCGAACCGGCAAGACCGTCACGGTCCCCATCGAAGGTGGCGTGTTCCCGTCATCGGCGCTGCGTGAGCTCGATCCGACGCTCTATTGCTATGACCCCGCCTACTTGTCGACGGCGTCGACCAAGTCGTCGATCACCTACCTCGATGGCGAGAACGGTGTGCTCCGGTACGGCGGTTATCCGATCGAGCAACTTGCCGAGAAGTCGACCTACCTCGAAGTTGCGTACCTGCTGCTCAACGGTGAGCTGCCGAACACTGAACAGCTCACCGACTGGACGCACGACGTCACGCACCACACGTTCATCCACGAGAACATGCGCAAGAAGTTTGCTGAAGGCTTCCACTACGACGCACATCCCATGGGCATGTTCGTGTCGGCCATCGCTGCACTCGGCACTTTCTATACCGGCTCGAAAGACGTCACCGATCCTGACCAGCGGAACATCCAGATCCGCCGCCTCATTGCGAAGAGCCCGACCATCGCTGCAATGTGTTACAAGTTCTCCGTTGGCCTGCCGTACAACCAGCCCAGCAACGAGCTGTCCTACGCCGCCAACTTCTTGAACATGATGTGGAAGATCGGCGACTACGAAGTTGACCCGATCCTCGAGCGGGCCATGGACGTCCTGTTCATCCTCCACGCCGACCACGAGCAGAACTGCGGCACCACCGCAATGCGCGTCATCGGTTCCAGCCACGCTGACCCGTATTCGTCAGCAGCAGGAGCCGCCTCGGCTCTCTACGGCCCGCTCCACGGAGGCGCCAATGAGGCCGTCGTCCGCATGCTCACCGAAATCGGTTCCATCGAAAATGTTCCGGCATTCCTCGAGTCGGTCAAGAACGGCAAAGGCCGCCTGATGGGCTTCGGCCACCGGGTCTACAAGAATTTCGATCCGCGGGCCACGATCATCAAGGAGACCGCCTACAAGGTCTTCGAAGTCACCGGCAAAAACCCGCTGCTCGACATCGCGCTCAAGCTCGAAGAGGCCGCACTGGCCGACCCGTATTTCGTCGACCGCAAGCTGTACCCGAACGTCGACTTTTACTCGGGCCTGATCTACCAGGCCATGGGCTTCCCGACCTCGATGTTCACGGTGCTCTTTGCCATCCCGCGCATGTCCGGTTGGCTGGCGCACTGGCAGGAACTGCTGAACGACCCGGCTCAGAAGATCAGCCGTCCCCGTCAGTGGTACGCCGGCCCCGACGAGCGCAACTACGTCGATCTCGCCAGTCGCTGAGCCCAATCGGTTTCAGTTGGGGTCAGACCCCAACTGAAATCCAAACTCTGCGACACCTGATCTTCATCATGGTGTCATGCCGAGATCATTACGCCTCGACCCGCCCGACGGCTTTCATCACATCACCAACCGGGGTGTAGATCGTCAATCTGTCTTTTTCAGCGACGCTGACAGAGTCGAATTCGGTCGGCTCCTCGGCGAGATCTGCGAAACGTTCAAGGCGAGGTGCTTGCGTATTGCCTGATGGATAATCACTTCCATCTGCTGCTGCACTGCCAGAGTGGCGGGCTGTCCGACGCAATGCAGCGACTCGGTTCTGCGTACACACGGCACGTCAACGATCGGGTCGGTCGTGATGGACCGCTCTTTCGTGGCCGATTCCATTCTCGCTTAATCGGCGATGTCCGCTATCTCGCGAACGTTGTGCGGTACATCCACCGTAATGCCCTCGTGAATGCTGTCGACGATCCATCAGACCAGGCGTACCAATCGTTCGGCGTCACCGAGCTTCGAGAAGCAGTGGATCTCGCGATCTATCAGCATTCCTCCGACGAGTTCGGAGCACTGCACTCACTCCCCCGTGTGCTCTGCCTACTGTTCGCTCAGCAGCTCCCGGACGAATCTGCCAAACGCCTCGTGGACGACCTTGGCCTCGGGAACCCAGCTGCGTTCAAGGCAGCCGTCTGGAGAGCGAACCGGCACTGCAACGATCCTCGCGTGCAACATCTCGTCGCCGTGGTCCACCGCCTTCTTGCCACACCAGTTGCAGTTGGGGTCTGACCCCAACTGCAGCTGGTGGACGTCAGAGCGTGGCGAGGACCGTGTTGAAAGTTGTGGAGGGACGCATAATGGCGCGGACCTTGGCAGGGTCAGGGAAGTAGTAGCCGCCGATGTCGGCGGGGCTTCCCTGCACCGCGCCAAGCTCTTGGACGATGGTCTGCTCGTTATCGGCAAGTGCCGCAGCAAGCGGTGCGAACTTGGCAGCAAGCGCAGGATCGTCGGTCTGGCCAGCAAGCGCCTGCGCCCAGTACATGGCGATGTAAAAGTGGCTACCGCGATTGTCGAGGCTGCCGAGCCGGCGGGCCGGCGACTTCCCGTTGGAGAGCAACAGGCCCGTCGCTGCGTCAAGCGTGTCACCGAGGATCTTCGCCGATGCGTTACCGGTTACTTCGGCGAGGTGCTCGAACGACACGGCGATGGCGAGGAACTCACCGAGGGAATCCCAACGGAGATAGTTCTCCTTGACCAACTGCTGGACGTGCTTCGGAGCCGAACCTCCTGCACCAGTCTCGAAGAGCCCGCCACCGTTGAGGAGCGGCACGATCGACAGCATCTTGGCGCTCGTACCGAGTTCGAGAATCGGGAAGAGGTCGGTGTTGTAGTCACGCAGCACGTTGCCGGTCACCGAAATGGTGTCTTGTCCGGCCCGCATCCGGTCGACGGAGTACTTGGTGGCATCGATCGGCGACATGATCTCGATCGTCAGACCATCAACGTCCCCCACCAGGTCGCGATCAGCGAGGTACGCGTTGACCTTGGTGATCAGCTGCGCATCATGCGCGCGGTTGGCGTCGAGCCAAAACACAGCGGGTGCGCCGGTAGCCCGGGCACGGCTGACGGCAAGGCGAACCCAGTCACGAATCGGCTCGTCCTTCACCTGGCAGGCACGGAAGATGTCGCCTTCCGAGACGGTCTGCTCCATCACGGTGACACCCGACGCAGCATCGACGACCCGGATTGAACCGGCCGACGGGGCTTCGAAGGTCTTGTCGTGGCTGCCGTACTCTTCGGCCTTCTGAGCCATCAGGCCGACGTTCGGGACGGTACCCATCGTGGTCGGGTCGTACGCCCCGTTGGCGATGCAGTCATCGATGACGACCTGGTAGATGCCTGCGTAGCTACTGTCCGGGATGGTCGCTTTGACATCCTGCAGGTCCCCCGCAAGGTTCCACATCTGACCCGACGTGCGAATCATGGCGGGCATCGATGCGTCGACGATGACGTCGCTCGGCACGTGCAGGTTGGTGATGCCGTTGTCCGAATCGACCATGGCGAGGTCGGGACCGTTCTCGAAAGCTGCTGCGATGTCAGCCTCGATCTCGGCCTGCTTGTCGGCAGACAGGTTCGACAGTGACGAAATCACGTTGCCAAGGCCATTGTTGGGGTTAGCCCCAGCCTCGGCGAGTGCTGCACCGTGCTTCGCGAACACGTCAGAGAAGTAAGCCCGCACAGCGTGGCCAAAGATGATCGGGTCGGACACCTTCATCATCGTCGCCTTCAGGTGCAGCGAGAACAGCACGCCCTGTTCCTTGGCGTCAGCAATCTGTGCATCGAGGAACGCGCGAAGAGCTTCGAGACTCATCACCGTGGAGTCGATCACTTCGCCGGCGAGCACCGGAACGGATTCCTTGAGCACCGTCACCAAACCGTCGGCGGCGACGTGCTCGATGCGGACAGCGCCGGCCTCGGACATCGTGACCGACTGCTCGTTATGTGCGAAGTCGCCGTCGGCCATGGTGGCGACGTGACTCTTCGATTCATTCGACCAGGCACCCATCGAGTGAGGGTTGGCCTTGGCGTACTCCTTGACGGCCTTCGGCGCACGCCGGTCGGAGTTGCCCTGGCGCAGCACCGGGTTCACGGCCGAACCCATCGTGGCGCCGTATGCAGCCTTGATTGCCTTCTCGTCGTCGGTCGTTGCGTCGTCCGGGTAGTCGGGCAGGTCGAACCCCTGCGCCTGGAGCTCAACGATCGCTGCCTTGAGCTGCGGTACCGATGCAGAGATGTTCGGGAGCTTGATGATGTTCGCCTCCGGAGTGAGTGCCATCTCGCCAAGTTCGGCGAGCGCATCCACGACACGCTGCCCCTCGGTGAGGCGGTCCGGGAAGGCGGACAGGATTCTGGCAGCGAGCGAGATGTCCCGTGTCTCAACACCGACGTCAGCCGCACCAGCAAACGCCTCAATGATCGGAAGCAACGAATACGTGGCAAGTGCAGGTGCTTCGTCGGTGAACGTGTAGATGATCTTCGAGTTGTTCATGGGGGTCTCCGAACCGGTGTGCGGGCACTGACGAGCAGACGGAACTTGTCTGCAACTTGTCTTTATCGTAGCGCAGCTTGTCACCGATCGCAGTCCGAGTCACACCACCCGGATCAAATGAAGTCCCGCGAATCAGGGTGTCGGGGCGTCAGTAAGGCGGGCTCGGCACTCCCGTCGTATCGTGGTCAGTGATGGACTTTGACTGGACCCCCGAACAGAACGCCCTCCGCGAGCAAGCACGACAGGTCGCGGCCGAGGCCGTTGCCAAGTACGGCCGGCACAACGATTCCTGGATCAACGGCTACTCGAAAAACTTTGCCCGCGACCTCGGAGCACTCGGCTGGGTCGGCATGTGCTGGCCCACAGAATTCGGTGGTGGTGGCCGACCGCCAATCGATCGCCTCATCGTCGGCGAAGAGTTGATTGCTGCTGGTGCGCCCATTGCTGCCATGTGGTTCGCTGATCGCCAGATGGGTCCGACGCTCATCGCCTACGGCACCCCCGATCAGCAGGCCGAGTTCCTGCCCAGCATGCTCACCGGCGACACCACCTGGTGCATCGGCATGTCGGAGCCCGATTCCGGTTCCGACCTCGCATCGCTGTCCACGAGTGCCGTCCGTGACGGTGATGACTTCATCATCAACGGCCAGAAAATTTGGACGAGTTTCGGTGACGATGCCGACTACTGCTACCTCATCTGCCGCACCGACGCGTCGGGCCCGCCGCACCGGGGTATCAGCGAGATCATCATCCCCATGGACACCCCCGGCATCGAGGTCCGCCCGATCACCGACATGACGACCAACCGTCACTTCTGCGAGGTGTACTTCACCGACGCTCGCGTGCCTGCCGTCAACCTCGTCGGAGTCGAGGGCAACGCCTTCAAACAAACGATGGTGCAGCTCGAACACGAACGTGGCGGCATCGACCGACTCGTCTCGAACAAGGCCCTGTACGACCTCGCACTCGAGCGTGCCGACACGAGCGATCCTCGCGTCCGGCAAGAGATCGCCGATCTCGAAATCGGGTATCGGCTCGGCCGCATCCTGGTCACGCGCGAGGTACTGCGCCAGGCGCCCGCCGGCTTCTCAGCGGCAACGAAGTGCTTCTGCACCGAACACGAGATCAAGGTCGCCGACTTCGTCGCGAAAACCTTCGGCGCCAACGCGATGCTCTGGAGCGACGTCACCAAGGGCTTCACGTACGGGCCCGGGTACACCATCATGGGTGGCACGTCGAACATCATGCGCAACATCCTGGGCGAGCGTGTGCTCGGCCTTCCACGCGAACCGCGCTAGTACGACATGGTCGTCGTGCCGGGTGCGTTACGGGTTGATCTCGGTGCGCAGGACTACTTCGCCTGACGATTGCTGGCCCGGGTCGTCCGGCCCGGCGGCTGCCTCGAGCGTAATCGTGAACAGTTCGACGCGCTCGAGCTCGACACCGGCCCACAGCGTCACGTCGACGCCGTCGTGGAACGTTCCGACCGGGAAGAGATCGCCGTCGACTGTCTTGAGCCAGCCTGCGTAGAACGAACCGTTATCACGGCGGGGCAGGCTCGCCGCATCGAGTTCAATGCGCAGGCCGGAGTCAAACGACGTGACCGTAATGTCACCGGATTGATCGCCGATCAGTCCGGTCGGCACCAATTTCGCCGAGAACGAGTCGATGTCCTCGACGCCACTGAGCCCACTGAGTAACACCAGACCGCCGAACAAAAAGCTGATCGCTGCCGCTGCACCGAGGAGCGCCGGCCGGACCCATGAGCGGCGACCGCTCGGGCCAGCCAGGGCTGCGTACGTTTCCGGAGCGTTGACCGATTCCAAACTGATGGCGTTGACGATGCGATCACCGAGGTCGTCACCCGGCAAGTCCCACAGAGTTGGATCGGCAAGCAGCGCTCCGATCTCCTCGCTGAATTCGGGAGTGAATTCGGGAGTGAATTCGGGAGTGAATTCGGGAGTGAATTCGGGAGTAGATTCCGCGTTGAATTCGGGGTCGTTGTCCTGCTCGCTCATCGCCGCACCCAGTTCATTGCCAACCCGTTCATTGAGAATGTCATCAGCTTCCACTGTTCACTACGTCCTTCGAGCGTGATTGGTTCCCAAATCATTGCCCGGCTCACGAGTTCGGCTCCCGGAGGTGGCTAAGTCGGTTCGCCAGGCGTCGATGGGCCCGATGCGATCGTGACTTGACGGTGCCGACAGCGATATCCAAACGTTCCGCTATTTCGGCGTGTGTGTGGCCATCGATGTGCTGCATCTTGACGATCTCTCGTTCATCGGGTTCGAGACCCTCGATCGCGGCGCGAACACTCCACACCGTTTCGATCTGCTCGGCGCTCGGGGGCAAGGTCACCAGTGCGGAGTCGGCCAGGTCGGCGACTTCGAGTGACCCGGCGGGTCGGCGCTGCTCGCGACGCAGAACGTCGATCGCTGCACGCCGCGCAATGGTTGCGAGCCACGGAGCGAAATCGCGGCCCGGCTCAAACTGCTCAGCGTTGCGCCATGCCTGCAGGAACACGTGCTGGGTAACTTCCTCTGCGCGATGCCGATCTTTCAGCATGCGATTGGCCACGGTGAAGACCAGCCCACCGAAACGCTCGTACAACGCTCGGACGGCTGCCTCGTCGCCCTCGCGTAGGGCCAACGCCAGGTCGGCGTCTTCCTGCACGACGTGCACTGGGCGAAACTGTTCCATCAGACAGTCAGCGTATTCGGCCGGGTCTACGACGGAGGTGACCTGGCTCTACTCTCCGATCATGGAACATGTGCAATTCGGCCGAACCGGCCTCAAAGTCTCCCGCCTCTGCCTCGGAACGATGACGTTCGGCTTCCAGGCCGATCGTGCTACGTCGTTCGCGATCATGGACACGGCGGCCGATGCCGGCATCACGTTCTTCGACACCGCCGACATGTATCCGAATGCCGGCACGTTCGAATCGATGGGGGCAACCGAGACCATCATCGGCGAATGGATGCACGGTCGACGCGACGAGTTCGTCCTCGCCAGCAAGTGCTTTTTCCCGACCGGCAAGCAGCCATGGAAGGCAGGCAACAGTCGCCACAACATCATGCGCTCGATCGAGGCATCGTTGCGGCGATTGCAAACCGATTACCTCGATCTGTACCAGCTCCACGCATGGGATCCCACGACGCCGATCGAAGAAACACTGGGCGCCTTGGACGATTTGGTCCGCTCGGGCAAGGTCCGTTACGTCGGCTGTTCAAACATGATGGCGTGGCGGATTGCCCGTGCGGTCGGCCGCAGCGAGACATTGGGCCTCTGCAAGTTCGAGAGTGTGCAGCCTCGCTACAACCTCCTGTTCCGGGAAAACGAACGCGAGCTCTTCCCGCTGTGCGCCGAAGAAGGCCTTGCCGTCATGCCCTACAACCCGCTGGCTGGCGGGCTGCTCACGGGCAAGCACCGGGGCACCCCGACCGAGGGCACCCGCTTCACCCTCGGAACGGCAGCTGAGCGCTACCGGGAGCGGTACTGGGACGATGCGAAACTCGGCACCGTCGACGCATTCCAGCAGATCGCCGAAAATGCTGGCGTCCCAATGGCCACCCTGGCCATCCGCTGGGTCCTCGCCAACCCGGTCGTGACCTCACCGATTCTCGGTGCCAGCCGGCCCGAACAGCTCACAGCGTCGGTCGCGGCGCTCGAGACGCCGCTCGACGCCGACGTCCTGCAGCAGTTGAACGAGCTCACACACGAGTACCGCTTCGGCGACAACGAACGCTGAACGAGACGGAGCCAGAAACGACAAAAGGCCTGGTACCGGAGTACGCAGACCTTCAATCTCGTGGGCACGACAGGAATCGAACCTGCGACCTCTACCGTGTCATGGTAGCGCTCTAACCAACTGAGCTACGCGCCCGTAGCGGCAGACAAGATACCAGTTACCGACGCCGTCCCCACACAGGATCTCGACGTGATTTCTGATTGCGACATCTGGCTACGGTGGCAAGGTGACCGAACACGACCTCGCCCTCTTCCTCGTCCGAGTTGCGCTCGGCCTCACCATGGCTGCTCACGGCGCCAACAAGTTCAGGTCTGGCCTCGCCGGCGTGGCCGGTTGGTTCGACAGTATGGGGATGCGGCCTGGCGCCCTGCACGCCCGGTTCGCGGCCGGCGGCGAAGTGCTGGCCGGGCTCTTTCTGGCTGCCGGCCTGTTGACCAGCTTCGCCGCGCTCGGCTTCGTCGGCCTGATGACCGTCGCTGCGGTCACCGTGCATCTCTCGAAGGGTTTCTTCATTCTTGACGAGGGCTGGGAATACGTCTTCATCTTGGGAGTCACCGCTGTCGCCATTGCACTACTCGGCCCGGGTGGCTGGTCGATCGACCGGGCCATCGGCATCGACGACGACCTCGACGGATGGCTCGGCCTGGCGATTGCCGCCGGCGGCGGCCTGGCTGCTGCCGGGGGCCTGCTCAGCGTCTTTTATCGACCGCCCACTGGCAAGTAACTCAGACTCAGCGGATCAGTCGCGGAGGCGCATCGAAATTTCGTTGGCCATCAACCGGCCCGAACGAGTGAGAACGACGCGTTCAGCATCATCAGCATGCGGCACCAGCATCCCGTCGAGCAGTTCGATGGTCGACTCGTCAAAGGCTGAGCGCTCGATGCCGTCGCGTGTCCGCAACACCAGTTGCTGGCCTTCGACCCGACGAACGTCAGCGTCGAGGGTCTCAGATGCTGCTTCGACCGACTCCCCCGCTGCGACGAGATCGATATAGCGGTCAGGCGTCCGAACGTTCCACCAGCGCCGGCCGTTGTGGTGCGAGTGCGCTGCGCAACCGAAGCCCCGGTAATTCTGCTGGCGCCAATAGAGGAAGTTGTGCTTTGACTCGTGACCGGGCCGAGACCAGTTCGACACCTCGTAGTTGACAAGGCCCTCCGCAGCGAATCGCTCGTCGACCAACTCGTACTTGTCTGCCTGGTCGTCGTCGTCAGGGTGCCGAGCGGGCTGATCCGCAAGCGGCGTTCCAGCCTCGACAGTGAGGCCGTAGGCCGACACATGTGGCGGTTCGTGGCTCAATGCGCCCTCGACAGTCTCTTCCCAGTCGCTGAGCGACTCCCCTGCTGCCCCGTAGATGAGGTCGAGGTTGAACGTCGGCAGGCCGACAGCGCGCACAGCTTCGACGGCTCGCACAACGTTGTCGCGGTCGTGAGTTCGGCCCAAGGCTTCGAGCACATGCGCAGACATCGACTGCACCCCGATGCTCACGCGGTTGACGCCACCGTCAACGAAGGCCCGCAGCATTTCTGGGGTGACATCGTCTGGATTACACTCCACCGTGACCTCTGCGTCTGGCGTCTTCGGGATCAGAGCGATGACCGCAGCGAGTTGCTCTGGGGGGACCAGCGTCGGAGTTCCACCGCCGACGAAGACGGTATCGGCCACCGGCATCCCGTTCGCGACGGCTCGCCGGATCTCGGTACCGAGCGCGTCGAGGTACGCGTCGGTCAGGTGGTGCCGGTCGGTCCAGGTCGCAAATGCGCAGTAGTCGCACTTCGACGCGCAGAACGGGATGTGCAGGTACGCACCGAACATGTCAGAAAAAGCTGCTGCGCCCCGAGTGGTCACAGGGGCAGCATTTCAGATTGTTGGGTTCGTTGCGAATCAGAGTGGCTTGAACAACAGGTCGAGTGCTGCAAGCCGCTCCGCGACCTGATCGACGGGAACGTCGAGCATCGCCGCGATTGCTCGGGTGTCGTCGCCGCGGACCGTAATCACACGGCCGTTGAAGTCCTGCCGCTGTAACTGGATGAGGCGCAGATAGCGCGCAAGCATCTCGAACGGCGAACCGCTCAGCTGCACCAGCTTGGACACGTCGATTGCCAACTTCTTATTGATGGGCGAGTCGATCGCGGCGGCTTCGGCACCCGTGACTTCACGGGGAAGCATCTGCTCGATCGGGACGTTGTAGAACTGCGCGAGACGGTCAAGCCTCGGGACAGACAGTGCTCGCTCGCCGCGTTCGTACGCGCCGAGCACCGACGCTTTGAACTCCTGAGCCGATTGCGCTTCGACCTCTTGTAAAGAAAGTCGCTTCTGCTTTCGGATCACTCGGAGTCGCTCCCCGACCTGCTGGCTGAATGCAGAAGGAGCATCGTCGTCAAATGAAACCATAGTGATTTCCGCCTAGAAACAGTCAAAGCTGTGCCGCAACCCTGACGGCGAAATGGAAGAGGGCTCCTCAACCATAGGACAGTTTGCACCTTTTTCGGGTAATTAGTGGTCGGCAACAACACAGAGTGTGGCGGCCGCAACCGCAGCAGTCTCTGTACGCAGCACATTGTGACCCAGCGTGACGCGATCCCTGGCCACAGCGAGTTCTTTGCTCGACCAACCACCCTCTGGCCCAATTGCGACCATCCGGTCGGTTGCAGTCAACGCTCGCCCGCCAGGTTCGGCGACTGCGGCACCCTCAAGAATCTCCAATGCCTGAACCGGTGGCAACACTTCGGGGAGAAACGTTCGACGACTCTGCTGCGCGGCGCTCTCCGCAATCCGTTTCAGGCGGAGCAGTTTCTTGTCGACTTCCGACGACTTCCACCTCACGACCGAATGATCGGCGTCGAGCAGTTGCAATCGATCGACGCCCAATTCGGTGACCTTCTGGACGAGCCAATCGAGCCGCTCACCCTTCGGCATCGCCGTTGCGAGGGTAAGTGGCGCAACGGGAAAGGGTTCGATTTCAATATCACCGTTCGCCTCGACGCGCATTGCCTGGCGTTCACCAACGACGGTCGCCAATCGCCAGCGCCCAGCGCCGTCACAGACACTGATCACCACACCATCGCGGAGTCGAAGGACTCGGCTGAGGTGGTGCTGGGTGTCGTCGGACAGTGCAATAACACCGTCGGCTCCCAACTCTTCGCTGCCGACGAAGACGTGAGCTGCTGCTCGTCGCCGATCGTCGACACCACTCACGAGAACGCTGACTTGATGCGGGAGAACAGGCCTTCCTTGCCGTTCCCCACCACTTCGTCGCGGCCCTTCGCGTACGCGATGAGCGCTTCGACCTCGTCATCGCTCAGCTTGGTCGGGATGTCGACGCGGACTCGCGCGATCAGGTCGCCACGTCCGCGGCCCTGCAGGTGAGGGACGCCACGGTGACGCAGAGTGAATTCGCGTCCTGGCTGCGTGCCGGCAGGGATGACGAGGTCTTCATCGCCGTCGAGCGTTTCGAGCGTGAGTGAGGTGCCGAGCGCGGCCTGTGCGAACGAGATACCAACGTCGGTGATGAGATCGTTGCCTTCACGGACGTAGTGATCATGCGGAGACACCCGCATGTGCACATAGAGGTCGCCATTGCCGCCGCCCCGAGGCCCGGCTGCACCTCGACCAGTCAGGCGAAGGGTGGAACCCGTGTCTACGCCACCGGGCACATCGACCTGGTAGCTCTTATCAGCGGTGACTCGGCCCTGCCCACGACACGCCGAGCACGGTGTTGCGATCACTTGGCCCATACCGCCGCATCGTCCACACGTGCTTGCCGTGACCATCTGGCCGAGAAGGCTTTGACGGACGCGCTGTACTTGGCCTGCGCCGCCGCAGTCACTGCAGGTGACCGGCTTGGTACCTTCACCAGCGCCGGTCGCGTCGCAATCGTCGCATGCGACGGGAAGTTTCAGGGCGACACTGATCTGGTCGCCAAACACTGCCTGTTCGAGCGTGAGGTCGGCAACGGTTTCAAGGTCTTGCCCGCGAGGCGGGCCGCTCGGACCTCGACCGCGGCCACCACCACCGAACGGGCTTCCGCCTGAGCCGCTGAAGAACGCATCAAAAATATCGCCGAGCCCACCGCCAAACATGTCGCCGGCCGATTGTCCGCCGCCACCACCGCTGCCACCACCGACTCCGGCTTCGCCGAACTGGTCGTAGCGCTGGCGCTGTTGAGCGTCGGAGAGTACCTGGTAGGCCCGGGCGACTTCCTTGAACTTGTCCTCAGCCTCGGCATCGTCCGGATTGGCGTCGGGGTGCAGCTCGCGGGCGCGCTTGCGATACGCCTTTTTGATTTCGTCAGCTGATGCGCTGCTCGAAACACCTAACAAGTCGTAGAAATCAGCCATGTCGGTGTACAGGATGCCTGGAAACCGTGCAGTTCCGAATATGAGAATCGCCAGCCTGGCCCGAGTCAGCCTTCTTCGATGCGATGTCCGAGGAGCTCACTGACGACGTCGACGGTTGCGAGCGCCTGCGGATAGTTCATCCGAGTCGGGCCGAGAATACCGACGGCGCCGAGATGTTCGCCGTCAATCACGACCGGAGCAACGACCACCGAGCAGGCTGCAAGCGGCTCGATGCCGTGCTCGCCGCCGATCGACACCGACATGCCGCGGCCGACGATGTCGCTCACCAGGGACACCACGACGAACTGCTGCTCGAGCGTGTGGAGCACCGAACGCACCACTTCGACCGCGTCGAATGCTCTGGCCACTTCAGATGCACCGCCCGTGTAGACGAGGCCGCCAGAGCCAACCTTGGCAAGTTCGCTCAGAGTAACCGAGCAGATGCGGTCAACCGCTTGGTTGCCGCTCGGGGCCACCTCGGTCAGGGACCCGAGCGCTGCGCCGACCATCCCCGCGGCGAGGTGAGCAGATGCTGCATCCACGCAAATATCGTCGTCGTCTTGGGTGAGTTCGATCATGGTGTTCTCGACCGAACCGTTGGCGAGCACGACGACCACGGTGGCTGCAGTTGACGACAGTGTGACGATCTGGATGCTCCGGATCGGCGCTGCCTCGGCCTTCGGGCCAACGACCACCGCTGCGCTGTGGGTGAGATCGGCGAGCAGGTTGCTGGTCTGGTGGAGCAACTCTTCGAGCCGACCGTGTGCAGCTGAGAAAAAGTCGCCAACCTGCCGGGTGGCAGCCTGGTCGAGTGTTCCGGGTACCGCAAGATTGTCGACGAAGAATCGGTAGCCCTTGTCGGTCGGGATTCGGCCTGCAGACGTGTGCGGCTGGATGAGATAACCCTCGGACTCGAGCATGGCCATTTCGTTGCGGACCGTTGCCGACGACACGTTGATGTTGGGTGCCGACGCAATGTGCGTCGACCCGACCGGCTGAGCCGTGGCGATGTACTCCTGCACAACTGCCCCCAGAATGGCTGTCTTGCGGTCGTCCAACATTGAAATATGATGCTACTTGAGTGCTGAGTTCATCGCCTTGAGTCTGCGCAACGCTTCGTCGCGCTCGGCGCCGTGGTCGACCATCTGGTCGGGCGAATCCGGTGCCCACCTGTGGACGTACTCACCCCTCGGGTCATAGCGATCCTCTTGCGTCGAAGGGTTAAAGACTCGGAAGTACGGCGACGCATCGGTGCCAGTTCCAGCAGTCCACTGCCAGCCATGGTTGTTCGACGCGACATCGCCATCGATCAGGTGCTGCATAAACCACCGTGCTCCCCACTGCCAGGGCAGATGCAGGTCTTTGACAAGGAAGCTCGCCACGATCATTCGTACCCGGTTGTGCATCCAGCCGGTCGCCGCGAGCTGTCGCATGCCGGCATCAACGATGCCAAACCCTGTCTGGCCGACGCACCATCGATCGAACTTCAGGCGCGCCGCGGCGTCGGTATCGACCTGCATGGCGTCGTACTTCGGGTTCAGGTTCTTCCAGGCTGTGTGCGGCTGGATGAAGAGCACGTCGGCGTAGAAGTCCCGCCATGCCAGCTCGCTGGAGAACACCATCGGTCCGTCGTCTTTCGCTCCGCTCAGGTCGAGGTCGGAGAGCACGGTGCGCGGATGGATCGTGCCCCACTTGAGGTCGGGTGAGAGTTGGCTGGTGCCAGCGAGTGCCGGTCGGTCGCGGACGTCGTTGTATGCCTCGGCGCCGGACCTCATGGTCCCGTCTGCAGCGGAGGAAAATTCGAGGAATGCGACAAGCCGTTGGTGCGCTGCGGCTTCGCCGGCTGCGGGAAGGTCGATACCGGGGTCGGGCCGTTCGAACAGCGGTTCGGTGACGTCGGCGATCACCGTGGCCGGTGACCAGCGAATGTTGTCGGGGTCGTCGTGCGGGGGCGCCCAACCGACGCCGCGCCACACCTTCGAGAACGGCGTGAACACCTTGTAGGGCGTGCCATCGCCCTTCAGGACACTGCCGGGGTCGACGGCATACGGCGACCCGACGCCTTGGAGGCTGCGGCCGTCGGCACGGAGCGCAGCGCCGACGGCGGTGTCGCGCCGCCGTCCGTATGGCGAGTAGTCGCGGCTGACAAAGACGCTCGCGGCATCCAGACGGGCAGCAAGCGCGGGAATCACCGTGGCCGGGTCGCCGTTGGCAATCAGCAACTGCCCGCCGGACCGCTCGCGGATAGATGCGTCGAGCGCAGTCAGGACATCGTGCAGGTAGGCGAGCCGCGGTGTACCCGACGCCACAAACGTCGGATCGACCACGAAGACCGGGACCACCTCATTGCCGTCGGCACCGGCTGCAAGCAAAGCGGGAAGGTCACCGAGGCGAAGGTCGCGTCGAAACCACATGATCGAACGAGATGACACATCATTCGTTCTACCCGACGATCGATGCTCCAGCCATGTCCTGCCCGGTCGGGCTCTGTCCTGCCGGGTCAAGCTCAGCCAAGGTGCCGGGCCCACCAGCCGTTGCGGAACACGCCGTGCGGGTCGAGGCGGTGCGCCATGTCGATGAAGTCGTCGAACATCTCATACGTGTCGGGTACCGAGAACCGGTTGGCGTGGAACACCTTGCCCCAGTGCGGCCTCGGGGCGAATGGGGCAAGTGCGTCTTGCACCGCTGCCACGGCGCGGTCGAGATCGCCCGCCGCTCCCCCGGCCTCACCGTCGGGGTGCCACGTGAAATGGAAGGCAACGGACGGGCGCCGATACTGCGGACTCATCCACAGTTGGTCAGCTGCAACGGCACGAATCTCGCTGACCATCAGCCGATCAGCGAAGTCATGTGCTGCGTTGCGGAGGGCTTCGAGTGCCAGCGGGCCGTCGACCGAACCGACAAAGAACTCCGATTGCACCTCATTGCCGGCACTCGGTGTGAATCCCATCCGGAAGTGCGGGAGCCGGTCGGCCCACGGGCCCGGCACGCCAAGTTGTTCGGTGCATGTGGAACCGTCGACGCCGGGGATCGGATGATGCTGCATCGATGCTGCTGGGGCGTCGAGGAACGTGGCGCCGGGGTGCATCGACCGGTCGCTCCCGTCGGTCCGTCGCTTCATCCACACTTGACCGACCTGGCCATCGAACGAGCCAGCGAACGTGGTGAACACGCTGACGCTGTACGCCGCGCCGAGGATCATTGTGAGCTGATCGACCACCGCGTCGAGCGACAGTTCTCCGTAGACGTACTGCTCGATCTGGTAGTCGAAGACGACGTCGAGGCTGACGGTGGTGACGATGCCCAGCGCTCCGAGCGACACGACCATGCCGTCGAAATCGGGCGTCGATCGATCGACCGAGATGATCTCGCCCGCGGTGTTGACGTACTCGAAGCCTGCGACTGATGTGGCGAGGTTGCCGTTGCCCACGCCGGAGCCGTGAGTTGCAGTTGCGACAGCACCGGCGACTGAGATGTGTGGCAGCGACGCCAGGTTGCGCAGCGCCATGCCGTGCGACGCGAGCGCCTGCGCCACCTCGCCGTATGTGGTCGAGGCCGGCACGGTGATGGTTTGCGCGTCGGCGTCAAAATGTGTCTTCGGCTGGTAGCCACTGAGATCGATCAACTCGTCTGCGTCGACGATGTCGGTGAACGAATGTCGAGATCCCAGTACCCGGATGCTGGTGGCCGATTGGGCGATCGCTGCAATCTCGTCGATCGTCGTCGGACGATGAATTCGGCTCGCCCGGTAGGCGTAGTTTCCCGCCCAGTTCTGTTCCCCAGTGGCGGTCGCAGCGTCAGTCATGAGAATGCCCACCGTAGTGAACAGCTTCAGGTGGTCGCTGAAGCATTCGGAGCAAAACTCCGACCCGTGGTGAGCCACACCGCGACGGCTCCCGCTACAGCGAGCAGGCTGATCACGCTGCCGTAACCGAGCGACCACTCGACGCTGATTTGATCAGCGATCATTCCGGTGATCGGGCCACCGATGGGTGTCGAGCCGAGGAATGCAACGGCTTGCAGCGCCATCAATCGGCCGCGCATGTCGCTCGGGCTCTCCTGCTGCATGATCGCATTTGCAGCGGTGATGAATCCGGATGACCCTGCGCCGAGCGGCACCGCCCAGAGGAACGCCACCCAGATGTTCGGTGACCAGGCGATCCCGAACCCGGCGACGGCAAGGAGCACGATATTGCCGAAGTACCAGCGCATCGACACTCGGTGCTGACGCGCAGTCAAGAGCGCACCGGTGAGCGAGCCCACGGACATCACACCGAGCACGTAGCCAAATGCCTGGTCGCCACCCCACCGCTGCTCGGCCAGTTTGGGGAAGACGACCTGCTGGTTAAACGAGAAGGTCGACACGATCAGCAGCACGACAAACAGCACGAGCAGGTCACGACGGCCCACAATAAACCGCAGCGCTTCGCGCACCGGTTGGCCACCCTTCGGCCGTGGTGCCGACATAAACATCTCGTCGCGACGCAGCGATGTGAGCGAGAAAATGATCGCCGAGAACGTGACCCCGTTCAGGACGAAGCACCACCCTGTGCCGATCACGCCGACAAGCACCGCACCGACTGCCGGCCCAAAGATGCGCGACGACGTCATCACCGCGGTGTTCAGCGACGTGGCATTCGGAATTTCGGCAGGCTCGACCAGTTCGGTGACAAGGCTGCGGCGTGCTGGGTTGTCGAAGGCATTCGCAATGCCGAGGAACAGCGACATCGCGTAGACCAGCGGCAGGTTGATCACGCCGGTCAGGTCGAGTACACCGAGCAGCAACGCCTGGCTCGCCATCGCCGACTGGGTGATGATCGCCATCTTCCGCTTGTTCAGCCGATCGGCCATCGCTCCCGCAGACGCGCCGAGGAACAGCATCGGCGCGAATTGGAAGGCGATCGTGAAGCCGACCTTGCTTGCCTCGCCCGTGAGCCGGAACACAAGAATCGACATCACCGTGAGGTGCATCCACGTGCCAACGTTCGACACCAGCAGGCCACCGAAGAACAGACGGGCGTTGTAGTACCGCAGCGACCGGAACGTGGTGGATCCGAATCCGGATCCGGGCGGCGGAGCAGGTTCGCGAGCGGCGATTGGAGCACTCACCGCCGGTCAACCCACTGTTCGTTCACGCTGAGAGTCTGGCGTTTGGTCCGACTCACCGCTTCACCGGGCGATCTCGCGCATGCCACGCATGTTGGGCCTTGTTGATGAGCCTCGACAAGCGTGATGTACGTCGACCAGCAGCGCAACGTGCAATGAATGCCGAGACTGCTCATCGCCCCTCGGGACCGCTCGCCTTGGCGTGTTCGCTCGCAGGTATCGCCGGGTTCATCGATGTGCATCTCTGCTTGCACGTCACGAACGTCTTTGTCGCGAACATGAGCGGCAATATGGTCCGAGTCGGGATCTTCAATGGGTCGGGCGACTGGTCCCTCGCTGCGGGGTCGGAGTCGGGGCTTTCGCGATGGCATCCAGGCCTCGTCGGTGCGTGCGGCTGCTACGTGGGATGCGCCGCAGCGGCTTCTGCGCTCGGCTCATCTCCGTTGTTTCTCCTCACCCCGTCCGACGTCCTCTTGGTCTTCACCGTCTATGTTCGCTCAATTGCCAAGTTCCGCTCTGCTTTCGTAAAGTCCCGAGTCAGGGGATCAGAACGCCGGGCCGCCGACTACTGACGCTGGGCGCGGTGGGTGCGTCTCTTGCTCTCGAGACCGTGACCGGATGCGTGAAGATGTGCGTGAGCTGTTCGCCGAAACAGAGCGATTTGCGTCTTTCCACTTTCACGTCGTCTCCCAGGGAGGCGGGTCACCTCGACGAACTTCGGGGTCCGAAGGTCTTCGGCTACCTGGTGAAGACGGCCGTAGCCGAAGAGCGCCAAGACCAACTCGTCTCACTCCTACTCGCCGCCTGGCCGGGCTGAGCCGGGCATGGCCTCAGAGCTCGCTCGGCCGAGCGAGAGGTCTGACGATGCACTTGAGGTCTGCAGCGCAGCGGCACGCGACCACTCGCAATGTCGTCGCGGATGTGCCAAGCTCGTGCAACGACGACCAGGAGGATTTATGCTCAGAAAAATATTGAAAGCACTCAGCCGCAAGCTGAAGTCGAAGAAACCTCGAGCACCGACGACAGGGGGCTGATGACCGAGGACCGATGAGATGGTCCGTCTCGAGACAGCGGTGGCCACGAGCAAGTAAGGCATATTTTAGGTAGGTCTACCGCTCGGCCAGCGAACGCCTCGCCCCAGACCACTTTGAGAAGGGTTGGGCCGTCGCGGATGACGCCGTTGATCCGAGGAATTGGAGTCCGTTTCGCTTTGCATCCGCTTTGCGCGCCGTCTGCTTGGATTGGTGGGAGGTCGGATTCCAGCCCACATACCCGCGGAAGCTCACTGGACCGGTTTGGACCTGCCCAACAGCAGGCCATCATCGCCAACCGTTTCCGCTCCGGACGCTGAATCAAGTTCGGCGACGTTCAACCGCCCTGCAGCCAGCGAAGCCGCTGCGATCACGAACATTCACGTCGTGGCTCTACCGTTCGAGGTGGCAGACGCCGCCATTTTGCTGAGGGGACAGCCGGTTGGGACCTACGGCTTGGATGCCCGTTCTGGCCTGTCTAGTCGTCGAGCTTGAGGGCGTCGATGAAGACGTTGCCGGGCACTTCGACCCGACCGATCGACTTCATCTTCTTCTTGCCCTCTTTCTGCTTCTCGAGCAGCTTGCGCTTACGCGTGATGTCGCCGCCGTAACACTTGGCGGTGACGTCTTTGCGCTTCGCTTTCACCGTTTCACGGCTGATGATCTTGCCGCCGATAGCCGACTGAATCGGCACGTCGAACATCTGGCGCGGGATGAGTTCTTTCAACTTCTCGCACATCCGGCTGCCGTAGGCATACGCCTTGTCACGGTGCACGATCGTCGAGAACGCATCAGCGGGGATCGCGTTGAGGAGCAGATCGACTTTCACGAGGTTGCTCTTGCGGTAACCGGAAAGCTCGTAGTCGAGGCTCGCGTAGCCCTTGCTCCGCGACTTCATCTGGTCAAAGAAGTCGACGACCACTTCAGCAAGCGGCACCTCGTAGACAAGTTCCATTCGCTCAGGCGAGAGGTATTCCATCTTCTGCATCTCTCCGCGACGCGTCTGACAGAGGTCCATCAGTGCGCCGGTGTATTCGCTGGGTGTGATGATCGAGATTTTAAAAAACGGCTCTTCGACGAAACTGATGCTCTGCGCTTCGGGCAGATCAGCGGGGTTGTCGACCTTGATCTGAGTGCCATCCGTCTTGGTGACGAGATACTCGACGCTCGGTGCTGTGGCGATCAGGGCGAGGTCGAACTCGCGCTCGAGCCGCTCTTTCACGATCTCCATGTGGAGGAGGCCCAGGAATCCGCAGCGAAACCCGAAGCCGAGCGCACCCGACGACTCTGGTGCGTAGGTGATTGAGGCGTCGTTCAGCTTGAGCTTCCCGAGAGCCTCGCGCATGTTCTCGAAGTCGTCTCCGTCGATCGGGAACAGACCGGAGAAGACCATGGGGAGTGGCTCGCGGTAGCCCTCAAGTGCCTCGGTCGAGCCGTGAATCGCCGTGGTGACCGTTTCACCCGACTTGGCATCGCCGACGTCTTTGATGCCCGCGACGATGTAGCCGACTTCGCCCGGGCCCATCTCTTTCAGCGGAGTCATCACGGGCATGCGGGCGCCGATCTCGATCGCTTCGTGCTGAGCGCCAGCGTTGATGAACTGGAGCTTCTCGCCCGACTTCATCGTGCCCTGCATAATGCGGACCGACGAGACGACACCGCGGTACTGGTCGAACTGGGAGTCGAAGATCAAGCCCTGCAGCGGTGCGTCAGGGTCGCCCTTCGGTGCGGGGATGCGCTCAATGATCGCGTCGAGCAACTCGGGGACGCCGAGGCCGGTCTTGGCCGACATCGGCAGGATCTGTTCACGAGGGATGCCGAGGACCTGTTCGATCTCGCCGGCGTAGCGGTCGACGTCGGCGGCCGGCAGATCGATCTTGTTGAGCACTGCAACGATCTCGAGGTCGTTCTCGAGAGCGAGGTAACAGTTGGCGAGAGTCTGGGCCTCGATGCCCTGCGCTGCGTCGACGACGAGCACGACGCCTTCACATGCTGCAAGGCTGCGGCTGACTTCGTAACCAAAGTCAACGTGGCCGGGCGTATCGATCAAGTGGAACGTGTGGCCCTTCCAGGAAACACGAACGTTCTGGGCCTTGATCGTGATGCCGCGCTCGCGCTCGAGGTCCATCGTGTCGAGGTACTGCGCTTTCATGTCACGGGATTTCACCGCCCCAGAGATCTCGAGGATGCGATCGCTCAACGTTGATTTGCCGTGATCAATGTGCGCGATGATCGAAAAGTTGCGGATCTTGTCCATTTCCATGTCGGATCCAAAGCTATCTGCCAGGTTCGATCCCCTGGCGTCCAGGTTCGCCAACTCGTGAGCATCATTCATCCCAGGGTTCACATGCGATCTACGTTGGCGGCGGGCACCTGGCTCGGTAGAGTTTCACGGCTGTTCGGTTCCGCTCTCTGTGGCCCGACGAGATCGACAAAGAAGGCATCAGGAACATGGCAAATATCAAGAGCCAGAAAAAGCGCATCCTCACCGATGCCAAGCGCGCCGAGCGTAACAAGTCGGTTCGCGCCGAGGTCAAGACCCGCGTCAAGGCTGCTCGGGCCGCTGCTGGCACCGATGGCGGCACCGAGGCACTTCGTCTCGCCATCAGGCGCATCGACAAGGCCGCCCAGAAGGGCGTCATGCACAAGAACGCAGCAGCTCGCAAGAAGAGCCGCCTCATGAAGCAGCTCCAGTCCGTCGACTGAATCACTTCATTCCGACCTGAGCGCCGCCATAGTGCGGCGCTTTTGTCGTTTTCGGCCCGCGAGCCTCCCAAAATGGAGACCATCTCTGCGCGTCGGCGCTGCAAACCAGTCTCAGTTTCGGGATGATTCAGGCACCTCGCCGAAATTGAGACCATTCCTCAACGCCCGCGCGTTGAGATGGTCTCCATTTTGGGACGCCCGGGACGCCCGCGGTTAACGGAGTTTGCTGAGGCGGGCGACGAGGACTTCCATGACCAACTCGGGGTCGAGTTCCTTGGCGCCCTTGAGGTCGAGGTCGGCCTGGGCGAGCCAGGTGATCGCACGCTTGCAGTTGGCACCGCCCAGCTTGTTGTAGTTCTGGAGCGCCTTCTTGGCGGGGAAGCCCTTCAGCCCGGTGACCGCGGCTGCGTCGGTTTCGTTCCGGGCGCCGGCACCGTCGAGCTTGGCGATCCCCGAGTAGTGGTTGTGCAGTATGGACATGACCTGCATCGGGTGGCGGCCCCCGGCATGGACCATCCGGCCGAGCAGTGTGAGCGCCTTGGTGGTGTCGCCGATCATGATTGCGTCGGTGAGGTCCCACGGCGGCACTCCCCCGGCTTCGCCGAGGAACGGTTCGATTTGCGCCATCGAGATCTTCGCGTCGGCACCGTACGCGCTGGCCAGTGTGGCCAAGATGCCGTCGAGTCGACCGGCATCCTCACCGAGCCACAGCGCCAGCTGGTTGGCTGCTGAGCCGTCGACGTTAAGACCTGACTGCTTGATCTGGTCTTGCACCCAGGATCGCTTGTCGCGCCCGGGCGAGGTGTTGTGAACCTTGCCCTTCGCCTTCGCAGCATCAGTGAGCTTCTTGGAGATCCGCCCTCCACCGGCCACGAGCACAACGTCGGACGTGTCGAGCGGATTGTCGATGTAGGCGAGGAGCGGCGCCACCTCGTCAGTTGAGAACCGACTGATGTCGCGGGCAATCACGACACGCTTGTCGGAAAGGAACGGCGGAGTTTGCGCCGCATCGACGACAAGGCGCAGTTCGTAGTCTGCGGTGTCGAACTCGTCGACCATCAACGACCGATCGCCGTCGCCGACGAGGTCGTGCACGAGGTCGCCAACCGCCGTGCGCAAGATTGATTCGTCGTCACCGGTCAGGAGATGGATCGCCATGGAGGCTTTGATTCTTACCGCGCTGAACGCCGACTGCGACACAGATCACCGAAACGATCGCAACAACTGCCCAACCAACCCACGGCCACACCCCGCCCGGCTCCAACCGCTCCCCCAGCAGCGCCACCGTGTCGACCCACCGGGTACCCAACCTTGCCGGGGCCATCAACACGGGAGCGGTCAGCGGCAACCAGCCCGCGATCAAGCCAGCCGGCATCCCGTAGAGCATCACCCCGCCGGCGACGGGCACCGCAAGCAAGTTTGCCGGAATGCTCACCAACGGCAGCCGCCCGAACACCAACGTCACCGGAATCACCACGCCCACCTGCGCACCGAGCGTGATCCCGAGCGGCAGCGCGAACGGCCCGAGTGCTGCGAACCGTTTCGCCAACGCCGGGCCGACGGTAATCACCCCGGTCGTCGCACCGACCGACAGCCAGAACCCGATCGACCACACCAGCAACGGGTCAATCAGCACCAACCCGAGCACCGCCAACGCAAGGATGCGAATCGGCGCTCGCTCTCGGCCCGTTGCATACGCCATTGCCGACAGCGACGCCATTGTTCCCGCCCGCACGATCGATGGCTCGAAACGCGTCAACGCGACAAACCACAAGATCAACCCGACCGTGACGCCGAGCCGTGGCCATCGCCGTAAGCGACGCAGCAACGGCCCGCACGAGGCCAGCACAAAAGCAACGTTCTGCCCTGACACCGCTGTGAGATGGGAGAGACCGCTCGCCCTGAACCGGTCGATCATCGCCTGCGGCTGATCCCGATCGTCGCCGACAACGAGCCCACGGAACAGTGCACCATCATCGTCAGGGAGTGTGGTCGCTGCGCGCTCGATCGCACGGCGCACCCGGTTCGATGCGACAGCAATCGGACCACCCTCGTCAACGTCGCTCGCCCAGTCGAGGTCAAATTCGCCGACAACGTGCTGCCACGCAACCCGACCAGCCCGCTGCGCATCGAGCTGCGTGCGCCGACCGCTCACCGAGATCCACTGTCCGCCACGCCATTCGCGAACACGGAGCTGCTGAGCTCGACCCCGTGACCAGATCTCGTATCGCTCGCCGTCGACGTCGACAATCACCCGCGTGCTCGACGGATACGGCTGTGGATCGTCGACCAGCCTGACCCAGCCTTCGAAGTCGCCGAGCTGGTCGGGTCGGAGCCCATTCCAAGCGTGATCAGAACGCACCGATCCGCCGGCAGCAAGCACGATTGCCACGGCCACCAGGACGACCGACCGGAATGGAAGCGTCGCGGCGAACGCCAGAGCGACAGCAATCAGCGGTTCGCCTACCCACACCGACACGGCGACGACGATGGCCAGGACCACGACGCCAAAATCGGACAACTGCAGCGCGAGGTGCCCTCGATCAGCCGTGGCGTTGCCGTACGATTGGGCACCAGTGAGCTCATCGATGTCCGCACCTCCACGAGTGTCCGCCGACCGCGGCCGTGACGCGCCACTCATCGACGGCCCGCGCTGGTATCGCACCCGCATTCGCGCCAGGGGGCCATTACTCGGACTGCTGTTTCCTGCCCTGATTGGTAGCGCGTCGTACGCTGTGCTGCACCTGTCAGATGCTGCATGGAGCGGTGCCATCGGCCTGATCGGTGGCGCGCTCGCTGCGCCCGGCTTGTTGATCGCCGGTGCCCCATTCGGTGATCGGTCCGTCTATCCGGTCGCGGTCGCAGCATCGGCCGTGGCCTGGATTTTGGTTGGGTTGCTCGCATCGAGGCGGGCAACGCGCAATCCTTTGGCGACGTGGAACGACTACTGGCGCCACTACTTCTGGATGGCTGCTGGCATCTGGTTCGGCGCGGGCATCGCACTCGGCATCGCCACCATCTCGCTCGGCGAAGCCCTGTTCTAGAATTCATACCGTCACCAGGTCACGAATCGATGCAAGCTTGGCGGGGCCAATGCCCGGGACGCGCTGCAGATCGTCAACGCTGAGAAATGGACCGTTGCGCTGGCGTTCCGTGATGATCGCCGTCGACGTGGCTGGGCCGACGCCCGGAAGGCCATCTAAATCCGCCGCTGTGGCCTGATTGACATTGACCGGCCCGGCGAGCCCAGCATCAACCGCACCCTCAACGAATGGCACGTCGATCAGGGCCGCGGCCGACACCTCCTCACCGACCGCGGGCACATAGATGCGGCTCCCATCAGCAATCGGCGCAGCAAGGTTCAACGTGTCGACATCTGCGTCACCGGTAATCCCACCGGCCCGATCGATCGCCTCGTGAACGCGAGCTCCAGTGGCCAACTCGTAGACCCCCGGCGTCAGCACCGAGCCGGCCACGTGGACCGTGACTCCTAATGTCGGCGCCGCCGGTACCTCCGGAGCGGTCGCGATCGGCGTGGGCAGCGTCGAGACGGGTGAACCCGCAGCTTCGACTCGGGGTAGTGCTGCCTCACTTGGGGGCGGCGGTGTGCGGACCAACCAGTACGCGCCACCGCAGACGATGAGCACGGCGACTGCTGATGCGATCAGCCGGCTCAGCCCGAACCAACCGATCCATGCCTGTGCCCGCTCGGACACGTTGCGTGCAGGTTCGGGACGAAAGACTTCCTCCACGATCGACCTCCTCGACCGTCAGGAACCACGCCACAGCGCGATTCACTACATTTGGAAGGAGTCGGTACGGAGCAGGGTAACGCCTGCTGACCACTTCATGGCCCGCCGCATTTTCAGTACAGCCGCCGCATTTTCAGTACAGCCGCCGCATTTTCAGTACAGCCGCCGCATTTTCAGTACAGCCGCATGGTCAGCTTGCGGCGGTAGTCGGATGTGCGGGGGTCTTCGGCACCCATCAACTCGAGGATGTCGACGAACTTTTGCCGTGCGTCGTCGTCAGCCTTGACCAAGTCGAGCAACGCGATGAGCTCCGTGTCGTAGTCGTCGGTCGGCGCCACACCGATCCTGGCAGTTGCGGCGATCTTGCGGGTCCGGTCGTTTTCGGGGATCCGTTCGATCAACGCCAACGCTTCGTCGGGCCGGCCATCTGCAACCAGGAGTTCGCCGAGGATGCCAATCACTTCTTCGTTGGCGGGTTCCGTCTGCAGCGCGAGGCGAAGGCTGGCTTCGTCGCCGGCAGCAATCAGCTGTGCCAGGGCCTGCTCATCGTCCGACGGCAACAGCGCATCGACGAACGCCTGGACCTCGTGCTCGGGCAGGGCCCCCATGAAGCGGTTGACGACTGCGCCGTCTTTGAGTGCGTACACCGCTGGAATCGACTGCACCTTGAAGGCCTGACCGATTGCCGGGTTCTCGTCGATGTTCACCTTGGCCAGGATGACCTTGCCTTCGGTCGCGTCGATCACGCTCTCGATGATCGGGCCCAGTGTCTTACACGGCCCGCACCACGGCGCCCAGAGGTCGACGACCACGGTGACCTGACTGGACTTCTCGATGACTTCGGCTTCGAATGTTGCGTCGGTGATGTAAATAGCAACCATGACTGCACGATACCCGTCAGCCCTGCCGGGCCTCCCTCCCTCTGCACTGAGGCTGCATACACCGCATTACCTCGGTACTCTCGACTCATGATCGACGGCGATTACGAACTCCTCACCGACGACTCGATGCTCCACGAACCAATTCTGCTGGTGATGATGACCGGCTGGATCGACGCGGCCGGTGCGGCGGCGGCAGCCGTTGAAGCCGTGGCTGATGAGTGCGCTACTTCACCGTTGATCCGATTTGATGACGACACCTTCGTCGACTACCGCGCCCGTCGCCCAACGATGGAACTCCGCGACGGCGTGAACACGAACCTCCGGTGGCACCACATTGAGCTCACGGCCGGGCAATCGCCAGGCGGACGCGACATCCTCGTGCTCAGCGGCCCCGAGCCCGACATGAACTGGCGCCGATTCTCGAAAGCGATGGGCGACATCGCCGTCGAGTTCGGCGTCACGCAGATGATCGGTTTCGGCGCCTACCCGTTCGCGGCCCCACACACACGCGACGCCCGGTTGTCTTGTTCATCGCCGTCAACCGAAGTGCTCGCCAGCGTGTCGTTCGCCCGGAGCTCTGTCGACGTACCTGCCGGCATGGCCGCTGCGCTCGAGCACACCATGCACGATCGCAAGATCCCAGCGCTCGGCATTTGGGCGCAGGTTCCGCACTACGTCTCAGCCATGTCGTATCCCGCTGCCTCAGCAGCACTCCTCGATGGACTCCACGAAGCTACTGGCGTCAAGATCGTCGGTGCCGCACTTCGCAATGAAGTCGCGATCCAACGGCAACGCATCGACCAGATGGTCGCCAACAACAACGAGCACCAAAACATGATCCGCCAGCTCGAAGCGCTCCACGACGCTGCAGTCGAAGGCGATGCCGACGCCGCAAGCGCTGCCGCTGAGATGCGGATGAAGTCCGGCGACGATATCGCTGCCGAGATCCAAGAGTTCTTCCGCGCTCAAGACTGATCTGCGAATGAAATCGGGTTGAGCCCGCGTTGTACGTTTGGTCTATGAAGATCGACGGCAACATCGGAACCGACCTGACAAAAGTTGCGGGCCAAGCCCAAGAAGTCGAGGCCTCCGGCTACTCGGGCGCATGGACCGCCGAGATGGCCCACGATCCGTTCTTGCCGCTACTCCTCGCAGCCGAGCACACCGAAAAGCTCGAGATCGGCACGTCAATTGCCGTCGCGTTCTCCCGCTCGCCGATGACCCTCGCCAACACGGCCTGGGATCTGCAGGCGTACTCGAAGGGTCGTTTCGTGCTTGGCCTCGGCAGCCAGATCAAGCCGCACATCGAGAAACGCTTTTCAATGGAGTGGAGCAAGCCCGCCGCCCGGATGCGCGAGATGGGGTTGGCTATTCGTGCCATCTGGAACACGTGGCTGACGGGCGAGAAGCTTGAGTTCCGTGGCGAGTTTTACCAGCACACATTGATGACTCCGATGTTCTCCCCCGCTGCTTCTGACCTCGAGGGTTTCGGCCCGCCAAAGATGTTTCTGGCCGGCGTCGGCCCGCTAATGACCGAGGTCGCCGGTGAGGCATTCGACGGTTTCATCTGCCACGGGTTCACCACCGAGAAGTACCTCCGCGAAGTCACTATCCCCGCGCTCCGGCGGGGCCGGGAGAAGGCCGGCAAGACCATGGAGGGCTTCGAAATCGTCGGCCCGTCATTCGTTGTGACCGGTAACAACGACGAAGAGATCGAAAAGGCCGCCATCGCCACGCGCAAGCAGATTGCGTTCTACGGTTCGACTCCGGCGTACCGACCCGTGCTCGACATGCATGGCTGGGGCGGCCTGCAAGACGAGCTCAATTCGTTGTCGAAGCAGGGCGAGTGGGACAAGATGGGCACGCTCATCGACGACGAGATTCTCAACACGTTCGCCGTCGTGGGCGAGCCCGAATCCATCGCAGCCGAGCTTGGGTCCCGCTACAGCGACGTCATCCAGCGACTGAGCTTCTACGCCCCGTACGCCAGCGATCCCGACCGCTGGGCCAAGGTCATGGCGGATCTCAAGGCTGTCTGACTTTGTTCAGCGGCCTGGCCGGTCACACCGAAGGTTCCGGCGGGAGTTCCCTCTCAACGGCAAAGGCGCCTACGCAAACACCCTCGGTCGATATTGATACCGGGCCTGGTCGGCGGCCGACCACCAGCCCGTGTGCCGTTCGACGAGTCGATCAAGAATGGCGACGTACTGCTCGGTCCATGCCGGCGTTCGGTGTGCCATCAGTCCCATCGAGTAGGCCGAGTCGACGAGGTCGAAGCGATGCCAGCTGGCCATTCCGTGGCGACCCGATCGACAGGCCAAGCTCAAACGGCAAGATCAATCGCGCCGGCATCAGAGCTCGATGGTTCCTGCAACTTTGACGTCGGTTGTGCCACCGATCCAGATCTGACCATCGGTCTGCTCAACCGTGGCGCGGCCACTCGTTTGGTGAGCAACGTACGGCGCAGTGAGGGTCCCGTTGCCGAGCAGCCATTGTGCAATTGATGCGTTGAGGCTGCCGGTCACCGGATCTTCTCGGATCGCACCGTTCGCATCGTTGAAGAACGCCCGCACTTCGATCGCTGCGTCATTGCCCACCGGATACAGCCCGACCACACCGACGTGGAAGTGCTCAGCAGGCTCGGTCGGCATCGGGATGTCGAGCACGCGCTGGGCATCGGTCAGTTGTAAGCCCATCCAGCCGGGGCCGTTGTCGATCCAGTGCGATGCCACAACGTCGTCGGTCGACAGCGCGAGCAGCCGCAGTGCGTGAGCCAACGTGTCGGTGCCGACCGGCTCGTGACGGACCATCTGAGGAGCTGCGAAGGCGAGGCCCGCTGCAGTGATACGGATCTCGATCAAGCCGGCGCCGCACTCCTGGACGACCGTGCCCGGCCGCTGGGGAACTCCGCCGGCATCAAGCCACGCAGCACACGCCCCGAGTGTCGGGTGGCCGGCAAATGGTAACTCGACTTTCGGCTCGAAGATCCGCACCCGATAGTCGGCAGTGGGATGAGCGGGTCCGAGTAGGAACGCCGCTTCCGACAGGTTCGTCCAGCGCGTGATCGCCCGCATTTCTTCGGCTGGCACGTCGTCGGCATCGTGAACAATTGCGACAGGGTTGCCGGTGAAGGCACCCCGCGTAAAAACATCAACCTGACGGAACGCGTGTGTACTCACGCAGCGTCACCCGCACACGCTGCGCAGACGCCTTCGAGCGCGAAGTGGCCCGGTTCGAGCGTGAACCCCACCGCCGTGTGGGCTTGCTCAACGAAGGTCTTGACCACCTCAGTCGGGAGCTGAGCGATCCCGCCGCAATCACGACAGACCGCAAGGAGCCCATGGTCGCCACCGAGCCGGACGAGCGACGGGCCATGGCCCGCATGCACATGAGTCACGATGCCGCGATCAGACAAGACACCGATAGTGCGATACACCGTCGCCTCGTGAATGGTCGACTCTTCGACTTGTGCGAGCCGTGTTAACTCGGCCGCATCGATCGGACCACCGTGGCGCAGGAGCGCTCGCATCACGGCAACGCGCGGACCGGTTGCTCTGCAGCCATGTGCTCGAAGGACCGCTTCGGCATCGTCGACCCCCCAACCGTCGACAATCGCTGCCCGTTCGTCGTTCAATCTCACGTGGCGAGAGTAATCAGTCGGCAGTTCATTGCATGACGCGTCATCAGTGG
>Ga0075118_10000432_pt1 | contig 39564 bp, 34 predicted proteins | sample AntAceMetag02UKE_FD_69794 | JGI IMG/M metagenome (GOLD analysis project Ga0075118, IMG submission 69794) | Saline lake microbial communities from Ace Lake, Antarctica - Antarctic Ace Lake Metagenome 02UKE | ecosystem: Environmental > Aquatic > Non-marine Saline and Alkaline > Saline | place...
CAAAGTCGCAATGAAGTAAGTCGCCTGGTAGGATTACATTCGTTTCTGGACGCTTACTGAAGGTCCTTAGGTGATCGAAACTCTCTGGATCAGCTCGCTGCACATCTACTGTTGGATGAAACCATGTAACAAGCTTGAGTTCTCTTACCTTTTCACGCATCCACCAAACAACATCATTGGTTGTAGTTACACCTGGGGTAATTACCTTATTAGAAAAGGCTTCTTTAATAATTTCATGTGAAATTCTAACGATATGCGGATAGATAGCCATTTCAGCTTCTGTTCTAGTTTCTAGCCAGCCGATCGCTACTTTTTCAGCAGATACAATCTTGTTCTGATCAGCTTTTGTCAAAGTAGCTTTAAACTCTTCAAAGTCAGTGGCCACTATTCCATCTGCCAAGCCAAAGTACTGTGACTTATTAACGGCAATTTTCTTTGGATTTCTTTCCTTGATAATTTCAGCCAGTCTTGCCCATTGATTTGGCTGCTCTTCTTTATTCCAAGCGCTTTTAAAGGCTGATCCTACGTCATATCGAGCAACGGCTAATGTTTCAATTGCAGCATCACCACCTTTGTCGTAAAAGACTAAAATAGTTCTTCTTCGGGCTGCCAGCCATTCAGCAGGTAGCAAAGTCTTGATAACAGGATCTTCATTGTACTCACGTGACATGACTACCCACATGTCGATACCTTCCCGCCTCATAATTGCAGGCAGATAGTTTTGGACCTTATCTTCTAATAAGCCGTTGATTACTTCCGCCCTATCCTTCATTGAAAGTATTGCAGGACCAGATTTTTGAGCGATAGAGATAGAATAAATCGAGAACAGGCAGATTGCCAGTAGAAGTCTTTTCATATTGCAAGTTTGGTTTTTGAAAATAGGCAAAAGACGCTTAACATCAAACATACTAAACAAGTGTACACAGTAAACTTTCACCTCCTGCCTAATCCACAAAAAAAGACCTCAGCCGAGCCATTCAAATTGACCTTTCACCACTCAAACAGAAAATAAAAAAATTACATTAAAAAGTTGAATCATTTTAATTTAGTCCCGTTGAATGAATCGATGCAGAGAAAGCTCAAAGGACGCTCTATACAGGTTTTGGTCCTCCTACTCACCTATTTCAGTTCATTTAGTCAGAATTTTTTTGACCGGATGAATGTTAGTGACTACCCTGAAGTCCTATGCCCCAACACTTTATCAGAAGGTGCATTACAATGGAATAATTGGTTTACGAAAAATGAGAGTGAAATATTCTATACTATGGAGGAATCTGGAAAAACTTTCTTAGTTCGGAGATCCTTCAATGAATGCTTGTTAGGCCCCGTTGAGAAGTTGGACTTTGATGAAAAGTATAACTACAGTTACCCATGGGTAAATGAAGATGGCACACGGATTATATTTCAAGCATCAATTGGTTCGGTAAAGACTAACAAGATTGAAAGTCATATTATGGAGTCTTGGTATACGAAATCAGGATGGACAAAACCAAAGGTTTTCAATCTAGCATCTAGCGATGTAAAATATAAAACCTCCCCAATGCTGTCAGGAATTGGCAACCTTTACTTTAGTTCAGGCTTGCCTGGAAACACCTTAGATATACATAAAGTAATGAAGAATCGAGGAGCCGAACACTCCGATCTAGTTAGCCTTGATTACTCGATAAATGACTTCTTTATAGACAAAAATGAGGAATTCATCATATTCTCATCTTCTAGTGGTGGTAATGGTAATGGGCTTTCTGACCTATATATCTCATTTCAAACAGATGAAGGTTGGACTCAGGCGAAATCACTTGGTTCAAAAATTAATTCTGCTCAACAAGACTTCAGTCCTTACATAACAAGTGATAAGCAGTATTTAATTTTCACTAGAAGTTACTCCTCATTTAGAATGTTAAAACCATTTTTCAAACAGTATATTGTAAAGTTAGACCTTGATTCATACAGATAAATTATTGCACAAACTCTCTGTCATTCAAATCATTTCTTAATTTGAGGTCAAATGAAGAAACCTCATACTCCTCTTCTACTTAGAATTACAAATGGAAAAATGCCTCCCTTAATGGTCGGTGTTTTAGTATCACTCTTTACTCTCGTGGTACTCACAGTTGCATTTGAAATGGATAATATCGTTAAGAGCTGGCCTGTCTATAAGAGCCAATCAGCGTTTTACACAATGGCCTTTGGTTATTTAGTCTACATAAGTCGAATTATTCAGAATTCCCATAAAAGACAATTTGCCCAACTCTTAGATTCAGCAGACTTAGATACGAGTCAAAAATCTGAATTTGAAGGTGAGTTTGAGAATCACAGGAGACTTTGGCCAGAAACGATTATAGCAGCGATTGTCGGCTTAGTTCAAGCCTATTATGGGCTTATACAAGTTGTGATTGAAGGAACAACAAACTACCCGTATTTATATACTTGGAGAAGTATTCAACTCACTATGGTTTGGATAGTCATCACCCAATCGATTTCAATTTACACGAGAAACATGACTATCATGAATAAGCTTTCAAGTCATATTGATATTGATCTCTTAAAGCTTCAAAACCTAATGCCTTTAACCAAGGCTGGAATTGTGAGCATATTGGCATTTATTGGCGTCTACTCAATAATGTTTGCTGTTAAATTTAAATCGTCTGATCTAGTTGAGAATCCGGCAATTTATGTCTTGATTCCAACAATAGTTGTTATGATTTATAGACCGCTGAAAGGAATTCGAAAAAGGATTGTTCTAGCCAAAGAAACAGAGGTAAAACTCATCGAGGCTGGAATTGAAGGAGATATGGAGGCCTTAAAGCAATCTCGCATTGGCAAGAACCTCAAAAACATCAATGTGATTGATTTGATCAACTACAAAAAAATCATTGAAGGCACATTAGAGTTGCCTGTAAACATACCAACTGCTTCACGCTTTGTCCTTTATCTAATTATACCGCTATTAACATGGGTAGCAGCGTCTATCGTAGACAAAGGGATCGACTATTTGATCAAGTAATAACAAACGTTTGCAGCCATGCCAGCACCAAACAGCACTAGAAACGTTTCCCGTATTCTTCATAATTCCTTAGTTTTCTAATTCATTCAGACGCGCAAAATGAAAAAAACCATAAAATTCCTTTTAGCTGTACTTTTTGTTAGCCAAACAGTTGTAGGTCAAAGCTTAACAGACCTTAAGGTGGAGCCTCCTTTCTGGTATGCCAATATGCCAACAGAGAAACTTCAAATTTCGCTTTATGGTGAAAGTATTTCTACCTGGAATGTGGCTATAGACCTTCCTGGAATCACACTTGTAAACCAAATCAATGGGGATAGCCCCAACTATCTGTTTCTTAACCTTGAGATTAGCCCTGACGTCACACCTGGCCCGTTCAGTATTATGTTGAGCCATAAGAAGCAATCATTAGCACTTAATTATGAACTCAAAGAAAGACAATCTCCTGGGAATAGAAATCAAGGTTTCAGTAGTGCAGATGTGATATATCTGCTCATGCCAGATCGTTTTGCGAATGGAAACCCAGATAATGATACTGTTGAAGGTATGCTAGAACCCGCAAGAAGAGATGATCCTAGCGGACGACATGGTGGAGATATCCAAGGCGTTCAAGAACAGCTCGACTACATTAAGGAATTAGGAATGACTGCTGTTTGGCTTACTCCTGTTTTCGAAAACGATCAAACTCCAGAATACAAAGCTTATCACGGTTACGCAGCCACTGATATGTATAAGATTGACAGACGCTTTGGTAGTAATGAAGAGTTCATAGCGTTTGTAGAAGCATGTCATGCTAACGGACTGAAGGTCATAATGGATATGATCCACAATCACATAGGAGATCAGCATTGGTGGATGAAAGATTTACCATTTAAAAACTGGGTCCATGACCAAAGTGCATATGGTAATACGAGTTACCGAGGATCAGTAGCTTCAGACCCTTATGCCTCCAAATATGATGAAGATAAACTGATTAAAGGTTGGTTCGTTGACGAGATGCCAGACCTAGATCAAAGAAATCAAATACTCGCTGACTACCTGATACAAAACACCCTTTGGTGGATCGAGTACAGTGGTATTGATGGCATCAGAATGGACACGTATGTCTATCCTTACAAAGAGTATATGGCACGCTGGGCCAAAGAAGTGATAGAGGCGTATCCTAACTTTAATATTGTTGGTGAGTCGTGGGTAAACACGGTTGCGCATGAAGCTTATTGGCAAGAAGATAAAGAAGGTGAAAGTGATGGCTACAATTCTTATCTACCTAGTGTAACAGACTTCCAAATACACTTTGCGATAAGAGACGGGTTTAATTCTGATTTCGGATGGGAAAGCGGTCTAATGAAGCTCTATTATGCTTTATCGCAAGACAGGCTCTACTCCGACCCGATGAAGAATGTGATCTTTTTAGATAACCATGACATTGGAAGAATCTTCTCTACGCTGGGTGAAAATCCTGATCATTTAAAAATGGCCTACACTTTCTTATTGACAACAAGAGGTATACCTCAGGTCTACTATGGTACTGAATTAGCCTTTAAACAAGGCACTCAAGGAGGTGATGGAGACAAAAGAGCAGAAATGCCTGGTGGCTGGGATGGAGATACTCGCTCTGTGTTTACGCAAGTAGGCAGAACCGTTCAAGAAAATGACATGTTTGACTATGTCAAGAAAATTACAAACTGGAGAAAGACAAGTGATGCTATTCATCATGGTAAACTCCTTCATTATGTACCTGAGAGTAATAGCTATGTCTATTTCAGGTATACTGATAATGAACATGTCATGGTCATTATGAACATGAATGATGAACCTATTACACTATCACGCCAAAAACATATTGAAATGCTTCGCGGCTATAGTGCTGCGGAGAATGTGATAACTGGCGAAAAAGTCGATATTAGTAAGGACTTTATAGTCGCTGGCAAAACGACTACTGTTTTGAGCTTAAAGTAAACCCTAGTTTGGATTCATCCGATTTAAAGAATAGTTGCGACAATGCTTTTTATGAAAGTCTATTCAGAAGCCTTGCTCCTACAATTCGTAACTTTTTAACCTATAAATACCGTGATGCAGAAAGAGCTGCGGACATGGTACAAGAGGCCTTTTTAACGCTATGGAAGAACTGTGAAAAGGTTATGCCAGACATGGCGAAGGCCTATTTGTATCGCGTGGCACAAAATCAGATGCTCAAGCTTGTCGATAAAGACAAAGTCAGGCATAAGCACATGCCTTTTGTTTCTAAAACCACACACAACGAAGACCCTCAATTTCAGATGGAGTTCTCAGAGTTTGATCTTCAAATTCAAAATGCGATCAATCAACTATCAGATGGGCAGCGAGAAGTATTTCTTTTGAACAGAATAGAAAAAAAGACCTACAATGAAATTGCAGAAATGCTTGAAGTGAGTGTCAAAGCAGTTGAAAAGAGAATGCACAAGGCTTTGTTAAAGATTAGAGAGGTTCATAAAAGTATTTAAAACATGGGTAGGGTAAAACCGGACTTAACGTATTCAATTGTACACTTGGTATAAATGACCGATAAAATAAACGATAGCGAAGACTTCTTAGCCAAATGGCTTAATGGTGATCTAACTGATCAGGAAAGAGATGCATTTGAACTTTCGGATGAAGGGTCAGCATACAAAAACATTATTAGTTCTGTGGACAAAATCGACATGCCTGAGTATAATGTCGAAGCGGAATTGATGAAGCTAAAAGCAAACAGAAAGACTTCTTCAGTCCCTGAGACCAAAGTAATACGCTTCAGCAGTATATATAAGTACGCAGCAGCAGCTGTCATTATCCTTAGCGTTTCATTAGCCTACTACCTTACTCGTCCCGCTTATATTGTTTATGAAACGCTGGCAGGCCAAATTGAGAACATCACTTTACCAGATCAATCAATAGTGACGTTAAATGGCAATTCTCGCCTGCGCTTTAATCCTGATAAATTCGATGAAAACAGACACTTGTTACTCGATGGAGAGGCTTTCTTTGAGGTAACCAAAGGCATTAATTTTGAAGTAGAAACTGATCAAGGAACGGTTAAAGTACTCGGTACATCGTTCAACATATGGAATCGAAATGATTTATTAGATGTAGTATGTTATACGGGGCGCGTAAACGTTACTAAGAAGTCATTCACAAAAGATCTTATACCTGGTGATGGTGTAAGGATTGATAATGGTGCGTTTAAAAGTACCTGGGTGAAGCAATTCAAGCAGAACAAGCCAGTATGGATAACCGCTGGCATTACTGAACTTGAAAACGTCACTCTTGAAGAAGCTTTGAATGAGTTGAATAATGTATTTGGTATTACGGTCAAATCCTTACCTGAGATTGATTCTCGACCATTTACAGGTAACTTCCCAAATAATGACGCTGCGGCAGCAATAAAACTCATTTTAAGAGCAGATAATATTGAATATCAATACGACTCTACGAATAAGAAATTGGTACTCTTGGGCATCAAAAGCCAGTAAACTTATTGGTTTACTCTCTTGTCTTATTGTACTACCTATCACTGTTCAATCCCAAACCGACAGTCAATATAGAGCATCCAATAGATCGTTGAAACAAGTCCTTAACGACTTAGAAAGGCAGTATCCAATCTACTTTTCTTTCAACCCCGATGAGTTAAAGAACGAGCGCATTAGTATCTCCAAGGCATACTCGAGCTTAGAAGAGCTATTGGACCGTATCATTGCTCAAACCAAACTCGAGCTTGAACAAATCAAAGATCAATTTTACGTAGTAAAAAGATCAGCATCTAAATACTTAGACTTACGAGTTGTAGATAACGAAAATGGCCTTCCTCTGGCCTATGCCACAATAAGGCTACAGGGCACGTCACAAGGGCAAGTGACTGGTCTTGACGGTAATATTAAGCTGGTCTTACAAAAACCGAAGTCGGCCATACTTGATGTATCCTATTTAGGTTTTGAAAGCTTCAGTCTAAGCGTAGTCTCAATAAATACCAAAGAACAATTTCTCGTTAAGCTGAAACCTACGCCTATAGCGTTGACTGATTTCGAAGTAAAAGAATACATCAATGTCGGTATAGCGTCAGATCCGAAAGCAAATAGTTTCCGAATACTGCCACAGGAGATGGAAATTCTACCGGGTCTTTCGGAAAGAGATGTATTGCTATCTGCTCAGATTATTTCTGGATTGGCATCAAACGATGAATCAGCTTCGGGTATAAATATTCGCGGGAGTGCTCCAGACAATACCCTGCTCTATTGGAACGATGTCCCTATCTACCATTCCGCCCACTACTTTGGCAATGTTTCTAGTTTTATACCCTCATCCACTGGCTCACTAGATATTTATAAAAACTTCATACCAGTCAGGTATGGAGGTGGAACATCAGGCTTGATATCAATTACCTCTAGAAATGAAATAGATGGAACTACCAAAGCAGAAGCAAGTATCAATATGACACACGCAGATGTATATGCCAAGGTGCCATTCAAAAAGGACATGGGTTCATTCATGATGGCGGTCCGAAGGTCTTATAACGATGCTATCCCGACTTGGACATTCAACTCATATTCAACAAAACTATTTGGAAGCGAAACCAGGGATTCACAAGGCTTATATCAGATTACAGAAGATGAGGATGATTTTGAGAACAATCTCAATTTCTATGACATCAACCTCAAATGGGACTATCAGCCTAATAGTCGCTCTTTATTTAGCGCAAGTTTCGTGAATAGCTCTAGTAACTTCAACTACCGAGAAGATGATGATATTGAAGACATTAACATAGAGCAAGACCATAAAGTCAAGAGCTTTGGGACTAATATTGGCTGGTCTTATCGCTTGAATGACAACCAATCGATTTCATCTAGCTTGAGCTATTCAGATTACAATATGTCATACACTTTCAAAAACCTTCGGAACGTTACTCTGGAGGAAGATGATGATGAGATCTCTAGAAGCAATTCAATACAAAACTTAGAGCTGAGACTTGCGTCTTCGATGAGAATCAATGATAACAATCTACTGGAGTTTGGGTATCAACTAAATCGATATAATGTAGAGAACAGAGTTGCCGAAATTGGCTTGTTCGAAGCAGATGAAGTAACAGATATTGAATCTGAGGGATTAGTAAATGGACTTTTCTTCGACTTTAATCATCGGCCAAATGAAAAGTTAGAAGCTGTATTAAGTGCTCGATTGACACATGTAGGCACTTTAGACCAAGCGTTTTTTAGTCCACAGGTAAAGCTAAACTACAACCTCAAGTCAGATCTTATTTTTAAATCTTCAGCAGGTATTTACCATCAATATCTGAGTACTATACAAGAGTCTGAGTTTACTTTATCGAATGCAGTAGAAAGACACTGGTTACTCTCAGACCTGAATGATGACGAAGATGAAGTTCCTACCGTTCCGATTATTGTTAACCGACAAGCAACGCTAGGATTCGTCTATAATGCGAAATCATGGCTAGTCGACTTAGATCTCTACATCAAAGACATTGACGGAGTTTTGGCGGTAAATCAAGGTTTTGGCTTAGAAAATGATCAAGCCTTTGAACCTGGTTTTGAATTAGTCAGAGGCATTGACCTGACAATTAGGAAACGATGGAAGTACTTTAGGTCGTGGTTAAGCTATAACTTTCAAGATTCGGAAATTGACCTTAGCTCGATATTCGCTGATCCTTTCCCCTCGGCTTTTAATATAAAACATCAGTTCCGATTATCGACAACTTACAATTGGAAGAGTTGGGAGTTCTCTCTTGGCTATATTTTCAAAACAGGCCTTCCCTTTTCATCTTCACCGAACTTAACAGCAATTATAGGATCAGACGATGATGACGATGACGATGATTCAGGTGATGATGAGGTTGTCTATGATCTTGAGTACACTTCACCAAACGCTCAGCGACTGCCTAACTATCATCGCATCGACCTTTCTGTTTGGCACAAATTCGGTGGGGACGAAAGTAAGTTTAATGGAGAGATTGGACTGAGTATTATCAATGTCCTTAATCGCACTAATACATTTAATACATCTTATTCTGTAGATTTTGATCGTAATGATCAGATAGCTGTATTAGAGCGTACTAAATTCTTCTTAGGCTTCACTCCAAATGTTAGCCTTAGGTTTTGGTTCTAGCCATTTCATCTCGTAATATTTTAAATTGTATGAATAGAAAAGACCATCTCGATTGAACAGGATGGTCTTTTCGCAAGAGTATTACCGATAGATAATACTACCTATTAATCATCGTCATCGTTATCATCAGTATATTCACCAACAAAGCTGCCATCCTCATTAAAGATTAGCACAAGGTCATTAGACAATTCGATGTAATACTGTTTCTCATCACTGTCAAACCAAGCTTCCTCAATCTGTTCTCCAGCATAATTCGTTGCGATATAATCCGTAATAGCTGACGGTAAGTCAGCTATGTCGACCTCATCACAGTCATCTTCATAGTCTCCATCATCTTCGTCTTCCTCTAAGAAATTTCCATCCTTGTCAAAAATCACGATGACACCATTGTCCAAATAAACTATATACTCCTCTTCTTCTGTATCAAATACAGCGAAGTCAATCGCTATACCTGCGTAGTTGGTAAGTAGGTAGTCCTTAATTGCCTGTGAAAGAGAGTCATTGTCAACTTCTTCATACTCATCATAATCATCTTCTGTGAACTCATCTAATAGATTTCCATTCAAGTCAAAGATGAGCACTACCCCAGACTCCAATACCACCACATACTCTTCTTCCGTTGCGTTTAGTCCAGCCAAATCAATTTCAATACCTGCATGATTGGTCAGTAAATAGTCTAAGATTGCCTTTGGTAAAGATGCTGAATCTACCTCTTCGAAATCATCTTCAAAACTGCCTGAGTAGGCTTCCAGATTGAAAGAGATGATGAATTGTTCTGAAGCATTAAAGACCAAAACTGTATCATCATCAAGTAGAACAATATACTCTCCGGTATTCGTCAACCAGGCCTCTTCCACCACCTCATCTGGATGGTTGTTCGTAATGTATTCTAGAATCGCAGCCGGAACGGTAGAAAGTTCTTCCCAATTATCCATACCAGAAGTATCGTAGTCTCTGGTATTAACGAATCTCAATCGCGAGGTACTCGCTACAGTATTTAAGTCTTCGATGGGTACAGTATCCGTGTTTATATTGTCGCAGGATGTTAATGCGATGAATAGTGTTAAGGATAGCAAGCCTAGTATTGTCTTTACGTTTTTCATCATTTTCATTGTTGTTAGTTTAGAATACTTTAAAATCAATTCAATCATTATTGGCCCTTGGGGCCATTCACTTCATTTTTATGGTATTCTTAGGTGAGGTAGTTTCAATCAGTTGTCATCGTCATCGTCTTCCTCGTCATTGTCTTCATCATTATCTTCGTCACCAGTTGTAGGACCTCCTTGGGTAACCTGAACGTTGGTACCACTAACACCCGTTGCTGGTGGGTTTATCTGTTCACACCCTGAAAACCCTATTAGCGTTAAGAGAGAAATTATCATCATTAGTTTTTTCATCATCAGTTCTTTAAGCGAAAACTCTTAATATATTCCCAGTCAACTGGGTATTGTAAATGGTTAAGCCGTTTCGGCCATTTCCGTTTAATCCGACTCCATCAAGTCTAAAGCGTGCACCGTGCGCAGTACAATACCATTCTCCGTTTCTCATAATGACCTCTTTTCTAGGGTCGTGAGAACAGGTCCTGGTCGCTGCTACATATTCTCCTGTTGTGGTCCTAGCTACAACCACTTGATTGTTGACTATGACGTATCCACCATTATTGGATAGATTTGAGTTCACAGCAGCATTTAGGTCTAAGCTGAAATCAGTTGCGGCTGTTATGTTAGGCTGGTCGGGTGCAATATTCTCTACTGCGCAACCACCTAAGCATGTTGCGGTAAGCGCAAAAGCTGCTCCCCCGCTCAGTTTCTTTAAAAAGTGTTTACGATTCATAATGTTTTATTAAAATATTATACTTATTACATATATACATATTTGTATATATCAAAATGTAAAATTCGTTCCAAAACTTATAATATTGGATACTAAACTTGGTGTTCTTGTATAGTGACCATACTTAAAGCTTACCTCCTTCAAAGTCAGTAACCTATTCGACTTGCCGGGTATTCTAAAGGCTCCTATTCCTTCAGCAGGTGAGTATCTAACACCAAGCCCGAATTGATGACTTGAGAGCCTACTCAAATCATAGTCAGACGTATAATATTGAAACTCTCCGGTGTGTTCCCCGAAAGGCGCAAAGTAATTGGCCTCCGACTGTCTATGGTATCTATAGAAGGGATAGACAGAGAAAAAACGATTAATCTTCACAGGCGCCTCAAGAGAAAATGTATGCCCTGAAATACCCCAATCATCCCAGTAAAACCTATAATAGCTTCGTAATAATAAAAAGTCATTGACATAATAATTGAAGCGTACTCCCACTGGAATCTTCAATCTATAAAACGGTAATCGTTCTACCCTTGCGGCTGTTTGGTTGGTAAAAAACACCCTATGAAATGGGGTACTCAGTAAGCCAGACTGTGTAACTATGTCAGCAGATATACTCGCCTGCATGCGCTTATTGATAATTGTTGAAAAACTAGCAGAAACGCTATATGACCGCCTTTGATCTGTTGTTACCCATTGCTGCGTTCTCAGTTCGCTTGGATAAATGATTTCCCACTTATCAATAAATGCCTGTCCTGAAAGTCCGAAGGTTCGGTTACCGTCATTTGACGTTTTAGAAACGTACCCAGAGAGTTGAAGCGAATTGTAGTCATACTCTGTCGAACCACCAACCTTCAGTCCCCATGTGACGTTATTTTTAGCTTTTCGGCTATAGCCGAAATTCGAATGAATACGCTTGTCTTTACTCGATGCAGAAGAGACAAAATCATCAATATTATCAGTAGATGCTGATGAATACAAATCAAACCCACCATCGATAGATATAGTGTTCTTATCATCAAGGACCAAGTTGACAATGATTTTAGAAGTAAGGTCAGTTAACAGTTCGGTTCCTAAACCTCCTGTTACAGGAGAATTATTACCGTCTTGCTGATAATAACTAAAGAGAACGCTAAGGTCAGATTCTGTCAGCTTCTTGATTTGGAAGGTGCTGTCCGATTTCACTTTTTTCTCCTGTGCATTAACACTTATACAAGCGAGACTAAAAAGAAGAAAGATTTTTATTCGTTGCATCCGCATCCGCCCCCTACTTTACCACCGTTAGCTCCTGACGCTCCTTCACGATAGGATTGAAAATTGATACAGAAATAGTCCAAAGAGCGTGCGCTCAATAACATCTCCTGATCATTCAGATACATCTTCTGATATCCTTTGACACTTGTACAAGACTGACTGAGCATTAGTCCAATGCCTGCTAAAATTCCGACACATAGTCTTTTTTTATTCAACCTATGAATGTTTTGCATGATGCGTATGGTTTATGATTTGTTGTTGATTTCTAATCGATCAGAGGTAACGAGCTTATCATCGTCTGTTACGATCAGGCATTCGACTCCATCGAGTTGATTGATTAAGTAGATGCCTTTCTCCACACCCAGTACAAATACACTAGTCGATAAAGCATCTGCCAATTCCGGATTATTGGAAACAATGGTAACACTCTTAATTCCAGTAGTTGGATAACCCGTTCTAAGATCAATAATATGTGCATAACGGACACCATCGAACATCACAAAACGCTCATAATCTCCAGAAGTAACGACTGAAGTATTCTTGACTTTAAGCCATAACAACACTTTGCCTTTTTCTTTAGGGTCAGCGATCCCTACTCTAAACGTTTCCCCATCAATGTCTACACCCCAAGCAATCAAATCACCTGCAGCATTGACCACCCCACTTTTGATCCCTAGGGAAAACATTTTTTCTTTAGCCTTTTGAGCTGCGTACCCTTTACCAATGGCACCAAAGCCTATTTTCATTCCCTTATCTTTTAAATAGACTTCTTGCTTCGCAGGATTTAGTTGAATCTTTTGATAGCCTATACGCGATTTGGCTTGCGCTACAACTTCTGCTACTGGCATGGTGGCCATAGTACCATCGAATTGCCAAATACGATCCATTGATGCATAAGATATGTCAAAGGCACCATCGGTTATGGCTGAAATCTGTACAGCCCTTTGGATCAATTGAAATAATTCTGCATCGACCTTCACTGGTTTAATACCAGCATTTTCATTGATCAATGAGGTTTGAGAATTAGGGTCCCAAGAAGAAATCAATCGCTCAATCCGTGTAATCTCATTAACTGCTGCATTAATGCCATCCCAAGCTAATTGTGGATCAGAATGGAAGGCACTAATTTCAAAGCGAGAACCCATGAGCTCAAGTACTTTATGGTGCTTCTGAGGCTGTTTTGCTATGGCAGCATAACTACAGATCAGAAGACTCATGACGGTCAAAAACTGTCTCATTTTAAAAATTGGTTGAATTGGAAAATATAATCTGAAGGTGACTTGGTCTTATCGTAGCCGAAGGTTCCCAGCAGGTCACCCTTTGCATTTGTAAAAGCTGCTAATGGAAATTCGCCATTAGGATTATATATGCTTGCTAAGTTTTCGTTATGCGCTGTCTGTTCCTTTGACAAGCTGTTCTTCTTTCTATAAGGAAAGTCAGCCTTTACGAGTATCAGCTTCTCTTTAGCAAAGTCAATGAAGGTTTCAGATTCAAAAAGTGTCCTATGCAATTGGATACAAGGCTTACACCAATCTGATCCAGAAAAGACGATCAGTATGACTTTATCCGATTCCTTAGCAGTAATTTTCGCAGCCTCAAAATCAAAAGTCCAGTCTGCTTGATCAGTGGTTGGGAGCAGTATAAGTGTAAAGATTAGTAATATTGATTTCATAGTTTTATGTCTTTATCACCATGTAATACTGCTCGATAATTTTCTCCCTACCCCCCTCCTCAATTAATTCTTAAATTAATGTGCAACACAACGTGAGGTCTAGCCACTAGAAATCAGCAGAAATTAAAAGTATTGATTAAAATAGATTGAGGGTCTTTTACAAGCGTTTTGGCATTGGCATACTTGTTCTCTTTCATAGCCTATGAAGGCTTAAACAAAAAAAGCCTAGCTAAAAAAATTAGCTAGGCTTAAAAATCATTAAATCCAGTTGTTCTAGTGCATCAAAGGACTTTCAGTACTGAATTCCTGTCCCAAGTTTCTAAGTTTACGCGTATGCTGAACTAGTGCACTTGCGAAAGTTTTGTGACTGTAATAGGGAATACCATATTCATCAGCTGTATCCTTTACTATTTTTGATAATTTGGGATAATGTACATGACAAATATTAGGAAATAGATGATGCTCCACTTGATAGTTCAATCCACCAATTAGCCACGAAAACACCTTGCTATTCGGAGAATAGTTTGCGGTAGTTTCTAATTGATGAATTGACCAATCTGTATTAATCATTCCATCTTCAGCCATTTTAGGAAATTTCATGCCCGGCATAATATGAGCCGTTTGAAAAACCGCACTGATACAAATCCCAGTAACCATGTGCATACTCAAAAAAGCAAGTAATATAACACCCGGACCAAAAGGAAGGAAGATCAATGGTAATACTAACGCATAAACGTAATACATTGCTTTCCAAATGGCTACTTGCGCCATTTTCTTTCTATAAACGCTCTTAGAGCCTACTAAACCCATCTTATAATAGCGATGCATTCTCACAAAGTCTTTGGTTGTAATCCAAGAGATAGTTGATATCGAATAAAAGAACCAAATATAAATGTGTTGAAATCGATGTACTTTCATCCACTCTCTGTTAGGCGTAAACCTTAAAAAAGGTGGTGTGTTAATATCATCATCGGCCTCATCAATGTTTGTATACGTATGATGAAGCACATTATGCTGAATCTTCCAAACATCGGCATTCGCACCAATGAGATTCATTGAATAACTAAGAAGCCGATTGACTGATTTGTTCTTGGAGTAAGAGCCATGAATTGCATCATGCATTACTCCCATACCAACGCCAGCCATTCCAAAACCGGCTGCTATGTAGAGCACAAACAAAAGACCTACAGTATCTACCACTCCTATATTAATGAGTACCAGAGGAACAATAAAAAGAGACAACATCAGTATAGTTTTCAAAACCATACCTGCATTAGCCTGTTTGGATATTCCATTTTCTGAGAAATAGTCGTTTACACGACTTTTTATTGCTCGGGAAAAGTCAGGGCTTAGACCCTTTTGAAATTTTGGATGTTTGATAATATTTTATTTTAAAGTAACTATTAGTTTTAGGTGTTAAGAACGCGTCTCAACTGTTAATTTAATGTGTAAGACTTAATAATCAATAGTTTTGTTTGAATTACCTTCTTCGACCTCTGCTACCACTACCGCCACTACTTCTTCTATTTGAAGAATTGCCAGAATAATTTGATCTATTACCACCGCTACGGTCGTTTCTATTTCTTGGATTTGGTCTTGCTGAAGATCTTCCTTCCTCATCTCTATTGACACGGATCGAACGTCCTTCAACCTCAATATCGTCAAAGCGTTTGCTCAAATCATCATCATGCTTAGCATCTACATTGAAAAAGCTACAGTTCTTTTGAATCGATAAATCTGTAAACAGTCTTCGACCTACGCCAGTAACATCAGATATGAAATGAATCAGGTCAGCATCAGTAACGCCATCCATTGTACCGATGTTAATAAAGTAACGGTTGGTTCCTTCCTTCGTTCTAGATTGACGCTCGTGTTTTGGTCCCCCATCTCGATCTCTACTTCTGCCATCACGATCTCTATCTCTGCCTTGGCCTTGACCTTCGTTCAAATCATCAGCTCCACCACCTTGAACCATTAAGTGATCCAATTGAGTAGTGATTAAACGTTTTAGGAGATCTTCTTTTGACAAACCTTCAAATCGCCCTTGAAGACTCGCCAAAATATCATCGGCCTTCTCGTCAACCGTTGTGTTTAGAATGAGGCTTGCCCAATTATTTAGACGCTTTACCTTCAATTCATCAATAGTAGGAATAGTCACCTTCTCAAAAGTGATACTCATCTTCCTTTCAATATCTGTAATCTTTCTGCCTTCTCTTGGATTAATAAAGGCCATAGAAATACCCTTATTTCCTGCTCTACCGGTTCTACCGCTACGGTGGGTATAACTTTCCAATTGGTCAGGAAGTTTGTGGTGAAAGACGTGCGTCAAATCATTTACATCAATACCTCTAGCTGCAACATCGGTAGCGACCAATAATTGCATCGACCTAGTCTTAAAATGTCTCATCACCGTATCACGCTGATTCTGAGATAAGTCACCGTGTAATGCTGCTACAGAATAGCCTTGTTTCGATAGATCGTCAGCTATTTCTTGGGTATCCATTTTGGTACGACAGAACATGATCCCTTTCATATCCGGCTGAATATCAAGGAATCTCTTTAGCGCAGAAATCTTATTGTCAGCTTTTGTTACAACATATTGATGCGCAATGTCTTTATTACTTTTTTGCTCAGCGTCAACTGCAACTTCCAAAGGATCTTTCATGTAGGTTTTCACCAATCTTCTGATCTCTCTAGGCATTGTGGCAGAAAAAAGCCAGGTCACTCTATTATCTAATGTATGCGAAAGGATTTCATCGATATCATCTTTGAATCCCATGTTCAGCATTTCATCGGCCTCATCTAAGACTACATACTCTACGTTTTCTAGATTAATAGCTTTTCTCTTTATCAAATCTAACAAACGACCAGGGGTCGCTACTACAATTTGTGTAGGCCTCCTCAATGCTTTCATTTGAGCTCTAATGTCGGCACCACCATAAACTACTTCAACGTTAACACCTTTCTTACTCTTGGAAAAAGTTACAAGCTGCTGTGCAGTTTGCTGACCCAACTCTCTTGTTGGCGCCATGATCAATGCTTGGGTAGATGAATTATCAGCATCGATTAGATCAATTAGCGGCAATCCGAAGGCAGCAGTTTTACCTGTACCAGTCTGTGCAAGTCCAATAAAGTCTGTTGGGTTATTCTCCAACAACATTGGTATAGCTTTTTCTTGTATCGCGGTAGGCTTTTCAAAGCCCATTTTTTGTAAAACATCACAGATAGGCTGTGACAGTCCCAATTCTTTAAAATTACTCAATGGTATATATTATTTAAGCTGCAAAGGTAGCCATATGCTTTCAGAATCCAGTTAAACTGACCATTTATCTTGTCTATCCCCCTTATACCCATTCTTATTGGTCTTTAATAAAAGTCACTTCATCGAAAGATCTAACCAGTTCATCTAAATCTCGATTCTATCAGAAAGCCTTCTCATAGTTTTGGTGCAACAAAAAGAAAATTCACCGATATGAAAAAGCTCTTAATCATTGAAGACCATCCCATGATGCGCCTGTTTCTTCAGAACTATTTAGGTAGCAACTATGATGTGTCTGCTGTCGCTACGCCAGAAGAAGCTGTGGAACACTGTCTTGAAAATAATTACCCGCACTTGATCATGTGTGATTATAAGGATAAACAATCCGAAAGCTATAAAACCCTTCAAAGCCTGTGCATGCAGATAAAATGGAGAAACATTCCACTATTCATGCTTACAAACCAAGATAAGTCTTCAGAAAGAATTGATGCATTTAGCCTAGGAGCTAAGGATACATTGAGCAAGCCTTTCAACCCAAAGGAACTTGTCATGCGAATTGACTCAATGCTCAATATTTCTTCTTCTATGACTGAAATCAGAACAGTAGCTTAAGCCCTAATTATGAAAAGTAAATACATTTATCTATTGCTAAGCCTAGTAATATTAGGCTGCATAGAAAAACCCGAAGTACAAATCGAAACTACTCCAGAAATAGGTTCTGCTTTTGATTTTAAAAGTACGCGATCAGTAGCCATTGACTTGTCTTTCACTGATAACCTAGGACTCCCCTTCACCGGAATAAAAGTGCTGGTTTGGAAAACTGAAAACGGTATCAAAACCGAAAACATTTTCAAAGCTTTTACAAACAACAATGGGCAAATTCAATCTACAATTGAGTTACCCCAATACCTGGATCGACTTGTGGTAGAAACTTCGTTTATAGGTGTCCCAAATGACATCTATATTCCTATTGAAGCCAATCAGGCTAGACTAGAGTATAGCAATGGCCAAGTAGTTTCTAATACCATCAGTAACTATCCAACGTCAAGGAGTAATGGAGGTGTAGCATCAGGTGGTTCAGAAGCTTCTAATACAGTAGCTGTAAATTATATGGGTGTATTTAATAACCAAGGCGTTCCTGAATACTTAGAACCAGAAAGAGAAGCTATTTCGAACACATTATTACAATACATTAATGCCTCTCTTCCAGAGAAGCAACCTGTACCAGAATTCCACCCCTCTTACCTAGCAAACGGAAAGAAAACAACCCTTGACATTGAAGCGTACTGTGATGTCTGGGTCACTTTTGTACATGAAGGTGCTGGTTGGAGAAATGCTATTGCATTCTATACTTATCCAACGGCTACACCTCCGCAATCGCTGAATGATATTAATAGTATTGATGTCATCTTCCCGAACCTATCTTTTACAGGCTCTGGCGGTGGCATGACTTCAGGAGACAAAGTGAACATTGGTAAATTTGAAGCGGGGACATCTGTTGGTCTCGTTTTGCTCGCTGATGGCTGGGATGGAACCAACTCAGAAGACTATAATCACATAGTATTCGCTGACAGGAACTTAAACCCTGAACCAGATGAAAATATAAGACAGCATAATGTCCTGCTTTGGGATGCTGAAAATAAGCTATTCTTATTAGGCTTTGAAGACATTCGAAGAGACGACATTCCTTTTAAATGTGATCAAGACTTCAATGACGCCATTCTATTCGTTACTTCTAATCCAATTGAAGCGATTAGCACTAATAATGTGAGTCCAATTGATAAACCAGGAACACTTGATGCTGATGGTGATGGCATCAATGACCTCCTAGATGAGTACCCGAATGATGCGAATAAAGCTTATGACAGTTACTATCCATCATCAACAGCCTACGGAACTTTTGCTTTTGAAGACAATTGGCCAGATTACGGGGATTATGACTTTAACGATTTAGTGATTGATTACCAGTTTCAACACACTTTGAATGCTAATAATGAAGTAGTTGAAATGAACCCCAAATTTAAAATAAGGGCCATTGGAGCTGGCTATAGAAACGGCTTTGGGTTTGCGACAGACTTAATTCCATCGGAAATTGAATCAAGCACAGGTCATTCTGTTAATGGTGCAGGTGTAACTCTCAATAATAACGGTACTGAAAGCGGACAAAGCAATGCAGTTTTCATTGTAACATCCAACGCTCATGACCACTTTTCAACAGGCAGTTTTGTTAACACCGAGGAAGGCTCAAGCTATTTTGAACCACAGGAGATTACGATGCAAATCAAATTTAATAGTCCCAAGACTTATGCTCAGATCGGCAGTGTGCCTTACAATCCCTTTGTAATCATTTCACAAAACAGAGGCAGAGAAGTTCACCTCCCAGGTTACGCTCCTACGGATCTCGTGGATCGTTCACTCTTCGGAACACAAGATGATAACACGGACCTAGATAATGGAATATATTATCGATCAAAGACAGATTTACCTTGGGGTATTCATTTACCTGAAAGTTTCGCTTATCCAAAAGAGAAAGCAGATATAAGAACAGGACACTTAAGGTTTAAAGACTGGGTCAATAGCTATGGTTTTAGCTACATGGATTGGTACAGAAATCAATCAGGCTACAGGAATAATAACGGAATTTATACTCGATAAGGGTTTAATAATAGTTGAGGTTTTAAGTAGGCACTTCTGAACGGGAGGTGCCTCTTTTTTTTGCCATAGATATAAGAGAACCATCTGAGACACCAGCTACCTTTCTTTCCTTAAAAGACACATAAAACAAGGTTTAAGGAAAATAAACTAGCATTTCTACTCATCTGAGATTTTGGTTTATCCATCTAGAAACATCGTTCAGCCATCTAAAAAGCGACATTAAAAGCGCGCATAAAAATAGCTTTGTCATGAACTTAAAAGCATGACCTATGAAAGTCAAACGTCAAATACCAATTCTTAAAAGAAGCATAGACATTCTCGTCTCTGGACTTCTAATAATTGCCCTACTCCCTATTTGGATTTTTGTGGCCTTGGCCATAAGAATAGAGTCTAAGGGTCCCATCTTTTATTATGCACATCGTGTAGGTCAAAGTTACCATACGTTCAAATTCTACAAGTTCAGATCCATGCGCGTTAATGCTGATCAGCTTGTGGAAAAGATGAAGCACCTCAATCAGTATAAGTCTAAGAATGAAAGCGAGTTGAGGACATTGATAATGAACCGCAACCTTATTGCTCATGCAGAATATAAAAGCATCGTTGTTGGTGACGGCATTTATGCGAAGCTAAATGAATTCGAGTGGCAAAAAAGAAATAGCAGCGGAGATGCATTTGTCAAATTCGTTAATGACCCTAGAATCACTCGCGTAGGTCAGTTCATAAGGAATACAAGTATTGACGAGTTACCGCAACTCTTTAATATTCTATTAGGTGACATGTCCCTTGTCGGAAATCGCCCACTGCCACTGTACGAGGCAGAAAAGTTAACAACTGACGGTTCTGTTGGCCGATTCTTAGGGCCAGCTGGCTTGACTGGTCTATGGCAAGTAACCGAAAGAGGAAAAGAAAATGCTGACCCAGTAAAGCGAGTAGCACTTGATATTGAATACGCACAAAATCACAGCTTTTGGATGGACTTGAAAATCTTAGTCAAAACGCCACTTGCTGCTCTCCAACATGAAAACGTTTAAGCAATGTTAAGTAACTTTTTTAAATCCCTACAACGTGACACCGCTGGAAAAAAATACCTCCCCTTTGTAGATGGTATTCGATTCTTAGCCATCATGCCTGTAGTTATACTTCATGCAAATGAAAGGTTTCAGCGATATGTCATCAATACTGAACAGATGGCTTCGTGGGAAAATGAACTATCCTATCTGATTAGTCGCGGAGCTATAGGGGTAATGATATTCTTTGCACTCAGTGGCTTTATCCTAAGTCTTCCCTTTGCAAAGCAACAATCAACTTTTAGTTATAAGACATACCTAAAACGAAGACTCACTCGACTAGAGCCCCCTTTCATATTTTGGATGACTGTTTTTGGAATTGTGCTCTTATTCAAGTCGAACATTGAATTGGCTGAACTCGCCAAGCATTACGTTGCTAGCCTATTTTACGTTCATAACATCAGCTTTGGAGAGTTCTCAGTCATCAACCCAGTAGCATGGTCACTCGAGGTTGAAATACAGTATTATCTATTGGCTCCTTTCATAGCCATCTTTTACTTCAGGTTAGAAGATATAAAGTCGAGAAGAGCCTTACTATTATCACTTACGACACTGTTTATTATTTACCAACACTTGTTCGGCTGGCAATACTTACCTATCCGCGCATCCATCTTAGGTCAATTTCAACACTTTTTGGTGGGTATGTTGATGGCAGACGTTTTCGTAAACGATTCAAAATGGCACAACATTAAATCTTACGGTTATGATCTACTTGGTCTCACCTCTATCCTTCTCATGATGTTCACCTGGACTGAAGAGCTAGGCAAATCACTATTATTTATGGTTGGACTGATAGGCTTCTTTACCAGCTGCCTAAAGGGTAGGCTTTTCTACAAGTTCTTGACGCTTCAGTGGGTAGCTATCATAGGCGGCATGTGTTATACCATCTACCTAACGCATCTACCAATGCTCGAATTGATATATACCGTCATCGGTAAATTCGGTTACTCATCCCCTTATTGGCTGCAGTTATCGATAAGTCTAATTGTTACGATCCCTGTGATCTTATTTAGCAGTATGATCTTTTACAAATACATCGAACAACCCTTTATGAGCAGAGATGCTTTCGGCCAAATGAAAAGGTCGTGGTTGGGAATTGTGAAATTCTTAAAAGGTCAACACTCATTAAAAGCTGAACAAAAATGAAATACTTGAAAAGCATTATGCTTCTTCTATTACTCTTACCAACAGTGGTGAAAAGCCAAGACTTAGTGCAAGGCGAGTTGGGTATGGAAACCATTAAGCCACTCGATGAACTAATGCAACTAGCCATTGGTAATATGGCAGCATTGAATACGCTCACAACTAGTCAGGAGATTTACCGCGAAGAGACCCAAATCACTCAAAAGAAATGGCTTCAGCATTTAGCCTTTACTGCCGGTGTTAATTATGGTAATGGCATTGTATCAGATCAACTAACGGATGGAACCACTAGCAATCGTCTCACCTATTTATCACGTCAAAATGTGACTTATAATGTAGGACTAAACTTAAGACTCCCTTTCACCGAGGTATCTTCTAGAAAACATGAAATTAAAATCAAGCAGCTCGAAATAGAAAGGCTGGAGGGTCTGAAAAATGAAAGAAAAGAATTCATTCGCGGAGAAGTACTACGATTCTATAAAGACCTAAAATCAAGTCTGCAGTCAATGGAACTTCAATCAGAGGTTGTACAAGCCAACGAAATGGCACTTGAGGTTGCTGAAAACTACTTTAAAGCAGGAAAGCTAGCAATGGAGCAATACAGAATGGCGATAGACTCGCATTACACTTCTCGTTTACAGCTTGAAAAGTCTAAGAATGAAGCATGGTATTGCCTGCGCAGCTTAAAAGAATTAGTTGGTCAATCAATTTTAAAATAAGATGAGCGCACTAGAAATCATTAGACTAATCGTCCGCTATTTTCACTACATAGCAGGCTCTGCAATTTGCCTTACCCTTTTGGTAATTTTTAGTACCCAAGACGATAAGAGAGTATTTGAAACACACACTTTATTAAACACAGGGCTTATCTCTGGCTATAGTATTGAAAGCAGTGGAGCTGGAAGAATTGACTACGCTAAGACGAACAACGAATTAGAAAATCTCATTAACCTTGCTACCTCCTTCGAAACCAACAAGGAGCTTTCAGCAAGGCTTTTGGCCAGATTCCTTATCCTAGATCATCAACAAAAGCTACCCTTACTAAAACAGAACTATTCAGACTTTTTAGAAGTCGTAAAAAGTTTATCTATCGAGGTTAAAGTAAAAGATACTGAGTTATCTATTCTCTATGACATCATTTCCAAACGTGATGCAGATAGAGCCAACCCATTTTATCAGCTGACTAACTCTGATAATCCTTTCTTCGGAAATAAGCAATTAGAAACAATACTTGTCGCCCGTGAAGGAAAGAGTGACATGATTAGGGTTGAGTACAAATCGATCGATCCATACTTAAGTCAGGTTACGCTTGAACTCTTGACTGACATATTTATTGCAGAGCAAAAAAGCAATAAAGAAGGACAAACAGATTCAGTAATTGGTTTCTTTAAATCAGCTGTTGACCAGTCTGATGCTAAACTTAAAGGTGCGGAAGATGAATTATTGAACTTTAGAGTAAGTAATAGAATCATTAACTACTACGAGCAGACACGTTTTATCTCAGGAAACAAAGAAGAACTAGAAAGACAGTACCAGGAAGAATTGAAAGTTGCAGCCGGAGCAAAATCGGCCCTTTCAAAAATTCAAGTAGAGATCGATGATAAGTCAATCTTACCATTGCTTCAATCTCGTATTGCTGACAATCGTACTCAAATCTCTAAACAGACAACACTGCTAACGCAACTTGAATTGGTTATGGACACTGTACCTGACAACGCCAGAACCATCAGAAAGTCAAACCTAAATGGTGAGATAACGCTACTAAAACAAGAAATGACCGACATAGCCGATCAATTGATTCTAGTCAATCAAACACCTGACGGCATAGAAACTAAGGAGCTTCTGACCCAGTGGCTTAATCAAACAATCTCTAAAGAAGAGTCGCAAGCTAAGTTGAGCGTGATGACCAATAGAAAGCGTGAATACGAACAAATTTATGACCAATTCGCTCCTTTAGGATCTACCCTAAAACGATTAGAAAGAGAGATTGATGTTGCTGAAAGAGAGTACTTGGAAAACTTACACAGTTACAATCAAGCGCGACTGCATAAGTACAGCAGTCTAATGAGCAGTAACCTTAAGGTCATTGACCCTCCATACTATCCGATTGAGCCACTAAAATCTAAGAGAATGATGATTGTTATCCTCTCGTTCATCATTGGTGCTGTGCTACCTGCAGGTCTTTTAATTGCCATGGAATTATTAGACAGTAGCTTGAAAAACCCAGAAAATGCCATGATGGAAACTAATCTTAAAGTAGCTGGATTACTTATGAAACAACCTTTAAATATTGAAAACCATAAAATTGATTTTCAGATAGTTAACAAACAATCATTAAACTTATTAATACAGCAATTAAGAGCTGCAACAAAGAGAATAAACACACCTAAGAAGGTGAATATCTTCAGCATGCAACATGGCGAGGGTAAGAGTTTCTTAATAGAACAATTGAATGCTTATTTCGCACAATACCTTACGGCTGAAGACATTAAGGATAATCTTGAGTTTGAGTTCACTGAGGTTGGCGCCATTCAATACGAACAATATCAAGAGAAAACCTTAATCGAAGCCGATGTACACCTCTTAGTCGCACGTGCGAATCGAAAGTGGACTTCTGCAGATAAACATACTCTCGAAGTTTATACAGAACTATCAGGTAAACAACCATTAATGTTCCTCAATGGTGTTTCTTCTGACGTTGTAGAAGAAGTAATAGGTGCAATTCCAAAACGCAGAAGTCAATTACGTGCGCTGATCCATCGATTGATGACACAAGGATTTAAATCAGCCACCGTATGAAAACCGAGAAAAATGTAAACAAGGAAGTGATCGTCTGTCACTCCTTCCCTGCTTGGGATACACCTTACGTCAAGTCCACCATCGAATTAATGACTCGCTTAACGGCAACTCATCGTGTTGTTTTCATTGACTATCACTACACATGGAAAGATGTATTCAAACACCCTAGCGCACCAAAAAAGAAGCTTTTAGGCCTTAAGGCAAAAGTAAGAAAAGAGCAAACTCCTTTTGGTGAAATTGAAATAGTGAACCTACCGCCAGTACTACCAATGAACTGGATTAACAAACCAGGTTTATTCAAGGGTATGGCCCAACTCAATGGCTGGTGGTTAAGGCGATTTATCAAAACATTAAAACGACAATTGGGAATTAATGAATTCACTTTAGTCAATGCTTTCAACCCAATCTATGGGCTAAATACTCACAAAGCATGGAAAGCGACAAAATCAATTTACTATTGTTATGATGAAATTTCAGGCACTCAGTGGTCTGGAAAGCATGGCCCAAAGTATGAAGCGCAATTTGCGGCTAAAGTTGACATGGTCATTACAACGAGTAGTCAATTACAAAAGCACAAGTCACAACTCAATACAAACTGCCATTTAGTACCCAACGGAGTGAACCTTGATGTTTTTAAAAAGCCATCAATTATTAGCAATAAAACAAAGACACTCGGCTATGTAGGTGCTGTAGATGATCGAATTGATTTCGAACTGTTACAACGTATCACTGAAGCACTTCCAGACTTCACCATTGAAATGTATGGTCCGATGAAGGTCCTCTTACCTTGTTTGTTGGTTGATCGTGTGAGGTTCCATGGAGCCATTCCACAAGAAGCACTTCCATCTAAAATTAGTGAAATGGATATCTGTTTGATTCCGTTTGTAAAGAACAACCTAACGGCATCTATTTATCCATTAAAAATTAACGAGTATCTCGCCATGGGCAAACCTGTAGTCAGCACAGATTTTGCAGATCTCAGCGACTTTGATAAGCAAATTGCTATCGGTGATACACATGAAAAATTTATCACTCAAATCAAAAAACAAGTTCGTTACAATAGCCGCTTAAAAGCTCAGCAACGGATCGAATTTGCGAAAGGCAACTCATGGAATGAGCGAACTAGTCTTTTAAGTTCACTTATCTCCTAATCGAGACTAATCATCCATTGTACTTCGCTATTCATCTAAACTCTCAGTGAAACGCGGTTTTGTTTGGCACCTTTAAACTGTGAAAAACGAAGGAACTAACCTTACTTATCAACTGCCGCAAGGCGCTGGCAAAGTCAATACCGGATATGGAATTCTGATACTATTAGGTATCCTTTCTGTATCCTATTTATTGATTAGTGTCTTAGGCCTTGCCGGAGGATTGATTCTATTGGCTCTTCCCATTGGGTTTCTTGTGATTTCGATACTTTGGAAGCAACCTAAGTATGGTGTTTGGGCCACTTTGATTATGGGATTTCTATCCGCAGGCTTGACTAGGTATGTACCCGGTCCCTGGGGATTATCAATTGACATTTTATTGGTGTTAAGTTGGTTAGTCATTTTAATGAACAAGCAGATCAAGGTAAACTGGAAGTTTGTCAAGAATGATATTGTTTTAATATCCACCATCTGGATGCTTTACCTGGGATTAGAAATGGTTAATCCAAGTGGAAACGGACCCATTGCATGGTTTTATGCCATGCGTGGTATTGGCTTCTATCAATTCCTCACCATACCCTTGATCTTCCTTTTGTTTAGAGAAGACAAGGATGTGCAAAGATTCTTAAACCTCCTTATTGGCCTGTCACTATTCGGAACAATATGGGGCTTTAAGCAACAAATTTTTGGTGTAGATTCGGCCGAATATTATTGGCTCTATGACCTAGATCACCAGGATGAGCACATACTACATGGTGTATTGCGGGTTTTTTCCTTCTATTCAGATGCAGGTGCATTTGGTGCCTCACAAGCCATGATGGCACTATTATGTGGCATTCTTTTTATGGGGCCGTTTTCTTATGTTCAAAGAATAAAATATCTGATCGTTGGTATCGTCTTCTTCTTAGGTTTTGCAATCTCTGGTACACGTGGTGCGCTTATGGTGCCTTTGGCCGGTGGCATTGCTTACTTAATTCTGATGAAGAATTTTAAAGTCTTGGTCAGCGGATTCGCTGCAATAGTCATTGTATTCTGCATACTCAAATACACCTTCCTTTTTCAAGGAGTAGAACAAGTCAGGCGAATGAGGACTGCTTTAGATCCTAATAATAAATCCATGAGTGTTCGGCTTGACAACCAAAGGACTTTCGGAAGATATCTTTCTAACAAACCGTTTGGTGGTGGGGTTGGCACTGCGGGTTTTTGGGGGGCTCGATTTAACCCAGACTCCCTCATGGCGAATACTGCTACGGACAGCTGGTATGTAAAAATTTGGGCAGAAACGGGTGTTGTCGGATTACTGATGCACTTAATGATTATAGGCTATATACTCGGAAAATCAGGCCATGGTATAATGGCTATGCCGACCTCTAGACGTAAATCAATCGCCATGGGCTTTTATGCTTCTTTTGTGGGGGTAGTCTTCGCCAGTTATGGCAACCAGGTCTTAGGACAAATGCCAACAGGTCCTGTGGTGAATATGATGATTCCTTTCCTCTTTCTTATCACGAGGCGCCATAAATAATGGTCCTTAGGTATTAGTTTTTAGTTACTCGATAGTAGAGACCAAACACCAAACACCAAACACTAGTCATTCCCAATTCCCCTAAGCACCCCATTCCTTCCATTCATCGCCATTAGACTGTCAGTCAACGGTTATTCAAAATGCTGATAGTCAACTCAAGTACTTTTAAAGTATCAAAAAAGGAACATTTATGACAGTACTTATCTACTTTCTCTCTTACACACTCATTGGCTATTTAATGCTCAGTGGTATCTACCAATTAATACTTGCCATCGCATCTAAGCGAAAGCCTAAAAGCATATGCCAGTTCGATGGACAACCAAAGAAGCTATTAGTACTTGTACCTAGTTATCGTGAAGATGCTGTAATCATCAACAGTACACGTTCTAACATGAGCCTGAAGTATCAGTACCCTTTAGCTCAATTTGATTATGTGGTCATCAGCGATGGTCTACAAAAAGAAACAAACGAGGCATTAAGAGCGCTCGGAGCCAAAGTACTAGCAGTCAGCTTTGACAAGAGCACTAAGGTAAAGGCGCTTCAGGCTGCCATGACTAAGTATGATGCCGAGTATGACGGTGTTGTCATTCTAGACGCAGATAATACAGTAGAGACGAACTTCCTCTTCAAGGCAAGTCAGTATTTAAGTTGTGGCTACAAGGCCATACAGGGCATTAGAAAAGCAGCCAACGCCAACACCAATATGGCCTTAATGGACGGACTTTCAGAAACAGCAAATACGGCAATGCTTTGCGCTGGCGCAAATCGCTTGGGGCTGTCTTCAAAACTTTCAGGATCTGCCATGGCATTCGATTATCAACTATTTAAGTCCCTCGTATTTAATTTGAAAGCGATTGGTGGTTTTGACAAAGAACTCGAGTTGGCCATCACAAAACAAAAGACATTTATTAAGTATGCCGCAGACTTAGTGGCATATGATGAGAAAGTATCGAATGGTCAATCATTTGCGCGACAACGTGGCAGATGGCTACAAGCTCAATACAGTTTTCTTATGGAATCTATTAGACCTGCTTCTAGAGCATTGCTTAAAGGCAACAGAGATTACTTTCACAAAACATTACAATTAGCCCTGCCGCCACGTGTATTAAGCCCAGTGATGCTCACACTAGGATTGGCCATTGGACTCCTCTTCGGTTTAACTGAGTTAAGTCTAATCGCTGGCATAGGTCTCATATTAACAATCGGATCTTACCTAATTGTTCTTCCGGTTTCAACACTATTCAAAAGCAGCTGGCAAATCGTATCCACCTTACCGATGCTCACACTATCGACTTTCAAAGCTTTGACTTTAATGAAAGCATCAAAGAAGACCTTTTTACACACCTCACACGGAACACTAAGCAAAGATGTTTGAAGGAATGCCTTGGCCTCTAGTACTCCCTATAGCATTAATGGCTATGGCCTACGGAATCATGATTTCGAAAAGGGAAATAAAAGAAGACCAGAAAGCTAAAGAAGAAGAAGAAAATGAAAAGTAGTCTTAACATACTCTTGATTTGCAAAACCATGCCTTGGCAATTCAAGGGGGGTATTCAAACACATACTTGGGAATTAGCCAAAGCTTTAAGCCAAGCTAATCATAAGGTTGCTGTCCTCTCTGGTGGTCCTTTTAGAAGTACCGCAATTAAGACACAAAAGGAAGGCGTTGAAATCATTAGCCTACCCTATTTTCCTGGTCGATATATTAAGCCAATCAGTTTTGCTGCAGAGGAAATATCTTTCAATGTATCAGTAAGAAAATGGGTAAAGAGCAATCACAATGATTTTGACATCATTCATGCGCAAGGTAGAAGTGGTTATTTACTCTTCGGCCTTAAAGGCATCTCAAAAAAGTTGTTAAATACGGTTCATGGCCTTGTAGAGTTAGAAAATAGTCACCTTAAATGGCATGACATGAACAAGCTAATCCATAGATTCTTCGCTAAGAGGTTCGAATCTAAACTTCTTAACACATCTAAAATCAATATCTCAGTAAGCGAAAGCCTTAAAGGGCAAATGAAAGCACATAGATCAAAAAAAGCTCTAATTGAAGTGATACCAAATGGAGTATCAACACACTTTGAAAAGTCAGCACCTCAACTCAACGGTCTATCAAGATTCCTTTTTGTAGGAAGACTGCACCCAGTTAAAGGCATCACTGCCATTATAGAGCACTTGCGTTTTGCGCCAGCGAATATCTGTATCGACATTATCGGTGATGGTAGCGAACGGACTAAAATTGAATCAATTATCAAATTAAATGGATTAGAAAGTAGAGTACGCTTATTGGGCGAGCATAGTAACGATAAAGTCCATGAGGTCCTGCCCTATTATCGCGCCTTGATTCTTCCGAGTCAATATGAAACTCAAGGAATAGTACTTCTGGAAGCAAACGCTCATGCCATACCGGTTATCGCATCAGATATTCCAGCAATTAGAGAAACAATTGAAAACCACTACAATGGACTGTTATGTGACCCCAACCAACCAATGGAGTTCATCAAGGCAATGGAATACATGGCTGAAAAGCCTGAAATGGCGAGGGAAATGGGTGAAAAAGGAATGGAGAGAGTAAAGTCAGGCTATGGGTGGAATAGCATCGCAGAACGTACAATAGACACTTATTATAGACTCGCACAGTAATGTTATCTAAGATTAGAAAAAGCAAATTCGCAATGCACACAGCTTGGGCTATGGGCGGACAACTGTCCTTCTTGTTAGCCAACTTTTTGCTCTTTATACTGCTCGTCAATGAATTCTCAAAAGAGACATTTGGCATCTGGGCATTGTACATCACCGTAATCTCAATTATCGACTCTATCCGTCAAGGATTAGTGCAAAATGGCCTTACTAGACTTATCATCAACGAACCAAAGAATCGTTCAATTAAATCGGCAGGGACATTAATCAACTATACGGTCATCCTACTATCGAGTCTTTTACTCTTAATTCTCCCTCAGTTGCTATCAGGAAATATTGAACTGAATTTTCTACTTAAGCATGCCTGGAAAACCCTCTTAGTATTAGGTACTATTCAACTGATTGCTACTTTTTGCCAGGCAAAGAGTGATTTCAAAACCTATTTCAAGGTGAATGCACTCTACCTCATTGGTTTTGCTGGCCTGCTGTTTTACATGAGGTCACAATCTGGTAACTTATCATTAATTGAGTTGGTGAATTATCAGGTATACGCGCTGATCGTTCCGGTGATTTATTACCTGATCGTTTCTAAACCAAAATGGCAATTTCCATTAATCAGTGATCTTAAAAGGCTTTTCAGCTTCGGAAAATACGTGAGTGGTACCAATTTACTCTCTATGATTTTTCATAAAGCAGACATCTTGATGATTGCCTATTTTTTGGATCCTACCGCAGTGGCACTCTTCCATTTTGCTAGTAAGATCATGAACTATGCTGAGCTCCCGCTACAGGCATTGTCTCAAGTCATTTATCCTAGAATATCCGCTAGTCATCAGAGTAATACTGCTGGTGATCTGAATAAAGAATATGGCATATCAGTATTGAGGTTATTAGTATTTGTAATACCAATTTGTATCATACTCATCATGTTCAACAAAGAAATTATATCTCTCTTATCTTCAGGAGATTACACAGAATCATCCCAACTGATTATTATACTCAGCATTGGCATGATGCTTAAGCCTGTCGGAAGAGTTTTAGGCTTGACCTTAGATGCCATTGGAAAGCCTGATGTCAACTTCCGAATGCTGTTGATCAGCGTAGCGTTAAACTTGTGTATGAACTTAATTTTGATTCCACAATTTGGCCTAAGTGGTGCAGCTATCGCAACAACATTAAGCATCATTATTACTATTCTCATTGGGCAGCTAAGCCTCATTAGGCATACAGCGATCAAACCCATACGAGATATTACAAATTCAATCAAACAGAATTTCAATTCCCTAAAATTAATGTCATGGAACTAACCTTCGGAACTGCACAAGTGCATACGAGTGAAAGACTCAGGAATCGCCCTGAACTTGCGAAGTTATTCAACAAGATCTTCGGATACACCAACGTGGGTAATTATGCACGATTTACAGTTTTCAGAAAACTCCTAGATCATGTATCCTTAACAGACCAAAGCAAAGTATTAGACCTAGGAACAGGCTATGGGGAGTATGCTTTCAGTTTAGCAGAGGCTTTGCCAAAAGGACAAATTCATGCCCTAGACATTGATGATGAGCGAATTGATACTGTAAACAAAGCCAAGGCTCAGATGAACTTGAACAATGTTCATACGCATTGCAAACCCATTGATGGTCTAAGAGAAAAGGATTTTGACTTGATCTTTTCAATCGATGTATTCGAACACATTGCACCGGCGAAAATGCCTTTCAAGTCAGCCTTTGAAAAGCTCAAGCCTGGCGGACACTTTCTAGTTAAAATTCCAAACGTAACTCAAAAAACCATCTTCCCAGAAAGACTATTTGAAGAGCATCACGATTGGTTGGAAGAAGAGCATATTGGCCAAATTTATGATCTTAACAGTCTTCAGAGTCGTTTTCGTAGGGAAGGCTTCCTCATTACATATGCCGCTTACTCGGATGGAGGGCTCTCAAGGTTTGCTTGGGAGTTGGCCTATCTAGGTAAGAAAACTGGCTTAGTAGGACAGCTAATTTCACTTCCAATTGCAAAGCTCTTCATTCACATTGACCGCTTGATCCACTCTAATCACTGGGGCAACGCCATTCAGGTAATCGGACAAAAACCAAAAGCATGAAAACGCCCAAAGTGAGTATTGTTACTGTCAACTATAAGCAACGTGCTGTCACATGCGAATTATTAGACACCATTGCAGCACTTTCGTATCCAAACTTGGAGACCATTGTAGTAGACAATGCACAAGCGAGTGATGACAGTGAAATTTACAAGGTCCATCTACCCAATGTCAAGATCATCAACGCAGTTGAAAATATTGGCTTTGCTGGTGGCAATAACTTAGGCATACAGCAGGCCGAAGGTGATTACATCTTCCTGCTTAATAATGACACTGAAATACACGAGGGCTTAATCGAAAGCCTATTAATGGGCTTCAAGAATAACGAACGTATTGGTGCCATAAGCCCCATTATTAAGTATTTCGATACGCCAGACAAGATTCAGTTTGCTGGATTCACAAAAGTCAATGCCCTTACAGGTAGAAATGACCTGATACAAAAACAGCCAGACACATTACTAGCCGACACTGCTTATTTTCATGGTGCAGCGGTAATGATACCTAAGCACGTTATTGAAGAATGTGGATTAATGCCTGAAGAGTACTTCCTCTATTATGAGGAACTCGATTGGTCAAGAATCATGAAAGAAAAAGGCTTTGAGTTAAAGGTGCGTACTGACGTGGCCGTATTACACAAAGAATCAATTTCTACTGGCAAGAACAGTCCGCTTAAGGTCTACTATCAAAACCGTAACAGGATCCACTTCATGCGAAAATCAAACCGCCAGAGCCCTTTATTCTTCTTGGCCTTCTTTGTACTTGTTGCCATACCCAAAAACTTACTTCAGCATTTAATCAAAAGAGACTTTAAACACCTTCAAGCATTCGTCAAAGCGATAGTACACGGTTTAATTTCACCTAAAATCGGTTTTCAGAACATTTAAACGCCCTTATCCATAAAATCTGTCGCTCATCCTATATTAGGTGTCACTGAACGATTGATCCCCAAAATGGATACGACCTGCACTACCTTGTTTCAAAATACAAAAGCATGGAAATTTTACTTTGGATATCGATCGCAATCATCTTCTATCATTTTATAGGGTATGGTATTCTTATTACGCTTCTCAACAAATTCAAGAAGCAGAAACCACAACACCTTCAATTAGAAGACTGTGACCTACCTGAGATAACGATGCTTATCGCGGCTTACAACGAAGAAGAAATTATAGAAGAGAAGATTCAGAATTCCCTTTCGCTTGATTATCCTTCTGACAAACTTTGTATTGCCGTTGTTTCTGACGGATCTGATGATCGAACAAATGAAATGGTTAGCAGGTATCCACAGGTTAGACTCTTTTATAAACCGCAACGAGAGGGTAAAATAGCAGCCGTCAACCGTGTTATGCCACGTATTGGTACGCCCATTACAGTTTTTACTGATGCTAATGTGATGATTAGCAAGCAAGGAATCAGACAAATGGCAGAGCACTTTCAAAGTAACCTAATTGCAGCTGTCTCAGGAGAAAAGACGGTAGTGAGCCAAACCGAAGATAGCGCAAGCGCATCAGGTGAAGGTTTCTACTGGAAATATGAATCCTATTTGAAGCGGAAGGATGCGGAATGGAATACAATGGTAGGCTCTGCTGGTGAGTTATTTGGGATAAGAACTCACCTTTTCGAACCCATCGACAAGAACACCCTAATAGAAGACTTTGTAATGACAATGCGCCTAGCAGCTAACGGTTATAAAGTAGCCTATGAACCAAGAGCACTCGCTTTAGAAACAGGATCTGCCTCAATGGAAGAAGAACAAAAGAGGAAAGTGAGAATTAGCGCTGGAGGAATTCAAGCAGTGATTAAACTACTAACATTGCTTAACTTCTTTAAATATGGCAAACTGAGCTTTCAGTATGTATCGCATCGTGCATTGAGGTGGACGCTAATACCTCTTGCTTTAGTAGCTACGCTGGTCACATCACTTCTATTGGCGGATGATTCATGGATATATGATACACTATTAAGAGCACAGTTAATATTCTATTTGCTAGCGTTTTTTGGCTATGTTGTTCGTGACAGTAAGACGTCAGTCAAATGGCTTCACATCCCTTATTACTTCACCTTTATGCATGTATGCGTAGTCCTCGGATGGATAAAGTATTTTAGTGGAAATCAAAAAGTAACCTGGGACAAAGCCAAACGCGCCAAAAATGAGGCTACAATAAGTTCAGCCTTTTAATCAAGGCCTCTTTATTAGCCCACGAAATTGGGATCACCTTGTCTTCAATTAACAAGTTTGATTCTTCAATATCTACGATTTTAGACAGGTTAACCACGAACGACCTGTGAACTTTAGCGAAATTATATTCATCCAAACGCTCTTGGACTCTCTTCATTGTGGAGTGCACTATATAGCCCTTCTCTTTCGTCTTAAAGAGCGCATAATCTCCCTTAGCTTCAATGTAAAGTAAGTCGTTGATACTAATTTTAATCAGCTTAGAGTCGACTTTCAAGAACATGCTATTGTCGATAATCTTCGACATGCCTGGTTTATCTTCTGCCTTCTTCAAACGTTGAAAGGCCGACATAGCCACTTCGATAGCCGCATTTATCTCTTTTACGCCATAAGGCTTGACCAAGTAACCGAAAGGACCCTTTTCACTTGCGCGGGTCACAGTATTACTATCTGCAAAAGCAGTAGTAAATATGAAAGGAATATCAAATTGATCATTGATAAGTTCCGATAAATCCACCCCGTCAATATCTCCTCCAATTTGGATATCTAGTAAAGCGATGTCAGGTTCATACTCATTACAAAGGCTAATGGCAGTCTCGGCATCAGCCGCTATTCCAATAACTTGATGGTTCAATAATTCGAGGATATCCTTAACACTATCCGCAATCATTTGGTCGTCCTCAACGACTAGCACTTTCAATTGACTCATACTGCAAACTTATTTGGTGTTAATATAAGAATTAGGCATGAGATGCCATTAAAACTGAAGCTACTTATATGGAATTTCTACAATGAATTCTGAACCTTCGCCTACATCACTGATTACAGATACAGTTCCACCATGCATTTCTGTGAACTCTTTCACGATTGACAGCCCTAAACCTGACCCTTGAATATTCTTTACATTCGTGGCTCTATAGAAAGACTGAAAGAGCCCTTTTTGGTCTTTTTTAGGTATCCCAATGCCATAATCTTTCACATGTAAATTGACAGTTTTAAGCTTATTATAAGCCAATGTCACTTCTGGAGTTGATTTTCCTTCTGAGTACTTTACAGCATTAGAAATGAGATTAGAGATCACATGATCAATTAATTGTCTATCATAAGTAACCGGTCTAGGTACCCCTACTACTTTAAAATCAATGGAAGTTGGGTCATCGTTATCATAACGATGCTTAAGGATGATATTCTCGCAAAATGCGACTAAATCATCTTCTCGTTTCTTCATACCAATCTTACCCGCTTCAATTTGACCGAGCATCAATATATCATTCATCAAACCGGTTACTCTACCAATTTCAGATGTAATTCGATCGAAGTATTTAACAAAAGCATGAGATTCCTCTGGATGCAGACTTTCTAGCTTAAAATTGATTAGGTCAGCATTCTGCTTGATGGTTGTCAAAGGGGTTCTAAACTCATGCGATGTCATGGCTACGAATCGTGATTTTAATTCGTTCAACTCACGTTCCTTTCCTAATGCTTTCTCTGTTTCCTCTTGTACCTTCTTTTGGACGGTAATATCACTCACAAAGGCTGTGAAAGTCTGAACCCGCTTTGTCTTTACAGGAATTATGGCCAGCTCGATAGGGAACTCTTCTCCGTTTTTACGCAGTGCTGAGATCTCAATTTTTTGATTCAATACAGGTCCATCACCAGTTTTTAGGTAATGACTCATTCCACGATCATGCGCCTCGCGAAAGTTATGAGGGATAATAGTATTGGTTAATGGAATTCCAATTGCCTCCTCGGCAGTATATCCAAAAATAACTTCTGCCTGCTTATTCCACTCTGTAACAATACCGTTTACATCAATGGATATTACACCATCAATAGCTGAATCTAAAATACTTCTGAGCTTATTCTCATTGTCTCTTAGCTCCTCTTCCACTTCGACCTGCCTTTGCTGTGCCATTGCACGCTTCAAGCGGTTAGAAGCCAATACAGCAACAGTTGTCAGGGTTTCGAGGTGCTTCTGAGTAAAGAAAGACTTTTCTGGGTGCTCTGAATCAATGATGCCAATTACTTTTCCATCAGCTATTATCGGTACACAAAGCTCGGAATAACGCATCGCGTCATCCACAACATACCTACTGTCTAAAGAAGTATCATTAATAATTTCGGCTTCACCAGAGGCTGCTACACTACCTACAATCCCTTCCCCAAAAGGAATATGAATAGGATTTTTGATTATTCGGTTTTTTTCTGTCTTGGCACCATAAGCAGCCAATTGCTCAAGTATACCAGATGCTTCATTCACTACATAAATCACACAATCTTCGAAATCAAACTGCTCAATCACATTTTCAGCAATCTCCCATGCAATTTCATCCAAAGTCTCATCATTGAGTAATTTGGTTACGAAGCCATTTATAGCGCTCAGGAACTTTTGATTGTCTCTTAATTCAACATTCTGAGCCTCTAGCTGATTTGTAGCCTCAATCAATGCATGCCTATCTTTTTGGCGATCTGTAATATCCATATGAATACCAATTGAGCCTATGGCATTGCCGTTGATATCATAAATTGGAGCACCCGAGATCAATGAATAAATGGCTGAGCCATCCTTATGGTGTAGTGTTGCTTCATAAACAGAGGCCACACCATCATCCCGCTTCTTGTGTTCTTGATTAAGAATTTCTTTTGTGCTTTTGTCCGCCAAAAGGTCTGATGCAATTTGACCGACCAATTCTTCCTTCGAAAAACCAGTGATTATGCACATGGCCTCATTGGCATATATAATGCGCTCATCCAAATCGACTTCCATAAGCCCATATTGGAGGTTCTGAATGATCCCTCTATACTTTTCTTCAGATTGGGCTAAAACCATTTGATTGATATGCCTATCCGTAATATCCCTCGCGATGGACATTAAGCCAGTGACTTCCGTCCCATTCTCAACCAACTGCACATGCTGTCCAAGCCATATCTCTTCTCCCAACTTGGTAATCAAAGGGAACTCCATATAGGTAGACGATATAGACTTGTTGATTTGATCTTTATAAAACGCCTGTATTTTTTCTCTCCAATCCTCACGGACTAAGTCCAAATAGACCAAGTCAAGGCACTCTTTTTCTGAGTAACCCGAAGCCTTGATCGCTGTAGGGTTTACGTAGGAAAATTGGCCGTCAAGGCCTATCTCGTAGATAATATCATTGGCTGCTTCTACAAGAAGCTTATACTTATCGGTGGTAAATTTCTGCGTCAATTCCCTATCCTGTCTTTCTGAAAAAGTAATATGGTATAATTCAGTGTAAGGTTCAACTTTTACGGTAACAATGAAATTGTCAAACTCCGAATTAAAACTAGTGAAAGGTAGGCTCTGTAACTGAGCTAACGGTCCATCAAGAAGATTTTTGGGCAAAACATTTCCTACAGACAACTTATACTTGTCCATAAAGTGATTGGAAATACGAAACCTCTCTTTGAGGACACCCTTTTTGGTGATTTTTATGAATGGTTTGATCTTGGGTAAGGTTTGGTCACCCAAAACAAAAACATTACCCTTTTGAATTTTCAATAATTCGATAAATGGATTAAATCCTTCGATAACTGACCATATCTCTCGATAACTGACTGAATACTTCGATGAGTGAAATACTAGAACAGCTCGCCCTGAACACCTTGTGAAACTTTAATATGAGGCATAGGCGCTCGCATTTTCAATGAGGCAAGTGCCAATCTAGATGTCTTTGTAGGTCTTTTCATTGTCATTCGACTTGAACCGCCAATTGCTTGAGCTATCATTTGATGTTCCAAATAAATTAGACTCCTTAACTTATCTAAGGTCGGTTCTGCACAAGGAAGGTGACCCAACTTTTCATCAATACTCTGAACCGCACTTAAAGCACGCTTAAGCCCATCTTGATATGCATTTGGTGTATCTTGTTTACTGCAAGCCGCGATATGTGAAGGAATGCCTATGGCCAACAGACTAATCTCCTTAATTAGGTCGGCCATGTTTGCTTGTGTGTATTTACCAACCAACTGATGGGCAGTAGCAACAATTTCCATACCCTGCTCTAACATTCTTAAACTGCCAAAAGTCTTCATTTTTATTTCTTTTAATTTTTAATCGCCCCTAGCAATCTCCGCCACCTAGCATGGCGGAGACTGGTCAGTAAAACTGACTCGGGACTCACCTAAACATATTAATGCAACCCTAGCAACTCTCCTTCTGATTTAGCAAAGGGCAGTGTCGTCAAACTTTCCCATGTATTAAATGGTGCTTTCCTTTTTAGTATCTGTAATCGTGTAATTCTAAAATTATTAGTATATGGAACTTGCTCGTAATCACGTACTGCTTCCATAAACTGAAGTGGATTTAAATCACGTGCCACGCTCATGGCTGGTTGGTAATCCTTATTGAGAAATGACAATGAGATAAGCTCCTTAAAAAGCCTTAATCTTAACTGATGATATACATCTAAAAGCGATTGCTTATTAAGTATGTCTAAGTATACATTTCTGTCTACTCCGTTGAAACCAAAACCATTCAGAAAGACTTCAAATCCATTGATTTCGTCAAGTACATCTTGCGTGGCTTTTAGAATTCGTTGCTCTCTTTCCTCTGGCTGAAAGAAGGATACTAAGCGAATATGCGCACATGAATTCTGTCCAGAATAGGCACCATACTTACTATAAAACTCCTTCTTGAACCCCTTTACTTCCTGGTTGATTTCAGCATAAGGAAGTGCAATAACTAAATACTCACTGAGGGTGGTATATGTGAAGAGGTTTCTGTTTTTCTCAATGATCATAACCCAAACATACTAATTATTTTAGTATTTCAATACTATTATTATTAGTATTTATAAGACTGCCTTTAAAACAGCCCCTCAAGTGTCCATCAGCTTATATTATTATCAGTTACTTGTTTGCGCTTTAAGAAAATTAGAACTTATGCCTTGCGTTCTTTAGATGTATCGATATCCCTGGATCAAATAGAGACATACCAAAAACCTCTTTATAAATAACACTCAGTTGTACTATAACTGGCACCTTACTTGCAATGCCAGACCAAAAAAGATGATGAAAAGAATTCAAGCCATTTTAATTATAGTCTTACTCCCTATGGGCCTCTTTGCCCAAGATCAAGAAGCAAATACGCTCAAAGTCAACGGATCGGCACAAGTAGAAGCCATACCTGATCTCTTCCAGTTCAA
>Ga0075118_10000433_pt1 | contig 39556 bp, 39 predicted proteins | sample AntAceMetag02UKE_FD_69794 | JGI IMG/M metagenome (GOLD analysis project Ga0075118, IMG submission 69794) | Saline lake microbial communities from Ace Lake, Antarctica - Antarctic Ace Lake Metagenome 02UKE | ecosystem: Environmental > Aquatic > Non-marine Saline and Alkaline > Saline | place...
CGCGCTATCGCTTCGACCGAGCCAAGCGGATCGTCGCGATCGACGCCGACTTTTTCCACGCCGAATCCGGTTCTCTCGGTTACGCTCGCGACTTCGCGAAGGGCCGAAAAGTAATCAAGAAGGATGACCCGATGAATCGCCTCTACGCGGTGGAGAGCATGTTCACTTTGACCGGTTCGATGGCGGACCACCGTCTGCGCCTAGCCAGTAGCCACATGTTGGCCTTTGCGGCAGCGCTGGGATCTAAGATCACCGGTGATGCTACCTTGGCTCGTCTCGCCAAAGGACTCGAATTTAAGAACCAAGACGCTTGGTTGACCGCCTGCGCCAAAGACCTCGTGGATCACAAGGGCGAGTGTGTCGTTGTCGCAGGCGCTCATTTGCCGGCGCAGGTCCATGCGATCGTTTATGCGATCAACATCGCGTTGGGAAATCTAGGTAAGACGATTAACTTCGTGGCGATACCCGAGAATAACGCCGCCTCTCTCGCCGATTTGAATGCCGCCGCCAAAGCGAGCCAAGTCGACACGCTGTTGGTTTTGGAAGGCAATCCCGCCTACAACGCTCCGGCGGATGTCGATTTTAAGGGGATGACGGAGTCCATCAAAACGATCATCCGTTACGGCTACTACGTGGATGAGACCTCCGCGCTGGCTTCTAGTCACATCGCGGCGACCCATTATTTGGAGTCATGGGGCGATTCGCGCACTGCCGACGGCACCGTGTTGCCGGTGCAACCGATGATTCTGCCGCTCTTCGACGGCTTGACGGAGCTGGAAGTTCTCGCGCACCTCGCGGGTGAAACCACCACCGATCCCTACTCAATTTCCTTCCAAACAATTAGCAAAATCGGGAAGGGTGACGCCGAACAGATTTTCCGTAAATTTCTGCATGATGGCATGCTGGAGGACTCCGCCTATCCGATTGTCAACGTGCGCTACGATCAAGCGGGCGCGGCCGCGCTATTCGCCGCAGGCCCCAGCTACACGGCCCTGTCTCAAGACAATCTGGAGGTGCGTTTCACGCTCGATCACAAGGTCGACGACGGTCGCTTCGCCAACAATGGTTGGCTGCAAGAATGTCCGGATCCGATCACCAAGCTTTCTTGGGACAACGCGATCCTCGTGAGCCCCCGCCTGGGTGCCGCGATTGGCATCGAACCCGGCGGCGCTCTCATGCAAGTGGCCCGCAAAGAGGCGGCCAACTTTAAGCAGGGCAGAGAGGCCGCCTTCATCGGCGAAGTCACCGTCAATGGGGTGACGGTCCGCGGGCCGATGCACATCCAGCCTGGTCTCTCGAATTGGTCGATCGCTTTGCCTCTCGGTTACGGCCGGGAAATCAGCGGCCGCGTGGGGCAGGGGGCCGGTCATAATTTCTACCCCGCCCGCACGAGCAATTCATTGAACATTGCGACGGGGGCGACGATTAGGAGCACCGGAGAAGTGTTCTACCTCGCCAACCAGCAGGAGCATTGGTCGATGGAAGGCCGTGATATCATCCGCGAGGCCAACAAGAGCGAATACGACGACAACCCCAACTTCGTCGACAGCTTCGGTATCGAATCCCACGCTCCGGCCAATCTCGGTCCGGCCAAGGATCAGCCGCTGTCGGTGACTTCGGCGGAGACGCCTCGCGGCAATTCGCTCTACGAGGTCCCCAACTTCACCGGCGTGCATCAGTGGGGCATGTCCATTGATTTGAACACCTGCATGGGCTGCAACGCCTGTGTCATCGCCTGTCAGGCCGAGAACAATATCCCCATCGTGGGTAAGGATCAGGTCTTGCGCGGTCGCGAGATGCACTGGATCCGCCTCGATCGCTACTATTCCGACGGTAACATTGCAGGAGGCGCCTTTGGCGGCGAAGGGAACCGGATTATCCCGGAGGATCCGCAGGCTTCGCTCATGCCGGTGGCTTGCGCCCAGTGCGAAATGGCGCCGTGTGAAGTGGTTTGCCCCGTCAACGCCACCGTGCACGACGAGGAAGGCCTCAACGTGATGGCCTACAATCGGTGCATCGGCACCCGTTACTGCGCCAACAATTGCCCTTACAAGGTTCGTCGCTTTAACTTCTTCGATTATAACGAACGGTCACTCGATCAACTTTATATGGGCCCCGCCGGTGACAAGGGCATGCCCGAGCTCGTTAAAATGGTTAAGAATCCGGATGTCACCGTGCGCATGCGCGGGGTGATGGAGAAATGCACTTATTGCGTGCAGCGGATTCAGCAGGCCAAAATCGATCAAAAGTCGATTGCGCGTGATTCTGACGATATCCTCGTCCCCGACGGCACGATCAAGGTTGCCTGCCAGCAGGCTTGCCCGGTCGATGCGATTGAATTTGGTAACATCAAAGACCCCGACAGTGCCGTTTCCAAGGCCAAGGCCCGTGAGCAAGACTACTCGCTGCTCGGTTACCTGAACATCCGTCCTCGGACCACTTATCTCGGTAAGCTCCGCAACCCCAATCAGGAGATGCCTGATTATGCCTCACTTCCGCTCAGCCGCGCTGAATACAACACCAAGAATTATCCTCCAGGACACAAAAAGGGACATGGCGAAAGCCATGGTTCTAGCTCCGGACCAGATGCTCATCACGATGACACCCTCGCTTCACCGGCGGATCATACCTCGATCATGAAAAATGCTCTGCGCACCGGAGGGCTTAGTTAATGTCATCCACTTATACCCAGGCGGTTCGGCCCGCTATTTTGGATGAAGTCAACCCGGCAGAATTGCCGCGGGCGATATTGGTCAAAAACGATCGCAGCTTCGACTGGATCACGGACAAGATCTGTGGAATCATCGAAGGCAAAACGCCGACGTGGTGGTGGGTCTGTTTCGGACTCGCCTGCTTCGTCGCTAGTTGGACCGTCGCCGGTATCACCTATCTCGTCGCCACCGGCGTCGGAGTTTGGGGGCACGCTAACCCGGTCAACTGGGCTTGGGATATCGTCAACTTCGTGTTCTGGATTGGTATTGGTCACGCGGGCACACTGATCTCCGCCATTCTCTGTCTGTTGCGGCAAAAGTGGCGGACCTCGATCAATCGCGCGGCGGAAGCTATGACCATCTTTGCGGTGGTTTGTGCGGGTATTTTCCCGCTCTTTCACGTGGGTCGAGTGTGGTTTGCTTGGTATCTTTTCCCGATTCCGAACTCGAACTACCTTTGGCAAAATTTCCGTTCTCCGCTAACTTGGGATGTATTTGCGGTTTCGACTTACGGCACGGTTTCGCTGCTCTTCTGGTATGTCGGGCTGATTCCTGATCTCGCGATCCTGCGAGACCGGTTCTACAGGGCGGGCAACAAATTCCGGTCCTGGCTTTACGGTTTCTTCGCCATGGGTTGGCGGGGCGCGAATCGCCACTGGAGCAACTACGAAATGGCTTACCTCATCTTGGCCGGTGTTTCGACGCCGCTGGTGCTTTCGGTGCATACTATCGTTTCGTTCGATTTCGCGGTTTCGCTGTTGCCGGGATGGCACACTACGATCTTCCCGCCCTACTTCGTGGCGGGCGCGATTTTCTCGGGTTTCGGTATGGTGCTCACCCTAATGTTGCCCTTGCGCTCCATCTACCGGCTAGAGGACCTCATTACGCAGTATCACATCGACTGCATATGTAAGATCACCTTGGCGACCGGCACGATCGTGGGTTATGCCTACGCGATGGAGTTCTTCATCGCTTGGTATGGCGCGAACCCCTATGAGGGCTTTGCCTTCATCAATCGGGCTTTTGGTCACTACGCTTGGGCCTACTGGATCATGATATCCTGCAATGTGATCACGCCGCAGTTCTTCTGGTTCAAGAAAGTCCGAGAAAATACCGCGATGGTTTGGATCCTCTCGATCTTCGTTAACGTGGGCATGTGGTTCGAGCGATTCGTCATCATTGTGACCTCCTTGGCTCGTGACTTCCTGCCATCCAGTTGGGGTTACTACAGTCCATCGATCGTTGAGATCTTTACCTTCTTTGGCACGTTCGGGGTATTCAGTGTCCTGTTCCTGCTCTTCATCCGCTTCTTGCCCATCATGCCGATGGCGGAGATCAAGTCAGTCACTCCGCAAGGCGATCCGCACGCGGGTCATGACCGGCACTAAGCGATCCGCAAACTACTTACTCCGAACATGGCTGCTACAACACATGGCATAATTGCGACCTTCGACACCGCGGCAGATATCTATCAAGCGGCTCATAAGGTGCGCGATGCTGGTTTCAAAAACTGGGACTGCATCACCCCGTGCCCCGTGCACGGGTTGGATGGGGCGATGGGCGTTCGACGCTCTAAGGTTCCTTACTTCTCGCTCGCCGGTGGAATCATTGGTTTTACCATCGGCATGTCGTTGATCTATTGGACCAGCGCCGTGGACTATCCGTTGATCGTCGGCGGTAAGCCGTTTTTCAGCCCTATGTTCGCTTTCCCGATCTCTTACGAGCTCACCATCCTCTTCTGTGCCTTCGCCACTATTGGGGGTATGTTTGTTCTTAACGGTCTGCCGATGCACTATCATCCGGTATTGAAGACCGATCACATCGTCCGTGGTTTGGACGATAAGTTCCTCATTGTGATTGAGGCATCCGACCCGAAATACGATGCAACCGCCACCAAGGCGCTGCTCGAATCGATTGGCGGATCCGAAATCACCGAAATCGAGTCCTGAATTGATGCGTTACGTCTATCTCGTTGTATTTTTTGTGGTCGTGCTAGCCGTGGGAGCCTTGGGCTTCCGAGGTTCGATCTCGACCCGCCCGCCGCTGGAGGTTTTCTCCGATATGGATCGGCAGTCCAAATTCGAACCTCAGGCAGCCTCCCCGTTCTTCGCGGACGGTCGCACGGATCGTCCGATTCCAGCTGGTTCTGTAGCCCGGGGTAACCTTCGGGCTGATCCCCACATGTATGCGGGACGCGATGCGGAGGGGAAATTCGCTAGTGGATTCCCCAGCGATCTGGCCATTGATCGCCAATTCATTGATCGAGGGCGGGAACGTTACGAAATCTACTGCACGCCCTGTCACGGAATCACCGGCAATGGCCGTGGTATCGTGACCCAGTATGGTTGGGGTGGACCGGCTAACCTGCATAATGATCTCATCCGCAATCAAGCCGAGGGCGAAATCTACCACACCATCTCCTACGGCAAAAATACGATGTATCCCCTCGGCGACAAGATTGTCCCGATAGACCGTTGGGCGATCGTGGCCTACGTGCGGGCTCTCCAGCGTTCCCAAAACGGCCGCATCGAAGACGTGCCGGCTTCGCATCAAAGGGAGTTGAACTGACCATGGCTTCTTCAACGACTGCAAATATCCCCGTCGCGCCGGCGGCCACCTCAGCTAACAGTGGTGCGAACAAAGCTCTCGCCATCGGAGTGGTTGGAATCCTCCTGACCATCCTAGGCATTTTTGTCTCTGGTGGCTCCAAAGTCACGTTCGCTTGGCTCACCGCCCTGACCTTCTGGACCGGGATGGCGATCGGCATGCTGATGCTGATCATGATCCATCATATCTTTGATGCGAACTGGTCCACGATCATTCGCCGTCAGTTCGAGCATGGTATCTCCTCCTTTCGGTGGCTGGCTCTGCTCTTCGTGCCGCTGATCATCGCCTCCGTGATCGACCCGAGTGTGCTGTGGAAGTATTTTGATCCGACCTACGACCTCGCGAAAGTCGGCGGCGCAGGTCTGGTTGGGGAAGATGTGCTTTGGACCAAAAAGTCCGGCATGTTGAATTTTAATTTCTTCTTTGGCGCGACCGCGATTTCGTTTCTGGGGTGGATATTTCTCGCGAATCGTTTTCGGAGAAATTCCTTCAACCAAGATTTAGATGGCGATCTCAAGTGGACGCGGAGCAGTCGGGTATGGTCGGCAGCGGGTCTGCCTTTCATGGCTGTCACCCTGTCCCTCGTGGTTATTCTTTGGGTGAAGGCCCTCGATTACCACTGGTTCTCCACCATGTTCGGCGTCTGGTATTTTGCCGAGTGTGTGCGCGGAGCTCTAGCAATTGGTGTGCTGATCATGTGCTGGCTTACCATGCGAGGTGATTACAAAGGGGTGCTGAACAAGAATCATTGGTATTCGATCGGGATGCTTTCTTTCGCGTTTACGGTATTCTGGGCTTACGTGACCTTTTCCCAGTATTTCATCATCTGGAACGCGAATATCCCCGAAGAAACCTTCTGGTATAACATCCGCGAGATGCAGGCCAGCACGGGCGAACGCAACCAATGGTGGGGGGTCGGTATGTTGATCCTCTTTGGGCACTTTTTCGTCCCGTTCTTCGGTTTGCTTAGTTACCACGCGAAGGTGCATCAAAAGTGGATGATGATCATGGCCAGTTGGACCATAGTCATCGTTCTCATCGATATCATTTACAACGTTTGGCCCGCCAAGAAGGACGAGTTGGGTGATCCCTTGCCATTTCTAGCGGTGCACCAGCTTTGGACTCTGACCGCCGTCATCGGTGTCGGTGGAATCTGTGTTTGGGCTTACTTGAAGAGCTTCCCCACGGCGAAATTAATCCCGATTCGCGATCCCCGGATCGGTGAATCCCTGACTTACCATGAGTAGTTCGAATCCATCACCCGCTCCCGTCGTGTGGCCCATCGTGGTCGCCGTGCTCGGCGTATTTGCGATTTTTCTCGTGATCGTAGGATTAGCCCGCACGCCGGTGACCCCGATCACTGACTCGGTCAATGTGCCCGAAGATCAGCAGTGGAAACTCAGCTCGCAGGGCCGGAAAGACCGGCTTTCCGAAGTCCAAGGTAGTGCGCGGGCCGAAACCCAGAGCTACGGCTGGATCGACAAAAACGGGGGCTTAGTGCGTCTGCCGGTGGATCGCGCCATTGAGCTGACTTTGGCCGAGATCAACGCGGACCGCTGATTCATGGCGTGGTTTTTCTATTCCGTCATCCTCCCCATCATGGCCTTGTCGGTCGCGCTGGCCGGGTGTGTTATTTACTGGTGGATTAGGGAGCGTGAGCTCAACGGAGTTGCCAAACGCCCTAGTTCCGCCATCGAAGAGGATTCTGCCACCGTTACCGTACCCGTAACCGGTTCCAATTTTCGTTAATTTAATCGTAACCTCGATGGATTCTGATTCCCGAATTTTTCCAAATACTAGCCGCCTACCTGATTGGGCGGAGATCGATGCGTCCATCAAGGTGCCGGTGCTGTTCTTCGTCTATGCCGCCGCCGCTTGGCTGGTAACGGCAACGGTGCTCGGCTTCATTGCGACGGTGCAACTGGTGCAACCGGCGTTTCTCGCCGACTTCGTTTGGACGACCCACGGTAAGATCGTTCCACTGGCGCGGAATGCGTTGATCTATGGTTGGGGATTTAATGCAGCGTTCGCTGTGCTCATTTGGATGTCCGCTAGGCTGTGCCGGGCTCCGGCGCCGAAGTGGGGTATTACCTTGGTCGGTGCGTTGTTTTGGAATGTCGGGGTCAAGGTGGGCTTGCTGGGGATCATCATTGGTCACTCCACGGGGCATTTCCTCCTCGAGATGCCTAGTTACGCTGCAGCCCTGATGTTCGTTTCTTACGGCATCATTGGGGCGTCGATTGCGATCATCTATGCCCGTCGTCTCGAAGGTAATTTATTTGTATCCCAGTGGTATGGACTGGCGGCTCTGTTTTGGTTCCCGTGGTTATTTACTATCGGCCAATCCGCCCTAGTGTTTGGCTCCATTCGTGGAACGGGCCAAGCTATTCTGGCGGTCTGGTATGGCCACAATGTTTACGCGCTCTTCCTCGCTCCCATCGCGTTGGGCGCAATTTACTACATATTGCCGAAACGGATTGGTCGACCGATCGTCGGATATGCTTGGGCTTCGCTCGGCTTCTGGTCCTTCGCGCTGTTCGCGACTTTTGGCGGTTTGGCTTATCTCGCCGGCAGCCCCGTCCCCGGCTGGGTGCAAGCGACCGGAGTATCCGCCAACTTCATGATGTTGGTGCCGCTGGTGGTCATTGGGTATAATTTCATTGGCACCATGATGTCAGGCTCCCCCGCAGGGGGTTCCGGTCCAGCGTTGGGATTCATTAAGTTTGGTGCCTTCGCCTTCTTAGCCGCAGGCCTGATGATTAAAATCTTCTCGGTCCCGCAAGTCTATGCTACGACCCAACTTACTTTCGTGAGCGAAGCGATGAATCAGATGCACTGGTATGCTTTCGTGACCATGAGCTTCTTTGGGGCAATTTACTTTTTTGTGCCCCGTCTGACTTCTCAGCCGTGGCCTTCGGGCGCACTCATCACGGCGCATTTCTGGTCGAGCGTGGCTGGGGTGATCATGGTGGTGGGTTCCTTAGTGCTGGCCGGTATCGCCCAAGGTTCCGCGATCAACAATGTCGAAGCGTATCCGTTGTTCTCGGACATAGCGGCTCAGTATTCCGGCTACTTGGTCGCAACAGTCTTGGGCTTTCTCACGCTGCTGGTTGGCCAATTGGCCTTTTTGGTGAACATCTTAATCGCTATTTACCAAACCTGTTTTGCCAAGACGGCAGCCGACCCAACTCTCCTATTTCCTAACCCTCCCGCCATGGAGGTGAACTCATGAATCGCGGACCTTATATTTTCCTCGGAGCTTTTGCTTTACTGGCATTTTCTTGGACGGCAGCTATTCTCGCCAATCAACTGGGTTACGGCACCTTGACGGCGCACTACGACCCGTTGGAGGGCACTTCCTTTCCGGCTCCTCAGCCCGGAATCGTAGCGCGTGGCGCGAAAGTCTATACTGAACTCGGCTGCGCGGTGTGCCACACCCAACAGGTTCGCCGGGCTGATCTAGGCGGTGACTTGGCGCGCGGTTGGGGCGAGCGGGCGAGTGTGGCCCGTGATTATTTGCGGGAGGAGACGGTGCAGTTGGGCTACAATCGCGTGGGGCCCGACTTGCGCAACGTGGGCTCGCGTTACGAAAGCGCCGAGGACTTCTACGCTCTATTGTATGCTCCGGAGCAGGCTTTGCCCGGATCCAATATGCCCGCTTACCGATTCTTGTTCGAGGAGAAGAAAATATTGGGTGAGCGGTCCGCTGAGGCGCTCGATGTCGACGCGCCCGCGGGCTATCAAGTCGTACCCACCGAGCGCGCGCGCTCGCTCGCGGCTTACCTCAACTACCTGCACGACACTTACGCCTATCCGGAAACGCTTTACGTTTATCCGGAGGAGGAATCAGCCGACGAGGAAGTCACCGCCGAGGAGGGGCAATAAGATGAGTCTAAACCCAGACAACGATTCTCGTCGTGAGGCATCCGCTGCCTCCGACCACGACATCCAAGTGGTGCACGGCAAATTACTGTCCGATCAAGCGGAGCCGAAAGAGGGCTACTCCCTGATGCCGCTCTTCATGCTAGGGTTCGTCTCCACCATGATTTTCTTGGTGGCCATTTATTTCATCCACAACCGCGCGGGTCTCGACGATGGCTTGGGCTTGGCCACTCAGATTCAAGACAAGCGCTTCAATCCAGAAAAGCATATGGTCCAACCGGCATCCGTAGAGGTGGATCCTTTCATCACCGGCAAACGGCTCTACGCTCAAGTCTGCGCTGCCTGCCATCAGGTTAATGGCATGGGCCTTACCGGCGCGTTTCCGCCTTTGGTGGGGGTGGACTATGTCACGGGTGATGAAGAACGGCTGATCAATATTCTAATTCATGGACTGCAAGGTCCGATCGTGGTCAAGGGCAACACCTACAACGGCATAATGCCGGCATTTGGTCCGGGTAGCGCTTATAATTGGAACGACGAGCAAATCTCTTATGTGCTCACCTATATCCGCCAAGAGTGGGGTAACGATGCTGGGCCCATTAGCGTAACAGAGGTAACCGGGGTCCGAGACGCTACCGCAAGTCGCACTACTATGCTGACGGCCGCGGACCTCTAAGGCTTCGCATCACGGATTTTCAAAATCACCGATTACGATCAGTGGTTTTTTTTGGGGGGCTCAATCGCCTTGAGCGAGTTCGGCCGAACGCGCTTTGGCGGCGGCGACAACTTCGAGCATAGTGTCGCGAAACGCATGCGCCTTGAGCACCTGCAATCCCGCGAAAGTGGTGCCATTGGGCGAGGTGACCTGATCGCGAAGTTCCTCGGGGGAGTTGTCAGAGCGAGCCATCAATCGCGCTGAACCCAATACCGTGGCAATGGCCAGCTGCTCGGCTTCGGCCGCTTCTAGTCCGGCTGCGATGCCGGCATCCCGGAGCGCTCCCGTGAATTCGAATACAAACGCCGGGCCGCAGCCGCTTACCCCCATCAAGGCATCAATTTTCTCCTCCCGAACTTCGAGCTCTTGGCCAATGGATCCAAGCACGGTGGTGACCAGCGTGCGGTCGCTCGCGGAGATCGGTTGGTAAGCACACCAACCCGTGATGCCCGCGCCGATTGCACTCGGCGTGTTGGGCATGGTGCGAATGATGTTGCGTGCCTGAGGAAATACCTTGGCCAAATGGGTGGTCGTTTTAGCCGCTAACACGGAAAGGACCAGTTTGCCGATGGTGAGGGTAGCCAGCCGAGCATCAGCGGTGGCGAGGTGTGGCGGTTTGAACGCGACCACGACAAGATCGGCTTCCTGCAACAGCTCGGGCAAGTCGTCGGCTTGGCCAATGCCAGAGCGCTGGGATAGCGCTGCGGCGCTCTGCCCCGAAGCACTGTAGCAGACGATGTTGGCGGGCTTCATCGCCTCCGTCGCCAGCAGTCCGTTAACGATCGCGCTAGCCATGCGGCCCGCTCCAATAAATGCGATTTTAGGCATATCCTTTGATGGGGTTGATGGGGTTGATGGGGTGTTTGGCGATGGCCACGGTGCCGCCACCGGGGCGGTCTTCCAGCATGAGATTCCCGCCCATCTGACGCAGCGCGCTGCGGGCCACGGTCAGTCCCATACCCACGCCGACCGTGTGTTTGGAGCTGATGAAGGGCTCGAACATATGATCTCGAATGTCGTCCGGGATGCCCCGCCCTTGGTCTTCGATGCGCAGCTCGAGCATCGGATTAGCGCCGTCTTCCACGATGGCCACCGATAGTCCCAGCGTGCGGGGGCCAGTATGGCTGCTGCCATAGGCTTCCCACGCATTGTTCAGCAGGGCGCATATGGAGGTTTCAAAAACTTCGACGTGACTCGCGATTTCCAGATCGCCGGTCGGGTTGTCGACAAAAACAGCGTCGCGTAGATTTTGTTGGGCTTCGAATCGCACGACGGCACCGGCAATGAGTTGGGTGACGGGAAAGCGCTGCGTAGGCAGGGTCGTCTTGGTCACCACCGTGTTGAGCTGCTTGATGATATTGACGATGCGGTCGACCGCTTTCTCGACCTGCGCGGTATTTTTGCGCACCGCGTCGGGATTTTCCGCCACGGTTTTAATGAGATCCAAATAGCCGATCACCACCCCGAGGAGATTGTTGAGGTTGTGGGCGATGCCTTGCGTGACGGCTCCGATCGTCGCACTGCGTCGGGCTTCGACCAGGCGTCGCTGGAGATCCAGCATCTCGCGATTGATATTCACGAATCGCAGCTGCGTTTGCACGCGAGCCAAGGTCTCGTCGAGATCAATGGGCTTGGTGATATAATCGACGGCCCCAACGGCAAGCCCTTCGATTTTACCCTCTTTAGTATTCCGGGCCGTGATGAAAATGATGGGAATGCTGCGGGTGTCGTCGCGGGCCTGGAGGCGGCGGCACACTTCGATCCCATCCATCTCTGGCATCATCACATCCAGGAGAATCAAGTCGGGTTGCTCCGCGTTGACCGCATCCAGGGCTTCTTGGCCTGAGTAGGCGGCGACCACCACCAAGTTATGCCGTTCCAGCTTCCGCCGCAGGAGCTGCACATTGATCATCTGATCATCAACTACGAGTATGCGCGGAATGGACATCAGGAGGAAGGTGGGCGGTTAGGCGGAAGCGGCGCCGAGCTTTTGCGCTTTGACGGTATTTTTCATCAACATGGCCACGGTCATGGGGCCTACTCCGCCGGGCACCGGGGTGATCTTCGAGGTCAGCGGTGACACGGAGTCGAAGTCCACATCACCCACCAACCGGTAGCCCGATTTTTTGGACGCGTCGGCAATACGATTGATCCCCACGTCAATCACGACCGCTCCGGGTTTCACCATATCTTTGGTCACGAAATGGGCGCGGCCAATGGCGGCAATCAACACATCGGCTTGCCGGGTGATCGCCGGCAGATCGGCCGTAGCCGAGTGACAGATGGTAACGGTGGCATTGGCGCCGGCTTTTTTCTGGAGCGCGAGCAGCGCGACGGGTTTCCCGACGATCAAAGAGCGACCGACCACCACGACGTGTTTTCCGCGCAGATCGACGTCGCTGCGGCTCAGCATTTCCATGATTCCGGCCGGTGTGCAGGAGGCGAATCCCGTATCATCTTCTTGGGCGATCTTACCCAAGTTCAGGGTGTGGAATCCGTCGACGTCCTTGGTCGGAAGCACCCGCCGAAAAATTGCCAACTCATCGAGATCCCCAGGGAGGGGAGACTGCACCAGAATCCCATCCACTTCAGGGTCGGCGTTCAACTCGTCGATCAGCGTCTCCAGCTCGCTTTGCGTGATGGTTTCGGGCGGCAGAATAATTCGACTGGTGACACCTATCTCGGCGGCCGTTTTCTCTTTCTTCTTCACGTAGGAGACCGAAGCGGGATCGTCGCCGACGCGCACGAGCGCAAGGCAGGGGGCTCGACCCGCGAGTTGGGCGACCTCAGCTTTAAGTTCGGCGATGATGTCTGCGGCAATTTGGTTTCCGCTGATGAGTTCCATAATAAGGTGATTGGGTTAGCGCAGTTGCGCGGACTCGACCGAGATTACGATGTCCTTGGTGTCGGGAATCGGGCGGGCCACTCCGTAAACGACGATGTTACGGTTGAGGAAGTTTTCCACCGGAGTGGTCAAAAGAATCTTGGTCAGGTCGAGGTAGGCAAACCGGGTGCCGTCTTCGGCCTGGAGGGCGAAGTCGTAAGGCCGGCGGGGGCGCAGCGGGGCCCGGGTGGAGGCGAGCACCCCTTCGAAAAGGCGAGGGAGGGCCGCAAGGCTTTCGCGCTCAGAGGGGGTGCGATCCACGGCTCTTCCGGCGGTCGGGCCCGAGTCCGTGACCGTATTGGATGCCACAACGTTCATGTCGCGGACGGGCATTTGCGTGATGGTCGCGGCAGTCGAAGAGACCGCCCTGCTTTCGGTGTCGAACACGTAACCGGTGACCGCTTGGTTAAGGGTGAGCTGAGTCCAGCGTCCGCGCAGTCCGGTGATATCCATATCATCGTCAGCCGTGGCGTGAGTGAGGACGGCAGCATCGGTGCTGGCCCCGAGCCGAAGGGGGGCCCCCGGATTTACATCCAGACTTTTACTGATGTCGCTATTGCGCACGAATACTTCGTGGGGACCAGGCAGGCTAACCGCGATCCAACCGGCTGGGGTGCCTCCGACGACCTGCGATTCTGGCAGGGTTTCACCGGGGTTGACTAAGCGAATGACGACCGAGCCGGAGTCGGGGCGCACGTGAATCGGAGTCGCCTGGATGGCGGTCTCGGTGGCGAGAGAAGGGAGGGCGGCTAGGGCAATGCAGAGTATTGATCTAACGAGCATGGGACGGGCGGTTGGGCTTAATCACGATGGCATCGTGGTTGGGTCGCGGGGCGGACGGAGTTTGAAAAAAGCGGGAGATTTCCTTGCTAGAAAGTTGCTTGACCGCGCGCAGCGGGATTCCCTTTAGCGGAAAGGCTCCGATCTGGTAACGCCGCAGGCGTTTGACGGGGAAGCCGAGCGCGAGGAAGAGCTGGCGAATCTCGCGTTTCTTGCCGTGGTGCAGCCAGACGTCCAGCTCGTGGGATTCGTCTTTACGGGGATTAACCAAAGCCGCCCGTTCGACTCGGAACCAGTCGTCTTCGATTTTGACTCCTTTGATCAAGCGAGCGAGCCGCTCCGTGGGGAACGGGTTGACGAGCTTAACCTGGTAGCGTTTCACCACGACGTTGCGCGGGTGCATTAGCTTGTTCGCCAGATCACCGTCGGTGGTGAGGATGACGAGCCCCTCCGAGTCTTTGTCGAGCCGACCGGCGCAGAAGAACCGGCGCGCTGCCAACTGCGGCGGCAAAAGATCGAAGACAGTGCCCGGGTTATGAGGATCATCATTGGAGCAGACGAGCCCCCGGGGTTTGTTCACCGCGAGCGTCATGGCCTCAGCGCGGGGCAATTTGATCCGTTGGCCATCCACGAAAATCCTATCTTGGCCCGGGTCGACCTTCTGGCCGATTAGGGCGGTTTTACCGTTTACTTGGACGTCCCCGGCCACGATCAACGTTTCGGCGGCGCGGCGGGAACACACCCCAGCATCGGCGATGAATTTTTGGAGACGGATTTCGGTAGACTTCACGGGTGGGGAGTTGGTTGGAAATCCCGAGCAGAGGCAAGCAGTCAGCCGGGTATTTAGCGGTAATTTACCCAGCGCAAACAAAGGCTTGCACGGAGGGCACCGGGATTGATCAATTGTGGGTGATATGTCCGCGCAAAACGACGCCTCTCTCTTTTCCAAGACCAACCCATTTCTGGCTCGGGTTTCCGAGAATCGACTCCTCAACAACGAGGGCTCGGCCAAAGAAACCCGCCATTTCGTAGTCGATATCGAAGGCAGTGGCCTGAGCTACACGGTCGGCGATTCGCTGGGCGTATTTTCCACCAATCGTCCGCATGAAGTCGATGAGCTGCTGCAGGTGCTCGGCGCGACGGGGGAAGAACTGGTTTCTCCGGCTATGCTCAAACTTGAGCAGCCCATTACGCTGCGCGAGGCCCTGACCAGCCGTTTAGCTTTGGCGGGCCCAACTCCGAAATTGCTCAAGGCTCTGGCGGAAAAAGCCACTGATGCTGCCGATAAGACCAAGCTCAATGAGCTCGTAGGTCCCGAGAACAAGGACGCGCTGAAGCCTTGGCTGGAGCAACGGGAGTACATCGACATCCTAACCGAATTCCCGAGTGCAAAACTCTCGCCCCAGGAATTGGTCGATTTGCAACGCAAGTTAATGCCCCGGCTCTATTCGATCGCCTCATCTCCCAAAATCTCGCCGCAAGGCGTGCACCTCACCGTGGCCGTGGTGCGCTACGAGACCAACGGTCGGGATCGCGTCGGAGTATGCTCCGGCTTTTTGGCGGATCGGGTCGCAGTTGCCGATACGCCGGTGCCGGTTTTCGTGTCTAACTCTCACTTTGGTTTGCCGGAGGATCACGCCGACAAAGACATTATCATGGTCGGCCCGGGCACCGGCATCGCGCCGTTTCGTGCCTTCGTGCAAGAGCGCGCTGGCAACGGCGGCAGCGGGCGCAATTGGGTGTTCTTTGGCGATCAGCATGAAGCCACCGATTTCCTCTACGGCGATGAATGGAAAGACTACGTTACCAAGGGTGACGTGCAGAAACTCGACCTCGCCTGGTCTCGCGATCAAGCCGAGAAGGTTTACGTGCAGGACAAAATGCGCGAAGGCGGGGCCGAACTTTGGGCTTGGCTCGAAAAGGGCGCGATTTTCTATGTCTGCGGTGATGCCAAACGGATGGCCAAAGATGTGGATCGCGCGTTGCACGATCTCATCGTCCAGCATGGTGGCATGTCGGAAGAGGAAGCCGTCGCGTTCGTGAAACAGCTCAAGAAGGACAAGCGCTACCAGCGCGATGTCTACTGAGCCGCGTGACCGAACTCAGTCGCTCGAGGCCCGTAGAAACAGCGTACCGATAATACCCAGAATTACCGCCAACGCCAGATAGGTGGAGGCGTTGGCTAGGCCATATACGGCGAGCAAGATCAACGGCACGCCGCTGAGCCCGATCGCGGACCATCCCATGATCCGTTGGGGAGTACCATCGGCAGCCAATGGGGGACCGACTTCGGCGGCGACATCGATGGGCCGTTCCACGCGGGCAAAAAAATCGTCCAACCGACTCGGCGGTGCGTTCTGTTCCTGTGCGTAGAGCCCGGAAAATAAACGCGCGAGCAGGGCAATCGCGAGGCTGGCGATGACTAAGGCCAGCGTGCCGTTGCCTTCGGCGGAAAGCACTCGGTTAGAAACTCCCAGCTCCATGGTGGGGGCATTGATGAGACCGAGCACCAAAGCAGTGACGGTGCCCAAAGCGAGAGCCCCCAGCGTGGCGCGGACGCGACTGTGCTGGTGGAGTCGACCTAACCAGCGCGACGTAAACAACATGACCAGGCCGACGGCGACCACGGCGATGTATTGCGGCCCAAGGGTCCAGTTGAACCCGAAACGAACCACGGCCGCTACGACAATACCGGCCCCGATCGAAGGGATGGCTGACCACGTGGACGGACGTCGACTGACGATTCCCACCAGTAGGGGCACGGTCACGGGGATACCCACCAAGCCGAGCACCATGTTGCCGATGGTGAACAGCCCTAAACTGCTGTTGACGATCACGAGCGCCATGCTGATAGCGGAGACGGCGAGGAAACAGACCACGACGCGACCGACCTTCAGGAGTTCCTGCTGCGTCGCGTTGGGCCGAAAGTGTCCCCGGTAGAGATCGATCGAAACGATGGCCGACACGGTATTCCACACGCTGTCCAGCGCCGACATGGAAGCCGCGATCATGGCGGCGATAAACAAGCCGATGATGCCGGCGGGCAGGTAGTGAATGACGACCGCGATGAAGATCGACTCATCCGGATTAGAGCCTCCGGCGAAGGCGATCAATTGGCTGGGATCGGGCCATAGAATTTTGCCGACCAACGGCGGAATTCCGAACAATAACGGGGACGTTAAAAAGAGGGTTATCGCCAACCAGCCAGTTTTTTTCACGGCCTTTTCGTCGCGCACCATAAAAAAGCGCTGAGCTTTGTCGCCTACTACATTGCCGAAGGTGCCCGCCACCGCAAAGCCGATCAAATACCAGTGCGTGTAGGTTGTGCCCGGACGGTAACTGTGAGTGAACTCGAGCGCAGGCACGCTCTGAATCGCGTGACTGATGCTTCCGATGTCGCCGTTGTTGAAGATGACAAAAAGCAGCACGGCACAGACCGAAAAGAGCACCACGAACTGGAGCACGTCGGTCATACTTACCGCCCAGATCCCCCCGGCCACGGAGTAGATTAGCACAAACACTCCGAAGAATAGAATGAGTCCGGAGACCGCAAATTCTGACCCCGGGAACAATGCCGGTGCCGCGATCCGGGCGACGGAAGCCAAGTGTTGGCCGGGCCAATACATCATGCTGACGATCATCACGATGCTGATCACTACGCGGGTGGGGTGATTGTATCGTTCCTCGACGAATTCAACGGGTGAAGAAATCCGCGCGCGCCGCCAGCGCACGGCCGCGATCAAGAAACCGATCACGAACCCCAACGAATTGATCGCAAAAAAGATAAAGCCGAACCACCCGGTATTGTAGACGAAGCTAGCTGCTCCCGTGAACATCCAGGCCGAGAACGTGCTCATGTAGAGCGACACCCCGGCCGCCCACCAGGGGATGCGATTGCCGCCGACAAAAAAGTCCTTACCTGTCTTGTTGAATTTGGTGAAAAGGAAACCCGCACCAAAAATGGCCGCGAGATAAAGGACCACCACCAGATAATCGGCGATCGCGAGCCCGTCGAATTGGGGAACGGCGCTAACCAAGATCGGGGAGGGGAGAGGAAGGTTGAGAATGCAAAATATTTAGGTTCGAGGTCGTAGGACACTCGGGGCTTCACGTTGTTGTGTTTGCTAATACACCAGCTCCGCGAGGAAATCTGAATGAATATTTCTGAAAAAACATTCCGTGGTCCTTCATTCGCGTTTCGGACGTCAACGTGGGTTCACCGCGCTCGCATCGATTTTAACCCGCGTGGAACGAGAACCTGCAGACCGCGCGCCGGCAAATTCAAGCAGTTGCGCCCAGACGTCGTGTTGGTGGGCGGTGATCTCACTCGCGATGGAGCTACGCACATGCAGAAGCTGGAATTCATCCGGCGAGATTTGAGTGAACTGGGTCCCGAGTGCTTAATCATTCCGGGTAACCACGAGGTCGTTAACAAGTGGTCCCCGGACTCGTCGGTCGCCATCAACTCGTCTTACCTACGGCGCTATGCGAGCGTGTTCGGCCCCAGCGAGTAGTCGGTGATTCGAGGTTAAGGGATCACCCGCGTCCGCTTCACGGGGATAGATGCTCTTAAATTAGGGAGTGGTCTGCCGGAGGAAATCACCTTGCGCGCTTGGCTCGACTAACTGCACGCGGACCCGACTTGCCCAAACCATGTGTGGGTGATTCATCCCGCGTTGTTTGCCGATCAATTCGAGGAACCAGACTTTGATCAAACTTCGGATTGGGTGCCGTGGTATTTTGGGCTCAAGCGAGCGGATCGAAAGTATCTCTGGGAGGTGATCAAACGCCCGGGCGGCAACCAAGTCAGCAGTGATTATATTCATTGTCGTCGCCACCTCGAGTTCGACGGCGTCCAGATTTACTTGGCTCCGGCAAACGGGTTTCCGCAATGGGGTGAGCGCTGGCCAGATGGCTACGACTCGCTGGGCTTCCGGCAATTTCAAGTGAGCGCTGGAGTCCTGTCCGCGGAATTTGTCGCCCGGTCAGGGTGCCGTGATCGGCCGGGTTATGGCCCGGGAGGAAATCCCTCGCGGGAGGGCCGGGACTAAACGGCGGCGGCAGTGCCACCTCCGCTCGAACCGCAAATTGACTGATCGCGGGAACCGCCCAGCTCGGACCACGCCGGTAAGCGATTTTCTCCTCGCGCCGGACCGGTCCTCTTCGGCAATTTTATCGCCCTATGACATTTACTCATCGAACAGCGTTGGTCACCGGTGCCGGTCGCGGCATCGGCAAAGCCATCGCCGAGAACCTCGCCGCCAAAGGCGTAAGACTCATTTGTGTTTCTAAGAATCCGGCCAGCTGCGGCGCCGTCGCGGATGCCATCAATGCTGCCGGCGGATCGGCCGTCGCTCGCGCCATCGATGTGGCAGATGGACCGGCGGTAGAGGCGGCCTCGGCCGAGTTGATCAAAGAGTTTGGTCCGATCGATATTCTCGTGAACAACGCGGGGATCACTCGCGATGGCCTGCTCGCTCGCATGTCGGAAGAAGACTGGAACGCGGTGATTCAGACCAACCTATCGAGTGCCTTTCACTGGACCAAAGCCATCGGCTGGCCCATGTGCCGCAGCCGCTGGGGCCGCATCGTAAATATCTCCTCTGTCTCGGGGATCATCGGGAATCCGGGCCAGGCAAACTACGCCGCCGCCAAGGCCGGATTAATCGGCTTCACCAAGACGGTGGCCAAAGAATTCGCCCGCCGGAAAGTCACGGCCAATGTCGTGGCTCCGGGCTTCATCCAGACCGACATGACCGCCGATCTCAGCGAGGAAGTCCAAAAGGGCATCGCCGATTTTATTCCCATGCGACGATTCGGCCATGCCGAAGATATCGCCCACGCCACCGCCTTCCTCTGCAGCGAAGAAGCCGCCTATATTACAGGGCAGGTTTTTTCCGTTGACGGCGGTATGGCGATGTGAAGCCTCCAGCTTTTACCAACTCTCTACATGTCTGACCAAAAAACCATCGATCAACGGGTTAAGGAAATCATCGTTAACCAACTCAATGTGAACGAGGAACAAATTACGCCAGAGGCGTCATTCCTCGATGATCTCGGCGCCGACTCGCTCGACACCGTAGAGCTGATCATGGCCTTCGAAGAAGAGTTCAAGGAAGAGATTCAGGGAGAGATCCCCGAGTCCGACGCCGAGAAGCTCCAGACGGTCGGCCAAGTCATCGAATATATTAAGGGCAAAGCCAGCGCTAGCTGAGGCGACTGCCACGGATTTTTGGGCGTTCTACCGGGTCTCGTGAGAGTCTTTCGGCAGAGCGCCCTTTTTGTTTCACCACTTGTGATCGAATAATCGATGTCTTCCTCCCTGCCTGATTCCCAACGTGTGGTCGTCACTGGCCTCGGTGCCATCCATGGTCTCGGCCATGACCCGGATTCATTTTGGTCCAGTTTGAAAAGCGGTAAGCCCGGGATTGATCGGGTTAGCCTCTTCGATCCCGAACCTTTTGCCTGTCAAATCGGGTCTGAGGTGCGCGATTGGAAAGCGGAGGATCACATGGATCCCAAAGAAGCCCGGCGGAATGATCGCTTCACTCATTTCGGTTACGTCGCGTCGATTCAGGCGGTCGAGGATTCCGGTCTTCAGCTCGACCAGGAAGACCCCGATGAAGTTGGCGTGATCGTGGGCTCCGGTATCGGTGGCATGTTAACCTACGAGCAACAGCTTCGCCGGTTTGTCGACGGCGGTCCGCGCAAAGTCAGCCCGTTCACGATTCCTGCTCTGATTGGTAATATCTGCTCCGGCATGGTGGCGATTCACTACGGCGTTCGCGGGCCTAATTTTGGAGTGGTCTCGGCCTGCGCTACGTCAACGCACGCGATTGGCGAAGCCATGCACATGATCCGTCGCGGCGATGCCCGCGTCATGATCGCTGGGGGAGCGGAGGCCGCGATCACGCCGTTCGCCTACGCCAGCTTCTGTTCGATGAAAGCCATGAGCACGCGCAACGACGATCCGCAGACCTCGAGCCGACCGTTTTCCCTCGGTCGGGATGGTTTTGTGATGGGCGAGGGTGCCGGAGTGCTGGTGCTGGAGGCGCTTGATCACGCGAAGGCGCGCGGGGCTAGAATCTATGGCGAAGTCGCGGGATACGCCGCCACCGCCGACGCTCATCACATCACGATGCCGGATCCGGAAGGTAAGGGGTTGGGGATGGCCATGAAACGTGCGCTCAAGGGCGCGGCTGTCACGATTGAAGACGTCGACTACATCAACGCCCACGGCACTTCGACGCCTTACAACGACAAGTTTGAAACCATGGCGATCAAGCGGCTCTTCGGTGATCGCGCCGCGACGTTGCCGGTATCGTCCACTAAATCGATGACGGGCCACCTCCTCGGCGCGGCGGGAGGCATTGAGAGCGTGGTGTGTCTGAAGGCGATGCAGGACAACGTGCTGCCTCCGACCATCAATCTCCACGACCCGGATCCGGATTGCGACTTGGACTACGTCGCCAACGAAGCGCGATCGGCGAAGGTCGATACCGTGCTTAGCAACAATCTCGGATTCGGCGGTCAAAACGCCGCGGTGGTATTCCGTCGGTTCTGAGTCCGCCGCTGATCGAGGATTAGTTGATCGGCCACGGTGCAGGCCAAGGCTCGATTTTAGCGGCAGGCTCCGCATCCGCAGCGGTTGGTAAACTCCCGCGTTGCAGAAATCGATTCAGCGCGGCCCAGTTTTGCGGCGCCTCGCCGTGCTGATGATCAAAAACGAGGATGCGGCCCGACTTTAGACGCACCCGCACGAGCGGATCGCCGTTGCCCGATGCGCTAGGTCCAGGGATATGGCTAGATTGCAATTCAGACCACGGCAGCAGATGGACCTGTTCCTGCCTCAGTCCGGCGGTCCGCACCACGGCCAGATGACTTCTTCCGGCTGGTCTAGCCAAACCAAATCGCGGAGAGCCCGCCGAGGATCATCAGGGTCAGCGCCATCCCGGAAACAGATTGGGCGGAGCTTTCCGCATCACCGCCCAGCCGAGGCCAAGCACTGTGGCGGCGGAGATCGCGATCCCGAACCACGCGCAGCAACGCGTATGACGACCTCGATTATTTTGATAGAGGCCGGCAGTGGTTACGGCTAGAGAGAGCGGCTTGGTCGCGCGAGAGCATGCGCAGGACCCTAGCCGACGGCAGGGAGTTTAGCCCATACGCATAGGTGCGTAATTGTCGCGATCTGAGCCCAAAAAAAGACCGCCCGATAACGGGCGATCTTTCAAAAATCGGGAGGGAAGTGGAAGGTCTCTTAGACGACCTTCTCCACGAGCCCGGCCTTGATGGCCTTTACGGAGACCCAAGCGCGCTTGATGGTGCCGTTGGGTAGCTTGATGCGGATACGCTGCAAGTTCGGCTTAAAGCGACGCTTGGTGGTCTTGGTCACGTGCGTGCCGATACCGCCGCTCTTTTTGGCGACACCTTTGCGGTGAATGATACTTCCCGTGGTCGGGCGTTTTCCAGTGATGGCACAGATTCGAGACATGGCGTTCCTTGAGTTAAAAGGACGGGAATTAAGGGTTTGGACGTCGGTGGGGCAAGGGGATTCTTAGGATTCCTCACGCCAAGCTGATAATACCTGAAATTTTTGACCAAGTGCCGATGGGTGAAGAAGTTGCATGAGGCCCGATTTCCGCGCGCTCAGGTGCGCGGCTTCGGCGCTCATGATCTCAGCGAGTTTCTCGGCGGCGTGGCGCACCAAAAAAGCCTCTTGGGACAGCACCAGGTCCGTTTCAAACTGATGCTGTTGAAGGACCTCCGTCAGATGATCCCAACAGATATGGCAGGTGAGATCTTGCTCGCCCATGGCCTCGAATAGGGCGGTTTTTTGGCGATGACGGTGGTAAGCGCGCGCCGTGCCTTGCGGGACCGACTCGGTCAATTCGAGCCATGCCTTGCCATAATCAAACGCCACAAAAAGTCCCGGCCAAGGCTGAGCCGCGATGGCCGTGGCCAACGTCTCCGCCCCGGTCGGTAGATCGAGGTGATAGCCCCGTGGACCCGATGCCGGAAGGGCGGGTGGGAGCGATCCGGTTGGTCGATTGGCTTCGACGATGCCGTCCGAGGTTAATTCCGCGCCTAATTCCTCCCAACCCTCACCCGTCCCCCGAAACCGTTGGCAGGGTTGGGCGTCGAAGAGCTCGTTGGAAAATACGATGGCGGGACCGGTGATTTCAGTGGCGTCATTTACGCCGATCAACCGCGCCTCTTTAAACGGATGATCGATCCCGTCCAAAATGCCATTTCCGGCCTCCGCGCCATATTCCACGAAGCTAAATCGAGCGGGATCTGCGCCGCGCAATAAGCTGACACAGCTCGTCACCACCAGCTCACCGAATACGGGTCCCAGCGAAGAGGCGGTGAAGAAGTCGGTGGAGGCGGCCCGCCCCACGCGATTACGATCACGGCAGTAGTAACCCTCTGTCGGATGATAGAGCGCGACCTCCATAAACTGGTCGAACCGGACAAACCCATCGACTCTGGCGACGGCTTCGAGAGCCGTCCGCTGAGCGGGAGAGATTGGATGAGACTGCGATGAACCCATTTACAACTGCGATGTGTTGGGCACAGTCCTCCTGTGCTCAAACGCATTCTGACCCTTTCCACCGGCATAATCGTCGGCAGCCTGTTAGCCATGGGCCTCCTCTATTTGGCCCAGACAGTGGGGATTCTGGGTGATCGGGAGGCCGGCAAATCCGCCCGGTATTACCGGGAAGTTATGGAGCTGGTGCAGGAGCGCTACGTGGACCCGGACAAGGTGGAAGTGGAGGGGATGACGCGCGATGCCTTGCGTGGAATGTTGCGCGGACTCGATCCCTATTCCGCTTTCCTACGCGCGGCCGACTACGAACACCTTCGGGAAGATCTGGATAGCAAATTTGGCGGCATCGGTATTCAGATCGAATATCGCGAGGGCTACGTCGTGGTCATTTCGCCCATCGCCAACACGCCGGGCGAACGGGCGGGAATTTTGCGGGGGGATCGGGTGCTGGCCGTCGATAAAGAATCCATGATCGGGAAATCTATCAGTCAGGTAGTCGACAAAATGCGGGGTGCGCCGGGCACGAGTGTCGACGTCATTTTTGCTCGGGCGGGGCAAGAGGAACCGGTGGAGGTCTCGGTCATGCGAGAAGTGATCAAGGTCGAGAGTGTCCCGGACGTAGCCATGTTGGCCCCGGGGATCGGTTACGTGCGCATCGCCCAGTTTGCCGAGCCGACGGCGGCGGAGAGCAAGGCCGCCATCGCGCAACTCCAGTCCGATGGCATGGAATCTTTAATCATCGACGTGCGGAACAACCCAGGTGGCCTGCTGAACGTAGCGGCCGACGTGTTGGAGCCCTTTTTCCCCCGGGGAGAATTGATGGTTTATACCGAAGGCCGTCGGTCGTTTGATCGGGAGGAATATCGCTCCGAGCACGAGGGGCCGAATTGGGATTTCCCGGTGGTCGTATTGATCAACAGCGGCTCCGCGAGTGCCGCCGAGATCCTGGCGGGGGCGTTGAAAGATACGGATCGGGCTTGGGTTATCGGCGAGCAGTCCTTCGGCAAGGGTTCGGTGCAAACGGTTTTGCGTTTACGGGAGGGTGAGGCGCTCCGCCTGACCACTGCGCGCTACTACACGCCGAGCGGGGTAACCATTCACGAGATTGGAGTGGCACCCGATCAGGAGCTCGTGATGAGCCCGGAGGATGACCTGAACGTTGCGCTGCAGCGTAACCGACCTGACCTCGACGATCCGGCGGAATTCGAAGAGCGCTTTGGCTTCGCGCCGGTGGCCGACGTGCAGCTCGCGGCCGCGATTGAGTATTTGCAGGCGGCGGCGACCACGGAGAGGACCGAGTGATTCTCGGGATCGAAAGTTCGTGTGACGAGAGTGCGCTGGCCTTGTTCGACCCGGCGCAAGGCTTGGTGGGTGAGTGGGTGCACAGCCAGATGGCGGTGCACGAGGCTTATGGCGGCGTGGTGCCGGATCTCGCGACGCGGGAACACCTGCGCACGCTCGGTCCGATGATCGAGCGGGTCGGGCAGGAACACGACCTTAGCGCGGTCACGCAGGTGGCGGTGACGCGAGGCCCCGGATTGGCGGGATGTTTGGCGATGGGCGTAGCGGCGGCCAAGGCGCTGGCCGTGGCTTTGCCAGCTGAGTTGGTGGGAGTGAACCATCTGCGCGGGCATGCGTTCTCGCCCTTCATCGGCGTGCACGCGGCAGATCCGTTGGGTTTTTCGGGGCAGTGGGATGCGCTGTTGCCGCACTTGGGTTTGATCGTATCCGGCGGCAATACGTTGCTGTTTCGGATGGATCGGGCCCGCCACATTACCGTGCTGTCTTCTACTCGGGATGACGCCGCGGGCGAAGCGTTGGATAAGGGAGCCAAATTAATGGGCATGACCTATCCCGGCGGACCTTTGGTCGAGAAACTAGCGGCGACCGGCGATGCGTCGGCGTTCGATTTCCCGCGCGGTATCGGCAGTCGTGCCGAGTTGGATTTCAGTTTCTCCGGTCTGAAAACCGCGCTGCGCTACCGTCTGGAGAAAATGGCGCCCGGAGAAATCGAAGCGGCCAAAGCAGACCTGTGTGCGAGTTATCAGCAAGCCGTGATCGATGCGCTGGTGCGTAAAACCAAATTGGCTCTCAACCGCGCCACGTATTGCAGTGTAGGCGTGTCGGGCGGGGTGGCGAACAACCGAACCTTGCGCGCGGCCATGCAGACGCTAGCCGAACGCCGCCGCCTGCGGTTTCTCGCCGCCGAACCGCGACACACGGGAGACAACGCCGGTATGATCGCCTTCGCGGCTTGGGTGGATCCGACGATCACGGCTTCCCGTCCGACCGAGTTGGAACTCTCAGCCGGACTGGGATTGGCGTGACGCCCTAGTTGGCGTCGCGGCTGACGGGTTCCTCGACAACCAGAGGCGCCGGAAAGTCAGATGCACTGCGGCCATGACGCGTTTCCAAGCGTTTGTTCTGAGAACTGCCACCGGGTGCGTTGAGCGGAATCTCCATGCCCCCGAGCGCGGTCATCTTAGCATAGAGCCGATCCTGTAATTCAATGGCGATGGTCTCGTAGCCTTCCGTGTAGAGCAGATTGGTCGTTTCGCCGGGATCGTTTTGCAGGTCGAAGAGCTCATCCACATCCCAGATATCGTAGTAATTGATCAGCTTGTAGCGGTCCATGCGGAGCGCAAAAACGGTGGGCGACTGCGGGAAACTTTTTTCCCAGTAGTAGACGTAGAGGAATTCGTCGCGCCACGGGATGTCTTCACCCTGGGCGAGGGGAATGAAATTTTCGCCATCCATATGGGGAGGTTTGGCCAAGCCCATGGCGGATATGATGGTAGGGCCGATATCGATATTGGCGACGACGGCGTCGACCACGGTGCCCCCCTCGAAGAGCTCCGGGCAAAGCATCAACATGGGAACGCGGATCGAGGTGTCGTAGGCGACGCGCTTATCGATTAAGCCGTGCTCACCAAACATGGACCGGTTGTCGCCCATATAGATACCAGGGTTTCGTCGGCGATGCCCATGGACTCGAGTTGGCCTATCACGCGGGCGATGCTGTCGTCCACGCTGCGGAGGGCTTCGGCGTAGCGTTTGTACTAACGCTCGATGTCGAGATCGCTTTGATAGGGGAAGTCTACGCCGTGCCAGCTGTTACGTTGGTCACGTAACCACCGCGGCCGGTGGTGGTAATTAGCATCGGTATCGGGCTCAGTCGAAGGACGGGCGTAGGGCTTGTCCGCTAGCGAATCTTCATACTGCTCCTCGGGCGTGAAATTCGCGTGAACTGCCTTGTGGGAGAGATAGAGGAAAAAGGGTTGTTCGGCATCGCGCTGTTGCTCCAACCAATCGATGGCGTGGTCGGTGAGCTCGGTGGTGATGTAGCCTTTTTGAGGCACATCCTCGCCGTTCATGTTGAGGGTATTGCCGGTCGGCAAATATTGGCCTTGGCCGCGAAAGCTCACCCAGTGATCGAAGCCCGGGCGGGGGTTATCGTTGCTATCCCCCATGTGCCACTTGCCGACGTAGGCGGTCGCGTAGCCGGCTTTTTGCGGGTATGAGGGGAAGTAAAGCGTCCCGGAGGGAACCGCCCGTTGGTTGTCGATGACGCGATGGCGAAACGTGTAGAGCCCCGTCAAAATCGACGCGCGACTGGGCGAACAGAGTGACGTTGTGACCAAGGCATTTTTGAGGTGAACGCCTTCGGCCGCCAGCGCGTCCATTTGCGGGGTGATTGCCAGCGGGTGATCCATGAACCCCATGGCGTCATAGCGATGATCATCCGATAGAATGAAGACGACGTTACGCGGGGTAGCGCCGGGGACGGCTTCCGGCTCGACCGTGGTCGGAACCGGCACGATTGCGGCTCCAGTCACGACGGCCGATAGGATTAGACTGCAAAGAAGCAGGGTCGGCGTTTTCATGATTGGGAATGGCTCAAGTAATCGAGGCGGGGGTGAGTGGGAGCAAGGTCCACGCTCGTGATGGCTAACTCGTTCGCCGAGCAGGCGACGATCAGATGTATTCGCGCCGCAGGTTGCTAGGCAATAGCCCCAACTCTTCGCGATATTTTGCGACGGTGCGGCGGGCAATCTTGAGGCCTTTTGCCTGGAGCTTGGTTACCAGCTCCTGGTCGCTGTAGGGCTTAGTCTTCTCTTCCAGATCAATCAGATCGTTGATCATTTCTTTCACGCTCGTATTCGAAATTGCACTACCTCCGTCGGATTGGTAGCCGGAAGTGAAGAAAAATTTGAAATCAAATACCCCGTGCGGCGTGCGGATGTATTTATTGGCAATGGCGCGACTCACGGTAGTTTCGTGGACGCCCACGGTATCGGCAATCTGGGTCATGGTCAGGGGGCGAAGTTTGGCCACGCCTTCGTCGAAAAAGGGCTCCTGCACTTTGATGATTTCACGGGTAATACGCTCGATGGTCTGCTGTCGTTGTTTGATCGAGTTAATCAAGAACCGACCGGAACGCATGCGTTCGCGGATGTAGTCGCGCTCTTCCCGATTCAACGAACCCTTGGCGATCATGTCCTTGTAGGTATTCGAAATTCGGAGACGCGGAATGTAGTCGCTGTTGAGGGTAATTTTCCACTCATCGTCGTCGCGTTCCACCGTGACGTCGGGGACTACGACCCGATTATTGTCGTCGGCAAATTTGCGACCCGGGGCGGGGTCGAGCGTGCCAATTTCCTCCACCGCACGTTGCACGTCTTCGAGGGCGGCGGCGGCCCGACGGGCAATGTCGGGGATGCGGCGGCGGATGAGCAGCGCAAACTGATTGCGCACGATGCGGGCCGTCAGTGATTCACCGCGGCCTTTGGCGATCAATTGCAGGAGGAGGCACTCTTGCAGGTCTTTGGCGCCGATCCCGGCCGGTTCGAAGCTTTTGAGGATGGTGTGGGCGCGCTGCACGGCGTCGAGCGGGAGCCCGGTTTGCAGCGCGATATCGGAAAGTGTCAGGGTGAGGAAACCGCGGTCATCCAAGCTGCCCACTAGGAACTGTATCGCTTCGCGGTCCGCTGGTTCGAGGTCAGACATTTCCGCCTGACTCAGGAGATGCTCCTGCAGGGAGGTTTCGCTGACCAAAGAGTCGAAGAAATGCTGACGCTTTTCGTCGTCCTCGGGGGCGGGGGTTTGATTGCCCCCGGCGTTGGACATGTAGTCGCGCCAGTCTTGATCGAGTTTGGTGAGAATCTCGAATTCTTTGGAGAAATCCATCTCGTCTGCGCCGCTTCGTTCGTCACCGGAGGTATCGGGAGCGCCCTCGCGGGCTGCGGCAGATTCGTCTCGAGCCCGATCGAGGCTTATCCCCTCCATGGGCAATTCTTCCAGCGTCGGGTTCTCTTGCAGCTCCTCTTGAATCACGGTTCGCAAATCGAGAGCGGCAACCTGTAAGATTTTGAGGGATTGCCTGAGTTGGGGAGCCAGAACCAGCGATTGCGTCTGGCGCTGGCTCAAGCCCTGAGAAAAACCGGGTCCGGCCATGTCGTGAGGGAGGAGTGACCGGGCCTCAGCGTTGCTGCGGTCGAGTCATCGGGACATTCAAAGGCGAACGAGAACCGGCCGGGGCGTGGCCCATCAGCTCTCGTAAATACACGCCGAGCTTTTCGTTGGTGGGACCATAACCATCGGAGTAGAGGTAGAGCTCGAGCTCGGTGAGCACTTCGTGGGCGGTTTGGAATCGTTTGTCGCGGTCGCGTTTGAGTAGCCGATGAATCAGCGGCTCCAGCTTTTCGTCGACCTCGGTCCGGAGATCCCCAAAGCGCGGAATCTGCATGGTGAGAATGTTGCGGCGCGAATCGAGCCGATCCGGCGCGCGGAAAATATTTTTCAGGAGCAGGAGCTCGGTGAGCACGATACCGAGGGCGAACAAGTCGGCTCGTCCGTCGGTGACGGCATAACTCGCTTGTTCGGGCGAAAGGTATTCGTCCTTGCCCGCGATTACCTTGCCTTCCTCGTTGTACATCAGGTCCAGCGCCTTCGCGATGCCAAAGTCGGTCAACTTAACGTCACCCTCCCACGCGAGCATGATGTTCTTCGGGCCAATATCTCGGTGGACGATCCCGAGGAGACGACCGGTGTCGTCGCATTTCTGGTGGGCGTAGGCGAGGCCACGAGCGACTCGCGAAATAATGAACACCGCTAACTCCACGGGGATGGGCTGTTTCAGCTCGCGATGCTTTTCGAGAAACTGCTCCAAACTCACGCCATCCACGTATTCCATCACCATGAAATACTGGTTGTTCTCCTGTCCGAGATGGTAGGTCTGGACAATGTTGGTATGAATCAAATCGGCCACCAAGCGGGCTTCTCCGATGAAGTTCTTTTGGAACTCAGGAATGGCCGAGTATTCCTCGCGGATCAGTTTGATCGCGACACTCTTGCTGAACCCACCGGCACCCTTTTGCCGCGCTTCGTAAACCAAACCCATGCCCCCATCGGCGATTTTGCGGACCATCTGGTAGGGGACTTCGTTGTTTAGGGTTTGGAGCTCGCTCACCAGGGAAGTTGAACGAGGTAAGAGAGGTGAGGCAAGAAGTCTAAATGTGATCTAGCACGAAATCTGCTTTGATCGATCACAGATTTGACAGCAGGGCCCGCAACGGCACGCTGGTAGGTATGATTACGCTGACTTCGCAAGCCGCCCGCCAGATTGAATCGATGCAGGCCGACAATGGTGCCACCGACCAAGTGCTGCGCGTGCTGGTCGAGACCGGAGGCTGCTCGGGCTTCCAATACGGGATGTCATTCGACCAACCGAAGCCGGATGACGAACAGCTGGAAAGTGAAGGCGTCAAATTTGTCATCGACCCGACCAGCTACGCCTACCTCGACGGCTCCAATATCGACTTCGATGATGGGCTCCAAGGGAAGGGATTCGAAATCAAAAATCCCAACGCCGAGAGCACCTGCGGATGCGGCAAATCGTTCAACTGATTTAGGGCTGACGGGTCGGGGCGTCGCTTGACCGACGTGTGTTTCATCCTACCTCTGGTCACGCGGCCTTGCGGCCGCCGTGGAGAGCCACAATCCCGCCAGTGAGGCGCTGAATCTCCACTACCTCAAAACCTGCTGCCTTCATCTCTTCGGCGATGCCCTCGTGGGTGGGAAACTCCTCGATTGAACCGCCGAGATAATCGTAGGCGCTTTTGTCGCCGGTCACGGCCGCTGCCACCGAGGGGAGAATGTGACGCAGGTAGAAATAGTAGAACGGGCGCATCCATCCTCGCGGCTGAGAAAATTCCAGAACCCAAACATGTCCACCCGGTCGTAGCACGCGGTTAAGCTCGCGGAGACAGCGATTACGGTCCGCCATATTGCGCAGGCCGAATGAGATTGTCGCAGCATCAAAGCTCTCGGCTTCGCAGGGCAGGTTCAGTCCATCGCCCTCTTGGAATGTGATGTGCTCCGCTTGCTTCATCGCCGGCTGTTTTTTCTCCGCCTCGTCCAGCATGGGCCGACAAAAATCCATCCCCACGATCCGGGTGCCCACGGGCAGCCCCCGGCCGAGCGCGAACGCGACATCGCCGCTGCCGGTGGCTAAGTCCAGCGCGTCTTGCGGGGTGCGAGCGGCGACCGCTTGGATTAGTTTTCGACGCCACCATAAATCTATCCCTCCGCTGAGGAGTCGGTTGGCCACGTCGTAACGACCCGCGATGCGGGCGAACATGGAATTGACGGCTTGAGGATCGGGCATGGCGGTCTGGATGAGGATGATGAAAGCAGGCGCAAAATTACTTTTCCTCAGTCGGTTTCTCGGTCGATTCTTCAGTCGTATCCTCGATCAGTTCGTCAGTCGGTTCGGCAGCGGGAGCGGTGGCCTCGGATCGGAACCGTTCCACGACCCAACGAGAGAGAGCCTGCTCGGGATCCGTGACGACTTCCGCATCGATAGTGAAAGTCGGGGCCGGGTCGTCCCTAGCCAACAGCATGAGTCCGTGGTGGAAGTTGTGGAACCGATCCTCGCACAACGCGCGGATGGTCTTGTCGCGATCCAAACTCTGTTCGATCAGGACGGTGATGGCATCCTCCGCGAATTCGAGGGTGAAGCCGTGGCTCTCATGGAAACGGTCGGCAAAGGTCTGCACCTCCGCTCGTAGCACATCGCGTTGTTCGCTGGCATTGCCTTCGAGCAGTTCCCGTAACGTTTTCTCCGGATCAGCCACGGTCTCCGAATCGATCTTGAACGAACGGATACCGGTCGAAGGAAGTTCAAATTTGAAATTCCGAAACGTCTGCTCGAGCACGGTCATCAAACCGCGGGCTCCCGTATTTTCCTTTTGGGCGCGCCGGGCGACTTCGCTGACCGCCGCTGGCGTGATTTCGAAATCGATTTTGTAGCCGGAGAAGTCGGCTCGATACTGTTGCAAGATACTGCCTTCACTGGTGACGAGAATCTCTTCCAAATCGTCTGCCGTGAGAGACTGGCAGGCCACCCGCACAGGGAGGCGACCCACGAACTCGGGCTCCATGCCAAAGTCGATAATGTCGCGCGACTGCGCGTGGCGGAGGTAGTCGCTGTCGGGTCGGCCATCGTTGTCGAGATTGGCGGCGAACCCGATCGACGCGCTCTGCACGCGCTTCTTGATCGTCGTCGCCAGCCGGTCGAATGCGCCTGAAACGATGAACAGAATGTGACGCGTGTTGATGGTGCGTTTGCGGGACTTGCCGCCGCGTTGCATCTCCATCATCGCCTGCATCTGCGAAGCAATGTCGTTCTGACCGGTGAGCGAGACATCGGTCTCTTCCATCAATTTGAGTAGATTAATCTGCACCCCGCGCCCCGAGACATCGCGCCCGCCGCTGCTGTTGGAGGACTGGGCGATCTTGTCGATCTCATCGATGTAGATGATGCCATATTGGGCGAGCTCCACGTCACCATCGGCGGATTTCACGAGATCGCGCACGAGGTCTTCGACATCGCCGCCCATGTATCCGGTCTCGGAAAATTTAGTGGCATCAGCTCGCACGAAAGGCACGCCAATCAGCCGGGCAATGCAGCGCATGAGATACGTCTTGCCGACGCCGGTGGGGCCGAGGACGAGGATGTTCTGCTTGGCGTAATCTTGCTCCTGCACGCTGGTATCTTCGAGGCAGCGGCGGACGTGATTGTAGTGGTCGCAAATCGCGACCGAGAGGACCTTCTTGGCCTCACGCTGCTGGATAACAAACCGATCTAAATGGTCGCGAATCTCGCGAGGCCGTAGATTGAAGTTACGGATCTTTTCGAGCACGGCTTGGTGGGCCTCATCGTCGGAATTGGTCTTGGTCTCTTGGGTTCCGTCGCCCGCCGGGGTGGCTCCCGAGGCAAAGGCTTTCGCGAAGGGACCGGAACGCAGTAAATCTTTTAGTTGTTTAGGTAGCTGATCCAGAGGATCATGCGGAGTTTTATCACTCATGTTTAATGTAGAAAAAGGGGCGGAATGGATTGACCATCTGAGATTGTTGAAACTAGCTTAACCGTCTAACCTATCGTAATTTCCAAAGGATCGACTCCTATGCCTTCGAATCTTCCCAACCTAACCAAGCGCGAAATCGTGCTACAAATCTACGAGAAAACCGGCTTCCCTCAGAAAGAGGTCGTATCAACGGTCCAGATGACTCTGGATATAATCATGAGTGCGTTGGCCGAAGGGCGCAACGTAGAGCTCCGAAATTTTGGGGTCTTAGAAGTGCAGCGCCGCAAATCACGCATCGGTCGTAACCCGAATAAACCCGCAGCTGAAGTGGTGATACCGGAACGAGCAGTCGTGAAATTCAAGTCCGGCAAGATTCTCAAACAGAAGCTCAAGCACCTCGATATCAACACCATCAACTGAGTTGAAACGCTGGCCCGTTTACTTCAGACAAACCGGACCTTAGGGTTCGGTTTTTTTATGCTCGGAGGCAGGGACAGGAGATTTCGCTTGGCGCACCCACAACCCGGCGCCCAATTTCGCAGACCTCATGGCTTCGTTCCAATCTTTGCCCGGCTTTCGTGATTTCTACCCCGATGAACTGGCACCTCGCACCCACCTGTTCCGTCAATGGCGCCAGTCCGCGCATGCCTACGGGTTTCAGGAATATGACGCCCCCGTGCTCGAGTCCCTCGACCTCTACAAAGCCAAGTCGGGCGACGAGATAGAGGCGCAGCTTTTCAGCTTCATCGACAAAGGGGGGCGTGAGGTAGCGCTCCGTCCGGAGATGACTCCGACCATCTGCCGCATGGTCGGGGCAAAAGCCAACGCGCTCAAGCGACCGATCAAGTGGTTTAGCATCGCCGACTTTTTCCGTTACGAGCGGATGCAGAAAGGTCGCGGCCGCTGCTTCGCTCAGTTCAACGCCGACATCTTCGGCGAGGCCGGGCCCGAGGCGGAAATCGAACTGATCAGCCTCTTGATTCAGTGCCTGCGCGGACTCGGACTACAGGCCGACGATTTCTACGTGCGGCTCAGTGATCGCAATCTCTGGTTCTACTATCTTGAGGCGCTCGGTTTGGACGACGCGCAGGTAAAGAGTATGCTCGGAGCCATCGACAAGTTTGAGCGGCTAGGCGAAGACGCCTTCAAGATCTACACCGAAGCTCAAGGCGCGATGGCCGATGATCTGAAGACCGCCGTGCTACGACTCCTCGCGATCAAGTCTCTCCCGGAGCTGGAAGCGTTGGTCGCCGAGCTTAATAACGCGCAACTCACGGCTCGGTTGGATGACTGGCGCCAAGTATTGGCGGGCCTGGATGCCATGGGCTTGGCCGACTTTGTGAGCGTCGATTTGGGCGTCGTGCGGGGACTCGCCTATTACACGGGATTTGTGTTTGAAGCCTTTGATCGCAAAGGCGACCTGCGGGCATTGGCCGGGGGAGGGCGTTACGACGACTTGGTCAAAAAACTCGGTGGTCCGGATCTGCCCGCCGTCGGATTTGCCATCGGCGATATGACCATGGAGTTGCTGCTCAAGGCGCGAGGGCTGTTGCCGGATGTCGCTTCCAAGCCCGACGTTTATGTGGTCGTGGGTGGCTCCGCCGAACGCCTCGCCGCGTTTGCCGATATTGCCGCCTTACGCGAGGTGGGGTATCGCGTCGACTACCCGATGAAGGATCTGGGCTTCGGCAAGCAGTTCAAAAATGCGACCGAATCGGGCGCGCGGCTGGCGTTGATTTACGGTGGCGATGAACTCGCCAAAGGCGTGGTGAAATTACGGGACTTGGCCAAACGTGAAGAAGTAGAAGTTCCCCGTGACCAGGTCGCGATGGCCGTGGTTGATTTCCTGAGCGCCTAGCGAGGCGATGCCGGCGACCGCGTTTTGCTCCGCCGGGCTGTCAGAATTCGAATTGGCGGATCAATCATTTGTCCGGCGGTGTAGCTTTCTTCAGTCGCGGCGGCGGTCTTAGCGCCATGGATCTCACGGACGACTTGCATGCCCTTGGTGACGCGGCCGAAAGCTACAAAACCCTGCCCATCACCTGCGATCGCGCGTCCCCCGCCCATATCCAGCGAGGGTTGATCGCCGATGCAGATAAAAAACGCGCCGCCCGAGCCCGAACCGACATCTCCGCGAGCCAATGAGATCACGCCGTCCAAGTGCCGGATCCCGGTCTGTTCCGTGGTTTCGTGGCCGACGGGCGGCAAGCCCTCGGCATCGGATAGAACCCCGCCTTGGGTGACGTTGATTTTGGGTGAACCGTTATCATTGGCGGGATTCACGGTGCGATAAAATCCGCCGCCATCTAGGAGCCCGGCATCCACGTGCGCCAGAAAACTACCCGCCGACAGGGGAGCCTGATCGACCAACACTTCGATCTCGATCTCCCCGGCTTCGGTATGGAGGAAAACCGATACCGATTCAGCCGCTGCCCGCATTGCGGAGAATATCGAAAGGAAAAGCAGGAGAGACGTTCGGACAGCGGGTAGCATGTGATCAGGGGTTAGCAGATCATAGGCCCACGGACCAGCTGATGTCGGACGTCTGAGGGCGAGACGACCATTCCGGTTAGTCAGACGAGAAGCGGGTATCGCCGGGCAGGATGAAACGACGCGCTCAGCGATCACGCCCCACCTTGGGTGCTTCCGCCCGGCGTCAGCAGAGGTGATGCGAGTCGAGATTAGCATTAAATCAAAGGACCGCATTCGGACGACTCAGCACCAACGCTCGTTGGTGTTCGGTGGTGTGATCGCGGGGAGGAGGCAGGGACCCGGATTTGCCAGTGGGTTCGAATCCGCAGTTGGCGTAGAGCGCGATCGCAGCGGCGTTTTCTTCTCCGACCTCGAGGAGGATTCGGTGATGTCCGGATGCCGTTGCCCACGCGATGATCACCTCGACCAGTCTCCCGCCTACCCCGGATTGCCGGGCTGCAGAGGCAACCCCCATGGAGAATAGACCGGCATCGTCATCATCAGGCGCCCCGACAATCAGTCCGACGTCCTCACCGGAGTCGGACACCGCCACAAACGTAGCGGCTTCCACGGGGGTCACGCGTTGCGGCCAGACCGAATCATCCAACCTCTGCTCGACTCCCAGCACAGAGCCGAAGGCAGCTGGTGACTCCGCTAAAGCCCGCAACCGGACAGCGCGTCCACGCTGCCAGTCGCTGCTGTCGAGTTGAGTCACGGCAAAGTCCACTACGCTATAACACGGAATTAATCGGCAATACCGCTAGACTGCCAAGGTCGCAAAAATAAGGCACCGCATTCGGCTCAGGCTTTGTGGCTTGGGTTAAGACTCTCTGGTCCGAATGAATTGGGGAGGAGCTGGTTGAGGGTGGTTTCGATGCGGTCTGGTCCGTCGCAGGTGGCGATGACTTGCATGCTGGCGCCGAACTCGCGGAGGACTTGGCGACAGGCGCCGCAGGGGGCAGTGGGGGTTACGGTCGGGGTGTGAATGGCGACGCAGGTGATCTCGCGATGACCGGCGGCGACGGCGTTGAAGACGGCCGTGCGCTCGGCACAGTTGGTCAGGCCGAAGGAGGCGTTTTCTACATTGCAGCCAACGTAGCGCGTGCCGTCGGCCGTCAGCACGGCGGCGCCGACAGGAAACTTTGAATACGGAGCGTAAGCGTGGGCAGCCGCAGCGCGCGCAGCTTGTTCGAGATCAGCGTTAAACACGTTGAAAGGGTTAACCATGAAAGACCCGAAAGGCACGAAATTTTGCGTTCAGCATGCGACGCCTAGCCGGCTGGCTGGATTGGGATCTACGGGCCGGTAGGTCTTACGTAGGTTTTCTCCCGCAAAGGGGGGCAGGCCCCGCTTCTCCCACTTGTTACTTGATACTTGGAATTTGTTACTTCGGAGCGTCGCTCCGTTAAAGCCCGAATTCTTGCTTCACTTGCGTAAAGGCCGCGATGGCGGCGTCGAGTTCTGCGGTCGTGTGGGCAGCGCAAACTTGGGTGCGGATGCGCGCTTGGCCGCGGGGCACGACGGGGAAGAAGAATCCGATGGCGTAGACGCCTAACTCCAGTAGCCGCGCGGAGATTTTTTGAGACAACGCGGCGTCGCCCACCATGACGGGCACGATGGGATGTTCGCCGGGTTGGAGTTTGAGCCCGGCCGCTTCGAGGCCGCGGCGGTAGTAGCGGGTGTTGGTCTCCAGCTGATCCCGGAGTTCGGTCGAGCGGGTCAACAAGTCCAAGGTCGCGAGCGATACGGCTGCGATGGTTGGGGCGAGTGTATTGGAGAATAGGTAGGGGCGCGCGCGCTGACGCATGAGGGCGACGATTTCCTTGCGTCCACTGACGTAGCCGCCGCTGGCGCCGCCGAGGGCTTTACCGAGGGTGCCGGTGTTGATGTCGATGCGGTCTTCGACGCCGAGGAGCTCCGGCGTGCCGCGACCGGTGGGGCCGAGGAAGCCGACGCCATGGCAATCGTCCACCATCACGAGGGCCTGATACGTGTCGGCGAGATCACAGATCTCACGCAGTGGGGCGATGAACCCGTCCATCGAAAAGACGGCGTCGGACACGATGAGTTTGAAGCGAGCCCCGGCTTCGTCGGCACTTTTCAACTGCTGTTCGAGGTCGGCCATGTCACGGTTGGCGTAGCGGTAGCGCTTAGCCTTGCAGAGGCGCACGCCGTCGATAATCGAAGCGTGATTGAGGGCGTCGCTGATCACGGCATCTTCCGGGCCGAGCAGAGTTTCGAACACGCCGGCGTTGGCGTCGAAACAGGAGGGGAAGAGAATGGTTTCTTCTAAGCGCAAGAACGCGGTGAGCGCCTTTTCCAATTCGCGGTGAACGCCTTGGGTGCCACAAATGAAGCGCACGGAAGCGGCGCCGAAACCCCAGCGATCAAGCGCGGCGTGCCCGGCCGCGATAAGAGCGGGATCATTGCCGAGGCCGAGGTAATTGTTGGCGCAGAAGTTTAGTACTTCGCGGCCGTCATCGAGCGTCACCCGGGTGCCTTGAGGCGAGGCGATGACGCGTTCGTGTTTGAAGAGCCCGTCGGTCTCGATGCTGTCGAGGGTGGACTGGAGGTGCTGGCGAAATGCGTCGTTCATACTAACAGAGTTTTTGTCACAGAGGTGCCGGAGAGGACACCGCGGTCACGGCGTGATGAAGCTTTGGTCATAAAGAAATGAAATCCTCGAAGAGGGGAAGTGGCCCATTGGCTTCTTTCGCGTGTTACTTGCCACTGCTGGGAGGTCTCAGTCCTCCCAGTTTAGGATGATTTTTCCGGATTTTCCGCTGATCATGAGATCAAAGGCCTCGGCGTAGTCGGTGCAGGCGAAGCGGTGTGAAATGACTGGCGTGATATCTAAACCGTTCTGGATGAGCGCGGTCATTTTATACCATGTTTCGTAGATTTCGCGGCCGTAGATTCCGCGCAAGGTGAGCATGTTGAAGACCACTTTGTTCCAGTCGATGGCGGCTTCGTCGGGCATGATGCCGAGGAGCGAGATACGGCCGCCGTGGGCCATATTATCGATCATGTCACGGAGACCGAGCGGGTTGCCGGACATCTCGAGACCGATGTCGAATCCCTCCTTCATGCCGAGTCGCTGTTGCACTGCCAGTAAAGTGTCCTCGTTCACATTGACCGTGGCGGTAGCTCCCATTTTCGCCGCAATTTTTAGGCGGGCGGGATTCACGTCCGTCACCACCACGTGGCGGGCGGCGGATTGCTTGGCGATGGCGGCGGCCATGCAGCCGATCGGGCCGGCTCCGGTGATCAATACATCCTCGCCGACGAGGTCCCATTGGAGCGCGGCGTGGGTGGCGTTGCCCAGTGGATCGAAACAAGAAAGCACGTCGAGCGGAATGGAGGCATCCACTTTTACGACATTAGTCGCCGGCAGACAGAGGTAGTCCGCGAAGGCGCCATCGCGATTGACGCCGACGCCTTGGGACTGGTGGCAAAGGTGGCGTCGCCCGGCGTGACAGTTACGACATTGGCCGCAGGTAATGTGACCCTCGCCATCGACGATATCGCCGAGTTTGTATCCGATCACTTGATCGCCCATGGCGGCGATCTCGCCGACAAATTCATGGCCGATGATGGTCGGTATCTTGATCGTCTTTTGCGCCCAAGAATCCCATTTATGGATATGTACATCGGTGCCGCAGATGGAGGTGCGTTTGACGCGGATCAATACGTCGCTTGGACCGGGGCGGGGCACCGGTGCTTCTATAAGGTCGAGGCCAGGAGCAGCAGTCTGCTTGGCCAAAGCTCGCATAGTGGTAGGAATCATTCGAATTAGGGAGTCGGAACGTGCGCCAACTGCTCAGGAGATTCAAGTGGAACGACCATTCAGTTTTGGTGATTAATCATCGATGAATCGGCCGTGGAACGCGTTACTTCGTTGGCAAGTTGGGCTGCTCAAGCGAGCGCCACAGATACCAGCTGGCGATGCTGCGCCAAGGCCGCCATTTTTCGGCGTGATTGAGCAGTTGGGCAGGCGTGATTTTACGCCCGCGACGGAAGTGTTGGCTAAAGGCCAGACAGATGGCGAAGTCCCCGGTGGGCATCACATCAGGGCGACCGAGTTTAAACATCAGAAGCATGTGCACGGTCCACGGACCGATCCCGCGCACGGCGGTGAGGCGTTCGATCAATGCGTCGTCCGTGAGTGTGCGGGCGGTTCTCATATCCGGCACGATTTCTTCGCGGGTTTTGACCGCGAGATCGCGAATGGCGCGGAGCTTGTTGGCGGATAATCCGGCGGCGCGCAGGGGGGCATCGGCCAACGTTTCGATGCTCTCAGGCGTAGGTGGACTGCCGGTGAGCGCGAGCACCCGTTGGTGGATGCTGGCGGCCGCTTTGCCGTTGAGTTGTTGACCGATGATTGCGCCGAGCAGCGAGGGAAAGAGGCCGGTGGTGCGGTGGAGCGACAAGGTGAAGGGCCCGCAGCGATCAATGAGCTCGGCGAGCGTGGGGTCGGCCGCTTTGAGCTCGGCGATGGCTTGGGCGGAATCGTAGTGCGGCTTCATACGTCGAAAAGTTGGCTGCCTTCGATCGCAAGGAGCTTGAGTTTGGTGTCGATCCCGCCGG